>Ga0206677_10001397_pt1 | contig 22326 bp, 15 predicted proteins | sample M130m12015metaG_FD_155475 | JGI IMG/M metagenome (GOLD analysis project Ga0206677, IMG submission 155475) | Ammonia-oxidizing marine archaeal communities from Monterey Bay, California, United States - M1 30m 12015 | ecosystem: Environmental > Aquatic > Marine > Intertidal zone | place: USA...
TCATGCCCGTAATAATAGCGACGAAAGTGCGGCAGGATTTTCTGCGGTGCCTGCCAGCGTTACTGGTTTTTCGGCCGTCATATTAGGATCAGTGAGGCTCGAATAGCGCCCTTGTCTTGAAAATGCTGAGGGGCGTTGGCCTGTCATTCGTTGATCGAGTATTGCCGAGTGAATGTAGCGAAGAAGCTGGCGTTAGGCCGATTGCAAAAAGGTGATTCGGTGAGCATTGATGATGCGATATAGTCTCAGCCCTCAGCTCTTGGAGCGTTTGCCGTGAATCTGAAACTCAAATTGGAACTCAAAGAATGGCGCCTAAGAGCGCCATTCATCACGGCAGCAGAGGTCATTAACGCGATTCAGGTGCTGCAGGTGACGGTATCCCAGGGTGGGATTTTTGGCCGTGCTGAAACGATGGGTGTAGATTATCTCAACGAGACGATCGAGAGCCTGCAGGCTGAACTGGCAGCGCTGGACCCTGCCGTTTTTCCCAAACTCGACCGCGCAATGCTCCAGAACCTGCTGCCGCCTGGCGGCAGTCGCAATGGTCTCGACTGCGCGCTCTGGGATCTTAAGGCGAAGCAATCGGCCAGCGGCATTAGCGGGCTGACGGGTATTTCGCTAGAGCCAGTCAGCACGCTATTCACGCTATCCCTAGCGGACCCGGAAAAGATGGCGCGGCAGGCGAGTGCAGTGCCGGAGTTGCAGCGACTGAAACTGAAATTAAACGCAGACGCGCCACTCGAGTGCCTTGCGGCGATTCGTGCCGCCCGTCCCGATGCGCAGCTGGTGATTGACGCCAACGGGAGCTGGAGTAACGAGTTGCTGATGGCGCTGGGGGATGATCTGGCCCGTTGTGGTGTCGCGTTACTGGAACAACCGCTTCCGCGGGGTGCAGACCGAGCACTTGAGAATCTCAAGTATCCGGTACCCGTGTGTGCTGATGAGTCTTGTCAGAGCAGCGTAGAGCTCGAGGCCGTGGCGGACCGTTACGATGCCATCAATATCAAGCTCGATAAGTGCGGTGGCTTGACCGATGCGTTAAAGATGCGGGAGTGGTGTCTTCGGTACGGCAAGCAAATCATGGTGGGCAATATGCTGGGGTCGTCTCTGGCAATGGCGCCTGCGCTGTTGGTGGCTCAAGGGGCTGATTTTGTCGATCTCGATGGCCCGCTCTGGCAGCAAGAGGATGTCGAGCCGCCACTGTCCATCGTAAGAGGCGTTATCGCGCCGCCAGATCCTGAACTTTGGGGCTAGCATTCGGGCCGCTTCATCACCCTCCTCAGTAGGTATCGCTAGCGCTCAGGGGACAGTGCAGGGTAACTCCTTGGACTGCGAGTGCGGGGGGATCGGCGTGTAGCAATTGGGAGACGGTGAGGTAGGGATGGCAGGGCGATCAAGCTGCCTCGCCCAACCCGCAGAGGGATCCTAAATAACAAGCGTAATACGATTGCAAATGATAATCATTATCATTAATATGGCGCCTCAATGGGTGAAAAGAGCGATACTCATGTCGGATAACCGCGAAGGGTTTTGTGAAAAGCATTGGCAAGCGATGCGAGGATGTGGCTTTTTTACGGCGCGCGTCTGGTTGGGCTGCTTGGACTCTGGCATTACTGCGATTCAGGGCCGCCAGTTGACTGCGGCAGAGCCGCAACTGGTCAAGGCATTTGTCGCGGGAAAACTGTTCTTCCGCGAGCATGAAATTACGGAAGACGCCCTTGCCACATTGACGGATACGACAGCTGCTTTGTATGTGTGTCTGATCAATAGAGGGGAAACGCAGCTCGCTACCGAAGTGGTGAGCTCCACGGCTCACACGTTATCGCGTGTGATGGCCAATGGTTACTTGCGCAAAGCGGCACTGAGTGCCTGTCATCACTTGATGAGTTTGCGCGATATACCGACTCACATCACGCCGTCCGTGCAGCTGGCCATGGGCCGTTATGTTCAGCATCCTAGAGCGATCGCACACTGAGTGGCGCCATACTGTTCATGTCAGAGGGCGGTGGGGTGTGCTGGCAATGCCACCACCTCGTTTTGAAGGCGTCGTCAGTGCCACTCGTGCAGGGTCCGGTTAGTCGACAGAGATCGCAATCGGGCGATACGGCCGAGTCGTGCGTTGTTTTTTCGCGTGCTGAGTTCGACTAGCGTTATCTGTGACACCTAAGGAAATCAGTCATGCGATATCAGATCATGAAAAGGTCAGTCCTAGCGCTGATGAGCGCGTTATTCGTGGTGCAGAGTCTGTGGGCGGAAGACGTGCTAACTTCCGATGATAAGCCTGCTCCGCGCCAGTACACCTACTCATGGATGTTCTCTGATGCCGACGGGATGAAGCCCCGGGGGGGCACGACCGCTGGGCCTAACGTGGTGCTCGACCAGCAAGTCTCCGTTGGTTTTCAAACACTCCAATCTACGGGGCTGACACGATTGGAGCGTGACCGACAGGCTATTTTGACGATGGCTGGAGCGTATCGAACAAGCTTTGACTTTATCGAGACGGTGGGATTTACCCCTCAGTACGAACCGCCAGCGCCCTATCAGAGTTGGGGAACCGAACGCGTGTACATAGTCGCCAGCGAGCCGGATTTTATCAGCCTCCAGCACATTATCGTCATGCACTTTGCGGCAGAGGACGGCACGCTGTCAGCCCCTATGGTAGTAAAACATTGGCGGCAAGATTGGCAGTATCAGGATGTCGCGGTGCATGCGTTTCAAGGTAACGGGGTATTCGAGCGGCAGGGTCTAGATGCCACGGCAACCTTGGGCACGTGGACCCAGACCGTCTACCAGGTAGACGACTCGCCGCGTTACGAGGCCATTGGCCGTTGGACTCATGCGCAGGGGGTTTCCTTCTGGCAATCGGATGATCGCCGGCGCCCGTTGCCTCGGCGAGAGTTCAGTGTCCGAGAGGATTATCAGACGCTGTTCGGATCGCACCGGATCACCATTACGCCTCACGGCTGGACCCAGGAAGAAGACGCCTTGAAATTAGTGCTGGATGAGCGCAACAACCCGCGCTCTGAGCAGCCCTTTTTGGCTCGCGAAGCGGGGTTATCACGTTACGATCGGATTGTGGGATACGATTTCAGTGCGGGGGATGACTACTGGCGCACTACAGGGCCATTTTGGTCACGCGTTCGAGCATACTGGACAACCCTATATCGCAATGAGTCCGCCTTCTACTTTGTCAAATCGGTGGAGGGCGTCCCTCTGTTTATGGCGTTGTTTGATATGGCAGATGAATCCTTTGACACGGTCGAGCAGGCGGATGCTGCGATTCAGGACACCTTGAGCCGCTATGTCACTGTAGGTGGGTTGGCGGCAACAGACTGACGTTGTCACGAATCCTGATGCTGATGAATGACCTCGAGCGCTGCCGTGCGACAACGATCTAAATTATGCGAAGGCTGCTCAGCCGAAACGGCAACGCTTTATCGGTGTCGAGCCGGGCGCTTTAGCGCGTGGCGCTTCCTATGCTCACGGTGCCTGAACGCACTTAAGGTAAAATGTCCTGAGACCTACCAGTACGGCGGTACTTGGAAGCGTTTTAAAAAATAGACCAAGCCCACCTGAACCAGCGATCACAAGCGCCGCAGTCTTCGTTACACTCCCTGTATGGATCTGATGATGATGGCGTTGCCCGTATTTGCATTGCTCATGGTGGCTGAGGCCACTTTGACCAGCTTGCGTGGACACAACGTTTACGCGCTTAAAGATTTTGCCGGCTCGATGTCCCAGCTGGGTATCAATATCGCAGTGCGCCTTGCCATTGGGGGTGCGCTGATTGGGCTCCACTTTTGGCTGTATCAGTTTCGGCTATTTGAGGTGGCCGCTGGGCCTTGGGGTTGGCTCCTGACCTTTGTCACGATTGACTTTGTGTTTTATGGGTACCACCGCGCTCAGCACCGGGTACGGTTTTTGTGGTGCGCACACGTGGTACATCACTCCAGTGAGCATATGAATCTCGGTACCGCGCTGCGACAATCGCCCACCGGACCGTTTACCAAGGCACTCTTTTATTGGCCGTTACCGTTACTCGGTTTTGATCCGCTGGTGGTGGCCAGTGCCGGCGCAATCGCCACAATTTATGGTTTTTGGACTCATACCGAGGTGGTCAAAAAGCTCTGGGCGCCGCTGGAGTGGTTGTTTGTGACGCCATCGCATCACCGTGCACATCACGGCTCTAATCCCGAATACGTTGACAAGAACTACGGTAATTTTTTGATTATTTGGGACCGACTGATCGGCACTTTCGAGCCCGAGATGGCGCCGGTGCAGTATGGCCTGCTCACCAATATTAAAACCTACCATCCGCTCCGCATTGCGTTCAGTGCATGGCTCAAATTGCTTCGTGATTCGCTATCAGCGCGCTCCGTAACCGATTTGTGTGGGCTGTGGTTGCGCCCACCCCGCGAGCAGGCAGAGGTGCTGTCTGCTCCGGCTCATCCGAGTCGCTAACGTCCCGTTATTAATTGGGGCCCTGCTCGGTAATCCAGTCGGTGACAGACTCTTCGAGCATGGGCAGGGTGATACTGCCCATACTAACCACGCGGTCATGGAAGCCCGGTAGATCAAAACCCTTACCTAACCTAGATTCTGCCAAGGTGCGCAGACGACGCAGTTCAATCATGCCGAGCATATAGGAGGTTGCCTGACCCGGCCATGAAATGTAGCGGTCGATCTCGTTCTGGATATCCACCGCGGCCCAGCCCGAGTTGTTCATCATGTAGTCGACTGCTTGTTGGCGCGTCCAACCCATCGTATGCAACCCGCTGTCCATGACCAGTCTCGAGGCTCTCGCGATCTGATCGGAGTACAGGCCGATACGATCTAGGGGAGTAGGGTAAAGACCTAACTCATCGGCCAGACGCTCCGAGTAGAGTGCCCAGCCTTCACCGTAACCTGAGTTCCATAAATACCGAGCCAGCGTGTGCTGCTTGTCACCTAGTTCCAATGCAATTGCGCCCTGCAAGTGGTGCCCAGGATAGGTCTCGTGATGCAGCGTGGCGAGTTGATTTGATTTGGAGCGACCCGCGGGGTCGGTGACGGCAATATAAAAGATGCCCGGCCGGGTGCCGTCCTCCGAGGAAGAGTGATACTCGCCGGAGCCGCTCGCGGCAAACTCGGGATAGGGTTTCACCAGTACGTCGGCCTTGGGCAGTGTGCCAAACGCTCGGGGCATTGCTGCTTTGACGGCGTCGAGCGCGGCGGTGGAGTATTTGAGTACGGCGTCTTCTGACTCAAAGGTAAAGGCAGGGTCTTCGTTGACCCGACGCAGAAATTCAGAGATGTCTCCGCCGCCAAAGTGCTGGTCCATGGTGACTTGAATTTCTTCTCGTATCTTGGCCACTTGCTCAAGCCCTACTGCATGGATCTCTTCAGCTGGCACTGCCTTGGTGACAAATGATTGGATCAGTGCGGGGTAGCAGGCCTCACCGTTGGGGTTGGCTGAGACGGCCAATGCTTCTCGAGCTTGGGAGAGATAGTCGTTCTCGATGAAGTCAGCGTAGCGGTTGAGCGCGGGCACAATTTCTTCGGTGTAAATGTCCTCAACTGACGCTTTGAAGGCCGCATCGTTAGTTCGCTGGCTAGGGCCGAGAAAAATGCTGTCCCGACCAATCAGTGAGCGCACTTGGTGTGGCACGGCTTCTACGGTGACGCGGGGTGCGCTATAACCCAATATCAAACCTTCGCGGAGATTCATAATTTCGTTGTCGATGTACGCTGGCATGGCGGCGAGCCGCGTCAGCGCTTGCGCCCTCAACTCCGGTGTCTCGACCGGCTGCAGATCAAAGACAAAGGGCACCCAGGTATGCCAGCTGGTGGTGGTACTCGCTTGCCACAGCTCGTTGCGGCACACCCGCAGGGCTAACGAGGCGTCCAGTTCGTCCTTGAGCAGACCATAAGTCACCCAGTTGCGGCTGCCCACTTCAGTGGGCTTCTCTATCGCCTCTAAACGCGCCAGCCAGGCATCTTCCTGTTGTTGCCATGCGGTTAATCCCGCTAGAGAGTTGTCGGGTAGCCGATCATGCCGCGATCCCGCAATGGAATAGTAGGTACCCATCAGCGAGTCCTGTTCCATCCATGCCGCCAGGTACTCGTCGGCGAGGGTTTCGATAGGACTGTTCTCTGGTGTTGTAGGTGAAGGATCGTGACACCCAACAAGCGTCAGCGATAATCCGAGCGTGAATAGAAGCCGTGCGGGGCGCATTGTTGCCTCCAGTAGAGCCGGACCGTGATCCCGCATTATGGGACTTCTGTGCCGCGGAAGGAAATGGCTCGCGGTGAGACTTGACCAAAATTCGCTATGGCAAAACGAGGCCATCCGGGTAACCGCAGCCAGAGAGCAGGGCTGCCAATTTTTCTATCTGCCCCAGCCAAAATGCTGATAAATCGCGTCACGAAGTCCGCTCGGCGTGCCCGTATGGGTGACAGGCCATTGATCGGGTAACTGCATGGTTTCATTGAGTGTGAGGTTAGGGAAGTGATGATCCCTCAGTAAGTGAATGATCTTGAGGAGTCTGAATCCGTCGAACCAAGTGTGGATATGCTGCTGACGTGCCGCGTCTGATCGGCCCGCATTATGAATGTGTCGCAGGACTTTTTCGTAACCCCATTGAGTCAGTAGGCGTCCCAAATCGGTGCCAATAGCAGTGCCTAGATGCTCGATCAATTGCGCTTGCGTGTCCGTCTCGGGTTCATTGCTCCAGTGTCGGAAAAGTTGCAGTAGCTGCCCCAGTACCGCAAAACAGTCAGCGTGATAAAAGATCGGCACATCGCAAGGGTCTGTCGCATCCATTAATCGTCCCACCGCGGGGCCAGTGCCAAAGGGCACTCGATTCGATTGTCGTGAGGTAATGCTGACACCAGCACCGCGCGCGCAATGAACGGGCCCCACTTTGGCCAGCTTATTGAGCAGGTAAAAATCTTCGGCAGCGTTGCGTAACGGCATACCGCGGACGGCAGCATACGCGTGACTGTGTATGACGCAGCTGCTGCCCAGAGTATGGAAGGCATAGGGCGAACCGTTGGCCTGCAGGTGCAGCACGTAGTGATGCATTTTGAGCTCGTAAATGAGCGTTGCGTGTGAGAGTGCCGGATCATTCGTGGCGCGATGGGTGAAGGGCAGGGATACTGCGCTCGCCTCACTTGGCCACGAACAGGTGAGTAAGCTTGCATCCCACTCGGTGTCGGCATCGGTGGAATAAATCCAAGGTGAGCTCACGGTGTGACGATCAATCAAGGTGAGTGCAACATCGCAGCCGACTCGGCGGGCACGCCCCACACCTTGGTCACAGGGCGTCGCGCCCTCGAGTGCCTCTAAGTCAATACTCAGTAGCGAAAAAGAGGGGCTCACCTTGTGCAGATCGTACCCGAGGTGCAAGGGGTGGCGTGGCAGGTCAGCGAGCGCCGCTTTGAGGGGTAGGTTGACCTCTGGCGCACTGGAAACGGGACGATTGATGACCACTATGAGCAGGAGTGATGCCGTCTTAAAGGCCTGTGCAAAACGGCAGATGAATTCAGGGTTCTCATCGAAACAAGGTAGCACCATAACGTGTTGCCACTCGCCTTCGAGCACAGGGCAACTCATTGGCACTAGCGCGTATTGCGCGAGGTACTGATCGATCGCGCGGCGGTGCGTCATGCTCAGTGAAGCGCTGCTCTGATCGGCAAGGCTTGCAGGCAGTGCGCTTCGGCAATCAGCAGTTCTTGCCAGCGTAATTCGATAATCTCTGCCGTGAAGTATTCATGCGCTAAGTCTAGGAACAGCGCAAAGTGTCTTGCCTCGGAGCGTGCGAGTGAGGCATAAAAACGCTGTAATTCGCCACTTGTTAATCCTGTTGCGACTAGGGCGAATCGCTCTGCGCCCCGTGCCTCAATCACCGCACCAGTCAGTAATCGATCGAGCAAGTAGACCTCTGAATCAGATCTAATCCAGCTGCGAATTTCATTGACATAGGGGTCTTTCTTATCAGCACCCAATTGGAGTTGGCGCTGTTGAATATGTTTGATGACTTCTCGAAAGTGAACCATTTCTTCTACGGCAAGTTCCGACATGGCGGTCACAAGCTTGGTTCGATCGGGGTAGTGAGACAGCATAGAGAGCGCCATACCCGCCGCTTTTTTTTCAGCGGCAGCATGATCCAGTAAGAACTGGTCAAAGTTATCCAGCACACAGGTCAGCCACGTGTCGGGTGACGAGCAGAGTAAGGGTGATTCGAGCATGGCACATTAACCGGTCTCTCAATATCCGATAGCGTAGCGCAGTTAATTCCCGGTGACACGGCGGATTTTTTATTGGCCCTCAGAGGTTTTCGCTCGGGTGGGGGTGGCCGCCTTAAAATTATTGATCTGACGCCATCACGGTTCTCCAAGCACCGGGTTCCAGTACCCAAAACGCGGTTTGCGGCACTTGTTGCTCGCGGAGAGCGTCCGCGAGATCGATGATCGGCTGGTCTATCGTTTCCCAGGTGAGTTGAAACACGCCAAAGTGAATGCCGAGACTCTGCGTGCTATTAAGATCTCGATGTGCTCGCACGGCTTCCTCTGGATTGAGGTGGATATCTTGCATGAACCACCGCGGTTCGTAGGCGCCGATCGGCAGTAGGCTCAGTGCAAAAGGCCCATAACGTTCGCCCTGCGCTTTAAAGTGAGGTGAGTAGCCGGTGTCGCCAGCAAAGTAGAGATTGCCTGCGGGGGTTTCGACGACAAATGAACCCCACAGCGTTTTCATTTGATCGTGGATACCGCGCCCTGAGCGGTGTTGGCATTCGACAAAGTGCACGGTCGCGTTGCCCACGTTGGTATGCTCGCCCCAGTCCAATTCTATCGCATGCTCAAACCCCTGTTTTTTCAGCAGTTTGGCATTGCCGAGTCCTGAGACAATCACCGGCTCTCTTTCTTGCTGCTGGCGCAGTGTTGTTAGGGTCTTGGTGTCGAGGTGGTCGTAATGGTTGTGGCTCACCAAGATCACATCAATCTCCGGTAGAGCCTCGATTGGCACGCCGGGCGCACGGACACGTTTGGGCCCCGCAAATGACACCGGGCTGACGCGCTGTGACCAGACGGGGTCAGTAAGGATATTGAGCCCGGCGGTTTGAATCAGAACTGTGGCGTGGTTGATATAGGTAATACGAATGCCTTCGGTTACCCGCGCTACCAGCGGATCCGCTGGTGCGTTGTCGACGGCTTTAGGCCAAGGTTTTTCATTCCAAAGGCTTTGCCACAAGAATGTAGCGATATCGCCAGCGGCCTTATCTGAGCCGTTGGTATTTTTAAAGTGCTTACCATCGTAATGAGTGCTCAAAGGCAATTCCTTGTCATCTTTCGTGATTCCCTCATTCGTGGCGCAACCCACCAGTAACAGGACAACACAAAACGCTCGGGTCATAGGCATGGGTCGTGAGATTCGATTTATCGTTGAAGACTATTGCGATACGCGCGGGCGCGGGTTGAGGATCAGCTGTTGGGTTACGGTCTGACCGTTGGTTGGCAATGGGTGGGTGAGCCAGTTAATAGCGTGTCTGTCTCTCCGCCGGAGGGGTAAGAGGCAAACCGATGAGCAGCAAGACCAGCGCGGCGTCTCGCTAAGGCTCATCTTGCGCCTCAGAGCTCGTTTTCAAGTGGCAGCAGGCGCAGCATGCCCCATAGAAAACGATCCCACCAGCTGCTCCCCGGGTCTTTAGTCAGCTGCACAAGCTCGTCTCCTGACTCGCCGGTCCATATGAGTGCTCCTGTGTCATCAAGCGAGAGTCGCCATGAGGCCTCAGGAGCAAAGTCGCGCTCCATCTCTTGCAATATCTGACGCGCAAAATCGGGGTCTCTGACAATCAAGGCAATCTCTGAATTCCACACTCGTGAGCGAGGGTCCATATTGTAGGAGCCAATTACGGCCACACGGTCGTCAATGACCATGGCCTTGGTGTGTAAGCCCGCATGGGCGTCTTCACCGACTCGGTCGAGGTACGCAGCCAAACTGCCTTTCCCTTGCACCTCATAGAGGTCTATGCCGGTTGTCAGCAGCGCCTTACGATAGCCGGCGTAATAGGCGTGCACAGAGCTATGATTATTGGACTTAGCGGAGTTGGTCAGAATGCGAAGTGTGACGCCTGCCGACGTGAGTCTCTCTAAGTTGGCTAAAGTCGGGCCGTTCGGAATCAAATAAGCGGTTTGAATGACGGCCGACTCCCGTGGCTGCGCATGGGCATCATGCATGAACGTCATGAACGCCGAATCGGGATAGTCGTCACTCCGATCTGGGCGATCCACAAGGATCTCCGCCTTTGTCCAAAACAGGCCACTGGCAAGGGTCGCGAGCCAGTCAGCGCGTGTTGCTGATGCTGCTCGACCTCGCTCCACAGCCGGCCTTACTCGTTCACGCGCGGTGATCAACTGCGCCGTTTGTTCCTCGGTAATGTGGTAAGTGCGCTGAGTTAACGCGGCAACCGGGATCGCGAGCTCCGCGTTCCAGAATAGGTCAAAGGCGCCGCCGGCATCGGCTGCAACTTTGCCTACGACGATGGCATCCATGTCTTGAAAATTAAAACTGGCATCGCGCCCGAAGTATTCGTCGCCAATGTTGCGACCACCGAGGATGGCCGCTACGCCATCCACCAGAAAAATCTTGTTGTGCATGCGGTAATTAAAGGCGGATTTACCCACGGCGTAGTTCATCTGTTTGACCGAGCCCCGGTTCCCCATGGGGTTAAAAAGGCGAACCTCCACATTGGGGTGAGAATCCAGCGTTTGGTAAGCGCTGTCTCGCCCTGAGTGGTAAATATCGTCGAGCAGAATCCGTACCCGCACACCCCGTTCGGCCGCGCGTAACACCTCGTACGTGAGCGCCAGCCCGCTGTCGTCCCCTTGCCAGAGGTAGTACTGAAGATCGAGTGTGGATTGCGCGAGTGCTGCGAGATGCAGCCGGCTTTGGAGGGCGTCGTCAGGATCTGCTAACAGGCTGACACCGGAGCGAGGATGCGCTGATGCTAGAGCTGTCAGCGGCGACTCGACTGCTCCGCGATCATTAAAATAGCTCGCAGGTTTGTCGTTGACCATAGGGGCCGAGGCACATGCGACCAAGAACAGACTGAGGCCGATGAGCCCGACCCAGCGCCCGGCTTTCACGTGTGCACTTATGTGGAGGAAGGTAAAGGTTTGCTCGGGGGCACTCATACCCTTAATGTCATTTCCAAGTCAGAACAGACCCCCAGCTCAACGTATCGTCCGGAATTTGTCAAAGCCCAGTAGTTAATGGCAGGCGTTGGCAACGAGTAGGGTCGCTTCAGGCCGCCCTCAGAGCGCGGCCCAACGTCTCCGCTCCCAATGCAGCTTGCGCCATGCCGTCCTTCCACGCCATGACACCTTTAATGAACACCGAATCTACGATCCCTTCGGGCCGATTCACCATTTGCTGGTGACCAAAGATCTCGCGGTATTCCAGTTTGCGAGTCTGGTCAGGCTGCCAGCCATCGAGTGCATCCGGATTAATGAGTACCATATCGGCCTGCGCCCCAATCTCGAGTGTGCCGACATCAAGCCCAAAGATCTCGGCAGGCTCCGAGGTCAGGCGCTGCACCATACGTGCCACCGTGGCTTCATCCCGCTCTTTGGCAAGCTTGAGTGACATCAGATTGGAATCAAAGAACGCCATATTGGTGATGTGGGCGCCAGAATCATTAAAGCCGGGCAGGGCTTGCTCATCGAGCAAAAACCCCAGCGTGGCTTTATTGCCCTTGTTGCCAATGTCGGCGTAAAAACGAAAGCTTTTGTCGTAGGTGCGCATCATGTGCAACATGAAGTCGGCATCATCACTCAGCACCTTCGGAAACTGATCAAAGGCCTCGCGCTCTGCGTCAGACCGCGCTGCCTTACTGTCACCACCATGGTGGCGCTGAACCCTGGCCATGACATCCGCCATGGATTCGCCATCCCATTCAGCCACTGGCGCGCCGTCGAAAATCAGTAGGCTACCGTCGCGAATCACCAGCGAATCCGGAAAGCCTTTTCTGGTTTTCCAACTGGCGAAGTCGCCACCGGTTCGGCCATGCATCCACTCCTTGCGATACAGCGCCACCCATTCGGGGTCATTGAGCAGTGCCATGCGACCTTCGCGATCCTCGTACTCTTTCGCGATCAATTGTGCGGTTGATTTCATTTCCTCAAAAAGCGGGCTCACGATGCCGTCAGACCACACGCGAAAGTTGGTTCCCAGCGCTTGAAAGTGCAGCTTGCCCTTGAAGAGGCGGGTGTTGAGCAGTTTCGCGACATTCAAAAACAGCTTGGCGGTCTTGGGCGCCACCGTCATTTCCATCGCAGAGAGCGCTGAGGTTTTTAATGGCTTGCCGAAGAGGCGCCCGCTGGTAAGCGTAAAGTAAAAAAGCGCCATCAAGCGGTTTTCAATGATGGGGGTGGTCTGCCATACCCGGTCATACTTGCGGACGATCTTGAGCAGGCGGCGGAGTTCTTTAAAACTCGCGAACTGCGTTGGGATGCGTTTGTCGGTGTTGGGATCGTTCGATAAATAGTGAAAAGGCAAGCCGTCGGTGCTGAGCCCCATATAGCCTTGTAGCATCGCCGCTTCCAGCAGTTCCTCCATTTTGCGGAGCTCCGCCTCGGTCGGCTTTCGGCTTACACTGGCCTCTAATCCCATGACTTCGACCCGCAGCATCGAGTGGGGCACAAAGGCGGCAATATTCGGTCCCAGAGGCATGTTGTCGAAGTGGTCCATATAGTCGCCGGTGTTATCCCAAGTGATCTTCTCAGCGACTTTACGCAGTACGGTTTTCGGAATGTTTTCTACGCGGGTGAAGCAATCCACAATGGGCTCCTGCTCCCCAGATTGCTGGGTGCCGAAGCTGGTGCCGAGACTGCAGTTCCCCACAAGGACCGTGGTGGTGCCGTGGCGCACTACCTCTGGCAGGGCAGGCTCTACGTCGACCTCGAGGTCAAGGTGAGTGTGGATATCGAGCATGCCTGGGACCAGCCACTGACGGCTTCCATCGATTACCTGTGCGGCCGCACTGACAGGCAGGTCGTCGCCCCGCGCAGCGATCTTGCCATCGCGCACCGCTACATCTTGAATGCGAGGCAGCAAGCCGCTGCCGTCAAAAACCTTGGCGCCTTGAATCAGCAGATCCCAATTTTGTGTCATGGTGTCGCCCCCTGAGCGTTCTGTTGTCCGCTATAGCGGTGCCTTTTAAAGGGGTGAAGAGTAGCCGATACGCTGGCGCTTAAAAAGACTGAGTGCTCGGGCACGCTGCTGGGTGCCCGAGTACTCAGTGGAGATGATCAGCTGATCTTTTTCATCTCGGGGAGCCGGAAGTCCTGTAGTTCTTCCAGTTTGGGCTCATAAATTCGAAGAATGTAGTTCCAGCCCTCAACGGTTGGGAGATGGTTGTCAACGTCCCCACAATCGCCAAAGTGAGCATCAAACGAGCCATCTTCGTTCAAGTTCATATTGAACTCATTCAGAATGCCGTCTTCGCTGTAGATCCATCCGTCCGCGTCATAAATCGTGATTGAGAAAAATCCAGGGTCGTTAAAAGGCGGGGCGGAGTAGGAGGCCATGTAGCAGCCGTCGTCGCTGAATTTGGGTGAGCCTAGGTACTGCGCTTGCGCATCGGGTAAAAGACCCCAGCCAATGGCAGTGCCGTAGATATGCATCTTGGGCACGATCGTGCCATGCGCGCCTTGCATGCCCATCAGGGTCCCCAGTTTGGTGCCTTCGGCCGTTTGCTCATCGCGCAATGCGACCAACTGCTCCATATCGTAATTGGGTCTCACGTGCGAGCCGTTGCCGCCCACTTCCAACTTGACGCCGGCGCGCAGTGCGGCGATCGCGGCACCATCGTCGGGGTCGCTCTGATTGGCGCGGATGCGCATCGCTACCATCGCAAACTCCGTTTCACTGGTGATCTCATGGGTGCCCGGTGCGAGAAATACGTCATCAATGTAGTGGTCATTCTGGACCACCATCACTGAAAGATAGCGGCCATTGGTCTCGGGGATGGTGATGGAGGCACCCTCGGTTGTGTCGATGATGGCGGCGCTGTAGTAGGTGTCTCGATTCATTCTCACAACGGTTTGATTGTCGAGATCAAACGCGCCGGTAGGGAAGTGAAAGAAGGTGTTCATCCCAACGAGCTTAGTCACGTTGTGGAACGCCAAGTCGCTCTCTGCGACCTCATAGTTCTCGAGCGTCACCGGAATCTTATCACCCGTGTCGTCGGCGTGAAGGGCGGCAAAATTGGGCCCCTCATCAGCGGCGGCTGTCGGCGGCGCTGAGGCCTCTTCCGTTTTAGGTGAGCAGGCAACAGTCAGTGCAATGCCCAGACCCAGTGCAACAGTAAAGAGCGGCTTGATCATAGGGAAATCTCCGTAAATGGTCTTTCTAGTGAGCGTCATATTTGCATGCCAGAGCCTCTGCTTTAGGTCATCGGCAGCACCGTCGCGGTTAACCAAGATCACACTACAGAACTGGCGCTCTCTGGCAATAGCATTTAGTGACAGTTGCGCAATGAATCACGGATTAATGCCTAATCTACCTTTTGCCTGTGACGGTGTGACTATTCGGTTGGAAATTGAGCGCTCGATGATCACCCGTTGAGTGAGCCACTCCTCCGGATTTGCAAAGCCTTCTGCGGGGCAGGCACAAGCGCGAAAGGCTATTGCAGCAGCCGTCACCTGCGCTCCGCCACGTGCACCCAGGTTCCTCCTACGAGTGCTCGTTTTTAGATTTGAGAATGCGTGTCTAAATAAACCAAAAAATGCCAAATGAATGGGCTCTGGAACGACATAGGCGCATCAAAAAACGACACTTTTTATCGGGGGGTGATTTTGCGCTTTTTTGGGTTTGCCATGCCCTGAGAATGTCACAATAATGGCGCCCGCTGAGGGTGAGGAGTGGGCGGGCTCGCGTAGGGAAAATTGATAAGGGCCCTTGGTGCTCATCGCGGTACGACGCACTCGGGAGGTCTCGGCGGCGGAGGAGAATAATGATAAAGCAGCATCGTAATCTTGAGAGATCCGGTAGTCAGTCATTAGCCGACCCCGTTGCCAGAGAGCGGATTTTTTTGGCTGGGATCGCTGAACAATATTGCTCGGCGATAAACAGGTTTTCGGTCTCGCCAAATCGCTAATCCAAGTTAACTAAAATAGTCCTAAAACAACGAACCACTCCACTGGAGCACATGCACATGGCATCGGATATTGAAATCGCTCAGGCGGCAACGCCTCAACCTATTACGCAGATCGCGGATAAGCTGCAGATACCCGATGACGCACTCGAGCCTTATGGCCGGATAAAAGGTAAGGTCAATTTGAATTGGCTACTCGAGCAGCCGGTGCGAGAGAGTGCTCGTATGATTCTCGTGACCGCGGTCAGCCCCACACCGGCCGGTGAAGGCAAAACCACTACCACTGTGGGTTTGGGCGATGCGCTGCGTCATATTGGTAAAGACGCTGTCATCTGTCTGCGCGAGCCCTCTCTCGGTCCTGTGTTCGGCATGAAAGGCGGCGCAGCGGGCGGTGGGTATGCGCAGGTGATTCCGATGGAGGACATTAATCTCCACTTTAACGGTGATCTTCACGCAATTGGGGTGGCGAATAATCTACTGGCCGCATTACTCGACAATCATGTGCACCACGGTAACGCGCTGGGTATCGATGTTCGCCGGGTGACATGGAAGCGGGTGCTCGACATGAATGATCGAGCGTTGCGAGACATCACCGTTTCACTGGGTGGGCCGGGCAACGGTTACCCTCGGCAAGATGGCTTTGACATTGTGGTGGCCTCCGAAATTATGGCGATCTTTTGTCTGGCGACAGACCTTGATGACCTGAAAGAGCGATTAGGTCGCATTGTGGTCGGCTACACGCGCGAGCGAGAGCCGATTACGGCACAAGATTTGAAGGCAGCGGGCGCTTTAACTGCGATTCTGAAAGATGCGCTGTCGCCGAACTTAGTCCAAACCTTGGAAGGAACCCCCGCTTTTGTTCACGGGGGCCCGTTTGCCAACATCGCCCACGGTTGCAACACCGTTATCGCCACTATGGCAGGACTGCGTCTGGCTGATTACGTTGTCACCGAGGCCGGATTTGGCGCCGATTTGGGTGCCGAAAAGTTCATTGACATCAAATGCCGCTCGGCGGGAATCCGCCCCTCAGCCGGGGTGTTGGTGGCAACGATTCGCGCGCTCAAGTTTCACGGTGGTGTTGCCAGAGAAAATCTGACAGAGGAAAACCTGTCAGCGCTGCAGGCCGGTCTGGCGAACCTCGATCGCCACATCAGTAATTTACGAGACCATTATGGCGTCCCCGCCGTGGTCTCCATTAACCAGTTTGTCAGCGACACGCAGGCCGAGGTCGATCTCGTGATGGACCACTGCAAAGCGCTAGGCGTGCAAGTGGCACTGTCGAGTCACTGGGCCAATGGCGGCGAAGGCGCTACTGAGCTGGCCCATATGGTCGCGGCATTGTGCGAGGGTGACAGCACGCCCGCGAATACGCCGCACTCGTCTTTTGTCTATCCCGACGAGGCCTCACTCTGGGAAAAAATAGAGATGGTGGCGACGAAGGTTTATGGGGCAGCCGAAATTACCGGCAGCTCAAAGGTACGTGACCAGCTGAAGGAGCTCAACGAAGAGGGGTACGGCCATTTACCCGTTTGCATTGCGAAAACGCCGTACTCTTTTTCAACCGACCCTGCACTCAAAGGAGCTCCCTCGCAGCATGTTATGGACATACGGGAGGTGCGTTTATCAGTCGGCGCCGGATTTGTGGTCGCAATTTGTGGTGACGTGATGACCATGCCAGGTTTACCAAAGGTCCCAGCCAGTGAACAGATCGACGTGGTTGATGGACAGGTGGTAGGCCTCTTCTAGTGGTGCTTCACGCGACGGATCAAAGACCGGTTCGGCGCGTTAGCGCCGTAACGGCCGCCGGCGCGCAATCTGATGAGGCGTTTGACCCTGTTGTGGTCGAGGCGCCGTTATCGGTAATGGTGAACGGGGAGGCGGTGGCCACCACGATGCGAACACCCGGACACGATGAGGAGCTGGCGGTTGGTTGGCTCATCAGTGAGACAGACTTGACGGCCCGCAGCGATCTCATGGCGGTCGAACGAATGGGTGCCGTGGTGGCCGGTGCGGCTGATGCAGCGGCGGTTGATACGGTTTGCCTGTCGCTGATTGACACGGCGGTTCCCCCAAGACCGCGCGCTTACCTCACGTCGAGTTCTTGTGGGATCTGTAGCGCAGAGGTCATTGAGGCCACCCCCGCCCCGCGGGCGCCGCTTCACACACAGGGATGGGAGCTGACGCCGCAGCAGGCGCATCAGCTGGTGGCCGCTATGCGGGCAGAGCAGAAAATGTTTGATTTGACAGGCGCCTTGCACGCCGCTGCCCTGGTTTCACCGACTAAGGGGCTAGTAGTGGTGCGAGAAGACGTAGGACGCCATAATGCAGTGGATAAAGTGATTGGGAGCGCTTTCTTGGCAGACCGTTATCCGCTCACTGATCATCTGCTCGTGGTAAGCGGGCGAGTGTCTTACGAGATCGTGGCGAAAGCCTTACGAGCCTGTGTGGCAGGGATTGTGGCAGTATCTGGGCCGACCACGCTGGCAGTTGATCTGGCACGAGCACATGGGCTGGTGCTGTTGGGATTTACCCGGGATGACCGGTTAAATGTGTATGCTGGGGGAGATTGCGTCGCGTCATGACTATCACACGCCAACCTGAATGGAACGCTGAGGAAGCTGCAGCTTTGATTGCGCCAATCGTCGCTGCGGAGTCGGGTCCCGTATTGCTGTGTTTGCAGGCAGTGCAAGCGCATTATGGGCACGTCTATAGCGATGCGATCGCGCTGATTGCTGACGCTTGCAATGTGTCTCGTGCAGATGTCCATGGTGTGTTCACTTTTTATGCGGATTTACGTGAGACCCCACCCCCTGCAGTGCCGGTGCGATTGTGCGCGGCTGAAGCCTGCCAAGCGGTGGGTGCACGCACGTTAAAAGCCGAATGGTCCGCTGCTTGTGAGGCGAGTCCTGAACTGGCCACGCTAACGGGCGTCGATGAGCCTATTTTTTGCTTGGGTAATTGCGCATTGGGGCCCGCTGCGATGGTGGATGGCGAGCTCATTGGTCGCGCAGATGTCGCGCGCCTGTGCCAGGCAATTGATGCAGCGCAGGCGCAGGAGAGGCCGCTATGAGTATTTGGTTCGTACCGCGCGATGCAGCGGCTCGGTCGATGGGTGCCGATGCGGTGGCGGCTGCGCTGACAGACCGTGGCGAGACAGTCGTTCGTAATGGCAGCCGTGGCATGTTGTGGATGGAGCCCCTGATCGAGCGCGCCGAGACGCGTGATGGTGAGAGAGTGGGCTGGTCCAATATGACAGCGGTGCACATTGAGCAAGCACTGCCCTCAGAGGACAGTGAGCATTACGTAGGTCCGGTTGAAGAAATTGATTATCTCGCTAGGCAAAACCGATGGATCTATGAGCGCGTCGGCGTGACCGATCCATTGGACCCAGAGGATTATCTCCGTCATGGGGGCTTAGCCGGCCTGAAGAACGCGCTTGCTGTGAGCGGCGATGCCGTCGTCGACATTATCACCACCTCTGGTTTGCGCGGTCGCGGTGGAGCGGGATTCCCTGCCGGTATTAAGTGGCGCACAGTGGCCGAACAATCGGCACAGCCTCATGCCGGCGAGTCACGGGATGCGACACCTCATAAGTATATCTGCGTCAATGCGGACGAGGGCGATAGCGGTACCTTCGCCGATCGCATGTTGATGGAAGGTGATCCCTTTTGTTTGCTGGAGGGGATGACGATTGCGGCTCATGCGGTGGGGGCTGACCGAGGCTTGGTCTATTTGCGGTCAGAGTATCCAGATGCGATCGCAACCCTGCAGGCAGCGATCCACATTGCCAGGGAGCGTCACTGGTTGGGTGACGATATTCTCGGCTCGAAGGTCGCCTTTGATGTGGAGATTCGAGTCGGTGCCGGGTCTTACGTGTGTGGCGAAGAAACCGCCATGCTAGAGAGTCTTGAAGGACGTCGCGGTATGGTCCGTGCTAAGCCACCCTTGCCGGCAATCAAGGGCTTGTTTGGCACCCCTACGGTGATCAATAACGTCCTGACAATCGCCAGCGTGCCCTCAATCTTGGCGCGCGGCGCAGAGGCCTATGCCGCATTGGGGCAGGAGCGCTCTCTGGGCACACAGGTGTTTCAGCTGGCGGGTAACATAGCGCAAGGTGGCATTGTCGAGACCGCCTTTGGAATTACCGCTCGAGCCTTAGTCGCTGATTTTGGCGGCGGGACTCGCTCGGGGAAACCGATCAGAGCCGTTCAGCTGGGTGGCCCCCTCGGTGCTTATCTGCCGGATGACAAGCTCGATGTGGCGATGACCTATGAGGCATTGGCTGCTGCGGGAGGAATGATTGGTCATGGGGGTATCGTTGTTTTTGACGAGACCGTTAACATGGCTGACCAGGCGCGTTTTGCGATGGATTTCTGCGTAGAGGAATCCTGCGGTAAATGCACGCCCTGTCGAATAGGGGCAGTCCGCGGCGTTGAGACCTTGGATAAAATTCGCGCTGGTCAAGACGTCGAGGGCAATACAGCGCTGCTCCGTGATTTGTGCGACGTGATGACACAAGGCTCGCTCTGCGCAATGGGCGGCTTAACGCCCAACCCCGTGCTTAGCGCGATCAATCAATTTCCAGAAGATTTTCAATCACCCGTGATTGCCACGGGTTGAGGGCGACGCAATGAATATGGTTCAGCAGTTTGACCCCGCTCAACTCGATCTGTCGCAGGATTATGGTACGCCTGCGATGAATTCTGAAGTTGAGGTGACCGTCCACATCGATGGTATGCCGGTGACTGTGCCCGAGGGGACCTCCGTGATGCGTGCGGCTGCCATCGCCGGCGCCAACATTCCTAAGTTATGTGCGACCGATAATGTAGAGGCGTTTGGGTCTTGCCGGTTGTGCTTGGTCGAAATTGAGGGCCGCAATGGCACACCCGCTTCCTGCACCACACCGTGTCAGGAGGGGATGTCGGTCAAGACACAAACGACTCGCCTCGACAAGCTGCGAAAAGGGGTGATGGAACTCTACATCTCAGATCATCCCCTCGACTGTTTAACGTGCCCCGCTAACGGGGATTGTGAGCTGCAAGATATGGCGGGTGCCGTCGGGTTGCGTGACGTGCGTTACGGTACTGAAGGAGCGAATCATTTAGCGGGCGCCAAAGATGAGTCCAATCCCTATTTTACGTTTGATACCAGTAAATGCATCGTCTGTAGTCGATGCGTCCGTGCGTGTTCAGAGGTACAGGGTACGTTTGCACTCACGATTGCGGGGCGTGGATTTGGCTCGCGCGTCTCACCGAGTGAGCAACAACCGTTTTTAGAAAGCGAGTGCGTGTCGTGTGGCGCCTGTGTTCAGGCGTGTCCGACGGCCACCTTGCAAGAAAAAAGTGTCATCGAGCTGGGCGTACCCAGTCGTAAGGTCAAAACCACTTGTGCTTACTGTGGCGTGGGCTGTTCTTTCGTCGCCGAGTTGCGGGGCGATGAGGTGGTGCGCATGGTGCCCGATAAGCAAGGCGGTGCCAACGCGGGTCACTCTTGTGTGAAAGGTCGTTTCGCGTGGGGATACGCGCAGCATCAGGACCGTATCACCACACCGATGGTCCGAGACAGCATCGATGCGGCGTGGCGGGAAGTCAGTTGGGAGGAGGCGATTGGTTTTGCGGCCGATCGTTTTAATGCCATCAAGGCCAGTCATGGTGTGGATGCGATAGGCGGTATCACCTCTTCACGATGCACCAACGAAGAAGTCTATGTTGTGCAGAAAATGGTCCGCGCCGCATTTGGCACTAACAATGTCGACACCTGCGCGCGCGTCTGTCACTCACCCACCGGTTATGGCCTTAAGCAGACCTTTGGCACCAGTGCGGGTACGCAAGACTTTGCATCGGTGCAGCACGCCGACGTGATGATGGTCATTGGTGCCAACCCCACTGATGCGCACCCTGTCTTTGGTTCGCGCATGAAGCGTCGGCTTCGAGAAGGTGCAGATCTTATTGTGATTGATCCCCGCTCGATTGATCTTGTGCGGTCGCCTCACGTGAGTGCGGAGCATCACCTGCAGTTATTGCCGGGCACTAACGTGGCGGTCCTGAATGCTGTTGCCCACGTGGTCGCCAGCGAAGGGCTGATTGATGAGGCATTTGTTGCAGAGCGTTGTGACCGCGTATCGTTTAAAGCTTGGGAAGATTTTATTCGTCTGCCTGAGAACAGCCCAGAGACACTGGAGGCGGTTACCGGTGTCCCTGCAGCCACCGTGCGTGCTGCGGCAAGAGCGTTTGCCACAGCAGGCAATGGCGCCATTTATTATGGGTTGGGCGTCACGGAACACTCGCAAGGCTCAACGATGGTCATGGCCATGGCAAATCTGGCCATGGCAACCGGCAATATCGGTCGGCTGGGTGTGGGGGTGAATCCGCTCCGTGGTCAGAATAACGTGCAGGGTTCTTGCGACATGGGATCGTTTCCCCATGAGTTTGTCGGATATCGGCACGTCTCTGACGATACCGTCCGCGAGCAGTTTTCACAGATTTGGGGTGTCACGCTGCGCGAAGAACCCGGTATGCGCATCCCCAACATGCTCGACTCTGCCGTCAGTGGGCGTTTCAAAGGCCTCTATATTCAAGGCGAGGATATTGCGCAATCTGATCCCAATACGCAGCATGTCGCCGCCGCTCTGACGGCAATGGATTGCGTTATCGTGCAGGACCTTTTTTTGAACGAGACGGCGCAGTTTGCGCATGTGTTTCTCCCGGGTACGTCGTTTCTGGAAAAAGACGGTACCTTTACCAACGCGGAACGACGTATTAATCGTGTGCGACCCGTGATGACGTCGCGCACAGGACGATCGGAGTGGGAGGCCACCTGCGCCCTGAGTGAAGCGATGGGGTACCCCATGCCTTACGACAGCGCCGCCGAAATTATGGATGAAATCGCCGAGCTAACCCCCACCTTTGCAGGCGTGTCTTTTGACCTGCTGGATGAATTGGGCAGTGTGCAATGGCCGTGTAATGATCAGGCGCCGAGTGGAACGCCGATCATGCACAAAGACCGGTTTGTTCGCGGCGAGGGGCAGTTTATGACGACCCCTTACGTACCGACTGATGAGCGGTCGACCCGCAAGTTCCCCCTGTTGTTAACGACTGGTCGCATATTGAGTCAGTACAATGTCGGGGCACAAACGCGAAGAACCGAAAATGTGGTGTGGCATTCTGAGGATCTGCTCGATATTCACGCG
>Ga0206677_10001401_pt1 | contig 22303 bp, 22 predicted proteins | sample M130m12015metaG_FD_155475 | JGI IMG/M metagenome (GOLD analysis project Ga0206677, IMG submission 155475) | Ammonia-oxidizing marine archaeal communities from Monterey Bay, California, United States - M1 30m 12015 | ecosystem: Environmental > Aquatic > Marine > Intertidal zone | place: USA...
ACTTTATAAAATTAAAGTTCAAGTTTTGCGCATTTATATGATTTCCAACTAGCACCTTCATAACCTGCTCTAGTGTTAACTTCATAATTAGATAAATTGATTACTTCTTCACCAAATTCTGATGGAGGTATAAAGATTTTATTATCTCTGAAGGAAAAGGGATATTCTTTAGATGAACCGAAACCTTCCATAGATGATAGAACAATATTATTTTTAAAATTAATTTTATATATTGCGACTAGATCGACATCATTCATTGGGCACCTTAAAATTAACTCATCTTGGCTTTGAGCGGTTAAATTAAAGGAAGTAATAAAAAAAGTTACTAGTAATAATTTCTTCATACTAATAGTATGCCTAAAAAACGGTGTGTTAGAAAGTATGTTAAAACTTAAAAAGGGAAGAGTGTTAAAAGAATGGTGGGTCTGGGTGGACTCGAACCACCGACCTCACCCTTATCAGGGGTGCGCTCTAACCAAGCTGAGCTACAGACCCAAAGTTATTTGCATGAATCAACAAATCACAAATCTTTGGATCATGGATTATAAGAGTGGTGTGTTTCTTTGTAAACGAAAAGGTTTGTATTAATTTCTTTTAGCTAATCTAATTAATACCTTTTTAAAGACTTATACAAACTAAAATATACATAACCCCAAGGAATTTTTATAACGTATTCAATTATTGCAAGAACTACTAGTAAGGTTAGCCCAGGACTGAGAATAGATTGAGTAACAAGGGAAAGGATTAAGGTCAAAGAGAAAAATATAATGGTTAATCCAAATAAAGTCCAGCCATGCTCTTCTGTTTTTTCCCATGATAATTGAAGTGACTCTAAAGTGCCTTTATTTTCAAGCATAATAAAAGCTGGAAATAGAGAGAGCCTAGCCAACACATAAAATCCTGGGATTACAAGAAGTAAAAAACCAAAAGTTACTGCTACAAGTGTAATTAAAGAGCTGCTAAAAAGTGGAAAAAATTTCTTTACCCCTAAAAATAGAGTATTTAGTGGTTCAACTTTACTATCTGAATCGATTGAAGCATATGCAATGAAAATTGCTCCCATGAAAGCATTGCTTAAAACTAGGCCCAGCAGGGCAATAGAAAGTAAGGATATTAAATTTTCTGCAAAATAATTAACAATATCCTCAGGCTGAGTCGCATTTTGAATTGGAGCTAGCATAGATGCGGTTGCTATTTCTAGCATCATAACTGGAGCGGCAAGTATAATAAAAAAATTCCAATTACTTGCAAAAAATTTCCATGCTTGAATGAATTGATTCATTGAGTAATTGTAAAGTATTATGATTTTTATGCACAATAAATATATACACATGGCAGCTCTATTAATTTTAGTTGGCTGCTCAAATCAAATAGATAATTTTGAATATCCTGAATCAAATAAAGTACCTTTTAGCGAAGAAGTTCATGGATATGTAATAAATGATGCTTATCGATGGATGGAAGATTTTACAAGTGAGGAATCAACAGACTGGGTCGAAAGACAAAATAATTTCACACAAAAATTTATAGGGAAAAATAAATATAAAAAGTCTATTGCCAAAAACCTGCACGCAGTTTGGGATACAGATTCAATAAGCATGCCCTATCAAGTTAATAAAAAGACGTTCTATTACTTCAATGATGGATCATGGCAACAAAGTAAGCTGATGATTAAGGATTGTGAAGAATGCCCAGAAAGGGTTTTACTTGATCCAAATAAGTTCTCAGAGGATGGAACTATCTCTCTTGCAAGTACTAGTGTTAGTAATGATGCCTCTCTTCTAGCATTCTCAATATCAGATGGTGGATCTGATTGGAGAACCTGGAAAGTGCTTAATATTGAATCTGGAAAAACTCTTGATGATAGGATTGAATGGGCAAAATTTTCAGGTGCTTCATGGGAAAATGATGATTCTGGATTTTATTACCAAAAATATGATGAGCCATCTGAAGAGCTCTTAAAAGATATTAACACTGCTCCAAAGTTAATGTTCCATAAAATTGGTACTGCTCAGGATGAGGACGTTATTATTTATGAAAATCCTGAAAAGCCAAGATGGAGCTGGGGAATAAGTGTTGTAAAAGATTCTAAGATCAAGTTTCTCTCTATTGGTGAAGGCACAGATGAAAGAAATAGACTCTATGTTCAGCTAAGCCCTGATCAGCCTTTTATACCCTTAGTAGATGAGCTAATTGGCGCTTATAGCTTTTTAGAAAGCAAGAATGATACTTTTTGGTTTTACTCAACTGAAAATGCTACAAATGGAAAAGTAGTATCACTTACAATAAAAAATGGATCATTGGTTTGGGACGATGTTATTAGTGAAAGTACTAATTCTATTAGAAGCGTTAGCTTTATAAATAATTCAATTGTAGTTTCTTATCTAGTTGATACTTTTACTGAGGTTCACTTCTTTGATTTAGAAGGAGTATATAAAAATAAGCTAGCAACAGAAAGAAAAGGAACAATGGGTGGTTTTGGTGGTGAAATTGATGATGAAGTATCTTATTTTTCATTTACAAATTTTGTAACTCCTCGAGAAATATACAAAATTAATCTAACAAATATGTCACAAGAACTTTTTTGGAAAGAAGATCTTAAAGGATATGATTCAAGTCTATTTGTATCTGACTTTAAATTCTTCCCATCCAAAGATGGAACACAAATACCCATCCATCTTAGTTACAAAAAGTCCTTAAAAATAGATAGCAATACTCCAATACTCTTGTATGGATATGGTGGTTTTAATATTTCAAGACTGCCTGGTTTTAGTAAAAGCTATCTTACTTGGATGAACCAAGGGGGAATAGTTGCTGTAGTTAATCTAAGAGGTGGTGGTGAATATGGTGATGACTGGCATGATGCAGGTAGGCTTTTTAATAAGCAAAATGTTTTTGATGACTTTGCATATTCTGCTAAATTTTTACACTCACAAGAAATTGGCTCTCCATCATCAACTGCTATTCAAGGTGGTTCTAATGGAGGCTTGTTAGTGGCAGCAACCATGTTACAAAATCCTGATTTATTTAAAGTTGCAATTCCACAAGTCGGTGTTTTGGATATGCTGAGATTTCATAAGTTTACAATTGGGTGGGCATGGGAAAGCGACTATGGATCGCCGGACAAGAAAGATGAATTTGAAAATCTCTTAGCGTATTCGCCTTTGCATAATATTGTTAAGGGTGAATGTTATCCAACCACACTTATTACAACTGCTAAGCGCGATGATAGAGTGGTTCCATCTCATTCATTCAAATTTGCTGCAAAACTTCAAGAATATCAGGGCTGTGATAATCCGATATTGATCAGAGTTGAGGGTAGGGCCGGACATGGAGCTGGGACACCTAAAGATAAAATTATTAATCAGGTTGCTGAAGTTTATGGATATGCTTTGTCTGTTATAGACAAGGGCTAGTTTTTTTTGATATCCAGTAGTTCGATATCAAATATTAGAATTGAGTTGGAAGGTATTCCAGGCCTTCCTTCATCTCCATACGCCATTCTTGGGTCAATAAATACTCTCCATTCATCTCCCGCTTTCATCATAGAAATTATTTTTTGACATCCAACAATTAAACCTGAGAGCTGAACAGTTAATGGCTCGCCCATCTCAACAGAACTCCAGAAAACTGAGCCATCTGTAAGAGTGCCGTGAAAGTGAGCTGTAATCGTATCCTCTAGTAATGGAGAGTCAGAATTACCGTCACCACTTTGGATAATTGAGTATTGAAGGCCTGGTTCAACAGAATAGATCCCTTCCCTTATTTCATTGTCGATAAAGTACTGCATATTACTAATCTGTTGAATATTTGGGCTATCCTGATTACAGGCAACTATAAAAAGAAGAAGAAATATTTGGACTGTTTTATTTTTCATTATGTTTTAATTTTTAAAAATTTTCTTTTGCCAACTTGATAAATAGACTCCTGCCCTTTCATGATTAGCATTTTCGGATCTTCTATTTTTACAGAGTCGATTTTGACTCCACCTTGTTTAACAAGCCTCATTGCCTCAGATGTGCTTGATGTCATCTCACAATTTTTTAAAAGGTTTGCTAACGGCATGCCCTCAGTTCCAACATCAACTGATATGGAAGGTATATCATCAGGTATTTGGCCTTTTTGAAATCTTTGAAGAAAAGCTTCTTTACATTTAGTACCGTCGCCTTCTGAATGGAATCTATCCACCAATTCTTCTGCCAAAAGAAATTTAATATCTCTTGGATTGGTTCCTTCTACCATATTCTTCTTAAGAGCGCTTATCTCTTGCTCTGAAATAAAGCTAAGTAATTCAAACCATCTCCACATAAGCTCATCTGAGATAGACATTATTTTGCCGAACATATCATTAGGCTCTTCATCTATCGCTATAAAGTTATTTAATGATTTGGACATTTTATTTGTTCCGTCCAGTCCCTCTAGAATGGGGACAGTAAGAACAACCTGAGGCTCTTGACCGTAAGATCTTTGCAACTCTCTACCAACAAGCAAATTAAATTTCTGATCTGTTCCTCCGCATTCAACATCAGCCTCTAATGCCACAGAGTCATACCCTTGAACAAGCGGATATAAGAATTCATGAATAGCTATACTCTGGTTTGCGCTATAACGTTTATTAAAATCATCTCGCTCTAGCATTCTGGCAACATTATATTTTGATGCAAGGCCAATCAAGCCGTCAGCACCAAGTTTATTACACCACTCTGAATTAAATTTAACCTCTGTTAGATCTTTTTTGAGGATTTTAAAAACTTGCTTCTCATAAGTTTTAGCATTCGATGTTAATTCTTCCGAGCTCAGTGTTGGCCTTGTTTTATTTTTACCAGAGGGGTCTCCAATTTGGCCAGTAAAATCACCAATTAAAAAAATTACTTTATGCCCAAGGTCTTGAAAATGCCTTAACTTATTTAATAATACAGTATGCCCTAAATGCAGGTCTGGCGCGGTTGGATCAAAACCAGCTTTGATAATAAGTTGTTTTCCAGAATCCAGCTTCTTTTTTAAATCAGACTCAGTAAGAATCTCATCCGTTCCGCGTTTAATTAATTTAAGTGCATCACTCATATGACTATCATAATGTTTTTAAGTCATTAATAGAATCAGTATGTTGATACTTGGCACTATAAGATTAAAATAACAGCTATGACATTTACAAGTAAGAAGTTTTATCCAGAACAAGAAATAGTTTCAGACCTCATTAGTAATTCAGATTTTTTGAATGATCCTTCAATTTCTCAAAATGCAAAGAAAATAATTGACGCTTGTAGAGACAACAAGAGCGAGAGAACTAAGCTAGATGCATTTCTAAGTGAGTATGGGCTAGACAATAAAGAGGGGGTTGCTCTTATGTGTTTGGCGGAATCAATACTAAGGATTCCAGACAGAAAAACAAGAGATCTAATAATATCTGAGAAGCTGTCTGAAGGAGCATGGATTGAGCATTTAAATAAAGCAGATAGTGTTTTTGTGAATGCATCGACTTGGGGTCTTCTTCTTGCTGGCAAGATCGTTTCTATGCCTGAGGAGTGGAACAAAAATCCAAGCGCCCTTTTGGGTTCTTTGGTCTCTAAATCAGGAGAGTTTCCTATAAGAAATGCAGTGGTCGGCGCCATGCATATTCTTAGTCAAGAATTTGTCATGGGAAGAGATTTCGATGATATAAGAAAAATAAAAAATATAGAAAAAGAGATTTATTCATTCGACATGCTTGGGGAAGCAGCAAGAAATGCCGAACAAGCAAATACCTATTATCAGTCATATAAAAATGCCATTGATGAAGTTGGCAAAATAAATTTAACAAAAAATACAGTAAATGGAGTTTCAATAAAAATATCAGCCTTGTCTCCAAGATATGAGATGAAAAAGCTAAATGATATAAAGACTGATCTCCTTCCAAAATTAATTGAGCTTACAGAATATGCAAAATCTAAAGATGTAGAAATTACAATCGATGCTGAAGAGCAAGACAGGTTAGACGTTAGTTTAGAGATTATTAAGGAGATGGCCCTTTCACCAAATATTAAAAACTGGAAGGGGTTTGGCATAGCTGTACAGGCATATGGCAAAAGAGCAATAGCTACGATAGATTGGTTGGAAGATCTTCTCAAACATAGAGCTTCTATGCATGTCAGGCTTGTTAAAGGAGCATATTGGGATTATGAGATTAAGCATGCTCAAATCCATGGGTATGATGGCTATTCAGTTTACACAAAAAAATCTGTAACAGACTTAGCTTATTTAGCCTGTGCGAAAAGAATTTTTGACGTCGAAAAGATTTATCCTAAATTTGCTACACACAATGCACATACTATTTCTGCAATTCATCATCTTGGTTCAGGTAAAGATTATGAATTTCAAAGATTATTTGGAATGGGAGAGTTGCTATATAAATCTGCAAATAAGATTTTAAAAACTGAAAAAAATACCTCAATTTATGCGCCGATTGGAAAATATAAAGATTTGCTGCCTTACTTAGTAAGAAGGCTATTAGAAAATGGAGCCAACAGCTCATTTATCAATAGGTTACTTGATCCTGAAACGGATTCTGCATGGCTTGCCAAAGGACCCCATTTAAAAATTGAAGATGAAAAAAAAGAGATACCAATGCCGATAAATATATTTAATGATCGACCAAACTCCAAAGGGTTTGATTTAAGTGAAAGGGAGAATTTGGAAATGCTTGAAGAGCAGCTTAGAAAATTTGAATCAAGTGAGATAAATGCCTCTTCAATATATATAACTAAGGATTATAAAAAAACTAATACGCGCAACATCTCATCGCTTGCTAATGGAAGAAATATTGGTACGGCCTCCTATAATGACCTAAGCAATATAAAGCAAAGTCTTGAAGATCAACATGTTACTGAATGGTCTTCAATGCATGTTGAAAAAAGAGCAGCTATTTTAGAAAAAATTGCAGATGATATTGAAACAAATCCTTATGAGATAATTTATTACCTCATGAATGAGGCTGGAAAAACAGTTCAAAATACTATTGATGAAATTAGAGAGGCAATAGATTTTCTAAGATACTATGCACAACAAGCTGTTAGTCTTCAAAAAGAAGATCATATTCTTGAAGGCCCTACTGGGGAAATCAATGCTCTATCTTACTCGCCAAAAGGCCATATTTTATGTATTAGCCCATGGAACTTTCCTGTCGCAATACTCATAGGGCAAATAAGTGCAGCTCTTGCATGTGGAAACAAAGTAACAGTTAAGCCTTCGGAGCATACCTCAATTCTTGGCTATATCATTGTGAATAAATTTCATGGGAATGGTGTTCCAAAAGATGCTTTGAATTTAATTTTAGGAGATGGCATTCATGGCGACATGCTTTCAAAGGTTAATAACATTAAGGGGATTGCATTTACTGGGTCTTTAAAAACAGCAAAAAAAATTCAAAGCAATCTAGCTATCTATCATGAATCAATTATTCCTTTAATTGCCGAAACAGGAGGAATTAATTCAATGATTGTTGATTCAAGCGCCCTTCTTGAGCAAGCAACCGATGATATTATCCGCTCAGCATTTGATAGCTCTGGGCAGCGGTGCTCTGCCTTGAGAGTATTGTGTGTTCAAGATGAAATCTATGACGATCTTTTATCAATGATTAAAGGAGGAATGCAAGAGCTAAAAATTGGCAATCCTCAAAATCTTGATACAGATATTGGTCCAATAATCAGCAAGGCCTCTCTTGATAATCTCAATGCTTATGTAAAAAGTTTTGAAGATAAAAAATATTCTATTTTTAGATCTTCTGTTGATGTAGATAAAAATTTTATTGCTCCAACAATAATTGAAATTGACAAGATTTCTGATCTCAAAGATGAGCAGTTTGGACCAGTGCTGCATGTCGTTAGGTTTAAATCAAATGAGATGGACGCGCTAATTAAAAATATTAATGAGAGCGGATACGGCCTTACAATGGGTATTCATACTAGAGTAGAAAAAAGAGCAGACATATTTAGCGAGAAGTGTAATGTTGGAAATATCTATATAAATAGAGATATGGTTGGTGCTGTAGTTGGATCCCAGCCGTTTGGCGGACAAAACTTATCTGGAAGTGGCTATAAAGCTGGTGGACCTAATTACCTTTTGCAGTTTCTTAACGAAAAAGTTGTTTCAAAGAACTCAGTAGCGTTTGGTGGCAACACTGAGCTTTTAAATATTCAAGAAGACTAATGATAGGTTTTAAAAAGGTTCCAAAAAGAGCAGTATTTATTTCATTTGCTCTTTCTGTAATATTAATATTGATGCTCTATGTTGATATAGAGACATATGAATCCTTGCCTGTTGAAGAAATTCAGTTTACTGAAAAATTCTCTACCCCTCTTCAGAAAACAAAAACTTATCAAATGCATGAGGTTCAAGATGGAGAAAACCTCTCAATAATTTTTGAAAACTTTTCAGTTCCTTTAAATACTGCTTATAAAATCTTTAGGTTAGACTCAAAAAATACTGTTGCGAATATCAAGCCAGGAGAAAAAATGCTCTTTGAATATTCTGGCGATGATCTAATTAGAATTGAGATTATGAAAGATCAAATAAATTCTATTTCAATCAATCTTACTCCAGAAATAGTATTTAAAAATATAAGTAAAAGCGTAGAGTTAATTGAGTCCTACAGTAGTGGCATTATTGAATCCTCATTCTATGAAGCAGCCCTAGATGCTAATATTCCGGAAAGTGTGATCATGGACTTTGCTTATATATTTGGCTGGGATGTTGATTTCGTTTTTGATATTAGAGAAGGTGATGAGTTTCATGTTATTTATGAAACCCCATATAGTGAAGGGGCAAAAGTAAAAAATGGTGATATCGTAATTGCTAAATTTATCAATAATGGTAATACCTATTATGCAAATAGATTTTTTACTGAAGCTAGTAAAAAACAATACTTTGATGATAAAGGTAATAATATGCAAAAAGCTTTTTTAAGAGCCCCTTTAGATTTTGCATATATTAGTTCTCATTTTAATCCCAACAGAATGCATCCTGTCCTTCACACAATAAGAGCTCATAATGGTGTCGATTACGCCGCCAAAAGGGGCTCTCCTGTTAGAACAACAGGTGACGGTGTGGTTTCTTTTTCTGGTCAAAGGAATGGATGCGGTAATGAAATAGTTATAAACCATTCAAATGAGTACTCAACAAGGTACTGTCATTTAGAAAGATTTAGCAAGAGCATTAGAAAAGGTAAAAAAGTCTTTCAGGGGGATACTATCGGTTTTGTTGGAAGTTCGGGCCTGGCAACAGGGCCACACTTGCATTATGAATTTAAGATAGGCAATAAAAGAATAGACCCTATAAAAGTTAAATTGCCATCGGCTGAACCAGTGCCAATAAACTTAAGGGCAAGTTTTGATACACTATTGAAGAATAATAAATCATCAATGGAGGAATTCAATAAGCTTTCTCCAACTAGTAATGGGCAATAAAATCTATATTGGAGCAATGACAGGAACAAGTCACGACGCTGTTGATATTTCGTTCATTAGTATTGGTGATAATATTAATCTTGAGTTCTTTCATTCAATTAAAATACCGAAACCATTAAGGTTAAAAATAAAAAAGCTTATTGAAGCTAACGAAAGCTCATTATCAGATTTAGGAGCAATTAATAAAGAGATAGGATTCTTATTTTCTAGGTCTATTAATAAGGCGATTGAGCTGAGTAACATTAAAAAATCATCCTTAAAGTGCATTGCCATATCTGGGCAAACGGTTAGGCATGAAATTGATAAGAGATTTCCATTTTCTATGCAAATTGGCGATCCTAATATTGTCGCGAAAGAAACAGGCCTGCCAGTGGTAAGTGATTTTAGAAATATGCATATCGCACTAGGCGGTGAAGGTGCTCCTCTTGTACCAGAATTCCATAATCAGCTATTCCATAAAGCTAAAAACCCTCGAGTTATTTTAAATATTGGAGGAATAGCAAATTATTCATTCATAAAAAATAAAAATGAAATATGGGGAACAGATGTAGGCCCTGGAAATGCAATCCTAGATGCATATTGTAATGATTACCTTCAGATTCCTTTTGATAGAAATGGGGCTATAGCAGCCAAAGGAAAAGCAGATCACATTGAATTAAAAAAATTGCTTCAAAATAATTTTTTTAAGAAGAAGTGCCCTAAATCAACAGGCAAAGAACTTTTTAATATAAAAATGTTGTCTAAGAAGTTCTTAAAAAAGAAACCTGAGGACATTCTATGCACCTTGGTAGAGTTTTCAGCAAAATCTATAACAGATTCGATACATAAAAATGGTCATAAAAATTGTGAAATTATCATTTGTGGTGGCGGTGGTAATAATAAGTACCTAGTAAATAGAATTTCTGAAATGGCTAGCGCTAATGTAATTCTTTCGAATGATTTGGGCCATGATATCTTTGCTGTTGAGTCCATGGCCTTTGCATGGATGGGGTATAAAAGAATTAATAACGAGACTTTAAGAGTTCAGGCGCCAATAAAAAATATAAAAGGCCTGCTCGGCTCAATTACAAAATCTAGACCGTGAATGACTCTCCGCATCCACATGTTGTTTTGGCATTTGGGTTCTTGATAACAAATTTAGCTCCTGAAAGATCCTCAACAAAATCAAGAGTTGACCCGAAAAGATAAGGGTACGACATAGAATCAACTAAGAGTGAAAACTCTTTAAAATCGATAACGTCATCGTCAAATGCCTCATCCTCATCAAATTTAAATCCATATTGGAAGCCTGAGCAACCTCCTCCGGTAACAAAAACTCGAAATTTAGAACTATCACTGGCCCCCAAAACACTCATGATTCTTGCGGAAGCAGACTCAGTTAATTCTATTGATTTTCTATATGTATCTTCCATTGCTACTTAATTCTTTTAACCTTTATTCTTGAATTTGTTTTTGTATTTACCATGGAGTACCCACCCATTCTTACTTTTACTAATTCAATATTTGAACCTTTTTTAAACTGAGCCGCTTTGTTTGCACCAAGAGCCGCTTCAGATTTCCATACCTGCCCATTCTCAAGTCTAAATGTAATTTTTCTACTTACCTGCTTAGTAACTCTAATTATAGATGAGCGAATGGCTTTATTGTCTTCTATTTTTTTAGTTTTTTTAATCTGTTCATAGGAAAGTCCAAAATTATCCTCATTTTCTGAGGTCTTCTTATTAACTACCATTTTAGGTTTAGGAGTAACTGTTTTTATTTTATTTGTAGCAGGTGCTTTTTCCCCAACTATTGTTGCATCAGCTTCTTTAAAAATTAAGTCATAACAAAGGAGCCTCTTAGAGTCGGATTTAATTTTTGAGCAATCGGAAGCTTCGGAGTTTGCATGTGAATAGTTGGCAACAAATAAAGCCGCTATAAATAAATATTTAATCATTTTTTAAATATACTATATTTGTTGTTCGTCATGAAATTTATTGGCTAACAATATAAAATATATATATGGAATCGACTCTAATAATTTACTCTACAACCGATGGGCAAACATTAGAAATTTGTCAAAAAATTTTTTCAAGTTTAAATGTCTCTGAGTCTTCAAAAATAATACATATTTCAAAAGCAGAGGAACTGGACTTAAATCAATTTGATAAAATAATCATTGGTGCGAGTATTAGATACGGGAAGCATAAACCAGAACTTTATGAATTTATTAAAAAAAATGTTGCTTGCCTAGAAACAAAAGAAAATGCTTTCTTTTCGGTAAATGTAGTTGCAAGAAAGCCAGAAAAAAATACACCTGAAACAAACCCATATATGCAAAAGTTTTTAGAGCTGTCTCCTTGGAGTCCAAAGAAATTAGCAGTTTTTGCAGGCAAAATAGACTATCCAAAATACAAATTTATAGACAAGCACATGATTAGATTGATTATGTGGATTACCAAAGGCCCTACGAATACTAAGAACACTTATGAGTTTACTGATTGGAACACAGTGGATGAATTTTCAAAACAATTAAACACATAATAAGATTTAAATTGATATCATATCGAAAATTAAAATTAAGAAAAATTAGCTTTGACACATAATAAAATTGATAAATCCATAGCTTTATTTGAAGAAGCTAAAACTCTTATGCCTGGAGGGGTAAATTCTCCAGTTCGGGCATTTAAAAACATCAATGGCAATCCTATATTTTTTGAAAGAGCGTCCGGTGCATATCTTTATGATGCCGATCAAAACGAATATATAGATTACATTGGGTCTTGGGGCCCTATGATAATGGGGCACTCGCATCCAGACATTGTTAATGCAATAAAAAATCAGGTTGAGTTAGGGACTAGTTATGGTGCCCCAACAAGCCTTGAGTCCGATGTAGCCAGGCTTATTAAAAAATGCATCCCTTCAATCGAAAAAATAAGAATGGTTAACTCAGGTACTGAAGCAACTATGACGACCATTAGATTGGCCAGAGGCTTTACCGGAAGGAATAAAATTATTAAATTTGATGGTTGTTACCATGGCCATGTTGATTCTCTTTTAATTAAAGCTGGTTCCGGTGTTGCGACTTTTGGCCTACCAGATTCTCCTGGAGTTCCTGCAGATCTAGCCAAATATACATTTAGTTGTGAATACAACAACAAAGAACAGTTTTTAGAAATATTTGATGAGATAAAAGATGATTTGGCTGCGGTCATTGTTGAGCCAATAGCTGGCAATATGGGCTTTGTCCCAGGTCATGAAGATTTCTTGAAATTATTAAGGGGAACTACCTCGGGCAATGGTTCTGTTTTAATATTCGATGAGGTTATGAGTGGCTTTAGGGTTTCGCTGGGAGGAGCTCAAGAAATTTATAAGATTACTCCAGATTTAACCGCTCTTGGAAAAGTAATCGGTGGCGGTCTTCCTGTGGGAGCTTTTGGCGGTAAAGAAGAAATTATGAATTATTTAGCCCCTTCTGGCCCAGTCTATCAAGCCGGAACTTTATCAGGAAACCCATTAGCCATGGCAGGAGGAACTGCCTTATTACAATTGTTGATTAAAAAGAATCCATTTCAAGAGTTGGAAAGAAATGCTTCTATCCTTTTAAATGGAATGAAAGCTTTAATGATTGAGTCGGGTATCCCATTTTCAATAAATAAGATAGGTGGAATGTTTGGCTTCTTTTTTTCAGAAGAGCTTCCGAACAACATTAATGATGTTGCAAAGACAGATGATGTATTGTTTTCAAATTTTTTAAATTCATGTATTAGAAATGGAATATACTTTGCTCCTTCCAAGTATGAAGCGGGTTTTATATCAGCAATGCATAAGGATGAAGAAATTAATAGAACACTAGATACAGTTAAAAAAATTATAAAAAAAGGAATAACTAATGAAATATGACATCAGTGCACTCGGCAATGCCTTAGTAGATACTCAATATAAAGTGAGTCATGAATTCTTATCAAGTGTTGGTCTTGAGGCAGACTCTATGACTCTTTCATCATCTGAAGAGCAGGCTCCTATAATAAGTAAGCTCATTGAAATGGGGGCTGAATCAATCTCTGATTGTGGAGGATCTGCTACCAATTCTCTTGTTGCGGCAGCAAACTATGGCTCTAATTGTCATCATGTATGCAGGGTCTCTGATGATGAAGATGGAAGAAACTATCTTGATAGTCTTCGATCAGCCGGAGTCCACCATATCGGTGTGAGTTCAGAAAATACAGACCAACCTACTGGTAAATGCTTAATTTTAGTTACACCTGATGCTAAAAGAACAATGAGCAGTATGTTGGGAGTTAGTGCATTTCTTGGGAAATCAGATATAGATTTCGATGTGGTTGAAAATTCTAAAATTTTTTACATTGAGGGTTACATGGTAACAAGTGAAGATAACTTTAATGCTGTCATTTCCGTTTTAGAGCACCTTAAAGATAAGGATGTAAAAAAAGCCCTGTCTCTATCTGACGCAGGTATTGTTCATGGTTTCAAAGAAAAATTTGATCTAATAGAGTCATATGGAATAGATATGATCTTCTGCAATGACGATGAAGCCATTGCTTTTTCTGGTAAAGAAAATCTTGATGACGCAGTTGGCTTTTACAAAGAGAAATCCTACATGACTGCAATAACAAAAGGCGCTGAGGGAAGTGTTGTTATAAGTGATGGGGCAGAGCAACTAGCTCCAGCAGAACAAATAACCCCGATAGATACCAATGGAGCCGGAGATATGTTCGCAGGATCATTTATGCATGCCTACCTAAAAGGCAATAATACAGAAGCCTGTGCTAAGTTTGCAAACTATGCATCATCGAAGGTTGTTGAAACATTTGGGCCTAGACTCAGTTCAGATGGATACTCGCAAGTATTAAATAAATTAAAAAATGACTAGCTAATTTTGTCAGTATCTGATATTTTCACCACCCTAAAATTCTATAAAAAAATACATGGTCGAAAAAAAATCTAAGACGGTAAAAAAAGCTCCAGTTAAAAAAGTAGCTGTAAAAAAAGCTCCAGTTAAAAAAGTAGCTGTAAAAAAAGCTCCAGTTAAAAAAGTAGCTGCAAAAAAAGTAGTTAAAAAAGTTTCAGCCAAGAAGCCAGCAAAAAAAACGATAGCTAATAACAAGTCAAAAATTGCGCCATATAAGTCCAAAAAAGGCGAGAAATATATGAGTGCAGCAATGAAGAAGCATTTTGTTGCCGTTCTCCTTCTTTGGAAAGAGCACTTAAAAGATGAAATGCAAAAAACCTTTGATCATCTTAGAACTAAAGGCGAAACTTATGCAGATCCAGTAGATAGGGCCTCTCAAGAAGAAGAGTTTGCATTCGAATTAAGAACAAGAGATAGAGAGAGGAAACTCATCAGCAAAATAGCAGTATCTATTGAGCAGATTAAGCAAGATGATTATGGTTGGTGTGAATCTTGCGGTGATGAAATTGGAATTAAAAGGCTTGAAGCGAGACCGACAGCCACACATTGCATTCACTGTAAAACACTTGACGAAATTAAAGAAAAGCAGCTAAATGGCTAATGCCCTTAAATCATAAATTCATAATTAAATTTGATAGATAATAATAAGATAAGTAAGTTTGCCATATCTGTCGTCCAAGACCTTCAAAAAAATAATTTTCAAGCTTATCTGGTAGGCGGATGCGTGCGAGATGCGCTAACCGGACTAGAGCCAAAAGATTTTGATATAGCTACAAATGCCACACCGGAGCAGGTACGAAAAACATTTAAAGCTTCAAGAATAATTGGTAAAAGATTTAAATTAGTCCATGTTTTTAATAGAAGCGAGTTACTTGAAGTAGCAACTTTTAGATCAGGAAATGATCAAAAAGATGGCGATAATATTGTTACCGATGCATCAGGAAAGATTCTTAGAGATAATAATTGGGGCACTCTTGAGCAAGATTGTCATAGAAGAGACTTTACTGTGAATGCTCTTTACTATTGCCCTGTTACAAAAAAAATAGAAGACCATAACGATGGGCTAAAGCATATTCATAAAAAAGTTATTGTATCTATTGGTGACCCCCAAAGAAGATTTGAAGAAGATCCAGTAAGAAGCCTGAGAGCTATAAGATTTAGCAACAAGCTAAATTTTAAAATAGATAATTTAGTCAAGGATGCTATCTATGATAAAGGCCATCTATTATCTGGCATCTCTAACGCAAGACTGTTTGATGAGTTCTGCAAAATATTCTTGAATGGAATGGGTGAAAAAAACTTTGAAAAAATTTGTTCGTTTCATTTAAATAAGTATTTAATCCTTTCTGATCCAAATAGAAATGATTTTGCAAGCAATGTAATGACGCATGCTCTTAGAAATACTGATGACAGGGTTAAGAATCAGCAATCAATTACTCCAGGCTTTCTTATGGCTGCATTGCTATGGCCTTCTCTTTTAAAAAAATGCTCTAAGAATGGAGAGATTAATGTAAGGAAGTTTTTCCGATCTATGGATGGGGTTCTTCGCGAACAACAGAAAATTACTGCTATACCAAGAAAGTTTTCAAGTTATATTAAAGACATATGGGTGCTTCAATTAAAACTTCATAGCAGAATTGGTAGTCAGCCATACAAAACTCTTCGACATCCTAGATTTCGTGCTGCATATGATTTTCTTCTTGTAAGAGAGAGAGCATCAGGAGATAAAAGTGGGATCGGTAAATGGTGGACTGACTTCCAAAAAAATGATGATTCCTTAAGAGGAAGTATTATTGCCGAGATGAATGAGAAAAGTGATGAAGAATCAGCAAAAATATTTGGCTTCTATAACGAGTTGAGATAATCTAAGGATATAAACTATACATTAAAAATGAATCCAGCTATTAAAGAAGTGCCACTTCCAAAATATATCGCAATTGAAGGGCCGATAGGTGTTGGAAAAACTACTTTAGCAAATAAGATAGCCAAAACATTTAATTATGATTCTTTTTTAGAACAACCAGCAGAGAACCCTTTCCTTAAGAATTTTTATAAGAACCCAAGCCAATCAGCGCTTGCGACTCAGCTTTTCTTTTTATTTCAAAGAATGCAACAAATACAAGATCTCAAACAAAGAAGCCTTTTTGAAACAGTAAGGGTTGCTGATTTTCTAATAGAAAAGGATAGGTTATTTGCTGAAGTTACTTTATCGAATGAAGAAATGGATTTATACGATAAAGTATATGATCATTTAACCCTAGATGCGCCGACCCCTGATCTGGTTATCTACCTTCAAGCCCCTATTGATGTATTAAAAGACAGGATTACCAAAAGAGGAAACATTAATGAGCAATATCTAACTCTTGATTACTTAGAAAGGCTGAATGATGCATACTCAAGGTTCTTCTTGGACTATAGCTCAGCTCCTCTATTAATAATTAATGCTGCGGATATAAACCTAGAAAACAATGATAGTGATTACGAGTCGCTTATTACAAAAATAATGTCTAACCCCAAAGGCAAGAATTTCATCAACCCACAGCCTTCAATTATTTGAGAATGTCTCAAAAAATCTATAATCCAAAATATTCAAGTAATCCTTATATAAAAGACTTTGATGAATACAAAGAACTTTATAAGCAATCTGTAGAAAATCCTTCTCAGTTTTTTAAAGATTTAGCAAATGAAAACATAAGCTGGATTGAAGACTTTAAAACAACATTTAATGGTCGCTTTAGCAATGCAAAGTGGTTTGAAGAAGGAAAAACAAATATAAGCTTGAACTGTATCGATAGGCACTTGGAAAGTCATGCAAATAAAACAGCATTAATATGGGAGGGTGATGACCCTTCTGATTCTAAAGAGCTAACTTTTCAGGAGCTCCATGATGAGGTATGTAAGTTTGCCAATGTTTTAAAAAGTTTGGGGGTTGAAAAAGGCTCGAGGGTTTGTATTTACATGCCTATGATTGTTGAGACTGCCTTCGCAATGCTCGCTTGCACTAGAATAGGTGCTGTTCATTCTGTTGTCTTTGGTGGCTTTTCTCCTGAATCACTTAAAGATAGAATTCTTGATGCTGATTGTAGAGTTGTTATAACTGCTGATGAGGGTTTGAGGGGTGGTAAAGAGGTGCCGCTTAAATCCAATTTAGATGAAGCTCTTTTAGGCTGTCCAGATGTTAAAAATACATTGGTAATAAAGAGAACTGGTAGCAAAATCAATTGGAAAGAAGGAAGAGATGTTTGGTATGAAAATTTGGTTAGGGACGTTTCTAGTAAGTGTGCTCCTGAGCCTATGGATTCAGAAGACCCTCTTTTTATTCTCTATACATCAGGCTCTACAGGCAAACCAAAAGGTGTTCTTCATTCTACTGCAGGATATTTATTGGGTGCTCATATTAGTTTCAAATATCTTTTTGGGATAAAGCCAGAGGATAAATATTGGTGTACTGCCGACGTTGGATGGATAACAGGACATACTTATATTTTGTATGGTCCTCTTTCAAATGGCGCAACTACACTTATGTTTGAAGGGGTGCCTACCTATCCTTCAGCATCAAGATGTTGGGAGATATGCGATAAACATAATATTAGTATTTTTTATACAGCTCCAACGGCCATTCGAGCCCTTATGGCCCAAGGTGATGATCCGGTTAAGAAAACAAAAAGGAATAGCCTAAGAATTTTAGGTACAGTCGGAGAGCCAATTAATCCAGAGGCATGGGATTGGTACTACAATGTTGTCGGTAAATCTAATTGCGAGGTTATTGATACTTGGTGGCAAACCGAAACTGGTTCAGTGCTTATTTCTCCAATTGCTGGGATTACACCAACAAAGCCTGGGTCAGCAACCCTGCCATTCTTCGGAGTAAAGCCAGCTCTTTATGATGAAAATGGAAATACATTAGAGGGCGCTAATGCTGGTAATTTAGTTATTGAGCAATCTTGGCCCAGTCAAATAAGGAGTATTTATGGTGACAACCAAAGAATGATCGACACCTATTTTGGTATGTATAAGGATATTTATTTCACTGGCGATGGGGCAAGGCGAGATGAAGATGGGTACTACTGGATAACTGGAAGGGTTGATGATGTTCTTAATGTCTCTGGGCACAGACTAGGGACAGCTGAAATTGAAAGTGCTCTTGTGCTCCATCCTAAAATAGCTGAAGCAGCGGTTGTTGGTTTTGACCATCCAATTAAGGGGCAAGGAATATATGCTTTTGTTACATTAATGGTAAATGAATCATTTGGTGATGATTTTGGCCATGAACTAAAGCAATTCGTTGCTAAAGAAATTGGAGCTATTGCAAAGCCAGATTTAATTCAAAATGCACCAGGCTTACCTAAAACAAGATCAGGAAAAATTATGAGAAGAATTCTTAGAAAAATTGCTGAGAATGATTTATCTAATTTGGGAGACACAACAACCCTTGCAGATCCTTCGGTCGTTGAGTCTCTTATAGAAAACAAACAAAGTTTATGAAAACACTCCTAGCATCATTAATTTTATTTGGGATTATTGGTTGCTCAATATCACCAAAAGAGCTTGATAAATTGTATTCTAGTGATGACTATTACTCTCCAGTTGCAACCATCAAATGCATGCAAATGGGTCCTCCGCAAAGGCCTTTTCCTATAAATGACAAGGGAGAAACGAGAGAGTCATATGATCAAGATGACTGTGTTGAGGATACAATTTCAAAAAACATGAGGGAGTTGACCTTTGATCTTGGAGCATCATCTGTCGATCTTAAAATTGAAAAAGATATAAAAAAGCTACCGGATGACAACGAAGACTCTATTGATGATATTGATATAGAGGCCATTGAGGAGAAAGTCTTATACAAAAAGAAAAAGGATTAAGCTATTTTGAATAAATCCTTGTCTTTTTGAACCTTCTTTTCATCTATAAGCTTTAATAAATGGGCTTCTAGACTATATTTAGCTATGGGATGGAGCATCTCTGAAACATCATCATAAACAAGCTTTGTTAGTTCATCCAGGGATGAAACTCCAACTTCTCCTAGCTTTCTAAGCGCCTTTCCTTCCCTTGTTAGCCTGTGTCTAATAATTGATTGAATAGTTTTCTCAGGCTCATGAATATAGTTTCCATGGCCAGGTGCAAAACAATCAATATCAAAATTTAGCAACTTCTCTAATGAATTAATATAGCTTTTCATATTGCCATCCGGTGGCCCTATAACAACCGTGGACCCATCCATAATATGATCACCTGTCAGAAGACATTTCGTCTCTTTTATCAAAAAACATAAATGATTTGATGCATGTCCAGGTGTATGTATAACTTCGATTGTGTATTCATCAGTTTCAATGATATCTTTATCACTTAAGACAATATCTGGGGCAAATGTTTCATCTTCCCATGAGGATTCTCCATCTACTAGCCTTCCATACATTGGAACATTAAGAATTTTTGACAAAGGTAATGCAGCTGGCGAATGATCTGTATGGGTATGAGTAACAAAAATTCTTTTTATTTTTCCATCCCCTACTTTGATAATTTCATCTAAATGCTCAGATATATTTGGACCAGGGTCGACAAGAGTTAAGTCATCTTTGCCTATCAAATAAGTATTTGTTCCACCTCCGGTGAAGACACCAGGATTCGGAGCTGTTAGTTTAGTAATTAAATCCATTTAATTAATGATCCTCATATCCCTTATCTCCCGGTAGAAGACCTCTCCACTCCCCGTTCTCTTTAAAAAACTTTGGGAGAATTGGCGGAATATCTTCACTTGAAAGATTCCTTTGGTTCTCCAAAAGCTTAGAGCCTAAATCAAATTGAGCACATTCTTCCAGGTTTTTAATTGTCGGCATAATCATAGGCATTTCACCCGTAGAAGACTTTTCAAGAGCCTCCTTTGGAGAAATCCAAACACTATCTATGAGCTCACTTCCATCATGTTCTCCGGTTTGGTTTTTGGGTAGGTAGGCAATAAAAAAACGAGTATCGAATCTCCTTGTTTCAATTTCAGGCGTGATCCAGTGTGAAAAAGGAGCTATCTGTTGTGGCATTAAAATTAAATCTTCTGCTAAGCAGATTTTATATAAATCAATTTCGTTATTTAACAGCATCTCTCTATATTTTTGATATTTGTGCTTATCCGCTCCATCAAGATCAAGGGCCTCACCATTCCTTTTTTTAGCAAGTAAAATTCCAACCTCTTCAAAACATTCTCTAATACATGCAGCCCAATATGCTAGGCCTCCTGACTCTAATCCAAGATTCATAGAAGCCTCTTTATCGGTTACATCCTCACAAAAACTTTCTATCTTTTTATTGAAATCACCTTTATCAATCTTGCCGCCAGGGAAAACATAAAGATCACCGAAGGGAGGCCTACTGGATCTTTTTACCATCAAGACTTCCATGCCATCCGAAGAATCTTTTAGAACTAAGACGGTTGCTGCTGGCGTTAGATTAAGTTTATTCATATTTTTATTTTTTATAGCTTAGAATACTGTTTATGGAAATAACTAACAATCTAAATCAAGACATTATTCATGCTCCGCAGTGGTTTAAAGATGCTATTGAGGACAAACCCAGTTCAGAGATTATCAAGAATCCAAATGGAGACATATCTTATTCCACTTGGTGTTCTAAAGATGATAGTGAGGATCTAATTGTTCTTATTCATGGGACAGGTGCCCATAAAAAATGGTGGGATCCCATTGCGCCTCACTTTAGAGACTGCTCAAATGTAGTGGCAATAGACCTTCCTGGCATGGGCGACTCTTCATTTAGAGAGTCATATGGCATTAAAGACTTTGGAGAATGTATTGTCTCTGTTATTGAAAAGGAAAAGGCTAAAAAAAATATTTCAAATATTTTTATTGTTGGGCATTCTCTAGGTGGTCATGTCGCGGGTTATGTCGCATCTGAGAGAAAAGATCTAATAAATAATATTATTATTATTGATACATTTATAAGGCCACCAGACTATGATCCAAATCAACACTCTTCTCCTCTTAGAATGATCAAACACTACCAAGACAAAACAGATATTGTTAAAAGGTTTAGGTTAATGCCTAAGCAGGACTGTTTAAATGACTGGTATTTGAGATATATCGCTGAGTACTCAGTAAAGAATGTGGAGGCTGGATGGAGATGGAAATTTGATGATGTTATGTTCAGCAGCCTTGAACGATTGTTTGGTTACACATTTTCATTTGGTTGCCCTGCCTTATTCATCCATGGTGAAGACAGCTTACTGACCTCAGGAAGTATCCTGGAGAATATTAAAAATACATACGGTGACATTATGGCTTTTGAAGGAGTTCCAGGAGCTGCTCACCATGTTCCATTGGACAAGCCTCTGGAACTTGTTAGTATTATTAAGGAGCATTTATATAAAAACTAACTTATGAATTACTACTTAGCATTCTTTTTCTTAGCCTGTGGTTTGCTAGTTCTTATAAAACCTCTTTATTCATATCTCTTTTCGAATCTTGTTGGGTCGAAAGTCAAAATCTCAGGCTATTTAGCTTTATTCTTTGGGATAATTCTTTTTTTAACTGGTCTTCTTCAACCGGAATGGTCTGACAGGCTATGGTCAGTAATTTTTGTTGTTATGGGGACTTTATCTTTTTTAAAAGGGGTTTGGCTGATCGCACTTCCAAATCATGCTTCAAAGATTTTAGAAATTTTTATAAAGCACTATTATAAGATTACCGTCCCAGTTTCTATTCTTTATTTATTTATTTCTGTAACTGTCGTATCAACTGACTATATAGGCCCCCAAAAGGATATTAGTAAGTGTGAATCCGATGACCGTATCAAGGTTATTTGTGGTTTTTCAAACCCAGAAGATATTGTGATTACCCCTGATAATAAATTCTTCTTTATTTCTGAATTTGGAGGGATCGGTCCATATGCAGAACATACCCCTGGTTACTTTGCCTTAATGGATTTAAATACCTATGAAAAA
>Ga0206677_10001404_pt1 | contig 22260 bp, 21 predicted proteins | sample M130m12015metaG_FD_155475 | JGI IMG/M metagenome (GOLD analysis project Ga0206677, IMG submission 155475) | Ammonia-oxidizing marine archaeal communities from Monterey Bay, California, United States - M1 30m 12015 | ecosystem: Environmental > Aquatic > Marine > Intertidal zone | place: USA...
GAGTCAACTACAAACAATACCTTAGGTCTGTCTTCGTCTTCTGCTTCGGCGTATTCTGCCTTGTAATCCTTCATAAAGTCACTAATTGTTTTAGCAACATCATCAATCATACTCATGTTAAGTTTTAATAGTTTTTCTGGTGTAGTATCTACATTCAGTGCGTGTAGCCATTTCTCATCTAATGCATTTTCTGTGTCAATTAGAATAACAAATATGCCTTGTTCTTGTGCTGATCTAACTACATTACCTGCCGCGATAAACGATTTACCTGCGCCTGATTCTCCTGCTAGAACAGTTACCTTACCTAGTGGAATTCCTTTGTCAAATTCGTTACTGATAAGTTTGTTTAGTGTGTAATTTCCTGTACTAATCCAAGTGTCAGGGTCATTAAAGCCTACGCTTAACCCAGGAACACTTTTAGTAATAGCTTTTCGGAATTTACTTACGTCAAATGGTCTTGCCATAATGTTTTTTCTCCTATGTTAAAGTGAGGGCACTAAGGACCCTCACTCAATTTATATTACTTATTGCTTACGATTTCTAATCTGTGCTAGAATATCTTGAGCACTCGGCTGATCACCTGCTGGTGCTGCCGCTGGCGCCACTTCAGCCGTTGCCATTTCTGGCTCTGGTGCTGGCGCTGGTGCTACTGCTTCAGCAACTGGTGCCGCTGGTGCAGGTGCAGGTGCTGGTGTTGGTGGTGGAGTAGTTGCCGCTGCTTCAGGTTTTGCTCCTGTAGTAGCTGGTGCATCTACACCATATGGACGATAGTACTGACCAAAACGTGCTGGATCATACAGTTGTCCATCAACACTTGCTTCGAACATTTCGAAGATAGCATTTAGATGCTCTGCATCAGGCTTCTTAGGTAAGAAGTCATTTAGATTGTGCAGGTCGTGTGTTGCAATTGCATCACGTTCTGTTTGATCTAAACTACGTTCTCTACGAGCCCAATTAGATGTTGAATAGTCAGCATATTGACCTTTGGTAGATTTTCTGATTACGAAATCTGTACCAGCTTCATAGTCTGTAGGAATTTCCTGGAATTCAGGATCCATTAATGCTGAACTAATGATTTTATAAATTTGAGGTGAAATAACAAAACGTCTAATAGGATTCTCAGGTACTGAGTCTTCCTGTAGATCACTTTGTGTTACAAAGCCTTGGAAAATGTAACTACGCTTTTTCCAATACTTACGACCCATGTCTTCCATAGTAGGGTCTTTAAACCAAGGACGAATTTCTGCATGTACTGGACATGTATCTCCCCACATTTCAACACAAGGTACTTGTATTGTAACTGGTTTGTTTTCGTCTCCGCCTTTTACACCTGGAAATGATAGACGGATCATTTGACGTTCTTTCCAAAAGAAAGTGTTGTCGGGATCTGCGTCTGGTAGGAATCGTAGTGTTGCACTACTGCCTTCTGGAATATTCCAGTGTGTGAAGATAGCGTTATCGCCGCCACCTTGTGATGAGCCTGAGCTCTTTGTTTCTTGTGCTTGTAATTTTGCACGGATTTCTGCTAAAGATGCCATTATTAGTTTCTCCTATATTAGCCTTTATTTGTAACAAAACTTATAGTTCTGCTTTGTTTGTGTAGCTAGTGCTACTTTGCCTTTGTGTAGCTCTTAACTACTTTTGCCTTTAGTTGCCATTACAGTATATAATAAATTGTGCCTACTGTCAAGCACTTTTTGAAGAAAAATTATGCAATCTTTCTTCTTAGACTATTTAACGTGGCTTCAGCAAGATCTTCCATTGCTGGTTCCTTTGCTGGAGCTTTGTTATTTTTGTCTAAATATTTTGCAATCTTGGCTAATAATATAACATGCTCTTTCGGCAAGCTATACATTTCGCCTGAAATTTGACTTAGTAAGTTAAATACTTCGTCATTTTTACTGTTCATTGCTAGAAAAGATAAGTGTGATACTAACTTAGCCATTGCACCATTACCACCTGAGTATTTAATTGGATCTTCATTATCAGGATGTTCTGGATCATTTGGATCAATGTTAAGTTTGAAATCTTCCTTGTTTTTAATCATATCGTATAAACGATTCATGTTACTTTTAGTTAGATCTGTCATACTGTCTCTCTCCTTTATAATACGGGCTACTGTTTCTAAGACTGAATCCATATTTGCAGTCTCGAATGTATTATACATGAACTTGTCAGTTAAGTCAACCGATTCTTTATCATTATCTTCTACAATCGCAGTAGTAGGTGCTTGATAGGCGTTATAACCTCTTGAAGTCTGTAGACTCTTAACTGTATTCTTAAATTCTTTTAATTTTTGTTTAATTGTTTCAACAATGTTTTCATTGCCTTCATTTGTTAATTTGTTTGTACGCACATGTCTCAAAAACTGTGTACATTGTGCTACTTCTGTACATAAATTAACTATTGATTCACCAATTGCATCATATGGCGTTCCGCCATTGCTTACATGGTTGGCCATAGCTTTAGCGCCTTGTAAATATTTATGTGGGAATCTAAATCTTTCTCCTGCACTGTTTTCAATAAACAATGCTTTAATGTTACGTGATCTGCTACCACGCACTTCTTCATTAACACCTTTTGTATGCTTAATAATAAGTTTAGTGTTTTCTGGTAATTGAATATAACTTGTTTTCATACTACCTGTTGCAGGTGAATAACTTTCCATTTGTGGTTTAACTGTTCCAGTTTGTGGCTTTCTAAGGTCAGTAGTGAATTTAACTCCTTTTTTACCAAACTTAACTCCGCCGTGTCTAAGAGTATCAACACCTTTTTTAACTGCATTTTTAATGCCATCCCAACTTTCGTAATATTCTTCTTCTGATTCGCCGGCTGCCATTTCTTTACAATCTGAACATCTACCATGTCCATCATTGTAGTCCATTAATTGAGCGCCACAGCAATTACTTACTACGCCATCTTCCATTTCATCACCTGGTGAATATGATTCAGTTTCTGCTTCAAGTAATTCGCCTGATGCTAAAACATCAATTGCATGTTTGATATCTGTGTTTTCCATATCCACATGTGGTATTGCTTTTAATATAGCTTGCACTTGTGGCATACTCATAAATTCTTCATCGTCTGTATCTATTTCATCTGTAAATTCGTAATATGAACTATCAGTCATTCTATAGTTATCTGCTTGAATTTCTTTAGCATGATCAACTACATGTGACATAAATGCCTCTACTGAATTTCCACCTGCTTCGCCTAAATTATCTGGGCGTAACTTTGGCTTAGTTTTTAGAAATTTCTTACCAAGATTTGCTGGACGTAACTTTGGCTTAGTTTTAATTCCTGGGCCTGTGCCCATTTGATTTTCTGGATGTGCCATTTGGTCTCTGTGTCCTGCATTTGGGTTAACTTCAAACGATTCAACAAATACTTCTACCATGTCATCGCCATTACGCAATGCACCTTTTTTAACTTTTACGTTTTCTTTGCCGTATTTTGCTATTGCTTCTTCTGGAGACATACTAGTTTGTTTCCAACGCTTTTCTGCTTCAGTAACTTTTTTAGATTCAGTAGTATTCAAAGCGTCTAACTCAGCATCATTTCTTTCTACTTCACCTGAATTATATGCTGACTTTGGATTAGGTTTTGCGTTTGGTGGTAGAACGTCATTGTCTACTCCATAAATAGAAGTCTTTTTGCCTTTTAACTTGGCAATAGCTTCTCTGTATAAACCTCTATAATCATCGTTTACTGCTGTATCAAAATAAGGTTCATGTTCGCCAATATCAACGGCTTCAATCATATCGTTAACATCACGTAATTCTGATGAAATCATGTTTGGATCCATTTCTTCATTCTCAAGATACCACTTGTGTCTTAATAATGATTTTTTCATTATTTGAAATACTGGTGAACTTGCATCTTCTTTAATACCAGATAGTTCTCTTAATCTGCGAACATCTTCATTCTTTGATTCCAATTGAGCAATCATGTCATCAAATGTCATATCGTCTTTTTTGTTCCTCAATGCGTCAACTACTATTGCTAATGTACGTTTTGCTAATTCATCTCTGTCTCTAGTGGCTGTTGTCATTTCAATCCAAGTCCACTCATAAATCATTTGCATCACTTCGTCAACACTTTTGTCCCACATCTGCGTGTGTTCTTTCCAGAAGTCTGTGATCTCGTAATAGCCTGTAACTGCACTTGGTTGCATGTCTTTCATTGCCTTTTCAGTACGGTCGTCTTCTTTTACTACATCGTGAGCGAAGTCTTTTGGTTCAATATTCTTATCAAATTTTCTAATGCTATATTCTGCCATGGCGTTGTGTCCTGCTTGTTTAATACTATCTAATACATCTTTGTGTTTATCAAAGTTGAAACTAGCTCCTGCTTGTACAACTAGCTCAACTTCGTCCTCTTCTTCTCTAATAGTGACAAGAAAATCATTATCATATGCGTAAAATCTCGCTGATAACTCAGGATCTAGTGTTTTATTTCCCATTGGATCAAACAGTTTTAATTTAACGTTTGCACCCTTTAGGATATTAAAAATCTCATTTGATAGTTGCATTATAGTATTCCTTTTATGTATTTATCTAATTGATGTAATTTTTACTTAAATATTACAGGTTTATAATTATCTACTGCTTCTGAATAATCAAATGCAGTTCTCCATAACTGTCTATCTTTGTTTTTAACTGCTGATCTTCTATGACTTGTAGTTAATTGATCCATGAATAATAAGTCGCCTTCGCGGAATACATGATGAAACATATATCTTGATTGTGTAATAACATCATATAATTTATCTTTAAATTCAGCAAAATTTTCTAATTCTGTGCCATCTTTGTACCATGCATTAAACAAATATATAAACATAGGATAAAAATATTCTCTGCCACTTACAGGGTGTTTAGCAATTAACGGTCGTCTGTCTATCTCTTCTTGGTAATGCTCTTGTCCTAATCTAAACTGATCTTCTTTACCTGCAGTTTGATATGCTTTAGAATAAACTCCATCATCTCTCCAAATTGATCGTGCAACTCCACGTGTATTATCCAAGTGAATATCTATGTTACGATAATAGTCTTTTTCTTCCTCTGGTAAGTCTTCAAACGCTTTGCACTGGTCAACTATTGATAATACTGTATCAACACATTCTGTTTCACAATATAATCCTACACAAATTTCAGTAAAATTATATCTACCAGTACCATTTGCATGCCACTCTAGTTCAGTAGGACCAAACATACCAATAGCTTTACCGTTTTCATCAATTGCTCCTGATACAATACTAATTTGTGGACTATCTTTTGGATTCATAAAGTAATCTAGTTCTTCTACTTTACCCATTTTAGAACATGCATATGCTAATTCTTGTCTAGTTAAATTTTGATCATGTAATACTGCTGATCCATCGTTTACAATTTTATTTACTAAATGAGCAAACTCTTCATCTGTGTATTCTAATATACTTTTATGTTTCATAGTTTTTCCTCAATCATATCTTTAAATGTATGTATATCTACCTCTTTTGGTAAATTTATCCACCTAGTTACCCAAGCCACTCTTGGTGCTTCCTGAACTGTAACTCTATGCATTGTGTTTGTATCTATTATTAATGGCCTATCTATTACAAATTGAGCAATTAATCTTTCTTGTAAAAATTCTTCATAGCCTTCGTGTGTTCTGTTTTTAAATTCGTGATAGTAAAATTCGTTATGACAATTAACTTCTGGCATTTGTACTTCATCTTCATTTGTTTGAAAATATTCAATTGTGCTTTTACCATGTACTGGTATTACTATATTAAAGTAATGTGGATGCTCTTGATCAAAATCAAGATCTGAATGAGCATATAAATCATCTTCAGTACTTGTACTTAAATTAAATCCAGTTGAACGCTTTTGTATGTGTGGGTGAAATTCTCTGTGTGGAGCTAGTATTGGTTCAAAGTGTTCAAGATATTCAGTGTCGCCACCTTTTTTATGTTCTAGAGCAAAACTATGCCATTTTGTTTTACCAAATGAATTAAACTTTCCATCACAAAACTTGTATAATTCTTTAAGTAAATCTGTGTGCGGTTCTACATCAACATACACAGCTAAATCTTTTATACTATTTCTTGTAAATTCTTTCCATATAGCTTCTTCTTTTATGCTATCTTTTTCAATGTCGTCTAATCCCAATCCTGCTCTACTGGTTTTTATTTTATTATCTATCATTTTCTTCTCCATTACTATTTATTAAACTGGTTATACATATTCTAGCATCGTCATTCCAACGCATGCGTCTTCGTCTTCTATAAAACGAGTCTCTGGTTGTTGCTAAGAAAAAACAATCCGATGGTTTAAAATTATATTCATTACAAATTTTTATTTGTTGTTCTCTGTGTTTTTTCCACATCTCATCCACTGCAAAATTCTTTATTATTAATTCTATTGTTTTTACTCCACTGTAATTCCAATTTTCAAACTCTTTTAATAGTTGTAATGTTGGATGAGGTTCTTTAGTATATACTAATCCTAGACGTTGTCCTACTAATCCAAAGCCTTTACTAAAACTAAAAAATACTTGCTCGGTATTTATTGGAACATCTATTTTTTGTATGTCAGTGGAACTAACATATGTACAGTCTAATATAACAGGTGCTTGTATATTTCCTAAATTAAAATAATTTCCATCTGCGGCACTTGGTATACTAATGTAAAGAGGTTTGCTAGAATCAATATTTCCTGGTAACGCTGAACGCCCTGTTTCTTCGTTCATATACTGTCCTGGTACATCACAAGTAACAGATCCTTTAGAACCTATCATATCTCTATATTCATATTCACCATAACATAATTTCTGCCATGGTCTTTTATCTGTCATTTCCCAATGATGTATGGCATCTGTTGCACCATTAACAAAATAACAATGCTTAAAATCTTTTAGATCTATAATTTCTTTAACCCATTCTCTATGAGCAGACTCAACTGCATCTAAATCACGTGTTGCTTCTCCGCTACCTCTTTTGTAATATGTATCTGATGTGCGTTGGCTTTTTAGTATGTTCATAACATCTTTGTGACAGGGCACATCTACCCATGCATTTTTTCTTAACTCTTTTTTTACTGAGTCTGATTGCATTATTCTATTTCCTAAAATATGTTTTTTCATCAAATGATTTATTTAAACCAAACACAACTAAATCACCTACTCCTTGTATATCATGCATAAATTCTGTATGATATAAACACATAGCATTTTTATTATTAAGAATACGAGATTCTAGTACTTCTTTGGTTTCTTTATCATGCATAGTAACGGTTAATTCTCCTCGAGGACAAAAGAACACAACTGCATTTTCAATAGATCCAGTATCTACATGAGGGCCTAAATCATCAACAAATCCCTCATAGTAATCCCATACACCCATATATTCTATAGGACCAACATATTCTTCTATTGCATTTCTTAGATCAAGTGTTTCTTTAGAGAATGTTTCTCTCTCATAAATTGCCCACCATTTTTCATTATTTTCTTTATTTGCATCAAGGAATGGTACTAGATTATATTGATCTACGTCCATGTCCCATGTACGACACCAGTTATATGTCATTAAAATACTCCTCTATGTTTAATTGTTTACTAGTTGTAAACACTATAAGATCACCTTGACCTTCTACTGAATGTGGAAATACAGTATTGTTTAATGCAACTAGTTTAGTATCATCTATATTTATTGTATTTATTATAGGTGAATCAGCCTTATCTTCTTCATGTAAATGTAATTTAAAACTGCCAGATATACATGTAACTATAGAACCTGTATGTTCTCCGCCAACATCTATGTGTACTGGACAATGTTTAAAGTTTTCATCATACCTCCATATAGCAAGAACAGGCGGGTTGTCTTCTAATTGTGACTTAGTAATATGTGTTACTAGCTCTCTAACATTAGATAGTTTATCATTTGCTCCACCATCATCTAATCTTACTCTATTACTTCCAGTAGCCACAGCTTCATTTGATCCTAAAGGTGGAATAACCCACATCTTAGAATCTACCACAGACTTATAAGTATTAAAGGGTTCGTAATCATATGTTTTAGTATAACGGTCAGCAACCAACTTTAGGTTTTCTGGCATACTAACTTTAAATTCTTTAGCCCAGATCATTGAGAGTACTCTCTACTTTGTTTTTAAATGTTTGAAAATCTGATAACTCTGGTGGAATATTAACCCACCTTGTTACAAACGCACACCTAGGTGCTTCTGTAATAACAACTCTATGCATTATTTCTGTATCAATAAAACATGGCTTATCAATTATAATTTCACCTATTTTTCTATCTGCAAGGAACTTTTCATATTCAGGAGATCCTTGTCCCATTTTTGCTTGAGCTTTAAATTCGTGATAGTAATAATATCCTTGAGCATTATGTTCTGGAAGAAATACTTCATCTGGATTAGTTTCATAATAATCTAATCTACTGCTACCAAACACAGGATAGATAATATTATACCCTTGACTATATTTTTGATTTTGGTCAATATCAGTATGTGGGAACACATCTTTCTCTGTAGTATTTGCCGTATTAAATCCTGTTGACCTAAATTGATAATGTGGATGAACTTTTCTATGTTGAGAAAGAATTGGATCAAACACTTCTTCATATCCTGTTAATAAACTTTCTCTGCCTTCTTTGGGATATGCATATTCTAGAGAATAACTCTCAAATGGTGTTTTTCCAAATACATTAAAATCTTCTCCAGGCAAACTACCTTTTACTTTTTTATATAACTCAAGTAAAAGGTCTATTTGTGGATTAACATCTAAATATTCAGCAATGTTAGGTATCATTTAATGCGCCTTCCACAAACGGATCTTTAAATTCTTTAACAAATTCTCCATCTTGTAAAAGTATCGCAAAACGCTTACAACGGATTCCCATTGTTTCGCCATAGTCTACATCTTTACCAATGCTTTTGCTAAAAACTGCTAACGGGTCTGCAACGGCATCAATGTCTTTATGTCCATGTAAGTTATTCCATGCATCCATTACGCTAGGATCATTTACTCCAACAAAAACAACTTTACAACCTAATTTTTCTAAATTATTTGCATAACCTGGCAAATGTTTGTTTGTACAACCAGATGTAAATGCACCCGGTACTCCACACACAATAACTTTACCTTGTGGTATTTCATATGGTTTATAATCATTATCTTTAAATATGTATAAACCTTTATTATTAATTTCCATAATTTACTCCTTTGTATTGTTATATTAAACTAAATGGCATTGGTTCCATACCATCATTGTCATCAAAATCTTCATTTAAATATTCAAATGCATCTTCTTCGTATTTTGATACTTCTAAACTCATACGCACAATTAAGTTAAGCGCCATTACAAGATCATCATTTTCTCCATCTTTGGCTGCATAACTATTACCACGTGCAATAAATGTTTTTAATTCTCTTAGCAATGGCTTACTTGCTACTTCTAATTTCTCTGTTTCAACCCAGTATTTTAGTTTACTACATGCATTTATTTTTGCTTTGTGTGTAGTTGTAAAGCCTCGTCTATAGCGTTTGGCATTTCCATGTTGTCTTGTTTCACTTAAAAACGTACCTGGAAAATTTTCTTCTCCAGTTTCTTCTACAACAACTAATGCTGCCTCACCAAGTGTATTGTTTTCCATACTGTAATATATTTCGCAATCACCTTGTGTTTCACTTTCTATAAACTGTGCTATTTCTCGCAAAATTTTTATCTGCCCTTGAACTGTTGTTCTATTGTGCATCCATTCTGCTACTTGTTTCATGCCTGGCATTTGATAAACTTGAATAGCACTGTTATCTCCACCTGTACCTAAACTAGGATCTAATCCTATCATATATAATTTACCCTTAGCAACTGGTGTGTACCAACGTACTTGTCCTGATATAGCGTATGGATCCCGAGCTTCCATGTTACTTAGTTTAATACTATCAATAAGTGTTTCGTCAAACGCAATAAATTCACATTTGTGTTCACGCCTAAATCTTTCTTCACCAATTTTACCTTGTTCAACATCTGCCCATTCTTGATCTCTATCTGGATGTACTTCCCATGTAGCAAGATAATGTGCAAATCCATTAATACCTTCATTTGTTTCATTACCAAATTCGTCTTGATTCTTTTGTGCATCTCTCCAAATTTGTGCAAATTGATCATCGTCCATATTTGGTGTTGATGTAATAATACATTTACCACCTGTTGCTAATGTAGGTGAAAGTGAAGTCCAAAACTCTTTGGCTATGTTTGGTCTAACAAATGCAAACTCGTCTAAGTATGCTAACGATATAGACAAACCACGTCCAGTATTTTCTGTTGTACTCTGTGCTACAATACGAGAACCGTTATCAAATTCCAACGATCCTTTGTTATATGCAGTAACACCAGCTCTAATAAAATCAGGTAGTGTTTCGTATGCAAAACGTATACGTTGCATAATTTCACTAGCACCTGAATATTTGTGTGCCGCTATAAGAATAGTTTGATCTGGATTAAACATTGCATACCATAACAAATAACCTGCCGCACAGGTACTTTTACCTGTTTGTCGTGCAAGCATACTAATACTGTATCTGTTATTATGATATGTATCAACTAGCTCTTCTTGGAAATCATATAGTGCAAACTTCATACGACCTTGTGTAGGATGCTGAATATAACAGTGTTCCTTCATAAAGTGTTTAGGATCTTGTGAACATAGTGCAAGTTCTAACAACTGCTCTTCAGTGTATTTTTCTTTTCTATATGGGGTTTTAGTTAATTTTGTATCTACTGCCATTTGGGTTCCATTGTAATATATTTATACATTACTATTTATGTATAGTTATAACTGCCCAAATGCCCATTTACGTTCTTGACACCACCAGCATTCGCCACAATGCTCATCTTTTGGATCAGTAAGTAATTCTCCATTAACTTCAAATCCTTCGTGCCATTCACAACTTCTTGTATGTGTAAACAAGGTATCTGTTAAATCAAAGTGCTTATACAAGTGTGCTATCATGCGTTTATCTACATTTATAAAAGGAACCCAAGTTGTAGTATCGTTATTATCATACATTACTGGTCTCCCATGTCCTGGATCACGTGGTTTATAACTTTCTAAACTAAATGCATCTCTAACTTCAAGTGGTGGGTTTTGTGTAGTTCCATGTAAAATAAATGTTATTCCAGATAAATCTTTTTGTATTTGTTCTGCTTCAGTAATCTCAGATCTAATCTGATCTGTACTATAAAATGTGTAATGATTTTTAATTAATGTTGTGCCTGTATCCTGGAGTACTTTGTTGAGTACCCTAGTACTCCAGGTAGCATTATACCAGCCCTTAATAGGATTAGCTGATGTTATAACATATATTTCAGCTTCTGGTATATGTTTTTCACAGTATTGTATTAGCATCCATAATAGTATGGCACTATCTGCACCACCCGAGATGTTAATACAAATCTTTTTATGAGGGTCAGGAATTATAAATTCGATAGTTTGACCAAAACTATCTGTATACGTTTCTAATGGTCTTTCCATTTTCTATACTCCATGTTAAATGTGTATAGTCTTTCTCAAGGATTCACATATACGTCTTGCTACTATTATTTACTCAATTAAGTAACGAAAAAACGGTGCAGTTAATAAAAACTACACCGCTTTAGTTTCACCTGGGAGGAAACGTGAACTTTTTAAATTTTTAAAACTGCTTCTTCTTCTACTGATTCATCTGTGTAAAGAGAATTTTCAATTTCGTCTGATACTTGCCTTGCAAGACCAGAGGCTTTTTGTATGCTTTTTACTGCATCGTCCATACTATTTTGCACACCTGCCAATGCATCATGCATATCGCCTTTGTCTGACATATCGTATTGATATGGAGCTTCTGTAATGCCAGATAGTTCTCTTAATCTGCGTACTTCTGATTCGTAGTATTCTTCAGAATCTGCTTCAAGATCACTTATTTCAAAATCTTCTGGTTTTATTGTTGCTTCTGGCTTTACATTGCCATTTTCGTCTTTGTGCCAATCGTTAATTTCCGGCCAATCAACTTCGCCGTCATTCATTGCATTGCCCATATAATCATAATCTGGCGAACCATCTGTAAATGTCATACCATCAAGTAATCCATGAGGCATATCGTCTACTAAATTCTCTTTAACTGGAGTTAGTGATTCAAACATGTCTGCGTATTCGCCCTGGGCAAATTTAATATCTTCACCTGGGAATAACATATTATATAATGCAGGATCTTGTGATATTGAAACTTGAAAATAAAATATTAAACTATCTCTTGCTTCAGTATCCATATAGTCTGGTTGCATCATGTCTACAACCTCTACATCGCCAGCATCCATCATATCATCTAAATGTTCAATAAATTCTCTTGCTTCGCTAGGATCTTCTTGAGCGTGTCTCACCATTGCCGCTTTAACGTTTTTAATGTGGGGTAAAAGTTGAGCGTGTGTAACATCACTTCTATCTGCTTCTTTAATACCAGATAGTTCTTTTATTCTGCTAAGGTCCTTGTAATTCATTACTTTTCCCCTTTAGATTTCTTATATGCTTCTTTAATATCTTCAACTTTATGTTCTTTTAAGCCTACTTTCATATCTTCTGCATCTAAGTATCTTTTTAAACTTAGGTTAACGCTTTGTGCAAAATTCTCGTATGGTTCACCATGTGATGTAGCTTCCTCTTCTGCTGCACCGTCTGGTGTGTTTGCCCATTCGTCTAATTTTGTTTTAATTTTTTCTTCGCTTAAACCTGCGTTCTTAAGTAATGTAATTAGTTGTGTAGTATCCATTGTAGGAGCTTCTGAAATTTCTTCAGTTGGAGCACCCATTTTTGCTTGACGAATTAACATCTGTAATCCTTCTTGGTCCATAGTTTTCTCTACTTCATCACCTGAATAGTTGTCTTGTGTGTCATCCATAGCACCCATTTCTGCTTTGTGTTCTTTGCCATTTTCGTCTTTAACGATATATGTATATTCGCCTACTTTTTTATATGACAATGGTCCGCCTTCTGGTGTTACCCAATTAGCATCAGAGGCATCAGGGATATTAAATGGGTCGCCACCAAGTTTTTCTAACTTGTTATATAGTGCCGTCATTTCACTTCCACGTTCAATAGCCATTGCCTTGTTAGGGTCATCATTTGCTCTGGCTTCATCTGCCATTTTGTCTAATTTTTGAATTCGTGCTATAACTTTTTCTTTATCGTTAGGAACATTAAGTTCATTAATGTTTTCTTCACCTATGTTGCCTGCAAGTTTTTTTAGTCTTGCTAATTCTGGATCACCTACTTCTGGATTACCAATTTTCGTCCAACCTTCTTGGTCTGCCAGTTCGTCATCAAAATCAGCAAAATTTATGCCACTTCCAGGATCAAAATATGTAAATTCGCTTGCTGGAACCATGTGTGTAAACTTGTGAAGTTCGTCTTTGTCACAATATCCAAAAGCACCTGTGTCAATATTAATACATGCATATTCAGGAACATCGCCTTCAGTTACTGCTTCTTCAGATTCTACTTTGTATTTTTTGCCGTCAACTTCAAATTCTTTTTTACCGTCTTTTTTAGCTTGTGCTAATGCGCCTGAGAATTCATTGCCTTCATTTGGAGCTTCTTCTAATGAATCTGGAACACCGTTACCGTCTTTGTCAACCCACCAGTCACCTTTTTCATCATGTGAATCATGTGAACAATCTGTAGTTGGGCTGTGCATTGTGTCGCCACAGTCTTTACATTTATAGTCTGACGCTTTTAAATATGCTTCATCCATGTCACCATTCATATCATTGTGTCTACGGAAGTCTGCTACGAAATCTTTAATTGTATCGCCATCTAAATAACGAATTAATTCGTCAAGTACTGGATGATCTGAATCACATCCTAGTTCATCGCATAAATCTAAAATTGGATCTGCAAATTCGCCAACTGCTTCTCTTGTTGTAGTTGGTTCTTCAACTACTGGTACGTCTTTTAATTCTCTTTCTGCTGGAGCCTGGCTGCGAGCATCTGCTGTGCCGTGGCTAGCAAGTTTTAGTATTCTGTCTAAATCACTCATCGCCTTTTTCCTTTTGTTTTTTTACTTTCATTAATTCTTTAATGAAACTGGAGTTATACTCGTCACCGTAATGATCTCCTGCATTTACTTTTTCTGCATCTTTATATTCACCATCTGCTAACAGGCTTTCAGCACGCTCACCCATAGGAGGGATTAAATCATCTGGTTCGTGTTCGCCTATAACTTTAAGTACACCGTCTGTTAGTCCAAGCATGTTACGAATATCATTTTGTACTTGCCAACCGCTGGCAATAATGTTAGTTTCGAATTCATGTGTAAAGACTTCATATCCTTTGTGATTTGGAAAATCACGTGGTGCACTTTGTAAGATTGTTTTCTTTGCAGCACCGAGTCCTTTAGAGTCGTATTTTCCGAGGTGCTTCTCTATGCGATCACACTGTTCATCAGTTAAATCATGTATTGTTTTAATACTAAACTTCCACGATTTTTTTGATTCGTTTAAGTATGTTGAAAATGTTTTGTTCATTGCGGTTATCTCCTATTAATACTATTTATCTTTTTCGGGCAAGTTTTTCATTATTTCGGCAAGCATAGCAGTTCTATCTCCTACTATACGCCCTTCTACTTCTTCTTCATCGCCCAATTCGTGCTTTTTGCCGGCTACATATGCATCTATCTTCTCACTGTCTTTTTCAAGTCTAGCTTGACGCATTTGTAACTCAATCATTTTCATTTTCTTATCCATTTTGGCTTGTTTTGCCTGTAGAGCTGCGGATATCATTTTGCTTGCACTATCAAATATAGGTGCTGCATGTCTATCTTCTACATTCTTACCCAAGTCTATTAAATCTTCAAATGTTTCCATGGCTTTTTTTGCATATTCGTCCATTTCTCTATCTAACTGTTCTAAACCCTCAACAGTAGGCAATGCAATATTGGCACGTTCTACCATGCTCATTTCGCCTTCTATGTTTGCTATTTCTGTTTTAAGTTCTTCAGTAGTAGGTTCTTCCTGTATATCATTTTCAGGAAGTAATTGATCTAAATCTGGTAAATTTAATTCTTCTTCTAATTTTTTTGTCATTTTCTTTTCTTTTTAGAGTTTTGAGGTTTATTAAATATCTGATGTTCAGTTATAACCCTAAACGCCATTCCTTGTTGTTTGCACCATGCATGTGCGGCAGACCATTTGGCTTGATTAACTACTGCTGCAGCCTTCTGAGCAGTTGTTCTTGCTTCAGCTAATGTTTGACTAGCTGGCTTAATCTCTACCATTTCAGCATGGTTCTTTCCCTTCTTGTCTTTGTATACTAATAACAAGTCAGGAACATATGTGCTTTTCTTTCCAGTAAGTGGATTTTTGTATGGGATTCTGTGTGTTTCACTTCCCCAACCTAATATAGCTGGGTGATTATCGCACATGCGAAATACTGCTAATTCCCATCCACTTCTGTAATGTGGTGTTCTTTTACCTAAGTATTTATCCGGGTTAGAAGGTATGAATTTTCCGTTTTGGAACTTCGGCATTTATAATTCGCCTAATGTGTCTGGATCTGTATCTGTATAGTGAATTTCTGATTCGGGTACTTGTGCTATATATCTAACACCGTCTTTTGTAACAATTTGATTTTTACCAGGAGCAAATTCAGTATCGCCTGCAAGTTGTCCACCTGCTACAATCTCATTTGCTCTTGCAAGTCTCTCTGACATATTCCCCCACACTCCCTGAACAGTTCCTCTAAAACTGCTAGTAGTGGTACTAGTAACCACTGCTTGATTATTGGTTTCAAGAACTGGTTGAATTTCTGGTTTATTTGATTTTATTTCTGGATGTCTTGTTGTGTGTATTGCAGATTGATCAACAAAGGTGTTTACTTCTGGTTGGATCGTTGGTGGATTTAATATACTAGGAGGAGCGAGACCAACAGGAATATTCATTGCTTCACTTAATATTCTGAATCCTTCATAACCAAATGTAATTCTGTATGTACTAGGCGCACTATCTGAATAGTCTAATGTATCAGCATCTATGTTTTGTATAAACGGATGAAATATTTCTGTTACATTTGAATGTGTAACTGTATCGCCTACTGTTGCATCAACTCTTGTAATAATCATTGATGTTATATAATGATTATCGTCTGGTGTTTTTAAACCAAAGCTATTTTTTACTGAACTATTAATCTTCCATTCTTCATAATCAGCTTGATTCATTGGACCTGTAATATAGTGGTTAGCATATTCCTTTAGAAACTTTTCAAATTCAGCATCTTTAGTGTCGTATGCTGTAAGTGTTATAGGAGTATAATCTATTCCTGTTTGAACTATGCTTTTACTATTATAATTATTAAGTGTTTGTGTTCTATATGTGAAAGTTGGTAACTGTACATTTGCAATTCGCGTAAGATCTACAACACCACCACCTGCTATGATTAACTTAACTGTAAAGGAAAACTTATTCCTAGGTATTGCAGTTAATGTACCCTTGGTGAGTGCTTGACCATATTTTACATACGCTGTATCGCCTAATGCCATTTGATGTGTCCTTTACTAGCAATTAACTTAAAGTTAATTAAGAGCCAGTTCCGCCACCAGTAACAGTTTCGTCTGCAGCGCCTAAAGTGCCTGCCGATAATGCATCGCCTGTACCATCCAAGATGTGTGCGGCATGATCGTAACGTACTGTTAATGTAACTTGAACCATATTTGAATCTGCGTAGTTTAAGTCGCCATATTGTACTTGACTAATAAAGCAACCTTCTAATTGCCATTCATCAAATGTAGTTGGTTTAGTTGCACCATTTTGTCCATCTAGTGTTTCAATTTTTACACCAAATTTATATGATCCACCTGCAATTGCACTTGATTGATCTGCGTGATCAACTTGTTTGTTTAATTGCTTACCAAGTTGTTTAATAACATTTGAATTCATGTCATCACGGAACACAATTGTTACTGGTTCCCATGTATGCTTACCTGCTAGGTACATTTTTGAGTTGTATGAATCAACTACAACTTCTTCGTGTGTTAAGTTTGGTCGTGATGCACTAACAACGTTTTGCGTCATTTCTGATTTTTCGCCACCATCACCTATGTTAGTGAATGATACTCGGAATCTATATTGTAGCTTTGGCATTAATGTCGTGCCTGCCGCTGATGTTGTTGGTACTCCAAAATTTGTAATTACAGCCATTTGTTTTCTCCTATAATACTATACTGTAGTATTTCTCTTATATTGTATTTATCAAAACATTGGTCAAAAACTACAATATTTAAAATTTGTCACATTAAAGGCTACTATATTTCTATAGTAGCCCTTATTTTAATTAAATTAAACTTTTAACTTAAAGTTCGCCAGTATTTACGATTCTAATTGGAATATAAATAAATTCTGCTGATTTTGTAGGCTCAATTGCTACATCAACATAAAATTCATTTGCATCAATTCTTGCTGGTGTGTTGTTTGTTTCATCACATACAACAGCAAAGTCATAAACACCACGTTGTGCCATAATGTTTGCTAAGAAACCAGTAAACGTTGCTTTAGCGTTTGTACGAGTATCTTCATCATTTGGCTCAAACAAGTAAGGTCTTGCTATTACGGCAAAACGTTCTCTTAGATAAGCTGTAAGTCTTGCAACATTAACTCTATCTAATGCTGATGCACTTGGGTGTAAAGATTTTTGTCCAAATACTACAACGCCCTCTGTAGGGAATTTTGCGATTGGATTCATCTTTTGCTCATACATTGCATCTCTAGAACCTTGTGTCAATGATAATGCTACAAACTCATCTTCTGAGTTTAAGTAACCAACATTAGTTGCATTTTGTACTTGTCCACGAGTTAAGCCTGCTGGTGCAAACCATTGGTATGATGCGTTATCACTGTATGCATATGTGTATAATGCAATGTGTGATGCTGGAGCAACAACAGTGTCGCCTGATGAAGGGTTAGTTGTTAATGCATGTGGATAATAAACCGCACTATAAGTATTTGATGTTACTAGTCCATCTTCACCATTTTCTGTAGCAGTTGTTCCTTGTTTCCAAGAAATTGCTTCAGTTTGATTTAAACGGAATGGAGCATCAACAATAATAAATGCTGTTTCATCTCTGTCACTGTTTAGTGTTACCATTTCATCATATAACTCTGGATAACCTGGAGTTGCCATTAAGCGGAATGCTATTGTGTCTTCACGTAGTGTAGACATGCCTGCCGCTGCCTGCATTGCAGTTGTAACAACTTTACGCTGAGCTAATCTACCAAACGAACCTTTGCCGTTTGCTTGATTGCCTGCTTTGTTACGCCATTTCCAATCTGTAGATAATGTTGCGTCATATTCTTTAACAGTGTTACCTGATCTACACATGTTAATACCTGTCATTCCAACTGGGTATAATAGTGGATCTGGAGAGCCTGCTAATAATGTTGCTTCAAATGTATCTGCAGTTGTGTCGTTAGCTGTAATATCGCCAAATTCAACACCTGCACTTGTACTTTGATCTGTAGCATCTTTGGCTACCCAAGCTGAGCCGTTGTGTCTGTAAATTACAGGATAACCGCTTGCATCTGTATCGATCCAATAGTCGCCATCTGTAAGTGCGTTACCGCTGCCATCTAACAATGGAGCTGATGTAACATATTGTACATCTGCTGCTCTTTTCCATTTTTGAGTAGAGCCGTCTAGTTTTACTTCGTAAACTGCTAATTCGTTTACATCTGGGTCATGCCATAATGTGCCAGTTACTGGATTACCAGTTGGTTGTGTAGTTGCTACTGATACTGGATAGTTACCAGTTGTACCAATGCTTGTCCATGTAGAACTTGCTGTTACATAACGTTTAAGTTCAATGCTAGATGTTGCATCATCAAAATCAAACCAAAGGTCGCCATCTGCTAATGTACGAGCTGAACCGGCGCCCGAACCGTCTGCATGTACATCACTTGTAGTTCCATCTGGAGCTGAATCTTGTGAGTATGTTACTGATTTATTAACAAAAGAACCTGCAGTTGTTGTAAACAAACTTGGTGTAAGTTTTAAACCTGTTTTTGCAGTTGTCTTAATCCAAACCTTGCCTGCACCGTGTCCTGTTGGATCACTGTAGTGCGGAGCAAATGTAGTGTCGCCATCTGCTAATGCTGTCCAAACACTTGGAGATGCTGAGCTTCCTCTGTAGTAATTAAATTTAGTACTACCTGCATCGTTTACTATTTGAACTAGATAATCACCATCCACTGATGCAACGGCTGGTGCTGCTGCTGAAGAAATAATTTCTATTGTTGGAGTTTTTTCAACCCATGCACTGCTTTCGCTTTCATAGATTCCCCAGCTAGCACCTGTTGGGTTTACCCAATAAGTATTGTTTGCTGGATTACCTGCTGGTGCAGATGAACTTGGTCTAAGTTCTGTTAAATTTACATCAGCACGCACTATATACGCTGCTGAACTTTGACCTAAAAATGAATATGCTGCTAAAAGACCGTATTCGTTAGTTTCGTCACCTTGTTGAACTGTACCACTTACTTTACGGAAATCAATGTTTCCAAAGTATTGTGTAAGTTCTCTTTGTGAAGTAACTAAAATAGGTTTTTTTGATTGTGCAGACTTTGTGTATTTTGCAATGCCATCTGTTTCGGTTAAGGTAGGGTCCGCCTTGTCCTCACCAGTAGCAATGAATAACATAGGAACAGTTCCGGCTCCTGCTGGGCCGTATACTGATTCGTCTGTTACTGAAACCTGTACACCAGGTGAAGTAAGATTTGCCATGTTAAGCTCCTTTTTTAATAGGCTATTGCCTAAATTTACTATACATGTATTTATTTAGATTTGTTTAAATCAGGGGTTTACAGAGTTAACTTAGTTGTTATCTGAGGCTATATTTATCAAAAGAGCATCAAAACTTTCGCAAATGTGCCTTGGAAAGTCGTCGCCCCACAATCCATGTATAATCATATGGATTCTATTTTCTGTGCCTTTGTTATGTACTGCATGCAATCTACCTATATCAATAGCACGAGCATCTCCTGGTACCCATGGAATGAGTCCCGATTCTTCTAATGCAAATTCTACGCCCGGAGGATTACTTAACGCTACATTAAATGCCGCCAATGCTCTAGTATCATAATCATTATGAGGTTGTATATATCCGCCTGGTTCCAACAACATATATCTAACTCTATTATACTTTTTAAACGGCCAAACATTTTTTAACCATTCAACTGTTACTGGACATTGTTCTGCTATGTCTGTCCATCCCACTGGTGGACTTGTTTCTTCTGTATCATATCCTTCTTCAATATACCAATGAGGTGGTTGTGTTCTTTCTGCTGATTGTCCATGTATTGTAAGACTGCTCCATCCAGGATTCCACTCACCTCTGTGTTTTACAAATCTATGAATAAGGCATTCTGCTTCAAGAGCCATTTGCTTATAGGGTACATCAATGTTCATTACTAAACTAGGACAATTACTTTCTTTTGCAATCCATTTTGCGTAGTCTTGCATTAGTCCTTTATTGTCTTGCCAACCTTTAAATCTATCTCCAGGATTATTTAGATCCCAATAATGAGACTTTTCTTTACATTTAGTTAAAAATTCTTCTAATTCTATTTCGTGTTGTTCCATTTTAATAACTTTCCTATTGATTCTTCTGGAAGACTGGCAAAGTCATCTGTGCCCCAATCGTCAATCCAATTTAGTTGGCCTCTAGTTCCACTAGGACACGCTGAGCATATTAATATATTATTTTTATTGTTTGAAACATTTTTGAAATGATCTAATAATTCGTTATGTAACTGCCATCTTTGTTTAAGGCCATAATAAAACGAAGTAGGCATATAATGAAATATATTACTTAAATGTACATACGATACAAAATCGTCATGTTTAACTGAATTAGTAAATCTTTTCATTTTGTGCGGATCCATAATATTCATATGATGATATATTACTTCGCATGTTGGTAGAACTTCTTCTATCCACTTTTTAAATCCCTTTTCGTTTAACTTGTCTATTGTTTCTTCACTGTCTTTTAATTGAGCGGCGCCTCTGAATATATCTCGTCTTCTATTCATATCAGGAGCAGCATCTCTCATTATTTTTTCTGCAAATTCTCTGTAGTTAGTACCGTCCCAATTTTCTATTATTTGTTTTGTAATTGTTATAGCAAATTTACTTATATCGTATACAAAGATTTTGCTATCCTTAGGCATGTCTAACATGAACGCATATATTAGTGGACTTAACCCTGCCGCAGGAACCATTAGTTTTCTAAATTCTCCGTTCCAGTCTGGGTTATTCTTTTTTCTATAATCAAACCAAGGTTTGTAATTTGGTAAAGTTTCTGTATTAGCAATAAAGAATATATCAATACCCAACTGATCTAATACGCCAGGAATATGTCTTGGACCATCATACTCAACCTCTGCATACGAATAATGTTTTGCATCTCTTATTCCTTCATTCCAGGAAAGTATTTTTTGACCATCTTCTATTAAGGCTCTTACTAAGTTCCAACCGCCTCTTTTACTTGAATAATTTTTTAAGTTTTTACTTGGTGCAATCCAATGAGGTGTGTATTCGTCATGCCAGTTTTCTTTACTTCTAATTGGCTCTATAGTTTCAAATGGCTCTGGTAATTCATATCTATGTTCGACGCCCCATTCTGGACAGCCAACACTTGCCCACCAATCAAGGTCAATAAAAAATGCTTGTGGGTGTATAGTATAATAACTCTCTCCTTGGTCTAATATGTGACCAACGAACTTAGCATCTGGATTATTATCATAAAACTTTACAAATTCATCTTGGAAATTCCATAACAAGGTAGTGCCTTGCTTTAAAACTATTATTTTGGAAAAGCCTTCGTTGTGTGCCTTCTTTAATAAAGCATCAATTCTTTCATCTGCAAATTGGTTTTGTAAGTAAAAACTCATTTCAACTGACCAATAGTCAGTTAAATTTTTTGTGTATCCTTTGGCAAAGTCATTTGTAATACCATCATTGTACAACCAACCTAATGTAAGTTCTTTTGATTCGTGTTTGGCTTCCCACCACTCTTTGTTAAACATAATATAATCCCTTAAAGTAATTAATTATATTTATCCTATGAGTTTATCTAGTGTTTGTTGTCTGAAATCTGTTAATGTGGAAGTATTATAAAGTTCAAGATCAAATTCCCATCCTGCCCAACTCCATTCACTTTTATGTACATCAGGATATCTATTTGTCA
>Ga0206677_10001409_pt1 | contig 22232 bp, 21 predicted proteins | sample M130m12015metaG_FD_155475 | JGI IMG/M metagenome (GOLD analysis project Ga0206677, IMG submission 155475) | Ammonia-oxidizing marine archaeal communities from Monterey Bay, California, United States - M1 30m 12015 | ecosystem: Environmental > Aquatic > Marine > Intertidal zone | place: USA...
AAAGTTGCCTAGTGCTTGGATAGCGTTCTCTAGGCCATCACTTACCATCTCTTCTCTGTAGGTGTAACCTGAGAAGTTTGGCTTAGTAGATAATCTGTTCGAAATCTGATAGATACACTCACCGATATAGTTCGGTATCTGAGGATTTGGATCACCTGAAGCCTCTGCTTCTTCGCATAGCTTCTTGTAGTTGATAATCGCTTCCAGAAACTCTGCGTTGTTTACGTAATTTTTAGAGGCTCTTTTTTTCATTTATAGTTCTCCGTATAATAAAGTTATACAATAGTCTATATAATATCACAAACACGACTGCCTGTCAAGTAAAAGTTTTTTTCATTTATGTATTGACAAACGGTGAGACCATGTGTATAATCTCTTTAACGCCTTTGAGATAAGACTAATGTTTTATAGATGACTTAGCTTCAAGCATGGTTGTAAACATATCTTCGAGGTCATCATTGTCATCATCTGACATAGAGTAGTCAGCATCTTCAGTCTGGTATCCGGTAGTTATTCTCACAACAAAATCATCATAGTATTGAGTGGCTTTCGTACTGGCTTTAGACATGTGTATGATATCTTTTTTAGCGAAGACGCACGAAGTCTCTTCGGAGAAGAGCAAGTAAGACTTAGCGTACAATCCTTGATGCGGATCTACTACAACTTGGATGGGGTTATTTACTAGAACATTTTCGCCAGTTTCAACGTTGCCAGCCTCGACAACGCCAATGATATCCTGACCTGATGATAATTTTATCGTTACGTATTCAGTCATTTGTTATCCCTTTATGTCAACGTTGTAGATTCTGAATTCAAACTCTTCATCACTATAAATTTTCACACGTTCTTTGAAATGCTTCACAGCGAAGTTTTCTTTCTGCTTCCACTGTAAGTTGTCTACTATGTCGTATAGAGTTGCTTTATCTTTGCCGTTGCCTTTTCTCAGAACTCTACCTATCGATTGGAGATTTCTGATTTTCGATTTACTCGGGCTTGCAAAGATAATGTTATCCAAACGCTTGATATTGACACCAGTACTAAAGGTACCATAACTAGCGAGAATAATATTGTCAGTCCCTGACTCAACCAAATGTCTAACTGCCTCACGTTCCTCCCCACTAATTGCTCCGTGGATAAAGTGTACGGCTTTATTCTCATTCTGTAACATTGGATGCAATATCTTACCATGCTTCTCAACAAACTGAAACAGTATGAGAGTGTTACCCTCAAGTGACCAAGCCAAATTTCTAATAAACTTATTACGTGCTTCACTCTTTACTATCCAATCAATTTCTTCTTGATATGACTTATTCTTATTTATCTGTCTTATTTCTTGCTGGTATTCCAATATGATTGCTTTGATGTTGAAGTCGGCTAGTGTTTGCTCCTCGATCAGTTTCTTAGTCTCTGTAACTTTATACACTTTACCGAACAGTCCTTCAAGTACCAGCTTATGAGTCTGTGAGTCATCTAGTGTACCAGTGAAGCCAAATCTATACTTGACGTTCGGAGTTTTCTCTAGTATCTTAGTGAGAGACTTTGCTTTGAATAAGTGTGCTTCGTCACCCATGACCACATCAAACTTGTCGAACCAGTCTTTACGCTGTTTGTAGATAGACTGCCAAGTTGTGACTGTATAGTCTGCTTCTACATTCTTATCGACACCACCAGTAATCTTGTGTATGTCTAGTTCTCTGTTCTTGTTATACTCTACAAAATCAGTAGACATCTGTAACACAAGAGATGTAGTCGGCACAATGATAAGAACTTTACGTCCTTGTTCTACGTGATATCTTGCTAGTGTATAGATGATATAAGACTTACCAGACGCTGTAGGTGAAAGAAACAATGCACGATTGTACTTTAGACCACGAACGATAGCGTTGTTCTGATAGTCTCTTGGAGGAAAAGAACTGTCAAACTCTTTAGCAAGTTGATAGCCTGCGTCATCGTTTACTTCTTGCGCCTCGTACACATCATTGATATGTTCTACTGTGTAGCCTCTGTCGTAACAAAACTTCTCGACATATCTTGTAAGACCTGCGTATACCATACCAGTCATACTATTGAATAGTCTGATCTTACCGTCCCACATACGGTTACGATATGCTGGCATGAACTTATAACCAGGTACGTAGAATTCAAAATACTCACTCAACTCCATCTTAGTCGATGGTTCTGCGTGTATGCGTATGTTGATCTCATCGACCTTTTCAATCTGCACTGTCATCTAAATAATTCCCAAAATCTGCCAATCAAAATCAAAATACCTACTGCTATGAACCAAGTGAGTGCATCACCCAAATCTGATTCATACCACACAAGTATTGTACCTACTATCCATATAACTTTTGCTGTGTATGCTTTCCAGTTCCACATTACATACAACAGACCTTCCCAACTACGCATATTTTCAGGCTTATCAAAGCCAAAGTCTGTCTTCTCTTTCTGATGTTCAAACCAACCCAAGCGCCAAAAAATTAGAGCAGGTACTCCAATCACTAGAAATAATGCGAGTAAGCCCATGAGTGGATCTGATTGTTCCATTACATAGCGCCTGTTCTAAATCTCTCCCAGTCAACAATAGTCTTCAACTGAAAGCCTCTGTTACTGATCATTTTTATGATAGACTCAAGATATGATACCTTCTCTTCAGCAAAGCCAATGCGTAGCGATAGATGTATAACATCTTTATCTGCTTCGACATATGCGGCAATGTCTTGTCTGAGTATCTTGAGAGGTTGTACTTCCCAGCCTAAAGAGTTCAGTTCAGTGATATCTAGTTCACCACGATAGTACTGACCCTTGAGTTTACATAACTCTTTATAGTCTGCTTTGAGTTTCTTCAAGCGTAGACCCTCGTCTACGTAGTGCTTGAAGTACTTGTTGTGTAGTTTAGGTATCTTTGCGCTTTCGTTAGATACGTTGGTCTGATCGATTTCACTATCTTCAGCCCACATTGTGTAGATGTCTTCTATATTCATTCAATTCCTCACGGTCAAAAAATACATGCTTATACATTATAACTGGCTAGAAGCCAAAAGTCAAGATAGAACTTTGATGGTGTACGATGAGTATCTAAAAGTAATATCTGTTGTTGGTACAGTAGGCACACTATTAGTTATATCAAGTGGCAAACCGCCAACGCTGGTCGGGAACATATCGATAAAGGTGAACTCTACGTTAGGGTTCTTACCGTTAGTTAGTAGTGTAAGTGTAGCATCAGAGTATACTCCGTCGCCACCATCGCTGATCAAATCTGCGTATTGTTCAAAGCCCTCAGGTTTTGTTAGACTGATCAGCCAGTTCCACGCATCTAAGTACGCACCAAGATTTTCATCTATAGCGATTTGCATCGTGAGATCACCAAACTGCACTTTATCGCCTGGACGATATACAGTCTTGAATGGTGTCATCTGTTCAGTTACGCCAGATGAAATGTCTGGTATAGTAACGTTCTGAACAAAGAACTGTGTGTTGGGCATACGCTTTAGTTGAAAGCGAAACTCAACTGGATTTAGAAAATTTTGTAACTTCATATTACCCTCATAGAAGTAATTTGGCTCTGTTACTATTTATACGCACAAAAAAAGGGAGCCCGAAGGCTCCCTAATCTGTTCAGTCAACTAGCTTCCCGCTAGTCTCTGACTTCTTATTATAGAAGGTTGGTTACTGCTGTACGTCTGTAGTAGACGTTAGTGTTAGCAGCCAGTGCGCCTTGGTTTGTTTGAGTTGCGCCACGTGCGAATGGGTTTGCAACCATTCCGTAACGAGTCTTGAAACCAATTTTTGACTGGAAGCTGTTCTCACCAACTGCACGAACCATTTGCAATGGAACGTATGGGCAATAGAACAGACCGGCATCAAATGCACTTGAGCCTTTGTAGCCAACAACCATGTAGTTTGCGCCTGCATATGGATCAACATATACACGGAAACGACCATTCAGAACACCGACGAAAGTGTTACCAGTATCGTCAGGCTGTAGGTTGTTAGAGTTCAACGCTGGAGCGTAGTCTAGTACACCAGCCATTTGTAGAGCAGATGCTACATCTGATGAACAAAGGATAATGTTACCTTTCCCTCTACGAGTAGCTTTCGCAATTGCGTTAGCTTCTGTTTCGATTTGGAACATAAGACCTTTGAACTTCTCTACTGACCAACGACCGTTAGCATCGACATCTAAGTCGAAAGTACCGGCAGAAGCAGTACCCGCAGAACCTGCAACAGCGTTGCTGTATACAGTACGGATCACTTCACGGTTGATCTCAGCTAGAAGCTCGGCAGACAACATGTTAGCCAACTCAGTTTCAGCATCCAAACCATGGATAGCTTTTAGATCCTGAGCGAGTTCAGTTGTGTACTCTGCTTTCAAGGCACGTGACTTAGCTTCAACAGAAACTTTGTCGATTTGGAATGACATCTCAGCGAAAGATCCAGCAGTAGTGCCTAGTTCTTCAGCGGCATTAGTAGTCATACCAGTACCTGATGTTTCTGATCCTGCACCCAATGCGTTAGCGTGAGTACCAGTACCAGAGAAGTCTGTGTCTGCTTCGTTATAGAACGCTTCAGATTTGACTTCGTTGTTTGCGCCATCTACGTAGTTGCTACGCATTGCAAAGATCAGACCAGTTGGTCCAGTCATAGGCTGTACGCCTGCAATATCGTATGCTACCAAATTAGGCATCGCACGGCGTACTAAAGAAATTAGTACGGGATCATACTTGTCCATTTGGCCAACGTTGTTGACGGGTCCTAATTCAGCTTCAGAAAGAAGTGTATTAGGTGAATATGACTGACCCTCTTTCAAGGCAGTCTCTGTGTTTTCAAGCAAAGTGGCTGTAACAGCTTGACGATGCTTGTCTTGAATGCCAGGAAGTGCTTCATGCTCAAGCACTGGGCCCCATTTTTGCATTAGTTCTTCGTTTCTCATTTGAAATTCTCCTTTTTGAGATTTATCTAATGTTATTTATAAATTTGTTTAGCTTGCTAAACGACCAAGGCTTGCGGCGTAGGCGGCGATCTGTGGATCGACTACTACTTTAGTTGCTTCCTCTTCCTCAGCGGCTTCTTCTAACAGTTCAGTAGCATCTTCTACTGGAGCAACTGTTTCGGCAAAGTAGCTGTCTTTGATTGCGGCAACTTTTGAAGCATATTCTTCAACTGATTCAAAGCTGATACCTTCGGACAGAGTAGCAAGTTTCTCAACTTGGGTGTCTGTGAGACCTTCAGTCACTTCTTTAAATTTAGCTTCAGTTTCAAGCTTCTGCTTTTCCTCTCTGATGGTCATCAACTCTTCTACAACTTCGTTGTACTTTGTCTTTGACTCTTCAAGTTTCTCTTCTGCCTGAGCAACATGATCAACTGATTCTTGATCAACTTCCATGTTATGCTCTGATACAAGAGACTTGATTCCACCTAGTAGCGACTCTGCAACTTCAACTTTGATGTTGCTTTCAATCGATACTCTGTTTTCTTCCATCCAACCTTCGATAACGTAGTCTAGATAAGAATCAACTTTTTCTACTAGGTCTTCTACAGCAGATTCAACCTGCTCCTGAAGATCGTTTTCAAATTTCTCTTCTAGTGAAGCTTTCTCTGCTAGTACATTCTCATGTACAGCCGCTTCAAATACTGCTTCGACCTTAGTTTTGAAATCTTCGCTTAGGTCTTGGCCTTCGAAAAGACCTTGAAATGCTTCTTTCAAACCGGCATCGTTAGTACCTTGGGGAGTCTTTACAGAATCCTCAACGTTGTCCGCCTTAGGGTCAGCCGACTTCTTCAAGTCGCCCTTACGTTTCTTGACTGCTCCTCCTGCTGGAGTTACGGCATCCGCAGATTCCGAATCTTCACCAGTCGCCTTAGCTTCGTCAAGTTCTAGGTCTAGATTTTGTTCTAGTTCACTCATTTGACTTCTCCTTTAACAAGTATTATTGTCTTGTGTATTTATAAATTTCATTTCTTCGTCAGCGAATTTATAAACCGTTCAAAGATAACCGAAGCTTTAGCTTCTAATTCTTCAACAGAATATTTTGCGGTTTCTTTTATTTCTTCTTCAATTTGATCAAAAGCCTGAGCCGCAGTCCAAGATGAAGAAGCAACATCGTAAACCCATTCTACTCCTTCCATGACGCCTTTTACAAAAGCATCAGGAGCAGATGGATCTGCAACGATATCACCAGCAGTAGCAAGCATAAAATCGTCTTGCACTTCCATGATTCCTTGACCATTCTTTTTCAATGATCCCATACCACGTGATGAAATACCTAAGTTAGCACCTTCATCGATAAGATTCTTTACGATCTTACCCATTGGTGTATCCATCACTTTAGCACGTCCGATAACATTCGGTCCGTCCTCTTTGAGTTCGGTAAACATATGTGATACACGGTCCAAATTGATTGTTGGACCAGCTGGATGTCCCAGTTCACCATATGCACGTTTCGCTTCAACGTAGTTTTTGTTATATCTAGCCATCTCTTTCATTAGAGTAGATGCTGGATATACACGTCCGTTTCTATTTTTGATGTCACCTTGCATGATGACGCCTTCGATGAAGTAGTTCTTTTTACCCGTTGCTTCACCAGCTTCGTTTAGTACATCTTCTGAGATATACTGAACGTCTTCAACGATTTCTTTGATTAGTAATGACATTATCTTTTCTTACCTCCGCTGAATGCAAAGTCTAGCATCTTCATGAACATATTTTCGTTCTTGTTGATAGCATCTGCAAACTTCTTGGCATTGCCTGAGTTCAGCTTATCGTGTACTTGTACCATTGCACTTGCAGTAGTCATGTCAACTTTTAGCTTCTGCCCATCTTTAAACTTGACATCTTTGGCGCCTTTTGTCTTTACGATCTTACGTAGATCATCAATGACTGCCTCAGATATCTCCTCTTCTGTTTCTTCTTTCATCGCCATTTTAGTTGCAGTGGCATGCATCACTTCGTCTGCTTTGTCACCGTAACGATCTTTGAAGCCTTTGATGTTCTTCTTCATAGACTTGACGATTTCTTCTTTCTTCTTAGCCTGTGCATCAGTCATCTCTTCTTCAGACATAGGCTTCTTTTTCTTTTTGTAAGAAGAAGTCATGTAGCCTTCTTTATGCTCTTTAGCACAATCAGGGCACTCTTCTTCTTTAGGATACATACAGCCACAGTCTTCGCATTCGATCTGTCTAGCTTCTTCGTAAACTGCCGCATCGTCCTCATGATCTGCTTTACGCTTTGCCTTTTTTGCTTTGGATACGAACTGGTCGTCCTTAGCAACAGGGTGATCTTTCTTATCTACAATATGTTTGTCAACGAAATTCTTTTCGTCCTCACCCTTTGGAGGATTTACTGTCTCGCCGATCATTTCTTTGAACGATTTCATTTTAGCACCTACTGTTCCTGTTCAGTTGTTTCTTCTACTGACTCTTCGACTTCAGCTTCTACTTCTACTTCCGTAGGTTCAAGATCCGCTTCTACACTCTCTTCTGCTGGAGAGCCGTACATCGAATCGAACTTAGCACCTAAGCTTACTTCCATCTTGTCAGCCATAACTTGATTGAAAGCCGCTTCGAATCCAGAAGCGTCTTTGTTATATGCATGATTGATCATGTCCTTTACATTCTCACTCATAATATTTCTCCTTTATCTTATATACTGTATTTATCAAAATTTAGAATTGATCAGAATCACCTTCGTCATCTGGTTCATTCTGCTTCTCATCATCTATTTGCTTGTCAATGTCTTCGATTTCATCCTCATTCATAAAGAGAACTTTCTTACGAATCCAGTTTTTAGAGAAGTATTCACCCTTATACTCATCAATATCACGTAGAATTTGTAGTCTGTTCTGTAACATCTCAGACTCTTTCAATTCTTCAAAATGGTTATCAACCATATAATCATATCTAATCGCAGCCTGAATAGATGCCCACTCTTCTGGTGCAATAACACCTTTTAGAATGAGTTGCTTCTCAAGTATCTTATCGAATAAGATAGAGAAACGGGCTCTCAGTCTACGAATAAACTTACCAAACTTGATCTCATCACGGCTAATTTCTGAAGCACGACCAAGTGAAAATCCTGTATCACTTTCTAAACGAGAGATAGGCACGTTCAATGCCTTATATAATCTCTTCTGAAAGTATAGTACATCTTCCATCTCACCCAGGTTTTGTCCACCTGGTAGAGTAGTAATCTCTGTCCCTCTGCCACCTTCACGTCTAGGTAACCAGAAGTCATCTGTCATTGACATGTGGCGTCTATCGTCTCTAACATCACCAGTAGTCATGTCATATGTAAGACGATTCTTATGCTTAGTCATCATGTCACGTAGGTATTGCTCTGCTTTCATCTTCGGCAAGTTACCTACATCAATATAAAAAATTCTTCTTTCAGGCGCACGTGAAATACGATAGATAACAACAGCATCTTCCATCATGCGTAACTGATTCAGTGGCTTCATTGCTTTGTGTAGATGTGACAACACTAGCGTATTGTTCTCATTCAATACACCAGAATTACAGTTCACAATGCTATCTTTAGCAATGCGTAGCCCAGTTTGATTAGCGTTGTTTAGATCAAACCCTTGACTAATCTGACCAGAGTTCTTATGAAAACCCTTGTCGTTGTATATAAAGTATTCGTTCTTTACTCTCTTAGTAAAGCCGTTATTACCATTTGTACCAGCTTTGTCTTTTGCATATTCACGTACTTTACGTAACTTGCGTGGATCAACAAACCTGAGTTCTTGAATGCCCTTCTTAGGTGCGCTATCATCTATCATCACGTGATAGTTTACACGACCATCGACATACCATTTTTGTACTGTGTCATAGCCTTGGTTAGAAAAGTCGAGAAGTTTGAGTACTATATCAAACTCTTCTCGTATTCTCTTTTTGATGTTGTCTGGTAAGTCTAGATCATCTGTGACGCACTCAATAGGCTTGTCGGTTGACGATATGTTTACCACTTCATTTACGATATCATCAACAGCCTGTTGAACTTCTGGCTGTGCAATCATACCACGATACTTTTGCACTAACTCAGCTTCGGACTTAGCAGTACCTTCGAGATCGATAAAACTACTGACAGCACCACCAGCGGCTGACACATTGACTGCGCCATCATCATTAGCTGGCTCAGTAAACGATTGTACGTTTTTATTCTCTTCTTTTCTTCGCTTTATTTCAAATCCGAATAGTTCCATATTATATCCTCTATATTAGAGGGTGACAAAAATGCCACCCTCTCTTACTTAGTCTGAAAAAATTAGACAGTTGTACCAGCGTCACCTGTAATGCCGCCGCTAACTTCCCAGAAATCGTATTGAAAGGTCACATCAAATCGCTCAATGTCATCCGTAGTATTCCAGTCCATCGTAATGGCTGCAACACTAGTTGGGAACAATCCGTTGAAAGTGTACTCTCTTAGAGGTACACCAGCTTTAGAGAATTGTGTGATCTGACCCTGCGCTTTATATTGATTAGGGCTAGAATTCTCTAACTGACGGACGTTACCTTGGTGTGAATTGATCGATGCCATCCAGTTTTCCATTGCATTGCGAACAAGAAAGTCTTCATCATTGATGATTGTTACTGTCCACTCTGCAAAAGTTCTGTCACCTGCGATTTTTACTTTACGACCAAAGTACGGGACTTCGATCATACCCAGAGTCGCCTCTGGGATTGCTGCCGCTTGAACCATGAATGGTACTTTTAGGTCTGCTATTCCGTTTACAGGGTTCGTGATCTGCACTTGGAAAAGAGACGCTTTAGCACCACCAAAAGTCAGTTGGCTCTTGATTTCATTGATATTGAAAGCCATGTGCTTTTACTCCTTTTCTTTTATTTATTATTGCTGACCAACGAGTTCTGCAAACTCAACACCGGTTCTAACTGCAACAAAGTTCAGTTGGATGAAGTTGATTGAACGAGCAGGCTTGATGAAGATATCTCCAACAAATCTGTTTGAATCAATTACTTCCGCTGTGTTGTTAGTATCGTCTGCAACAACTTTGAAGTCGTATATACCTCTACGGCCCTGTACGTCACGCAAGAACGGTTCGATCAGGTTTCTAAACTGCGCTCTAGTGAACTCATCGTTGAATTCAAATAGCATCTGCTTAGCCGCAACAGAGATAGTCTTCTCTAGTACGATAAACAGTCTACGAACATTGATTCTATCAAATGCACTTGTAGCGTTAGCAAAGGTCTTGTCACCGAACAGAAGAGTACCTTGACCAGATTGTGTAATCACTGGGTTGATGTTCTTCTTGTATAGTGTGTCACGATGAGCCTTAGATGGGTTGTAAGCAAGCTTTACGATGTTCTTGATAATGCCTCTTGATAGACCTGCTGGTGAGAACCATGGGTCACGATCATTATCAGTACGCACACAAAGACCCGCAACATCAGCATTCAATGGAGTGTAGACGTATGCATCGTTGTGCTTATCGTAGCGATACTTATAACCAGTATCAACAACTGCATAAGTTGAACGAGTTCCGCTTGTTGCAACAGAAGTTGCGGCAGAGCCAGTCAAGTTATCTAAAATAGTTTGTGTATTAGTGATTCCTACAACCAACTCTTTAGCTGGTGATACAAATGCAACACAATCTTTTCTTGCAGTAGCGATATCAGTAATGTAATTACCTAGTGTAGTGTAACCAGTTCCTACTACGCCTCTTGCTTTACCTTGTAGAATAAGGGAGATATCAACTTCTTCAGCGTTTTCAAACAAGTCATAGCCTGTCTGAAGAATGCCAGTTCCAATTGATCCCTCATCTGCACCATCAGTGCCGCTTGAGAAAGCAGTTCCAGTAACATCTGTCGCAATATTAGTTACGCCAGTTGCTTCAATCCAAGATGATTGATTCTCAAGAACATCTACGATGTAGTTGTTACCACCTTGTGAACCAGTTGATCCTTGTACTAAAGAAACGTCTTCGTATCTTTCTACTGCTTGCCCTCCAACATATACTTCAATGTGGAAGTTATTTGCGCCAGGCGCATAATCAAATCCTAGATCATTTGCCACATATCCTGTAGCATCTACCATCTTGACAGATATAGTGTTGCCCATAGCTCCTGGGTATTTTGCTCTCAGATCAGTATTTGTTGTACTAACTGCTTTTGTACCATCAGATACACGAACAACGTACAGTGCATTACCGTATGCTAAGAAGTCAGCCGCAGAGTAATAAGTCTCTACGTTTGACCATTGTGTGTTTGTTACTGTATCGGCAGTACCCTCTACAATAGTAGGGTCTGCATCATCAGTATTTCCTGAGCCACCGCCTGTATAAGCGATGCCATATGTTCCGATTACTTGGTTACCAGAAGTTGCCCATGTTAGGACAATCTCGCCACCACTCTCTGCAACAGTAAATAGTGATACTCCAGCGGCTGTCAACGCACTTTGAATTGCAGTTGCTAAGTCACCTTTTGTGGTATAATCACCTGCGGCTGTAGCGTAACTTTCGCTACCAACTGTAAGTGTCCACGTGTCTGTAGCATCCCCACCTGAAGTAGGTAGTACTAGCGCATCAAACGTTGCAGTCTCTGCGGTACCAGCGGCAGAGATTACTGAAGTTTTGCTGTTTAGGGGTTTACCAAAACGCTTTGCAAGTTCTACTTCTGAACTAACAAGAATGCGCTGATTTACTGGTCCCCAACGAAAGACGCCAGCAATAGCACCTTCTGTCGTAGATGTTGCCGGAACGACGGATGTTGCATCGATCTCAGAAACATTAACTCCTGGACTTACTTGAAAAGCCATCTCATTTCTCCTTGTCTATTATGATTTATAGATTTCAAATCTTTGTCGTTATATTTATAAAAACCACTTCTTAGTAGTTGAACCAACCAGCAGGAGTCTCTACCTCTTCCACAAAGTCATCATTAGAGTTGAAGCCAATGGGAAGTAGACTTTCCATCAAATCTTCTTCGTTTCTTTGCTTTAGTTTCATCATTGTATTGATATCTGTTATCTCTCTAAAGAAGGTCTGATCAGTCAGCCATGCAAACAGAACGAGACACATGACTGTATCGTCATGGGCACCACTTTCTGCTTCATATGAGTTACCCTTTCTAGAGAATGTTGATAGTTCATTTATAGTAAAAAAATCGTTTATAATTAGTTGGTCTTGTTCTGTCATCAGTTTTAGCATGTTGCATCCAACAGCCTTGACTGATTTAGTGGTTCGTATGCCCTTGTCTACATTTTTTCCAAATCCAGCAGATATTCTTTTACCCGAACGACCTGCCGATTCTGTAAATAGTAGAGTTTCTACTTCATAGTCATAGTGCAGAATTTCTGACACTTGTTCACCAATGTCATTTACTTCGATCAATGTGTACGCCTCATTGTACATCTTTATAACAGAGTGTAGAATCTCTGCGTAATCGATCGGAGTGATCATGTTGTCTCTGTATGCCGCTACTTGTTTGTACGGCATCTGTGATACATCTATCACTTGAAATGCTGAATAGTCTAATCCTTTACCTCTTGATACATCTACTACTACTATGTATGTTTTTGACTTGTCTGGATAGTCGAATATTCTCAAGTTCTGCTTCTCAGCCACTGGTTCTTTTATCACTAGTGTCTTCAGTTTAGAACCTTCGATAAGTGTGCCAGATGAGCCTAAGAATTGGCATTCGAATTCTTGTGCAAACTTTTGATAGTCATGATCCATTGCTTGCAGTGTTTCTTCTTTCCATTTCTCATCACGCTCTGGTACTTCATACCAAGGCACTTCGATAAAGATATATCCGTTTCTGCCATCCTTGGCTCCCTCACATGTCTTATAGAAGTGATTGAGTCCATTCGGTGTAGAAGTGAATAGAATTTTAGTTGTCTTACCCGATGAGATTGTAGGAAACACAGAAGCGAAAAACTCGTCCCAGTTCTCTACGAATGCTGTCTCATCGATATAGAGGAATGATATAGATTTACCACGAATAGCACTTGACGATGTAGCACCCGCAATGATCTTACAGCCGTTCTCAAACTCAACAGAACCTTTGTTCCATTCTATGACACCTTGCTGTAGCCACTTAGGGAGTGCTTCGTATGCTATCTTGATTCGATCTAAGATTTCACGTGCGGCATCACCCTTGTTAGCAAGAAGTGCCACGGTCTTATGATCGTTGAATAATACATAATGCAAAATAACAGCGACAGCGGTAGTTGTTTTACCAGCCTGCCGAGACGTATTCACAGTTACACGTCTGTTGTTTGTAATAGCTTCGATGATCTCACGTTGATAATCGTATAACTTGATCTGTATCAGACCATGATCTACATGCACAATTTGAATATATTTCTCAGAAAAGTATGTGGGGTCTCCAGCACATTTCAAGTATTCCTGAATCATATCAGGACTAAATTCTATAGGTGTACCTTTACGCTTGAGGTTTACGTTGCCGTTATAACCTTTTTCATTCACTAGATTCATTATTTCGTAGATCCTTTAGCATCTGCTGTAACTCAGAAGTTGATCCCACGAAAAGATTGTTGTTAGTCACAATACCTGACTTATCTTCTTCGGGCTTCTCTGCTTCCGCTTTCTTATCGCTCATTGATACTAAGTCTTTGTTAGCGTCAACAAGTGTCTTCATAATCGTAGAGACCACTTCATATGCACGTGGATGCTCTGATGCTTTCGCAACATCTAGCATGTCCTCTAGCGCATGTGTTCCCTTTTCGATAACATTGTAGAAGTTCTCTCTTGCATATTGATAGTCCCTATCTGCTTGATCTTCTGCTGTTTTACCGACAACAACAGTAGAAGGAGCACTCTTTACGAGTTCCCCTTTTAGTTCAGGCTTGATAGGATTTAGCCCAAGAGAGTTACCAATTTCATCATTCATCTGCATCGTCTACCACCACAACATAATCCCAGTTATCATCTATATTTATATTACTGTAATCCACAGTCTGAGAGAGTGATGTAGTAGGCGTTCCATTTGCTGTCAAACCAGGCTGTACAGACACGAATTCGCTAGGCGATGTTGCAGTTAGTGGTTGACTTACGTTTGCCTTAGCAAACTTGATCATCTTTTTATTGGTATTAGGTCCGAAGAAATAACCTCGCATCGTAAATGATAGTGTGTATATCAATGCTCTGCGAGTTAGGAAATCAGCCTCATAGCTATCTTCCATAGATGTGCTATTGAGAATGATGGGTATATCTAGATACATGTCTAGATCGTCAAGCAACTTTACTGACGGTGTTATGTCAGGCTTGAAGAAAGGTATGATTTGCTCAAGTATACGAGTAGCGTCTTCGTTATACTTTGTCATAATGTTCAACTGAAACTCTATGTCATATGGAGCAGGAACTGTTCTGGTGATCAGGCTGTTAGCTTCTGCCGCACTGCCACCTCTATATCTAAGGGTACTATTGACTTTTCTTTCTGGCGCATAGTTCATGCCAGTGATTTCAAATGACATGCGTGGTAGCGTCATAGCAGGCGCTGAAAGATCAGGATCACCCTCTAGTCTTGCAAGTATCTTTTGAATAGGTGCATAGTTGATAGGCACCTTCATCTTACTATGTACAACACCCTCGGCATTTCTGCGCTCAATTTGAATATCATTGAACAGCGTACCAAATACTGCTACGTATCGTCTTGTTGTCTCGTTATAGAAATGATTACCAAACATTAGAAGTTATTCTCCCCAAACGGATTATCTTCACTGAAGTCTAGTATGTTATCAGCAAACGTTTCTATAGATTCGTTGTCTGCGGTAGCGTCAAATGGTTCTACTGCTTCTAGTTTAGATTGTAACACTTCTAGCGTTCCGCCAATGCCAGACACGTTTACGTCTAAGTAGTGATATGTCCCAGGAGTCTCTGGTGTGAACGATGTGTATGCGTTATTAGCACCAGGTGTGCCTACTAGATTCTGAATCGTAGCAATAGAGTCTTGCGTGGTACTTGGACCATCGTAGATTTCCAATCTTACGCCACTATTCGTGCCGTCTGATTGATCGAATATGTAAGTACTACCAACAAATAAGTTTTCGAGTACTGGTCGTTCAACTGGATTACTCTGAGAACCTTCTTCACGTATTGCGAATACGTTATTAGAAATTGTCACATCGAATACATTATTTGCTTGCGTTACAAACAAATCTCTGCTATCATATAGATCATCAATAAACTCTTGTCCAGTTTCGAATCTTTCGCCACTGTACTCGAAGAGTTCACAGCGTAAGTCGTATGTCTGTAGTTGACCCATCTGATAAAAGATTGCTTCATGCTCAACATGCATAACTTGAAACATCTTACGATTCAGTGGGAAGTAAATTAGATCGCCTTCGTTAGGTCTTACTTGCGCTGTACCAGCACCAACTTCAAAGTCAAACACTCTGTTTGCTACAGTCAGTGTCATGCTGTCTCTTATCTGTAGACCAAACTTAGATAGGAAGTCGCCCTCTCCTTCGAAACCATCAACATTCTTCACATACATTTCTAGCATGTATGCATCGCTGAAGATGCTTAGACTATCTTCGTTGAAGATGTCATCTTTAGCACTAATCGTTCTAGGTATATACCAGCAGTCTATACCAAAGATACGAATAGATTCAATGACAAGATCCTCGATGAGTTCTTGTTCCATTGAATTGCTATAATTTTCAAAGTAGTAGTTTTTTGCCACAGTGTCATCCAATCATGTCCATGACTGGAAGCGAGTATGAACTCATCATCTCTTCTTCAAGTCTGGATATTTCTTCTCTTGCATCATTCAAAATCTGTTCACCGTTGAACTGTACGTTCCCAGGAAGAGACATACCAACAAACTTGGTTAGATTTGAGCCCCATTGCATCTTGATCTTTGCTGTAGCATAGTTCTGTAACCATCGATCTTTGTACACGTCTACGTATACTGTTGGATCGACAATACGATATGCTTCTATAACAAGATAGTTGCCTGTTTCTAGTTTATCCCACTTAGTATCCAAGTGGAGTCTATTCACATGTCTGTTGTAGCGCAGTGGTGTCTTGCCTACGAGCATCTCCTCCATGAACTGAAGGTTCATCATCGACATGTAGAAGTTTGTCATATTGTAGTTGACAAACTCATGTAAATTGTTTAGTACGAATTGATATTGTACGTTGAACATACCGCCACCGGCAGTGATGTTCGAACCAATACTGAAGACATTGATAGCACCGATAATGTTCTCAGGCACATCAATGTATCCGTTTGTCTTATCGGCATCTGTGATCTGGTGCTTCAGAAATGTTCTTTCTGTACCATCGAAATGATAATCCCAGTAGTATGATAATGCTTCGTCAATACGATCATCTACTTGATCTTGATCGACATTGATCTCAATAACTGGCTTACCTAACTTTCGAAGGCACCACTCTTTGAATTCTTTACGTGTAGTAGGCTGTGCCATTTCTATTTCCCATAGTTAGATTGCTATACACTATTTATAATGCATTGTAAGCGTCAACCACTTCTGAAGGAGTAGCATCTACAACTGCCTGTGCTTCTGCTCTCTCCTCACTGTCTTTAGTAATAGTTGGATTTTCTATTTCTGATGTAGTAGGATTTCCTTCTTCGTCATACGACACTGATGTAACCGTAGATACTACTGGATCTATCGCACTCACTAAGACAACGGTAGTCATAATATTTTCAAGTTCACCAGTTTCTTCGTTTCTCTCAACTTCTTCTGTTGATACTGTTTCTGTTACTTCTGCTCTACCGACTGCAACTTCGTATTGCGCTAATCTTTCTACTGCATTAGAATATTTTTTTAGCTGAATATCAAATAGTGCTTGACTCTTTCTAGCTTCTAGTGTATCATTATCTATAACAGCTTTAGGATGAGCATCTTTGACTGCTTGAACATCTGCTTTCCACGCATCAATTCCTTCGTGAAATATCTTATCAAACTGATCTCCACTAGATGGATAAGCCTCTCTACGTACATCTTTATATGATTCAACTTCTTTGATATAATCTAATTCTGCAACTTTCTGAGCAATATCTTCTTCTGAAGGCTGATCATGATCTTCTGAAAGCCAGACCAGTTTGTCGTTTTTGACAATCCATTCAGCTCCAGGAACCAGTTCTAGTAATGCTTTTTCCATACTCATCGTCTTATCTCCATTGCCATAATCAGTGATGGTTGCCCTACAAGTTGAGGCATTTCAACAACACTACTACTGCTCTCTGATCTGAATCTTACCACGTACTTCAATCTCTCAATACTTCTGGGTTTGTCAACTGCTCCTATAACAACAGGCACTTCTAATCTATTATTAGTACCACTTGCGGCTTGGTTTGTTCTTAGTCCACCAAGACCATAAGAGCTATGACCTAAATTTACATCTACTTTATCAGTCTCGTTGAAATCTTTAGTTCTAAATATCGTATAAAATAAATCATGTCCAACAGTATTGTTATTGTTTCCACTGGTCGATACGTGAATAAATATTTCGCTACTTTCATATTTAGGAGTAAAGTACAACTCAATGTCACTCTCTACAAAAGCAACGCTGTTCGTTGTGCTTCTGGTGTTGAAAGTGGCGTGTTGCATTTGAACAACACTACCCGAAGGCATTTTATCCAAAGGCAAAGAAGAATTTATTCCAAGTTCATTCAACTTTTCTCTAACATTTATTTCTGGTTGTTTTGCATATACTGTCATGATTATTCCTCTATCACGTATTCGTTAGATGCCCATATTCTTTTAGTTATACCATTTTCAGAATGGTCAACTCTCGCCAAATCTTTGAATACGCTAACTCCTGATGATGTTCCAACGTGAAGCATGTCAGTGCCCGAATCGAATGCGGTGTCTATGATATTATGACTAGAGCCGTAGAGACATGCGTTTGAGTTCTCGCTAAACAAGTGCTTTTCAGTTTCGTACCAGCGTTTCACTTGCTGTGCTGTAGGTTCAGCGGATGCAAACCTTACTAGAGCCATTTCTCCTGGATAGGGATTGACTGGTCCGACGAGACCATTCTCAATACCAAAATAAGTAATAGCATCATTGCCGGTATCATCAATACTGGCTCCTCCTGGTATGCTGGTGTTGGTGCCGACAAGATTTCCATCTAGATACAATCTTATTCTTGAGCCAGCTCTTGTCCCTACTGCCATGTGCCACTTACCATCATCTACTGGAGCTCCTGATGTCGCTACAGTGTAGTTATTTGACGAAGTAGTTCTTACAAACCATTGCAGTTCTGAAGAACTGCCTAAAAGTCGCATCAAAAATCCTCCAGTGACCGCACTGCCGAATCTTCTCATAATCGTCTGTTCTAATGTCGTTGAAGTTGTTTTGAACCAGCAAGCAAACATCATTTCACCAGTGCCGAATTGCAAAGATGATGTGTATGGTTGATATAAAAAGTTTGATGTGCTAAATGGTCCGTAAGATGCTAATTCTGCTCCAGAGGCAACTTGTTTCTTTTTTACTCTTCCAACCGGAACCAATTGAGTGTTTTTCCCACCACCATCATATGCTCCATAGTAGCTTCTATTAGCATCAGCTTTTCTAACAATGACATTATCTATTGTTCCCACGCAATGCTGGTTTGCTACAAATCTAATCGTATTTGTCAAGCCCACACCCGCTATCCATGTAATAGTATTTGTTCCATTACCATATGCGAGTGTTACTCCCCAAATTTTATCACCATTTAGATCAATGTCCATATCACCCACTGATATGTTTTGAGTCCAAGTTACTGAATACGCTTCTCCTGGAATCAAGGGTATATCGCCTTGAACTAAAAATGAATCAGATGTTCTATTATTATCGGCAATATTTGCAACACCGCCACTAATAGTCCAGTCTGTGCCTTTGATCCACTCTGAATCTGTAGCGAATGTGCCATTGCGAACCAGATTGTCTCCTAAAGTTTCGTAGTTATTAGATGTCATTGCGGATAATCTTGTGTTGCCTATAAGCCAACCGGTGTTGTATCTATCAGTGATATAGTTATATTCGCCTCTATTACTATCAACGTCTTCAACTAGATTAGTCAATCCGTCTGCGGCGCCTGTGGCAAATGCTCTTCCTCTTTTTGGAGTAAGTGATCTAACTAAATTAGAAGACCTTCCTATCGCAAGAAGATTATCAAAAGCCGTGCTTGTGGTCATCGCCGCACGATACATACTTCTAATATCTTGACCAGTACCAGCTTTTTGGTCAATTGTAATTGTTGTGTCTGCCGTTGGAATTCCGTCCATAGTGTGAACGTAATCAAGCCCACCGCCCGCATCGCCCATAGTAAACAATAAATCATTATTCTCTAAAAATTTTACTTCACGTGAATACGTGTAAGAAGAGTGTGAAGATTGAATGTCTACGACAGTTTCATCATCTCTTATGATTGAAATCCCGCCATTGTGAGCCGACGCAATTGTAGGAACTGGCATATTTGTTTCTACATCAACAGGAGCAGATGGCAACACTGTCATACAAACATCATGTACTTGACCTGTACCTAATGTTGCTGTGCTAATCTTTTCGTATGCAGTTTTCTCTTCTCTTTTTGAAATTGGTACAAGTCTTCTAAACTTTCCTTCATCAGTTGACATGAAAGATGCATCTTTGACAAAATCTATTGTTGTGACGCCCTTTACAATATTAGCAATCTCTCCTGCAGACCTGTATGTGCCGAGAGTCATAATACCATTCAGCATCCAAACACTGCTGATTTCATATGGGCCAATCATTTTATAATTGAACGTAACAGTTTGATCACTGCCACCAGATTGTCCCCATCGATTACCTGTCATCCATATAGGAAGATTAGGATCATCTCCATCGTAAATTTTCATTGAAAAGCTGGCATCGATGACTATGATTGCAATAGACGGAAACTCTCTTCTAGAGCCTCTAATTTCAGTGTTGAGTTCTTCATTGTACCATGAAGTGTTTTTAGTTCTTTTTCTCCAAGCCCCGCCATCGCTATCTTTTGTGGTGTCGTATAGAAATATGTCATAAGCAGTTTCACTTATAACAGAGTTTATTGCAGATAAATTAGATCCCTTAGATAGTAAAAATTCTTTTGTGTCTACGAAAGCCGCACTGCCTAGATCAGCATTAGCTGAGACTTGATTTGGATGAGTTCCTATTAGTTTATTAGGCATTAGTCATTCTCCGATAACGCTATGAGTTCATTTGCTGATAAAGTTTCAGGATAGTAGCTGAACTTACGTAGCGTATAATTTCCGTCATATCCAGCGGCTACCGGATATCCAAATATTAGATATTTAGGCTTAGTAGCACTTCCTCTATTGACTGATATGAATGTTTTATTTGTTAGAGCGCCGTCCATATATTTAGCTGTTATGGTGCTAGTATCATATGACATAGATAGTTTTATATTCTTGCCCGAGTTACTATCTGCATTTTGCTGATTAGCATCGCTTCTAATCCACAGTCTACCATTTGTGCTACTTGTGTGAAATGAAAACTTAGCGTTGGTTGTAGTCACTTCATCCGAATCTGCTATTGCAAAGAATGATGTAAGTGAGCCATCATTTCCAACGTCTACTAATGCATCAACATCAATGTGTATTGATCCCTTTTCGTCATCATACCAATCATCTATGCCTTCCATGTGGCAAACGTCTCGCTCTCTAGTCATATCATTATCTGTAACGTATATATCGGTAGACCTAGTCGAACTATTAGCATACGTTTCAATATAGGAAGTAGAAAAACTACCTTCTTCTAATTGTGCTCCATATATGTATATACCGTCAGTGCCATTACCAGTATAAGCCGGAGTGTGTCCTGTTGCTGATCCGTCACCAATTGCAATTCTAATATAGTTAGCACCCGCATTTACAGATTTAGCGACAAGAGTACATCTGTACCAGCCATTACCCACGTCTTCAATATACGCCCTAGAGTCTACAAAGTTTGTAGTGTTGTGACCAACTTGAGATACCGTGCCATCGTTTACATTGAATCTAGCGAATGCTCTACTTGCCCCAAAGTTCAATGCTACTTCTGGACGTCCAGCGGGTTTTGCAAAGATTGAATATGCATATGTTGTTCCCGCTACTTCTGCAAACGTTTCACGTAAAAAGTGTCCGGCGCCTGATGCAGTACTTTCGACTAGCTTTGTAGCATTATATAATCCTTCTGGTGAAGTTGTTCCCATTGTTTGTTGTGCGAAAGCATTTTGCTGATTGTCTTCCCACCAACCACCACCTGCGGTATCGTCATCGAATCTATTAGATCCTGTTAGCATGTTAGTGGCTGATTGCTCAATATATAGTCCAGTTTCTACCCATTTACCTTTACTGTATTTGTGTGAATATCTTTCTTGATCATTTTGAGCAAACTTTAGAATGCCGTCTTTATCAAAGTATGATGCATAACTACTTCTGCTTTCAAATCTATCATAGCTAGGTATATACGAACTTGGAAAGTAATTAGACTCATGCTGAAGTCCCCATACAAGTATGCCATCTTCTGCATTACCTGTCCCAGAAACACCTCTATAGTTAGGATCGTATGCTGTTATTCCAGTTCCACGCACACCTATAACTACATAGTTCATGCTATTAGTGTTGTTGTATGAAACGTGACACCTATACCATCCGTTACCCACATCCTGCATTTCTGCGCTGTATACTGTGACACTATTGGCGCTGTTATTTGTTACTGTACCATCTGTCAAATCAAACTTATATGAATATCCTGAAGAGTTACTACCGAATATTCCAGACATGTTCAGTTGTGTGTGACCATCCGCCTTAGCGTATATAGAAACTGTGTTTACTCCTGTGGGTATAGCAGGAATTCGATGAATAGTCTTTCTATCAGTTGGAGTATCGGGTACTAGTTTAGTCGCTGAGAACTTACCGTCTGGTGATACTCCGTGATAAGGAATTCTAAACATTGTTCCACCGCTAGAGTTAGCCCAGTATGCATTAGTAAAGATTTCTGTGCCTGATATTACGTTATCAGCGAAATCTTCTATAAGAAGACCTAAACAATCTCCTGTTTTAGGGTCGTGCTGAAATCTAGGTTCATTATCATGAGCAAATGTAACTTCACCCTTAGAGTTATAATAAGTCGCTCTACTGGCTCTACCAAATGTAAATCTATCATCTAATTTCTTGGAGTTAGCGAAGTCTAAGTTTAGTGTAGGTCTTACAGTAGGCTGTTGATTATCATTATATAAGGACTGAATTGGATTGATTTTGAATGCACTGGCCACGCCACTAACTGCAACATC
>Ga0206677_10001411_pt1 | contig 22229 bp, 19 predicted proteins | sample M130m12015metaG_FD_155475 | JGI IMG/M metagenome (GOLD analysis project Ga0206677, IMG submission 155475) | Ammonia-oxidizing marine archaeal communities from Monterey Bay, California, United States - M1 30m 12015 | ecosystem: Environmental > Aquatic > Marine > Intertidal zone | place: USA...
CTTGATTTTTGGGTTGGTTCGAACTTCGAACTAGATTGGTTCGATTATCGAACCATCTTAAAAACTTAACTAATTGATAATCAGTATATATATAACCCTCCTGTGAGGACAGGTGGGACCACCAACAGAAAACCCTTAACAACTTATTTACAAGTAGTTAGGGGTTTTTACTTACTTTGTGTAAAGGCTTGAGTTGTATTCGCTCCTTATTAATTTGGAATCAAAGGGGTATTAAGTCTTGCAATAGAAGCATCAATTTCTGCTTGTGACAGTACATGCTTGGTGATTTTTCCTGCAAAATAATCTTCATAAGCCTTCATATCAAAATTCCCATGACCACACATATTTATAAGAATGTTTTCCGATTTTCCTTCTCTTTTGCAGCGCTCTGCTTCTTCAATTGCTGTAGCAATTCCATGGGTAGCCTCTGGTGCCGGAATAATTCCCTCAGCTTTAGCAAATTTCACTCCTGCATTAAAAACCTCTAAATTATCATGGGCACGGGCTTCGATTAATTTGTCTTTTAATAACTGACTCACAATTACGCCTGCCCCATGATAACGTAATCCACCGGCGTGAATCGGTGCGGGCACAAAATCATGCCCTAGGGTATACATGGGTAAAAGTGGTGTCATTCCAGCCGTATCTCCAAAATCATACCTAAAAACTCCACGGGTTAATTTTGGACATGAGGAAGGCTCACTCGCAATACAACGAATATTTTTTCCTTCATCAAAATTCAAACGAAGAAATGGAAATGCTAATCCTGCAAAATTGGAACCGCCACCAAAAGGGGCAATCACAATATCTGGCATTTCACCAGCCTTCTCCATCTGCAAAATAGCTTCTTGACCAATGATAGTTTGATGGAGCTTTACATGATTTAAAACACTTCCTAAGGCGTATTTTGTGTGTTCATCTGAAGCTGCACGTTCAATGGCTTCAGAAATTGCAATACCTAAAGAGCCTGTAGTTTCAGGATTTTCTGCTAAAATTTTACGCCCAATTTCTGTTTCATTTGAAGGGGATGGGTGCACTGTTGCCCCCCAAGTATTCATCATCACTTTCCGATATGGTTTATGTAAATAAGAAAGTTTAACCATAAACACCTCGCATTCAATATCAAAATGCTGACAGGCAAAACTTAAAGCACTCCCCCATTGACCGGCCCCTGTTTCAGTCGTAATTTTTTTGACACCCTCTTGTTTGCTGTAATAAGCCTGAGGTACCGCTGTATTCGGCTTGTGAGAACCTGTAGGACTTACCCCTTCGTATTTATAATAAATTTTTGCTGGAGTATCTAAAAGCTTTTCAAGATTATGAGCCCTGTAAAGTGGTGTTGGACGCCACATGGAATAAATATTTCTTACCTCATCTGGGATATCGACGTATTTATCCATAGTCACCTCTTGCTTAATCAACTCCATCGGAAAGAGAGGTGCTAGTGCCTCTGGACCAATCGGCTCCATAGTCCCAGGGTTTAGAGGCGGCAATGGTTTATTGGGCATATCTGCAATAATATTATACCACTTATCTGGAATTTCTTTCTCGCTTAGGGTGAATTTACGTTGCATATAAATATTTTAGTTTATCTAAATATATAAAATTTTAGCCCAAAAGGAATATCGTAAACAAAGGGGGTGTTTAACTGGAGCTGAATTATATTCATTTCTAATACAACAAACTTTGATATGAATTTTATATTGGCAAAAAAAAGCAAATTAGATCTGATTTAAAAAACAATCATTCCTTTAGCGGTTCTCTAGTAAATTACAAGAAAAATGGGCAAGCCTATAATTGTCAAATTAAAGTTATACCTATTTATAGTTCCAAGAAAAGCTTAAAATATTTTTTAGCTTTTGAGAAAGAAATCGCAATGATTTAATCAAAAAATTAAATAGGATTGTATTTCGAGTTTTAAATCAAGAGTTTAATTATAAGTTCTTATAAAAACAATATAATTATGGTCATAATAAAACCTAGAAAAGAGAAATAAATCCCTCTTTTAAACACCGTTGTAGAAGGCATAAACATCCAAAATGCAGAGATTACAAAAAACAGAAGCGAGAGACCAAAAAAGATATTTAACCAATAAATAGGGCTTTTAGTAGTTGCTTTGTGAAGTTTTTGCATTTTATCCAAAACAAATGGAATTTTTTTGGTGGTATAAGTAGCCTTACCACTTTTAATATTGTATTGTCCTTGATCAAAGTAATATACATCTCCTTCAATATTATTAATATTTAAATCATTGATTTTAAGTTGATTTGCTAATGATTCTATTTCAAGCTGTGGCGCTAATTGAACATTTTCAGTAACACTCTTTTTAAAAGTGTCTCCTTTTCTGAAAATTAATGTAATTCCACTAATGGCATATACCGCAATAATACCAACGAGATAAAAACCAAGGTACCTGTGTATTAGTCTAAAATAATAATAACTGTCTTTTTTCATTTTATTTAATAATTAAGTATGAAAGATTGTAAGCCCAACATGTTCTAGATTTTAAATTGAACGGTTAAATAATAATTTCTATTAGGTGATGGTATTATTCCAGGACCGGGGTATCCAGTTGCTCTTCGAGTAAAGTAAGCCTCATCTAGCAGATTGTTAATTCCCATTTCAAATCTAAAAGCACCTATAGAATATGATGAGGATAAATCTAAAATATCATAAGAGGGAATTAATCCAATTACACCACTTAGATTTCCAATTAATGCATTTGATGAGTCAGAAAATTGTTCGGATAAATAACTATACTGAACATTCAAGGAGTAATTTTGATAACCAATTTTAAAACCTGTTTTTAAATTTACATTTGGCACAAATTCAACTTTTTTACCTGCTACTCCGGGAGTCAGAGACTTTATATACTCTGATTCTATTAAAGAAAAATTGATAAAATAGTTTAATGCAAAATTTTCATTTTTAATATTTGAAATTTCTTTAATATTAAAATCGATCAATGATTCTAAACCATATAGAACAGCGTCTCCAACATTACCTCTTTCTGTTTTTACACTTCCATCACTGAACTTTTTTTGAACAAATCCAATTCTGTCGTCATAAAAAATTCTAAATAAATTAGCATCGAATGCAAATGATTTTTTCAGCTGACCTCTAAACCCAAGATCTGTCGTGAACCCTTTTTCATCCGAAATATTTTGATTAATTATATAGGCAGGATTAATAATGCTGATATCAGTAAAAGTTACTGATCGATAGTTTTGGGAAAGGTTTCCATAAAACTCAATTTTTTCAGAAGGTTTATATCCGATACCTAATCCTAAAAGCGCAAAACTTCTTCTTCTTTTTTCAGAAGTAAGAATTGATTCATTGAGTATAATATTGCCTGCGGCATCAGTGTTGATTTTTTTGTATTCACCAAAAGCACCAGTTTCAATAAATTCGAATCGAATACCAGGGGTAATAGATAATTTGGGATGTAAATAAAAAATGTTTTCAGTAAAAATAGCTAGGTTTTGGTTTGGATAATTATAGACAGACTGTTTGTTATAGTTTGGGAAGTCATTATATCGGAATTCAAAGTCGGGATTACCAGCTGAGGAACCTGGCCCTTGTTCTGATGAATTATCTGATTTATAATATTTACTTCCAATTAAAAAAACAGACTTTATATTTTTTAATTGATAACGCTTAAGCCATTTTAATTCAATACCATAGTTATTAAAACCTCCTTTAATTAAGTCCCTTTCAAGTTTTGGATCAATTTGGCTTACACGATTAGATCTAAATCCAATAGCATTTCTTTGCGCATCTAAACCAAATAAATTTAAACTCAAATTTGAGTCTGTGTTAAAGGAATGTTGAAATTTAATATTGTATAAAATCCAGGATAGCGCAAACCAATTTCTAGATCGATTACTTTGATACGGATTTTCATCGAACATAATATCTGAAAGGCCTCCAGCCTGTTGAGCTAAGTAATCTAAATAGGTAACCTCGGCTGTGACAAATGTATCTTCAGAAAAATCATAACCTATTTGAACAAATACATTTGATGAATTGAAATTTGAATTTGGCCTAAAGCCATCTCCTTTTTTTAAATTCACAAATCCGATATATCTAAATTTATCAAGGGTTCCCGAAGCCATTGAAAAATTTGTCAACAAATTATTTGAACCCAAGGTATTTCTTGTTATGAATGTGAAAGGCTTTATGGGGTCGGGCCCTTTCAATTTAAAATTGATCAAACCTCCAAATTGTGTCCCATATTGAAGCGATGCTGCTCCGCGTATGATTTGTATTTCTTCTAAGCCTTCTGCTGGAGGTGTATAATAACTCTCAGGATAACCTAAAACATCTGCACTTATGTCATATCCATTTTGACGTGTATTGAAATTTGATGTTCTGTTTGGATCAAGACCTCGTCCCCCGATATTAAGTTGCAATCCTGCATCATCATTCTGATATATATTTAGCCCTGGAATTTGATTAAAGATTTGTCTAGAGTTATTAGAAGCTAAATTCCCCATCGACTGCTCAATAAGAATGACCTCATTCTTTTTTCCTGCATAGATCTCCGTTTGCTGAAAATCTTCCATCCTTTTTAAAAGGAAAACCTCCCTTCTTTTAGCAATGAGAACTACCTCTGACAACTCTTCTTCCCTGAATTCAATTTTAATAACAGATTGTTCTTTTTTACTAAGGTCAATCATTCTATTAATTGAAGGATAACCTTCTGCAACAAAAATTAGTTCTATAGCTGTGACATCAAAAATTAATTCAAAAGGCTCATTGACTTTTACTCGAGTAATGAAACCAGAAGTTTTTTCATAAACCTTTACCTCGATATCAGGTTCAGATTTTTCATCCAGAGTTACAACAACATTCACTGAATTTTGAGAAAAAAGTGAAGCAGAAATAAAAAGAAAAATTAATTTAAAAACCTTTAATTTCATAGTTAAGTGGTAAAATCCATTTTTTAGAACTAAAAGACTCTTTTGTTGACAGTAAGTCAAAATTTGGATCTATAAATCTTTGACTGGGACGACCATTTAGAGCGACAAAACTATCTGTGAAAACCTGAATATTTCGAACTCCTTTTTCTTTATAGTGTGATTCCAAATGTTGTGCATATTCAAGAATAAAATCGGGCTGAAAGCTCATCTGTTTTTCTTGAAACGGTGTCAGAAAATCTTCATTATTTACATAAAAATAATTACCGCTAACACTATCTTTTATCTTAAATGTGGTGTTTCCCTTCTTTTCCATAAGCATAACGCGCCATGAAAATCTATAACCCTGCTCATTCCAAAAAAGTTCTCCAGGGTACAACAAGTTTCTCAAAGGAAAAAGAACTTGAAAAGCCAAGAACAGGGAGAGTGAAATGAATACGACTCGTTTCGGTAAAATGATTTTAGTTTTTTTGTTCTCATTGATTTGTTTAATCTTGAAGCCTATAAAAGATGATGCTCTCAAAAGAACTACCTTAATAAAATTCAAAAGTTTTGTATGAATATTTGAATCAAAAAAAATCACCGCACTAGATATCATTATGTAGGGGAACATACCAATTGACGGAAAAAATATTTTTGTTAAAACATGAAAAATGATAACAAAAATGAATGCAAAGTATTTGGTTCTTTTAATAAGTAAAAAGAAAGGAATGCAAACATCATATAGCATCCCAAACCAACTTGCCAAATAATGTGTAAACTTCAATTGCATAAAGTTTTGGCCAATTAATGGAAGATCATATTTTGATTTTAACCAAAGTGATAAAGGCTGTGCTTCAATAAGCCAGTCGGAATTTATTTTAGCAATCCCAGCGTAAAAATATACCAGACAAATGAATATTTTAATTGAATCTATCGTCCATACCGGAACCTCCTCAATCTCTTCTTCAGAAAGATAACTATCCAAAGAAAAATAATTTCCAGCCGGTAAGAAGCACATTATGAAAGCAATACAACTTGTTAAGTAGTAATGATTTAGATAGGTTGTTTTATCAATCAGTTCTACATATGTAAAAAAGATAAAAAATATAATGATTGATAATCTATACTTATATCCCAATGCAACGAACAGAGAAGAAATTAGGCATATAACAAAAAGTATATAGGTGTTATCCCCAAAATCATTGACCCATTCAAATAGATAGTATTTAAAATGAAAATCAGGTTTGATGTAAAGAGTTTCAATCCAACCATTTGACCAGAATCTCAATGTAGAGAAGAACATTAGCGCACCAAAGGAAATTCTAAAAAAAGCAAGTGTTGAAGGGTGTGCTTTTTTATTTGAATAATAGTCGTGAATGAATTTCCTCATAGATTACAATATAAATTTCAGTGATCATCTACTATTGCTAATCACCATCTGCGTCTGCATAGTCAACACTAATATTTAGTTTTTGCAGCATGTCAACCTTTAACAACACAACGTTTTTTTGAATTACATCATAAGTTTTAAGCATCGTTAAGTTGTCTTGGTTTACTTGAAAACTAAAATCATTATTTAGTTCCCCTAATTGTACTTTTATTTTTTCTAATTGTTCATTTATTCTATTTGAGAGCTTTTCATCCTGATCCGCTTCTATAAAATTCAAGTATTCATTAATGCTTAATCCTGATAAACTTTTATCGTTTGAATAAATACCGTTGAAGAAATTTTCAATTGCATAAGTAGCCTCAAGCGATAGTGCTTTAGAATGAATTTTTGAGTGGTAGGCTTCAACTCTATCAGGCAATGGAGTATTGGAAAATACACCTGCAGGAATCCCAATTTTATTAGCTCTAAATCCTTTTTCAAAATAATAGATGAAATCATTGATGATCTTATTTATACTAGAGGTTGAGGTGTTGTCCGTTGAATTAATAAAGGATTCTCTAAACTCTTCATCCCAGCCCTTTTGAACCTCTAAAGTCAATTCTATTATTTTATCAATTAAATCTGTGAGATATTTACTGTAGTTCAAATCCTCTGAAGAATATTTTAAAATTATTTCATCATCATTTTCAGCTATACCAAATAATAAATAAGCTAAACCATTAAAACCTTGCGAAGAAAAATTGGAAGAATTATTTAAATCATAATTTTGGTTTAAAATATTTCGTTCTATTTTTTCTACGTTTGTAGGGTAAAGGTTTATTCGGTTTTTGTAATAAATTTCCTCAGCTACACCAATATCAAACATTTCAACATGTTGCCATTTTAAAAAGCTATCAAGCCAGGATGCTCTCAAAATTGATAAGCTTTCGGTTGTAGGGTTGCTTTTAAATAAAGAGGTTTTTGCTTCTAATTCGGTTAAGGAACTTTCAAAGTTTGATATCGAGGGTAAAATTATATTGTCTACCCAATTGATTAACATTTTTTGATGTTCAAAGGAAGTCTGAGTTTTCGTATTGGAATTATCAGTAGGGGAATTGTTAGTTGAAAGGACTTCATTCTTTAAGTTTTCCTGAACAAACTCTATATCACCAGTATCCTCATCATCAACTGTACATTGAACAAAAACTAACAGGGTTAAAATTAAGTGTCTTATTCTGATCTTTTTCATAGTAAAAAAAGCAAGTGCTTTGAAAAAAAAGCACTTGCAGGATTTTAATTTATTTTATAAATAATTTACTCTCATTAATAAATTGGTTTATGGTAACAATTCATATTCTCTGTAGCAATTAATTTGTTAAGCCTCCGGTAGCTATCGCAACTTGGTCAGCGATAGTGTTTAATTCTTCGACTGTTCGTTCCCAGAACCCACCATTGCCAGCTGATAATCTAGAAAGTAAATCATTTACTTCAGTGTTTGACATGTAAGGATTTCCCGATGAATCTTTTGTGAATTGGAGTCCCAAAATAAAACCATATGCTTCGGACAATGCGTGTAATGCAGATGCCCAATCACCATTGGTAATATCCTCAGCCCCACCAACAAGATAATAGTGAGCCTTATAACCAATAACTTTAGAAATTTCTGCAGAAATTATCCCAGCTTGCTTATCGCGTTCTTCGTAATCTTTATTTACTATTGCTGCTCTTCCTGCAATAAAAGCATTATAGATTGTATCAGAAATACCTGCTTCATTATCCTGTCCGTTAATTTTGTTCAAGTAATAATTCAAGTTTGCGCTGTCTTTATTCGGTGCATTTCCCAATCCTGACTTGAACTGGCTATCCAAACCTTGCAGATATCCAAATGCTTCGTCCCAATAATGTTCCATTTTAGTTATAGAAGCTTCTGTTGCATCAGGATGAGTGTAGGCATATACGCCTGTATCATTATCTTCACGCGCTCCATCGAGCTTTGAAAAAGACAAATAATTATTTATAATTTGATCGACTTGAAGCGCTCCAATTAAGCCCTTAGAAAAAACTTGATTTAATTCAAATCCTTTTGCGGTCACCTTAACTGTTCTTGATCCGTCGGCTTCTGTATAAGACCCTGCAACACTGGAAGATGCAGTAGTCCCTGCAATTACCGCAGGCGCAACAACTGTTGTAAACTCTTCAATCCATGAATCAAACAAAGGTCTTACCGTTGATTGTGCAATAGGTGAAGTGGCAGTTTTGCCTCTAACATTTTTTCCGCTTGCATCTAGAGTTGTATCAGTGAATCCTGTTCCAGAACTAAACATATTATTTATTTGCTCTTGGGTGTAAGAGGTGTTGTTCATAGCACTTTTTAATTCCGTAGCCATTCTCAATCTGGCAGTTTGCCCAGTGTAAAAAACCGTTGAACCACCATCTCTAGTAAATGAGTATTCTTCTGGTAAAACATAAACAGTATTTGTTACTGTAACAGTTTCTAACTGAGTTATTGTTTCTGTTACAATCTTCTCAACTTCTACAATCTCTGTGATCGTTTCCGTTTCACTACATTTTGTAAGCAACATTAATAATGTACTATACAGTAAAATTTTTGAGTTCATCTTTCTTTATTTATAATTAGTCTAAATTAACACAGCAAAACTAAACATTAATTTTATTAAAAAAAAATTATTTAGAATTATTATAAATAAAGGAGGCATCCCCTTCAAAATTAGTAGTTGTTAATCTAGACTAATTATAAAATGAAGAAAGATGCCTTTTTTTATTAAATCTATTGGGAAAACTTGAACAAAAAAATATAATCAAAAATGTGTTCAAATGTAAATTTTAAAATCACATATTTTTGCTAAAGAATTATCAAAGATATTAAATTGGCATTACATAATAAAAGTAAAACTATTTGATAATCAGAAGATATACAACCCTGATTCATGCACAGGTGGGACCACCAACAGAAATCGTAATATCTTTATAAACAAGATGTTGAGGTTTTTTTATTACTTATCTGGCAACATATTGGTAACAAACCTTATCTGTTTTGTTTGTTAGTTTCTAGAAAAACCTCAAAAAATTTCAGACTAAAATTCTTAAACTAGAACCAGTCCCTAAAATTAAATCCACTTTTCTTTTGAGAATAGTGCTGAAATAATCGAATATAACCTGAATCATCGGCATATCCTCTTCATTAAGTTCAGGGAGTAATTTGTATATTGTTGGATATTAATAACAAATCATTCATTATGAAAAAATATATATGGTTAGTTGCAATTTTATTTGCAGCTTGTGCAGAGCAAAACCAAGAGCCAAAAACTGCAGGTTACTTTATTCAAGATGAAGAGCAATCTTATATGATTGGTTCAGATGAAACCACAGACTTTATAAAAAAATGGGCTAATGCTCATAATGAAAGGGATATGGGATCAATTTTATCGATGGAAAAATCCGATATTAAAATAGACCTTCCAGATGGAACAGTAATTAATGGTAAAGATGAACATTCTAAAGTTCTTGAATCATTTTTTGCTAATAATGTGACTTGGAAACCATATTGGATATTACCATACACCGCTGTTAAAGGTCAAAAAACATGGGTAATTGCAGGTTTTTCATTAACATCTAATGTAGATGGTGAAGAAAATGTAGTATTACATATGGGAGACATACAACTAGAAGATGGTCTGGTTAGTAGAATCATTGTCTATGAAAATCAAAGACCAAAAAAGGAATAACTAACAATTATTTTTCATAAGTATACGTTTAGAAGCTGATGTAATAGGTACGGATAACTAAACCTTATAAGAAAAATCTATAAGTCTCGGGGTCATATTTTACTGTAGGAGTAATTTCTTGACCCTTTTTCTTTGTCATTTGATTTTAAATCATCGGCATATCCTCTTCATTAAGTTCAGGAAGGAAAACACAGAGTAGAGAAATTGTAGCTATATTAGTTTATTACTAATTAAAAATCAATTTAAATGTTATTAAGGCCTTTTAAAACGATGTTCATTTTCACTTTTTTTTTTGTTAGTTTTATTCAGGCTCAAGATGGATCAAACATTAAGGAATTAGTTTTTTCAGGTAAAATAAACCTTACAAATAATGGGTTTTCATTTATCCCCTTATTTTCTTTAGGAAAACCTGCAACAACCGTTAACCTATCGGTAGGAGGAAAAAGGTTAAGTTTTGATCCTCAATTTCGTTTTGATCTTGATGGAATGAGGCCTTGGTCTTTTTTATTTATTTGGCATTATAAACTGATTAAAAAGGAAAGGCTTCAACTTCGTTTAGGGAGTTATTTTCCTGCTTATGCATTTAATGAGTTAGATTACTCAAGAAATTTAAGATCAGTTAAAATTTTAACTCCTCAGCGCTTTTTTATATGGACGATAAATTTAAATTACGTTCTTAGTAAGAAAATAAGTATCGCGCTATTTTATCTAAATGGAAAAGGATTAGAAAAAGTCGATCAAACCAAAAAGGGAAATTTCATTTCGCTAAGAACATACTTTCAAAATATCAACTTGAGTAAATCTTTTAGTTTAAGTTTTAATCCCGAAGTTTATTTTTTGAAAATTGATTCAAATCAAGGATACTATGTTGCTCAAACCTTGGCAATCAAGCATTCCAAATTACCGTTTTCTGTTTCAACCACAATGAACAAAGCAATTAACTCAAGCATTAATGCAAAGCCTTTTGATTGGAACATAGGATTTAATTACAATTTTAAAAGTTCCTTTCAAAAAAAGTAATTTACTGAATCATCGGCATATCCTCTTCATTAAGATCAAGAAGAAAAATACTGAGTAGAGATATTGTAGATTTTAGGTATATTGTTGCAACTACAATAAATACTATGAAAAAACTATATCTTATAGTGTTACTAATACCATTCTTTGGCATAAGCCAAAAGGCTTGTAATGTTTTTGGCAAAGTAAAGTTTGTTGAATATGGAGAAGATTATAAAGTCAAATTTGTCGACTACGGTGAGGACTTAAAAATCAAATATGTAAAGTATGGAGAAGGCAAGATTGGAAGATGGAAAGCTGTAGATTATGGTGAGGACTATAAACTCAAAGTAGTTAAATTCGGAGAAGACTTCAAAGCTAAAGAAGTAGATTATGGTGAAGGATGTAATTAGATGACAAAAAATAAAAGATTATATAATGAATTAAGCTATTCATTTGAAAATAGTATTATTCATACCTATCCTTTTATTAGTATTTTGATTTAACTTTATCAAGTTGCTTAAACAACGTAAATTTTCCAAATAGTTCTCTGCTTGTCTTACCATTTAGTTTAAGCTTTATCATAATATGTTTTTTGTCATTTTGATATGTTTTCCAATAAACTTTGGTAATATCCAATGGATTTATATCTCTTAATCTATTTGCAGGAAATTTTTTTGTTTCTAATCTTGGTATTGAATTTTCAATTAATTTAATTTTAGCCATTTTGGCTTCTGTAACTTTAATTGTTTTATTTAGATATGGTATTAAATTTATTTTATTTATAGCTTTTGAAGAGCCTTTGAGAGTATATCTTTTATTAATGTTAATTCCACAAACATTGATATATTTTGAATATATAAAATTTCTTTCCTTCACCAATTTTGAAAAAGACTTTAAATAATCTAAACCGTTTATGTCATCATATAAAATTTTTAATTTTTTATCTTCTAAATTCCCAACTTTAAATAGCAAAACATCTTTTATTCCATCAAATCTAAACTCAATGGATTCAATTTTACATTCACTTTCACCAACACCTGTTATGTAAAAAAAGTAATTTCCGCTTTTATTTCTTTCTATTATAAAGGATGAATTATTGTTTTCATCATTGACGAATATAATTTCATTCTGTTTTTCATCAGTTTGATACTCCCATTGAGCATTGGAAACGCTAATACAGGAAACAAAAATTATAACTAGAAGGTAAAAGTATTTCATTTATATATTACTTAAAAAAACAAAATTATTATAAAATCTAGGGATAACGCACGAAAGTATACTGCATATTTACTGCAGTTAAATCATAGGCATAACCTCTTCAGAAAGTTCTACAATAAACTTTACCAAGAAAGAAACAATCTACTAATGAAGTAAGTGAAGATTTGCCTTTATTTATTCAGTAAGTTCAAGTAAAAACCTCTATTTTTATATGATAACCATAAGCTATGACTGTAATTAAAGACCCTAAAAAGAAGTATTTAAAACTATTCACATTAGGCAAAAAATTTAGTTCTAAAACCTTCTCTGATAATACTAAAAAATTATTATTGAACGCTTTAGCTCTTTTTGTGGTAGTAACTTTTACATTTTACGTAGAAAGTGTCGGGGATAATTATGAAAACAGACAAAAATATTTAGATATTTCAAAGAAAATATTAGATGAATTATATCTTGTTTCTGACTATACCGATACTTATATATCACAAACTGACAATCTTCTTCCTATGTACAAAAAACAAATTGACAGATGGGACAACGATAATGACAGCATATTTATTGATTATTTTAAAAACAAGAATGCGCCAAATGGTAAATATTATTATGCACCATTAGGATTGTTTACAAACACTAAAGTTTATAACCCACCAAGAATTGAGTATAAAACTTTTTCAAAGGGAACTCAAGATTTTTTTTTAATCAATCCAGAGATTTCTAATAGAATATTTGAATTGTATGAAGGGTCTGATATTCAATATCTTTCTGAAGAAACTGCTAAGAATGAAGAAAAATATATCAATCAGTTCATGGATAGGCTTGAAAATAAGTGGGTTGAAGACTTACCTTCAGTAGATATAGAATCAAAAGAATTTTGGATTAAAAACAGAAAATATTTTCAAAACGATAAGTTTTTAAAGCATCTATTTAAAAAAAGATATGATTTATGGAGATTCATTGTAAAAGACCAACTTTCATATCAAAATGAGATAATTAAAAAGGATATTAAAAGTTTAGATAGCGTAATACAACGAATGAATAACGAAAAGTATTTCCTTTATTGGAAATTAGACTAAATCATCGGCTTATCCTCTTCATTTAGTTAGGGGACACATAAAAAGCTAAAAGTTTCAATCCAGCATTAATAAATAGACAGGGGCATGGTTTCTAGAAAACGATTTTTCTATTGAAATATGGAGATGTAATTTGATATGAAATCTAAACTTTATAACTTAGAGTTATCATTAACCATAAATCAATTAAAATGAAAAATTTTAAAACCATCTTGATAGTAACATTAATCCTTGATATTATTCAATTTATTCCTTTAGTATTGGCGAAAATCGGAGGTGAAATGAAAAACCAAATGATAAGCGACTTTAATATCGAAGGATTAGCAAGTAGTGCTCCTGCTTTAGAAGTTTTGGATATTATGTTATATATATTTGGATTTATTTATTTAGGCACAGTGATTTCTGTTTTATATACTTTCAAATTGAAAACTCTTGAAGGATTAAAATCTGCAACTTTCATATTATTTATAGTTCACTTATTTTGGACTTTACCAGATTTTGTGACTTTGTTAAGCGGTGGTTCAACACATCCTCCAATTATTATAATGATATTAACGTTAATCCCAGTCGTTGGACTTTATTATGTTTCACAAAAGGGTGAGTTAAAATCATAATTAATCATCGGCATATCTTCAGTAAGTTCTTAAATACACCTACCAAGAATGAAACAAGCTACTAATGAAGCAAGTGAAGATTTACATTTGTTTGTTATGTAAGTTAAAGGATTTGTGATTTTTTAAAAAATATTATAAATTGAAGTATTATTAACCATAAATCAATTAAAATGAAAAAAGTATTCTACCTATTATTCTTTGTTACTTCTGTATGTTTATCACAAGATATTGAATGGGACCCTAAAACTACTTTTGATGCAGTCTTTGATATTGATGCAGTGCACACAAAAGATGGTATTAACTATGAACTTTCTGCATCAGGAGATGCAGGACCTTATGGAAAAGCGTACTTATCCTATGTTTTTACAAATTACAACAACAGCACTACTAATGGAGAGTTTACAGGCTTTGCTTGGACACAAATGGGTGAAAACATTGTAAAAGCTACTTTGCAAGGCGTCTTTAAAAAAGAAGGTAAAGTTTTTAAAATGTATTCTTATGATAATACAACAGATGAAAATAAAATTATGATAGTTAGTGGAGTGGTAGATTTTGTAGAACAAACAATGAAGTTTAAGGTAGCTCCCTTAAAGTAATTTAACTAGTAAATTATGAATATTAACGCCCCTAATTAATTTTTAGTGGCGTTTTTCTTTTAAACAACAGGCATATCCTCTTCATTAAGTTCTACAATACACTTTACCAAGAATGAAACAAGCTACAAATGAAGTAATTATGGACTTACCTTTGTTTATTTATTAAGTTCAGGAAGAAAAATACATAGCAGAGATTTTTTATATTTGAGAAAATAACGAATCAATGAGAAAATTAATCGCAGAACCAATATTTATTTTTCTTAGTGTTTTAGCTTCATTATGGGTTGATGGCTATGCTGATGAAATAAAAGAAAAGGATGAACTCAATGATTCAATAATTACATTGTCAAATGAGATTTCAAAAAATATAGAATACACAAAAGAGCACATATATCAGGTAAAAAATTTAAAATATATGGCAGATGTTATTTATGATGATTATTCCACAATAACTCTTGACAAAATTAAGACAACCCACGACAACAACCCGTTCTTACATAATTTTGACATAAATGGAAAAATAACTTATATCAAACAATATGACGAAGATGGAATTATAATGTGGATGTTTAGAGGGTTTTTAGCTTGGGAGCCAGCAGACATTTTTTTTAAATCAATGTTGAATTCAGGAAGATTATTAGAAATTGAAAACGAGAAATTAAGAACAGAAATAGAATCTATTTATACTAAGCACGAAGAGAGAGTTAATGGCTTAACCAACTTTACGAAAATTAATTCTGAAGAAATTGGTAATTGGTTTCAGAAAAAAAGAAGCAAGTATAATACTGATATGAATTTTGGAGATGTCTTTATTAAAGAAAGAGACCAAGAACTTAAAAACTTATTGAAAGATAAGAAAGCTAATCTTAGTGGAAGGCTAGTTAGTTTAGAATTCTATTTACAATCCCTGCAAAATGTTGTTTCTATTATCAGTAGTGACTACAAAACTATTGACTAAACTAAATCATCGGCATATCCTCTTCATTAAGTTCAGGTATTTCTAATCCTCTTAAATAAGTTAAACTAACGTTTAAAAATGAGTGTCCCATAGCTTTCTGTAGCTTGGTTATCTACCTGTTCTTTTGAATGTTTCTGTAGCTCCAAAATGCCGAAAAGAGTAAATAGTTATACTTGTCCCAACATCAGGGTTAAGCCTCTTAAAACATCTATGGTTAATTATTGCAACTCAGTCGCAATAATTTATTAGATTACTTATATTTACAATAATATAGAATTATGTCCATAAAAAATAATCCAAAAAAATATTCCTATATGTCTAAACTAACAATATCTCTCAATGTGAATTTTTTTGTAACTACCTTAATAATTTTTATTGTTCCGCTAAATGTTTCTTGTCAACTGCAACATGATCATCGAGGACTTCACCATTGGGAAATTCCGAGCAAAAATCCGGATAGAATTATGCTCACATTCCATGGAGATCCTTCTTCATCAAGAGCCGTAACTTGGAGAACAGATACAAGCATCAAAAAAGCGTTTGCTCAGATTTCCGAAGCAACTGTAAACTCAAATTTTACAGAAAACACTGAAGTATATAATGCTGTAAAAGAGCCTTTTGATTTAGGACTCTATAAAGGAAATAACTCTTTAAAAGTAAACTATCACAGTGTAGTTTTTAAAAAACTAAAGCCAAATAAACTTTATGTTTACAGAGTTGGAGATGGCAATAAATACTGGTCCGAATGGATTCAATTTAAAACAGCTAAAAAAGAGTATGCACCCACAAAATTTGTCTATTTTGGTGATGCCCAGAACGATGTACTTTCTCATTGGTCTCGTGTTATTAGGATGGCTTATCAAACAGCTCCAGATGCTTCTTTTGTAATCCATGCTGGCGATCTTATTAATAGTGCTCACAGTGACTATGAATGGGCACAGTGGTATAAAGCTGGAGGATTTATCCATAGTCAATGGACTGCAATACCCGTAGTTGGAAATCATGAATTTAGACCCTTAGATAATGGGAAAGAAAGAAAACTCGCCATTCAATGGAAACCTCAATTTACACTACCGGTTGAAAAAGAATTGAACACAAAATTACACGAAACAGTCTATACAGTAGATTATCAGGATATAAGAATTATTGTGCTCAATTCTAACGGTAAACTGGAAGAACAGACTAAATACGTTGATCAACAGTTAAAAGCATCTTCTGCTAAATGGAATATTATTACGTGTCATCACTCTGTATTTTCTCCTGCAAAAGGACGTGATTTCGAGTATGCACGAAAAAAATGGAAACCATTATTTGATAAATACAATGTAGATATAGTACTTAATGGTCATGATCACACATATGCTCGTGGTCATACTCCTAAGATTACAACAAATAATGATGGTGAAAATATTGGCACCATGTATATTACCTCTGTTAGTGGCCCCAAACAATACCCATTAGATAAACAACAGATTCTTGATTACTCAAAACAAGGTTACCAATTAGATAAATCAGCTGAGCAAACTCAATTTTTCCAAGTCATTACAGTAAATGAAAATGAATTAACCTATGTAGCTTATAATGCTTTAGGAGAAGAATATGACCGTGCTATAATTACAAAAGATTTTGACACGGGACAAAAAAAACTGTGGCAAAAAAATAATTAAATGATTTTAATCCTTTTTTTTAAACTTTTTAAGAATATGCTTTATTGAAAAGATTCCGTTTAAGCTTGTTTTATTATTGGTAAAATTTATTCTAAACCTATTTGAATTTACTTAAGACAATTTGTCTGTGATTTAAACGAAACACTACTATAGTTAATTTATATTACATCCTTATTACTCTATTCTGGGTCTATTTTCAGGTATTTTGTAAGGATAAGTAAGGTTTCGCGCACTATTTAGCAATCAGAACAAACACCCTTTAATATGGCCTGTACTTTATTTGTTTTAAATCCCTTTGGAACATTGAGTTGAAGAGGAGCTAATTTCCCCATACAATAAACCATTTTGCATTGTTCACATACAAAATGGGCGTGCTCGTTGCCTTGCGATGGGGGCTCTCCAAATGCATACTTAGCTTGGCCCGAATGGTCATTAATACCATGGATAATACCCGCTTGCTCAAAACTTGTTAGGCTTCGGTATAAGGTGGATTTATCAACTTTATTTGACAATGCCGCCTGAAGGTCATTATAAGACTGTGCGTGTTCCGAACTCATAAAATGTTGAAGCAATGCCATACGGACTTTAGTTTTTTTTAATCCCTTTTGTTCTAAAAGTTGCTTGTAGCTTTCCACTTTCATAATCAACTATATATTTGAAAATTCACACATTCACTTTTTCTATTAGATAACAACTTACATCCTTATTGTACTCAATAAATGAATCATGTCATTTACCATAGAGCAACACGTGTTTTTTGTTTCCACAAAAATAGAAATAAAATAAACGCAACTAAGTTGCATTAAAAAAATACATTACTTTAGCTTTTCAAAAATATAAAATATTTTATCTCAAAAACATATTCAATGATTAAGTTTTATAGTTAATGAAAATCTTAAATTTCACCTCAAGTTCAGATATTATTGGTGCTTCTGCAAGTGCTATGTGTTTTATTCATTGCTTGGTCACCCCATTTTTATTCGTTGCATATTCTAATACTGTAATTATTGAGAATACGTATCCATGGTGGTGGGGTATTTTAGATATAGTTTTCCTTTTAATTTCCCTTTTTGCTGTGTATTGGTCTACCTACAATACATCAAAACAGTTTATAAAATATACTTTCTGGACACTTTGGATACTCTTAGCATTGATTATTATTAATGAGAAATGGGAAATAGTACATGTAGCAGAAGTATTTATTCATCTAACAACCTTAGGTCTTGTTTTTTTGCACTTTTATAATCGTCGTTATTGTCAATGTGAAAACGACAAATGTTGCGTAGATGCCAAATAAGTCAATTTTCTAGTTCGTGAAAAATGGATTTGTGATAAATCCCATTTGCCGTTAACAGAGTTCTCCTTCTTTTTTTGAGGATTACCAAATACACTAAAAGGAAGAGAGAAAACATCAACCGACCTTGGAAATAAGAAATAGACTACAAATGCAAATTAACAAAGAAAACTACCCTATAAATAGAAAAAAATAAAATCGGATTTATTGATAAAGATTTTCTGTTTTATTAATCTTTAAGGCATCAATTTTTAAATCGTCCAAGCCTTTTTGATCAAATGGATTTTCAATGTAATCTTGTATGTTGTAGAGTGCCATAAGAATAAAGCTGATCAGCATAGAAAAGAGTACAGAAACAGGAAGATCAAATCCAATGAAAATTTGAAATTGATCTTTTGAAATGAGTTTAGTATTAAACAAAAAAGGAGAAATATAAATAAAAATCAAACAGTATCTTCTCAGTGAAATAGGGGTATTGTGAAGTTTTATTCCGTTCAGTTTTTCCATAGAAAGAAACATTTCATTTTTCACACTGATGATACTGTCTTTTTCTCTTTCGTTATAAAGCTCTTTATATGAAATGATCTCTTTGAACAGTCCTTTCCTTTGTTGTCGTATTTTTTTAAAAACTTCAGGATCATTCCCATCAATAAGGTAGGCTAAAAAGCTTTCTTGAATCGTTAATAAATGAGAAAAAATTCTATTGTAATCGTCTTTTTTAAAACCATTAACAGCATACATTAAGTTAGAAATGTCTACGATTTTATTTCTAAATTTGGAAAATTCAATTATTGAATCTTGCCTTCTTTGATATGCACTTGTGATGGAAAATACCAAGGGAAAGACGATCGCAATACTGAAGATAAAAAAGTCGACATCTACATTGACTTGATAGTTCTTGTAAACGAGAAAAATAATCAAAGTTTCAATAAGAATGATTAAAACCCTATAATTGAGGGTAGATATAATAGCTTTTTTCATTAATGTTGTTAATATGATACTATTCAAAACGGGATTTATTATGGATTATTACATTTAATTAAAAGTATCTGTTACAATAGTTTACATTTAAAGAATATAATATAGAACGATCAAGAGTTAATATGAATGATGCACAGCAAAATTTTCCAGAAAAACTAAAAGCCTGTTGGCACCCAGTATCTTACAGTATTGAAATAAAAAAAGAAAAACCTCTAGGGACGTTCCTTTTAGACGAAGCACTTGTAATATGGAGAACATCAGACGGAAGTGTTCATGCAATGCGAGATATTTGTATTCACCGAGGAACTGCATTATCACTGGGGTGGATTAAAGACGATTGTTTGGTATGTCCCTATCACGCCTGGGAGTATAATAAGAAAGGAGCATGTGTATTCATACCCCAGGCTCCAGAGATTGACATTCCAAAGAAGGCAAAAACACCGACATATTATTGTATAGAAAAATATGGTTTGGTGTGGGTTGCCCTTGAAAAGCCCTTATATAAACTTCCCGAAATACCAGAATATGATAATAAGGATTGGAAGTTTGTAAATACGGGTCCATTTGATTGGAAGAGTGCAAGCTCAAGGCAATTAGAAAACTTTACGGATTTTGGACATTTCCCTTGGGTTCACCCGGGATTATTAGGCGATCCTGAACGTCCAGAAGTCCCAGATTGTAAAGTTGTTGTGAAAGATAGAGTATTGCATTACGAGATTGTAAGACCAGAAGCGACCAATACAGAAGACTTCCCCGTTTTTGCTAATGATGATATAGTTAAACCAGAACGAAGAAGTGTTTATGAATTGTATCTTCCCTATACTATAGTCCTTCGTTTAGGGTGGGGAGGAGCCAAAGGAATGTTGTATATTTTTGTTTCTCAACCCATTTCTCAAAACGAATCGAGAGGGTATTGTATCATTGGACGAAACTATAATTTGGATGAAGCGGATACAGTTTTACAAGATTTTGAACAAGTTATTTTTGATCAAGACAAACGGATTGTTGAGTCTCAACGTCCACGCCAAGTTCCTTTTGACTTGACGGAAGAATTACACCTAAAATCTGATACTGTGGCCATGCATTATCGTCGAGCGATGAAACGGCATAACTTAGATTATTAGCATAAAAAAACCCTCCAACGAGGAGGGTTTTAAAGTCATTAATTCAGATTTTATAGCATTATTTTATTTCTTTAAGTGCGTTATTAATAAGTGTATTTAAGTGATTTTTATGAGCGATGCTGCTAATATTACCTTTCGGATTTTTTGTGCGCTTTGCAATTTGATTCAAATTGTAAATTGCTAAAGATTTAGCAGGGACTTTAAATCTTGAGCTGGCTTTTCCAGTGACCATATTAATTAATCGTGTGACATATACGGCTTGTAAATTTTGACGGAATGAATTGACATTTCCTTTTATATCTGCTTCAAAGATAGCGTCATTCAAATCTGACATAAAAGCATCTAAACGGTACTGATTTCCATAAAGTTGTGAATCCATAATACGCTGTAGCGTGTTAGGGTGCATCAAATGTGATAAGACGCGTGTTTGATACCCTAAAATTCTATCATGGATTTTTGGATCTTCAGGACCACTAAAGAAACCGAAACCACGACGTTGTTTTGCTAAAGAATTATAGATACTTCCCGAGGCGGCAAAGGCGTTGGGAGCAAATATATACGTTTCAATTGCATCCAATGCTCTTTTTTGGTCCTTTAAACTTACGGGTGTGTAAGGCGCATTTCCGCCTTCTTGTCCTATCATTGCGCGATCTACATAAACTCCACCAATAAACCTAGAGAGTACGTCACCAGCACGAGCGGCTTGTCCATTGAGGGTGTAGTAGGCTCTTCTTAAATCTTCATAAGTTTCCCCATTTTTATTCATTTTTGTTTTGATCTCCTTCATCGCAGCATTGACAATTTTGAAACGGTATACAGAGTAAGAAATTTGATCTCCTGATAAGTCGCCGGTCATAACCCTTGGGTCAATTCCTTTTCCAGGAGAACGCATGTCATCTGCATCATTACCAAAAATTAATTGTGGCTCGGTAGAACGTGCGAGTACAGCATCTAGATCTTCTTGTTTTTCAAATGGAGTATAACCAAATTGAATAGCCCAAATATCATAAGGGCCTACTGCCATATCAAAGTATTGCCCTTGTTTTTCTTTATCCAAAGTAAGATTGATTCCCGCATAATCCATTACCGAACCGGTCAAAGCTTTGCCCTCAATAAAGTCTGGATCTGCCAATTGGCTTGGGGAATAAATCACACTAGCTTTCATATTGTGGTTGAGTCCTAAAGTATGTCCAACTTCGTGCATAATAAGGGATTTCATACCTTCTTCAATGATTTGTTTTAAATCAGAGTCTGAAGCGCCGGCTACTTGAGCTAAAGTTTTACCAAACAACATATTTTCGTGCATTATATGCCCGATAGAACAAAATAATTCAGAGTCTTGCATTTTGCCTCGTTCTATAGCTTCCTCACTCTCAAGGGCCATATTTGAAGACGCTGAGGTAAATAATTTATCATAAAAGACACGATTGGTAAAGTGAACAAACTCCAACATAATATCTGCTCCAATAATTTCTCCTGTTCTAGGGTTTGTCATACTGGGACCGTAACCACCAAATGGAGGGTTTGGAGAGGAAGTCCAGCGGAGAACATTGTATCGAACATCACCTGCATCCCAGTCTGCATCGTCTGGTTGTATCTTTACTTCCATCGCATTTTTAAATCCTGCTTTTTCAAAAGCTTCATTCCATGCTAATACTCCTTCTTTTATGGTTTCTCTCCATTCCAAAGGGG
>Ga0206677_10001415_pt1 | contig 22204 bp, 19 predicted proteins | sample M130m12015metaG_FD_155475 | JGI IMG/M metagenome (GOLD analysis project Ga0206677, IMG submission 155475) | Ammonia-oxidizing marine archaeal communities from Monterey Bay, California, United States - M1 30m 12015 | ecosystem: Environmental > Aquatic > Marine > Intertidal zone | place: USA...
AGAAAAAAACATATTTAACTCAAATAACACAGTTGGAATCATTGGGTATGGGAATGTTGGAAAACAATTAAAAAAAGCTTTAGATTACTTTTCAATTAAAAATTTTGTTTATGATCCTTTTTTAAACTTTGATTTTCTTTCTAATCTAGGCCTAATAAAGAATTGTGATTTAATATCCTTGCATGTACCTTTGACTAATAAAACAGAGTTCCCCACTTGTAACATGATAGATAAAAGCTTTCTAGAAGATGTTGAAGGAAAAACTTTAGTCAATACTTCAAGAGGAGGGGTTGTAAATGAGTCCAACCTTTTAAATTCCAATAATATTAATTATGTAAGTGATGTCTGGATGGACGAGCCATCCCCCTCAAAGGATATTGTTGACTTCGCATTACTAGCAACACCTCATATAGCAGGCCATAGTATTAATGGAAAAATGAACGGAACAATTATGCTAATTAATTTTTTGCAAAGATATATTGGCTTAGAAGAAAGACTCAAAATATCAAATTTAGAAATAATTAAGCAGTTTATATCATCGAGTAGTTATTTAGAAATAGAAGCTGACCATGAAATTAAAAAATATAAAACTGAATATGACATTCAAAAAGAGTCTGATAATTTTAAAAGACTATATTTAAATTCTGAAAGAAATTTCCAAAAAAACATTTTTAGTGAAGTTAGATCAAATCATTTAATTAGATTGGATATAAAAACATAGCTTTATTTGCGAAGAAACGACCAATCAATCAAAAAATATACTAAAATTATACATATTAAATGTATATAAGCATTTACATTAATTTCTAAATTACCTATTATGTAAATGATTATCATTCTCATTAAATAAAAAGAGATTAAAGTTAAAAATAAATAAATAAAAAAATAAGTTCAAATTGGTTAAGAACTTTTGGCATATAAATTGCATATATAAAGTATATATAAATTCTAAATAAAGGAGAGAATGTGAACATTGCAAAACTTGATGAAATTACAATAAAGAATTCAAAAAAACTAATAAGAAGAGTGCTTAGCGCTTCCATAGATAATCCAAACAATCCTGAATCCCTTAATTTCTTTCAAGCTGACACTTATAGGTTTTATTTCTTGATGAGTTTTATGTGGGAGTCTTTTGAAGGTAATGAAATATCCCAGGAATATGCAATATCATTAGTCCCTAAAAAGTTTGCTTCACGCATAAAGAGACTTCAAGTTCTTAAACAAGCCGTTCAACTAGATTATATTATCGAGAAATCATCTGAAGTTGATAAAAGAAGAAGAATATACTTTCCTTCTGAAGTTCTTCTTAATGACTTTATTCAATACGCGAATGACTCTGATAAATCAATTCAGCAAGATAAAAACTCTTAATATACTTTTTTACTCTTTAACTCGCTAAAGCTACCTATATTCATAGTTGTTCTTTACAATTATGCTATGTCTGACATAAAAAAAACTGAAGAGCAGTGGAGATCTGAGCTATCAGAAGAAAGTTTCTATGTAACAAGACAATCAGGAACTGAAAGACCGTTTACAGGAAAATATTGGGATTTTAATAAAAAAGGTTCTTACAATTGCATTTGCTGTAACGCACAACTATTTGAATCAGATGCTAAGTTTGATGCTGGATGTGGTTGGCCGAGTTTTTTTGTTCCTAAAGATAAAAATTTAATAGTTGAAAAATCTGATCAATCTCATGGTATGTCGAGAATAGAAGTAAAATGTAAGGAGTGTGATGCTCACTTAGGCCATGTATTTAATGATGGACCGCAACCAACTGGATTAAGATATTGCATTAATTCTGCTTCATTAGATTTTACAAATAGTGAATGAAGTGAAAAAAAATAAAAATTATTTATCTTTAGCAAAAGTATCTTCTTGGACTGGGCTTTCAAGAATTTTTGGGCTTATAAGAGATGTAGTTACTACAAATTTGCTGGGCGCTTCAGTATTTCATGATATTTTTGTTGTAACTCTTAAAATACCAAATCTATTTAGAAGATTTTTTGCTGAAGGTGCATTTAATCAAGCTTTTATTCCAATTTACAGTGATTATCAAAAAGGTAATGATGAAAAAAATACACAAGAATTTATTAATTCTCTAGCTGGGTCTTTTTTAAGTATATTGTTTTTATTTACTATTCTTGTTCTCCTTATTACTCCTATATTTATTCTTATTTTTGCTCCAGGTTTTTATTATGATGATTCAAAAAGAATAATTGCCATAGATCTTCTTCGAATAATGTTTCCTTATTTAGCGTTAATATCATTAGTTTCTTTTGCAAGTGGTATTCAAAATACGCATGAAAGATTTTCAATACCTGCATTTACTCCTCTTATTTTTAATATTACTTTAATTATTGCAGCAATTTTTATTGCTCCAATAATTAGTTTGCCGGTCTATGCATTGGCATGGGGTGTTCTTATAGCTGGATTTTTACAATTATTGATTCATATATACGCTTTAAAAAACATTAATAGACTTCCAACGCCAAAAATTAATTTTTCGCATCCTGGCCAAATAAATGTTCTAAAGTTAATGATACCTGCAATACTTGCTGGAGGAATTGTTCAAATTAATTTATTAATTGATACTATTTTTGCTTCATTACTTCAAACAGGAAGCCCAACATGGTTATATGTTTCTGATAGGTTAATTCAATTCCCTATGGGAATTTTTGCAATAGCAATAGGGACAATCCTGTTACCAGCCCTATCAAAAATAGATGTTGTCACTAATAAAAAGCTATTTATTCATGAGCTTCAAAAAGGGCAAAGATTTGTATTATTTATTGGAATACCATCACTTATTGGGTTGTATTTATGTTCTACAGATTTAATAGGCACAATTTTCTTTAGAGGTGAATTTACCGCTAATGATGTTCATCAAGCCTCATTAAGTTTAATGGCTTATTCCATAGGACTACCATTTTTTATGTTAATGAAAGTTCTTACCCCGGCATTTTTCTCAAGAAAAGATACAAAAACTCCAATGTATGTAGCCTTATTATCATTATTTTTAAATGCATTCTTAAATTATCTTTTTGCGTTTAGGCTTGGTTATGGTCATGTTGGAATAGCCATCGGAAGCTCCATAGCAGCAATTATTAGTGTTTTAATTTTAGAAATAATTTTAATTAAAGATGGATTTATTATAATAAAAGGTCTTTTAAGCAGGTTTAATCTATCAATTGCCATATCTTCAATATTTGTTTTTGTATTTCTCATTTTTTCTGCAGAGTTTTATGATTTTTATAGTCTAAGCCAGCTGGAGAGAACCTTTGCATTATTGTTCAAAGTTGTTATATCGATGGTAATTTATTTTGCAATCTGCAGACTAATTAGAGGTAATTCATTAAAAGAAATGTTTGAATAAAATGTACTTAATAAGAGGAAAGCACAATTTAGAGCTCTTTAAAAAGCTTTATAAAGATACAAAGCTTCATGCAACTATTGGAAACTTTGACGGGTTGCATAAAGGACATCAATCTATTTTATCTAAGATAAAAAAAAGAGCTGAAGAAACTAATGCTTCATCAATAGTATTTTTTACAGAACCTCATGCATCAGAATATTTTGCTATATCTACCAATACATTTGCTGAAGTGCCCCCAAGAATTTGCCCTTGGAGAAAAAAGTTTGAACTATTAAAAGAATATGGAATCGACTTTGCCTTCTTTTTAAAATTTAATAACTCTTTAAGAAAGATGACTCCTGAGCTATTTATATCAGACATATTGGAACCTGCTGGATTATTATCTCTTACAGTTGGTGATGATTTTAGATTTGGGGCTAATAGAGCTGGTGACTTCCAGCTTCTTCAAGAATGGGGCTCAAAAAAAAATATTGATGTATCTAATACAGAAACTTATGAGTATTTAAATGAGCGCGTTAGTAGTACAAGAATTAGAAAAGCTCTTCTAGAAAATAATTTTTCTTTAGCAAAAGAACTTCTTGGAAGACCTTATACTTTTTCGGGTAAGGTTGTTCATGGTCAGCATCTTGGAAGAACAATTGGTATACCAACTGCAAATATTTGGCTTCCAAAGCAAAAACTTCCCATTTCTGGAGTATATGCAGTTAGATGTTCTTTAGATAATAAATCTATAAACGGCATTGCGAATATGGGCGTGAGGCCAACTGTTGGCGGCTCTCATCCGGTTCTAGAAGTTCATTTATTCAATTTTAATTCAAATATTTATTCACAAAGATTAGATGTTCAATTTATAAATAAAATAAGAGAAGAAAAGAAATTTAAAAACTTAGACATGTTAAAATCTCAAATTCAAGAAGATATAAAAACTGCAAAAATTTTTTTAAGTAAAGCAATATGACAATTAATTATAGGGATACGTTAAATCTTCCAGAAACTGATTTATCTATGAAGGCTGGATTGCCCAGAAAAGAACCAGAAATATTAGATTTTTGGAATGATATTGATATTTACAAAAGAATCAGAGATCTGAGGAAAAATAGTGATGATTTTATTCTCCATGATGGCCCGCCATATGCCAATGGCTCAATTCATCTTGGCCATTCAGTTAATAAAATTTTAAAAGATATAACTATAAAATCAAAAACCTTATTAGGAAAAAATGCCCCCTATGTTCCAGGATGGGATTGTCATGGTTTACCGATAGAGCTGAATGTAGAAAAAAAACATGGAAAAAGAAGTGAACTAGTTCAAGATAAAAAAAAGTTTCAAGAAGCTTGCAAAGAATATGCATTAACCCAAATCGATAATCAAAAAAATGATTTTACAAGGCTTGGTGTTTTTGGAGAGTGGGATAATCCATATAAAAGTTTAGACTCTTCTTTTGAAGCAGATGCAGTTCGAGCACTGGGAAAAATCTTTGAAGGCGGACATCTTCAAAAGGGTGAAAAACCTGTACATTGGTGCCAGGATTGTCGCTCCTCACTTGCTGAGGCTGAGGTTGAATATCAAGATAAAGTTTCAAAATCCATCGATGTTGCTTTCAGGCTTGATGACGAAAGTCTAAAAAATATAAAAAAAATATTTAGCTTTGATGGAGATGAATCTATTGCTTTTATTATTTGGACAACCACTCCTTGGACAATCCCATCTAATGTGGCGGTTTGTATTAATCCAGAACTCGAATACACATTAATTAAAATTGAGAATTCTTTTTATGTAATTGCTGATTCTATGTTCGAGTCTTGCTCTGAAAGATGGGGCGTAAATGCCATAAAAATATCGACATCAAAGGGAAATGCCCTTAAGAATATTCAATTCCATCACCCATTTTTAGATAGAAAATCTGTTCTTCTTCACGGCGACCATGTAACAACTGAAGCTGGAACTGGTTGTGTTCATACAGCGCCGGCACATGGAATGGATGACTTTGTAATATGTAAAAAAAATAATGTAAAAACTTATAAAGCATTAGATAGTAATGGACTTTTTAAGAAAGAAATTGATTTTATAGCTGGACTTCCGCCGCTTAAAGCAGACTCTTTGGTTATAGAAAAATTAACTGAAGTCAATGCATTAATCAACTGCGATGATTATCATCATTCATATCCTCACTGCTGGAGACATAAAACACCTCTAGTATTTACTTCAACAGCACAATGGTTTATCTCAATGAATCAAGGTAATTTATTAAATCAAGCGCTAGGGAGTATTGATAATGTTCAATGGGAGCCTTCTTGGGGTCTCCAAAGAATAGAGGGCATGTTAACCGATCGACCTGATTGGTGTATTTCCAGACAAAGAAATTGGGGTATTCCAATAACTTTGGTTATCCACAAAGATACTGGTGAAATTCATCCAAATCAAAAAGAGCTTTTCCGAAAGTTTGCAGATGCAATTGAAGAAAACGGAATCTCGGAATGGGATTCTATAGATTTAAATGATTATATTGATGATGCTGACTCATATATAAAAACTTTAGATACTTTAGATGTATGGTTTGACTCAGGCGTAACTCACTCTACTGTTTCTGAAAAAAGATTTTCTAAAGGTGTCGTTGCAGATTTATATTTAGAAGGCTCAGATCAACATAGAGGGTGGTTTCAGTCATCGCTTCTAACAAGTGTAGCTATGAATGGAAGAGCTCCCTATAAAGCAGTGCTTACTCATGGATTTGTGGTTGATGAAAATGGAAGGAAACAATCTAAATCTTTAGGAAATGTTGTTTCACCTCAAAAAGTATGGGATACCCTGGGTGCTGATATTTTGAGGCTTTGGGTAGCTTCTACAGATTTTAGAAGTGAAATGGTTGCATCGGACGAAATTTTAAAAAGAGTATCTGATCAGTATAGAAGAATTAGAAATACATTTAGATTTATTTTAGGCAATTTAAATGATTTTAATAAAACTGAAAAACTTAAATTCGATGAACAAGTTGAGCTTGATAAATGGATTATATTAGAAACCCAAAAACTTGAAGAAGATGTCATTAATCATTATGAAACATACTCTTATCACAATGCAGTTCAGAGAATTCATAATTTTTGTGTTAATGAGCTGGGTGGAATTTATTTAGATATAGTAAAAGATCGTCTCTATACATGTAAAAATGATTCATTGGCCAGAAAATCATGCCAGACCAGTCTTGATTTCGTATTAAATGTTATGGTTAGGTTGATAGCTCCTATTTTATCTTTTACCGCAGAAGAGCTATGGCAGACGCATAAAAGCTTGAAAAATCAAGAAGATTCAGTGTTTCTAAGTTCATACTTGCAAGAAACTTTAAATCAATCTCAGACCCTCGGAAGTAATGATTGGAAAAGAATCTTTGAAATTAAAGACTTGGTAAATCAATCAATTGAATCTTTAAGAAATGAAAACAAGATAAAAGGATCTCTTGATGCTAATGTGATTATTTCTGCAAATGAAGAGGATAAAATTATTCTGGATAAGTTAGGAGATGAACTTCACTTTGTATTTATATCCTCAAAAGCATCGGTTAAAGCTGGTAAAACTTTAGAAATTTCTATTGAAAATATTAATGAAGAAAAATGTACAAGATGCTGGCATAGAGATAGTTCAGTAGGAAAAAGTAAATCTCATCCTGAGGTCTGTACAAGGTGCGAAGAAAACATAGATTCAAGTGGAGAAGTAAGATATTTTGTTTAAAAATAAATACTATCTATACATTCTAATTTTTTTATTATTTGATATCTCCACAAAGCAATTTGCCTTAATTTTCCTAAATGAATTTGAATCAAAAGCCTTCATACCTTTCATCGATCTTTATTTAACATACAATTCTGGGATTGCATTTGGGTTTTTAGACTTTGATCAAAGGTCCTTATCAAACCTATTAACTATTATCGGTATCTGCATAGTTATTTATATTGCTAAACTTCTCTACGAAGAAAATGATAGGTCAAAAAAATTTGCTTTGTCTATGATTATAGGTGGAGCTTTGGGTAATATATTGGATAGAATTCCAGATGGCTATGTTACTGATTTTTTACATCTAAAGGTTAATGAGTTTTCTTTCTTTATCTTTAATCCTGCTGATGCACTTATCAGCATTGGAGCAATTACCTTAATTTCTTTAGAATTATTTAAACAAGATTATGTCAACAAAAGTTAAAGAAATTAAACTAGCCAATCCAAGGGGTTTTTGTGCAGGTGTTGATAGAGCTATTGACATTGTAAATAGAGCTCTTGAAATATACGGCAGCCCTGTTTACGTAAAACACGAAGTAGTTCATAACAAATTTGTTGTAGAAGATCTAAAAAGAAGAGGGGCAATTTTTGTTGAAGAAATTCATGAGATCCCAGATAACTCTCTGGTAGTTTTTAGTGCTCACGGCGTTTCAAATGAAGTTGAAGAAAATACTAAATTAAGAAATTTACAATATTTTGATGCTACATGTCCCCTTGTAACCAAGGTCCATATGGAAGTGATTAGACATGCACGATCGCAAAAAGATATTATCTTAATAGGTCATGAAGGTCATCCAGAGGTTGAGGGCACAATGGGAAGACATATCAATACTGAGTTTAGTAACATATATTTAGTTCAAGATGACACAGAGGCAGCTAAAATTGAAGTTTCAAAACCCAATGAATTAGCTCTTGTAACCCAAACAACATTAAGTGTTGATGATACAAAGTCTATTATTAATATCTTAAAAAAAAGATTTCCAGATATTAAAGTTCCAAAGAATGATGATATTTGTTATGCAACACAAAATAGACAAGATGCTGTTAAGCAATTGGCTCTAGAGTCTGACTATATGATTGTTGTTGGATCTGTAAATAGCTCAAACTCTAATAGGTTAAAAGAATTAGCAGAAAAATGTGGGTGTAAGTCAGTTTTAATAGATGAATTTGAAGAGCTTAACTTATCCGAATTAGATGGTTGTAAGAGTATTGCAATCACAGCTGGTGCATCTGCTCCAGAAGAAAGAGTTCAGGAGATTGCTAAAGCGCTTAAAAAACATACCGGCGCAGTAATTATTGAAAATGGTGAAGATAAAGAGAATATATTTTTTAAATTACCGCCGTTATTAAGATAAATGAAAATTAGAAACCACAGGCTTCAAGGCATAAATTTCTTAGAGTCACCTAATTTTAATGATAGACCGATTGATGCAGAAATAAGCTTGTTAGTAATTCATTCAATAAGCTTACCGCCAAAAAAATATGGTACAGACCACATAGAAAAATTTTTTTTAAACGAATTAGATTTTTCTTCTCATAAATATTATAGAAATATCGATAATATGAGAGTGTCATCTCATGTGCTCATTAAGAGGAATGGAGAAATAATACAATTTGTTCCATTCAATAAGCGCGCATGGCATGCTGGAGTATCATCTTTTAATGGTAAGGATGATTGTAACAATTTCTCAATAGGGATTGAATTAGAGGGAAGTGATGATGATATTTTTGAAGATATTCAATATAAGCAACTTTCTTTAATAACCTCTTTATTAATGCAAGAGTATGATTTAATAAGCAAAAGCAATATAAAAGGACATTCGGATATTGCACCTGAAAGAAAAACTGATCCAGGGCCACTTTTTGATTGGGATAGATACTTAAAAAATGTATAGCTATAAGAAAATGTTTGTCATGCTCTCTTTGGGCTTTGGTTCTGGCTTGCCATACATTCTTTTAATAAGCACATCAACTGCCTGGTTAAGAGATGTGAATATTGATTTAAGCTATATTGGTTTTTTTACTTGGATAACTTTTACATACACTTTTAAGTTTGCATGGGCACCTTTGGTTGATAGGTTTTCAATACCTTTTTTAGCTCAGTATGGACATAGAAAGAGCTGGATAGCTTTAATGCAAATAATTATATTTTTAAGCCTTCTATTTATTTCTAATATAAATCCAATTGATAACTTTATTTTATTTTGTATTGTTGGAGCAACAATTGCATTTGCTGGCTCAATCCAGGATATTGCAATAGATGCTTTCAGGATAGAGTATGCTCATATTAGCGATCAAGGAAATCTAGCTGCTTCATATCAATTGGGTTATAGATTAGCAATTATTGCAGCAACTTCATTGGCCTTAATTTTTGCTGATATTAATGGCTGGCCCCTGACTTTTAAATTAATGGCTGGCTTGATGTGTCTAGGTTTACTGGGCGTTATTTTTTCTAAAGAAGAAAATAATAAAGAATTGGGTAAACTAAATTTCATAAATTCCATAAGTGAGCCTTTAAAAGATTTTATGTCTCGTTTTGGGATGTTTATGGCATCTATACTTTTATTAATTATTGCTACATATAGGCTAACAGATATTGTAATGGGGCCTATGGCAACGCCATTCTATATAGATATGGGCTTTACCCTTACTGAGATAGGGGCGGTAGTTAAAGTGGTTGCTTTGGGAGCATCAATATTTGGTATTTTTTTTGGAGGCCTTCTCATTAAGAAAATCAAAATTTTTAGATCCCTTCTTCTTGGGGCATTTCTTGTATTGATCACAAATATTTTATTTGCATACGTAGCGATCTCAGAAAAAAATATTACTTTATTAGCAATGATTGTAGCTATGGACAGTTTGGCTGCAGGAATTGTTGGGACTGTTAATATTGCTTTTCTTACAAGCTTGGTTTCTAAAAAATATACAGGATTTCAATATGCTCTATTGACAGGGTTTATGGCAGGGCCGGGATTTGCACTCAAGGGTTTATCAGGTGTATGGGTTAATTATCTTCAAGAAATATTTGGATTTAAATACGGCTGGATGAGTTTTTATGTGACTACCTCTATGCTGACTATACCAGCTATATTGTTACTATTGTCGTATAAAAATTTCTTAATTAAACATGAAAATACTATATAAAGTTATTTTTTTTCTTTCATTAATATTAATAATGTATTTTAGTATCTTGCCTGCATCATCGATACCAAACATTGCGGCATTATCATTTTTAACAGATAAAATGATTCACGCTTTAATTTTTCTATATCTTTCATTCATAGGACTTAATAGCTATTTTAATATTTCTAATTTATGGCTACTTGTGCTGATATTTTCATTTGGACTTGTTATTGAAATTATTCATTTTTATCACCCATATCGTTTTTTTGAGATTCCTGATTTGATCGCAAATTTAATTGGTATCCTCTTAGCACTTGCGATTTTTAATAAAAAAAGCATTTAAGCTATTGATTTCTTTTTTTTCGACCTTAACTAGTGTTTAAGTTAGAAAACTAACATAAAATTCATGGAATTATTTAATAGGAGATAGAAATGAAACTAAGACCTTTACATGACAAAGTTCTAGTTAAAAGAACTGAAGAAGAGGAAACATCATCTGGAGGTATCATTCTTTCAGGATCTGCAAAAGAAAAACCATCTCAAGGTGAGGTTATTTCAGTTGGACCTGGTAAAAAAAATGACTCAGGAGAAGTAACTCCAATAAATGTTAAAGCAGGCGACACCGTTCTGTTTGGTCAGTATGCAGGAAATGAAGTAAAACTGGATGGCGAAGATTATCTAATCATGAGTGAGAGTGATATTTTCGGTGTCATTGAATAAAAATATATTAATTATTAAGGGAGAAAAAAATGTCAGCTAAAGATGTAAAATTTGGAGATAGCGCCAGAAGCCAGATGCTTGATGGTGTTAATATACTTGCAGATGCGGTCAAAGTAACGCTTGGACCAAAAGGAAGAAATGTTGTTTTAGACAAGTCCTTTGGTGCACCTACAGTTACTAAAGATGGAGTTTCAGTTGCTAAAGAAATTGAGCTAGAAAATAAATTTGAAAATATGGGAGCTCAAATGATTAAGCAGGTAGCTTCTCAAACAAATGACGAAGCAGGTGATGGAACAACAACTGCAACTGTTCTTGCCCAATCAATTGTTAATGAAGGTAATAAAGCTGTTGCTGCAGGAATGAATCCAATGGATCTTAAAAGAGGCATAGATAAAGCAGTAAGCGCTGCAGTTGAACATGTCAAAGGCTTAAGTGTCCCTTGTGCAGATAGTAAAGCTATAGCGCAAGTTGGAACTATATCTGCTAATGGAGATCATGCTGTTGGTGAGATTATTGCTGAAGCTATGGAAAAAGTAGGCAAAGAAGGTGTTATTACAGTTGAAGAAGGTAGTGGTATTGAAAATGAGCTTGATGTTGTAGAGGGTATGCAATTTGATAGAGGTTATTTATCTCCATATTTCGTTACTAATCAAGACAGCATGACCGTTGAGCTTGAAAGTCCGCTTATCTTATTATTTGATAAAAAAATCTCAAACATCAGAGATTTATTACCATTACTTGAATCAGTTGCTAAAGCTGGTAAGCCACTCTTAATCATTGCAGAGGATATTGAGGGAGAGGCATTAGCTACCTTAGTTGTAAATAACCTTAGAGGTATTGTTAAGGCAGCTGCCTGTAAAGCTCCAGGATTTGGTGATAGAAGAAAAGCAATGCTTGAAGATATTGCTATTCTTACTGGTGGAACAGTTATATCTGAAGAAGTTGGTCTTTCATTAGAAGGCGCCACAGTAGAAGATCTTGGAACGGCAAAAAGAGTAGTCTTAAATAAAGATAATGCTACTGTTATTGATGGAGCAGGAGATGAGAAAGATATTGCTGCAAGAGTTAACCAAATTAGAGCGCAGATCGAAGATACTTCATCAGACTATGACAAAGAAAAACTTCAAGAAAGAGTTGCAAAGCTTGCTGGTGGTGTTGCTGTTATCAAAGTTGGCGCTGGTTCTGAAGTAGAAATGAAAGAGAAAAAGGCAAGAGTTGAAGATGCACTTCATTCAACAAGAGCAGCTGTTGAAGAAGGAGTTGTTCCTGGTGGTGGATCAGCTTTGATTAGATGTTTAGAGGCCGTTGAAAAAGTTACTGGCGATAATGACGATCAAAATGTTGGCGTTAATATAGCTAGAAAAGCTTTTGAAGCACCATTAAGACAAATTGTCTCAAATGCTGGAGAGGAGTCATCTGTCATCCTAGCAAATGTTAAGGAAGGAGAAGGCTCTTATGGTTTTAATGCAGCATCGGGTGAATATGGTGACATGATTGAAATGGGGATACTTGATCCTGCTAAAGTAACAAGGACTGCTATTCAAGCAGCTGGCTCCGTTGCTGGAATGATGATAACAACCGAAGCTATGGTTACAGATGTTCCTAAAGATGATAGTCCAATGCCTCCAATGCCTGATATGGGTGGAATGGGTGGTATGGGCGGAATGATGTAATTTCTGAATACTATGTTACTAAAAATGGGGCTTTAAGCCCCATTTTTATTAGATTTACATCCAGAATTAATTTAATATAACCCTAAGCACATTTAATAAGGAGCAACATGGATATTTTAACTGACCAATCTTTCTTCAGAGCTTTTCATATTCTTTTTGGTATTGCATGGATAGGATTACTTTACTATTTTAATTTTATCCAAGGTGAATACGTAAAAGTTGCAGACCCAGATGCAAAAGCAGATGTTTTTAAGAAATTAGCACCAAATGCTTTGTGGTGGTTTAGGTGGGCTGCTTTATTTACTTTCCTTACTGGAGTAATTCTTCTTCATCAAATTAGCGTAAGAATTGGAACTGAGATAATACTTGGCGCAACAATGGGTACATTAATGATGCTTAATGTTTGGGGTATTATTTGGAGAAACCAAAAAATTGTATTGGGTATGAAAGAGGGTGATGCAGCAGCAGCAGGAGCAAAAGCTGGGTTAGCATCAAGAACTAATACGTTATTTTCAGTTCCTATGTTGATGTATATGGTTTATTCAGCACATGGACAAGATCCAACAGGTTTAATAATTCATCCAGAATGGAGCAGCACAAGCCTTTTGGTAGGCTTAGCAATTATTTTTGCAATTGAGGCAAATGCTATATGGGGTAAAATGTTACCAGCTATAACATCTGTTAGAGCTGTAATTATCTCATCTTTTGTTTTAGCAATAGCTCTTAAAGTTATTACAGATTTAGTTTAAATTAGTTATACTTTTAAAAGGGAGCAATGAAGGCTCCCTTTTTTATTAAAAATTTTTTAAATTTATTAATTATCATATAAAATAAACCCACATATTCAGGAAATACAATGAGTGATAAACCAAGTGAAGTTGAAGTTTTAGAAGCTGTAAGAAAGTTAATTTTATGGGCTGGAGATGACCCTGATCGTGAAGGTCTTATAGAAACTCCAAAGAGGGTAGCAAAAGCCTATAAAGAATTCTTTTCAGGTTACCACGATGATCCAATTGAAATCTTAAGCAAGACCTTTGAAGAGGTTGAGGGATATGATGATGCTGTTATTGTCCGTGATATAAGAGTTGAATCCCATTGTGAACATCATATGGTTCCAATTATTGGAGTAGCTCATGTTGGCTATATTCCAAATAATAGAGTTGTTGGTATAAGCAAACTTGCAAGACTTGTGGATGCCTTTGGAAAAAGACTTCAAACTCAAGAAACAATGACTGCACAAATTGCTGATACTATAAACGAGGTTCTTCAACCAAAAGGTGTTGCTGTTGTTGTAGATGCAGGGCATGGATGTATGAGTACAAGAGGTATTCATAAAACTGAATCAAGTACTATCACATCAAGAATGTTAGGTATTTTTAGAGAAGACAACAAAGCAAGAGAAGAATTTATTAATTTAATAAATTCACCTAAAAAATTCTAAATGGGTTTGGAAGAGATACTGTCTGCAAGTATCACCCCAAAAATTCCTATAATACTGGCGTCTGGTTCTCAAAGCAGAAAGCAGATGCTTGAAGAAGCAGGAATCTGTTTTGAAATAATCAAGACAGATACAGATGAAGATGCATTAAAGAAAGAAATGCATGGACTTCCATTTGAACAACAGGTAATCAAGCTTGCTACTGCAAAAGCCATTGATGTTAGTATTGATAATCCAAATCATGTAGTCATAGGTGGTGATCAGATGTGTGTTTGTGATTCACAAGTCTTTGATAAGCCTGGCTCAGTCAAAAAAGCAATTGAAAATCTTAAATTACTATCTGGTACAGTTCACTTTCAGCATAGTGGGGTATGCTTATTTAAGAATGGAAAATCATTATGGGAATATTCTGAAGTTGTCACAATGAAAATGCACAACCTTTCAGAAGAAGAGATAATCAATTATGTTGAATTAGAGAACCCAGTTAATGCAGCTGGCGCATATAAATTTGAGTCTCTAGGGTGTAATTTATTCTCTTCAGTTGATGGCTCCTCTTATACTGTTAGGGGAATGCCATTATTACCTTTATTGAATGCTCTTAGAGAAATGAATGTATTAGATTTAAGAAAAAGAGTATGAAAAATTTAAAAATATTTAATACTTTTTCTGGAAAAAAAGAAAATTTTATTCCTCTAGACCCAAACCATATCAAGATTTATGCATGTGGCCCAACGGTATACAATTATGCTCATATTGGTAATGCAAGAATGGCAGTTGTATTTGATACCCTTGTAAGAGTATTAAGATATACCTATCCAAAGGTAACATACGTATCAAATATAACTGATATAGATGACAAGATAATTGATGCAGCCAATGATCTCAATGTTCCTATAAATGAAATAACTCAAAAATATACTGATATTTACAATGAGGATATGTCAAAGCTGCTAGTTAAGGCTCCTGATATCCAACCCAAAGCAACTGAATACATTTCAGAAATGATAGAGCTTATCGAAGATCTAATTTCTAAAAATCATGCATATGAAAAAAATGGCCATGTTTTGTTTCATGTCCCTTCATATGAGAATTATGGAAAGCTTTCTAAAAGAAATCGTGATGAACAAATTGCTGGAAGTAGGGTTGAAGTAGCTCCATTTAAGAAAGATCCAGCTGACTTTGTCCTATGGAAGCCAAGTAATAACGAGCAACCTGGGTGGGATTCACCATGGGGTTATGGAAGGCCAGGTTGGCATACCGAATGTTCTGCAATGTCTGAAAAAACACTAGGGCTCCCATTTGATATTCATGGGGGTGGTAGAGATTTAACTTTTCCACATCATGAAAATGAAATTGCTCAAAGCTGTTGCTCTTCAGCAGATGCTAGTGATCCAAAATCTTACGTCAATTATTGGATGCATAACGGTTTTGTTACAGTTAATGGTGAAAAAATGTCTAAATCTTTGGGTAATATTTCATTGGTTAAAGATTTAGCAGAAGGCAATCATGGTGAGGTAATTCGTTTATCACTTCTCTCTTCTCACTACAGACAGGCCTTAGATTGGAATGATAAGGTTATTCATCAAGCAAAAAAGCTATTAGATAAATTATATAAATTGCTTGAGGATTTGAAGGCTGTAGAGTCATCAGAAATTAATGAATCCTCACAAGATTTCATTGTGCCCCTATTAGATGATTTAAATACTCCAGGTTTGTTAGCAAATCTTAATAAAATGATTAATGAATTTAAAACTATTTCCGATAAGGAATTGCCAGAATTTAAATCTAAGTTACTTTTAGCAACTGATCTTATTGGCATTTGCCAAGAAGATTATTTAGATTGGTTTGATGATGGAAAAGTTGATATAGATACTAGTAAAGTCGATGCTTTAATTTTAGAAAGACTTAATGCAAAGAAGAACAAAGATTTTGATAAAGCAGATGCCATAAGACAGCAATTGTTGGAGATGAGTATTGAAATAAAAGATACAGAATCTGGAACTGATTGGACTGTGAAAGTATGAGTATGCAAAATAGCTTAGAGACTGACTTGCCTCTTGAATACAATGAAATTTCTCAAACTCTTGAAAGTGCTGATCTAATTCTTACGAATGCAGTTGTAAATGCCAAAACTCTCTTCCATACTTTGGCAGTATCCTCAATAGATAATAACCAAGTAGCAACGAGAGTAATGGTGCTTAGGGAGTTTAGTTTAAAAGATAGGTATTTAAGATTTCATACAGATTACAGGGCGGCAAAGATACAGCAATACAGGAATAATAATTCAGCAAGTGTTTTGGGTTATGATCCAAGTCTAAAAATTCAAATTAAACTTCAGGGATCTATATCAGTTCATTATAATGATCACGTTACCCAAGCTGCATGGGAAGAGTCCACAACAAGATCAAAAAAATGTTATTCAGTTCAAGGCGGCTCAACACTTGCAATACCAGATCCAAAAGAATATGACTTGAAAGATGGAAATATTGAAGATGGTTATATGAATTTTGCAGTTTTAAAATTTTCTTTTCATAATCTAGAATTCTTGCATTTAAAAAGCTCAGGACATCGAAGAGCAATACATACTTGGGAAAATGCCTTTGAATCTACTTGGTTAGTTCCTTAAAAATTTAATTTTCTGCCTAATTTTAATGTATTATTTAGAATCATTAATTTAAGGGAGAGAGATCAAAATGAAAAAATACTTATTAAGCACTTTAATGCTGCTTTCAACTGGTTTTGTTATTGCTGACGGTCATACATCAGCAGAAAAAAAAGTTCTAAATGCTTTAGAAACATATTTTGAAGCTAGAAATAACCAAGATTGGGAAACTGTTGTTGCTTATGAAAGTAACTCAGGAACTTATGGAACAAATTCAGATGGCAGTTTCCACAAACCTGTTGTTATTCAATCAGCAGAGGATTGGGCTAACTCAAATCAGGGAGGAACTTTAAATATCCACTATCCTGAAGCAATCCAACTATCTAGTGATGTTGTTCATGTAAGGTTCTATTACGAAGGAATTATTGAGACAGCAGGTGTTAGTAAGCCATATAGAACAAGAGTTACTATGAATTGGGTAAATGAAAATGGAAAGTGGGTTGCCAAGACTCAGCATTTTTCATCTGCAGCATATGGCGGAGTTCATATTTCGCAATCAAGTGATTTCGAAGACTAATAACTCTTAGTAATTTATAAAACCCTCTTTAATGAGGGTTTTTTATGGCGCCCTCTGCAGGAATCGAACCTGCAACTAATCCTTAGGAGGGATCTGTTATATCCATTTAACTAAGAAGGCAAAGTAAAAATTTTAATCATTTTAAGAAATAGTATTTTGAACTAATACAGTTTTCTATTTACCTATATAATATACTCGATATGAATATTACATTGCCAGATGGAAGCGTTAGAGAGCTTAATGTAGGGTCAACTGGCCTTGATTTAGCTTTGGATATTGGACCAGGTTTAGCAAAGGCAGCAATTGCAGTTTCAGTAAATGGCGAGCAAAAAGATCTATCTGATCCTATTAATGAAGATTCCGAAGTTTCTATTATTACTATTGATTCCTCAGAGGGTCTAGAAATCATGAGACATACTCTAACAGCTCAAGTTTTAGCTCGCGCGGTTAAAAATTTATACCCTGGTACAAAGCTTGCCATTGGCCCAACAATAACAGACGGCTTTTATTATGACTTTGAGTTTAAAAATCCTATCTCACCAGATGACCTACACAAAATAGAAAAAGAAATGAAAAAGATCATTGATTCAAAATCATCTATAACAAAAGTACTTTACTCAAAAGAAGATGCAATTGAGGTTTTTAAAAAGAACAATGAGACATACAAGGAATCTATAATTCAAGAATCTGATCAGGTAGATAATTTTCAACTTTACTATCAAGACAACAATGAATTTGTTGATTTATGTCGAGGGCCTCATTTGCCCAACCTAAAACAGATAGGTTCTTTTAAATTAACAAAGCTGGCTGGAGCATACTGGAAAGGAGACTCCAAAAATAAAATGCTTACTAGAATCTATGGGACTGCATGGAAGAATGACAAGGATCTTAATTCATACCTTCACTCAATTGAAGAGGCTGAAAAAAGAGACCATAGAAAACTTGGAAAAGAAATGAAGTTATTTCATTTTCAAGAAGAAGCACCTGGAATGGTTTTTTGGCATCCTAATGGGTGGACAATTTACAGATTACTTCAAGACTACATAAGAAATAAACTTCAAGAATATGACTACCAAGAGATTAATACTCCACAAGTTGTTGATAGAAAGCTTTGGGAGGCCTCAGGTCATTGGGATAAATATAGAGAAAATATGTTTATTACTGAAATAGATGAGGAGCATGCCAATGAGAAGAGAACTAACGCACTTAAACCAATGAATTGTCCTTGTCATGTCCAAGTCTATAATCAAGGCTTGAAGTCCTATAGAGATTTACCTTTAAGATATGCAGAATTTGGATCATGTCATAGGTATGAAGCCTCAGGCACCATGCATGGTTTGATGAGGGTTAGAGGATTTACTCAAGACGATGGTCATATTTTTTGTACAGAAGAACAAATAGAATCTGAAACAAAGCTTTTCATTAAGTTACTTTCTGATATTTATAAAGATCTTGGCTTTGATAAATTTGATATAAAACTATCTACTCGCCCTGAAACCAGAGTAGGTTCTGATGAAGTTTGGGATAGAGCAGAAAATGCATTAGAGTCTGCAATTAAAAAACTTGGTTTACCCTATGAGATTCAAGAGGGTGATGGGGCATTCTATGGACCAAAATTAGATTTTGTATTAACAGATGCTATTGGAAGAGAATGGCAATGCGGAACTTTTCAGGCTGACTTTAATCTACCAGATAGGCTAGATGCAGAGTTTGTAGGTGAGGATGGTCAAAAACATATACCAGTAATGATTCATCGAGCTGTTCTTGGTTCTTTTGAAAGGTTTATTGGAGTGTTGATAGAAAACTATTCAGGCAAACTACCTTTCTGGCTTGCACCTATACAGGTTGCAGTTGCTACAATAATTTCTGATGTAGATGATTATGCAAAAGAAATAATTGAGGCCTTAGAAAATGCTGGAATAAGGTGTCATTCAGATCTTAGAAATGAAAAAATAAGTTATAAAGTTAGGGAGCATAGTGCTGCCAAGATTCCTATGATTATGGCTATTGGCGCAAGAGAAAAAGAATCTAAAACAGTTTCAATTAGAAGAATTGGAAGTGATAAAACTGAAATTATAGGTTTTGACGAAGCACTAAAAGTCTTGACTGCTCAAAATTCTAATCCTCATAAAAATTGATAACTAGCGTTATTAAAAAAATATTTATTTTACCTATAAAGTTCTATAGATATTTTATATCTCCATTATTTCCACCTTCATGTAGGTTTACTCCAACGTGTTCTCAATATGCAATTGAATCAATAGAGGAGTTTGGAGTTTTTAAAGGTGGCGTCCTTGCAATTAAAAGAATTTCAAAATGCCATCCTTGGCACAAAGGAAATTAAAACAACTTGATATACGCACATATAAATATGTTTTATATAAACATATTTAATATATCTAAAATATATGTATATATATTGTAAATAATGATATAGTTTTTAGAGTAATTAGTTTAATAATGCCAATTAGGGGGGTCTATTATGAACAAATTTTCTAAGTTAACTTTAATATCAACCAGTTTTCTTTTTTTACTTTCATCCAATCTAATCTCTCAAGAAGTGGAAGAGGTTGTTGTAACAGCTACAAAGAAAGAGGAATCAATTCAAGACATTGCTTTATCTGTTGAAGCTTTTACTGCAGAAAGTATTCAAGAAAATATGATTGAAGACATGAGTGATCTTGCTGAGGTTGTTCCAGGGTTGATTATGGATAAAGGAATTGGATCTGGTGCAAGTTACTCAATTAGAGGAACTGGTTCATACGGTGTTGGTGCGGCAGTTATTGGAGCAGTAGTAACAGCTTCAAATGGACACAATTATAATTCATCATCTATTGCAGACATTGGATTTTTTGATATAGAGAGAATAGAGGTATTGAAGGGTCCTCAGGGAACCAAGACAGGAAGGAATGCCGTTGCTGGATTGGTTAACATGATTACAGCGAGACCAACATCAGAGTTTGGTGGATCTTATGCTATAGAGCTTGGAAATTTTTCAACCAATCAATTTAATGCCCACATAAATATGCCAATAACTGATTCTGTTAGATCAAGATTGGCAATAGTTTCAAAAAAAAGAGATGGCACAACTCACAATATCAATACAGGTAAAGACTTTAACGATATAAACACATGGGCTGCAAGATTTTCTTTGGATTGGGATATTGGTGAAAATACAACTTTAAAGTTAACAACCGAACATTTCGAAGGTGATGATAATAGAACAAATATTGGAACTATATATTGTGACCCTCATCCATTATTTGGGTGTAATCCTCTTACAAGAGGCCAACCTAATGCAACTTCTGATTCAAGAGGAAGTACGGCAGCATTATTTAATCTAGTTGCCGCATTAGACTATACTGCTGATAGAAACTCTTATGCTAATTCCATTACTCCAGATAGTTTTAGATACGCAAATCTTAATAGAGAACCTGTTCATCAACAGACTTCTCAACATACTACCCTTGAACTTAATCATGAGCTTTCAGATAGTCTTCTATTAAGTGTTAAATATTCCTACAATCATAGAGATTATTATCATATGAATGACAATGATTACTCTGTTGCAAGTGGGCCTTTTCCAGGGCTTTTAGCGCCACCACCTCCAAATGGATTCGGTCTTGGACCCGTCTCATGGAATGCTTGTTTTGGCGGATATAGAGGTACTGGTTTTTGTGAAAATGTTGATTCAGATAGAACCTATGAATTTGCTGTTGTTAAAACATATGGTCGACAAGCTGAAATATCAATAATCTCAGATTTTGACGGCCCGTTTAATTACACACTTGGTGCGTATACTTTTGATTCTAAAAATCATAATGTGTATCAAGTTCAAACAGCAGCCTGGAATATGACTACTAAATTTGCACAACATCCATATAATTCTCTTTTATTTGGTGGTGCATTAACTGGTTACGGTGGAACTGATTTCTTTACTGCCCTTGTTTTAGGAGCACCAGGCTCATTAAGTCCAACAGGTGTTGCAGGGCTTATGCAATTACCAAAGTATGAAGTTCCCACTGAGCTAAGCGGTTTTATAAATGATGATCATGTTCATACCAAGTCCTTTGCAGTATTTGGTGAAATGTATTATGACTTATCTGAAATAACAAAACTCACACTTGGTTTGAGATATAACGATGACTCAGTTAAAGACAGTATATTTTCATGCTTAACTGTATTCAATTGTGATGAATATCCCTTGTCACAGAGATTAACAGGTGAATATGGTTTTTATCCAACTCAAGTTACTGAGGCAGATGATGCACTGGCATACAAATTAGCTTTACAACACGATCTTACTGATGATGTGATGGTGTATGGAAGCTATACAACTGCTACAAAGGCAGGGGGCAATAACCCAAATGAAACTGGTACCCCAGATCCCTACGATCCTGAAGAAACAGGGGTTTTAGAATTAGGCATAAAGAGCATCCTGCTTGATGGAGCGCTTCTCCTAAATGCAGCAATGTTCAGCAATAGCACTGATGGAATGCTTATTTCATCAATCGTTAATGCTGGCTCTGTTAATAACAATGTTGATGCTGAGATTGATGGGTTTGAGGGTAATATGGTATTTTTCTTGAGTGAAACAACTAGGTTAGATGCTAGTTGGTTATTTGTTGATACTGAAATAAAAGATTTCTCTCTTATCTCTCCTGTAAATATTAATAATATGACCGCTATATTATCTGCTCCAATATCTCTTGATCCTCAAGGAGTACTTAGATATGTTCTTACTGATAAAGGCCCACTATTCAAATCAGCTGGGTATGTTTGTACAGTTGCTTTCAATCCTCTTGGCGGAGTTTTATGTCCTGAAGCAGGCCTAGGAACACCAGTTGATGTTTCAGGGAATCAGTTACCGCAATCTCCTGAAAAGTCATATAGCGTTTCATTAAATCAAGACTTTAATTCCTCTAAG
>Ga0206677_10001416_pt1 | contig 22200 bp, 23 predicted proteins | sample M130m12015metaG_FD_155475 | JGI IMG/M metagenome (GOLD analysis project Ga0206677, IMG submission 155475) | Ammonia-oxidizing marine archaeal communities from Monterey Bay, California, United States - M1 30m 12015 | ecosystem: Environmental > Aquatic > Marine > Intertidal zone | place: USA...
TACGTACTCTATTGGAGATATATTTTTAAGAATAGAGTTATCGATAGACCAAACAATTGTGTACCTATTTTTATTTGAATCTTTATTCGGCATTGGCATTAAAGCAAAGATTCCTTTTTCTGAAAAAACCTGATGAGCAATTAGATTGCTATCATTATTTGTGACATGCCCAGCAAAAGTAATAGCTGTTTGCTTATATTCATTATATTCATTTGGTAGTCCTGTGATCTTTGCAACATTTGAATTTCTTCCATCACACCCAGCTATTATTTGTGCTTGAATAGACTCTCCATTTCCAAGGAGAGCTTCACTTTCATCTTCTGAGTTAAGTTTTTGAATTGAGTTTATTTCGTTGTTAAATATAGTCCTATCTTTGCATGATTCTGTCAGTCTATTTTTTAAATCATTAAACATTACTACATGAGATAGATAACTTTCATCTATATCCTGTGCCGAGAATTGTATTTTACCTGTGCCCTCTCCATCTAAAGCAATGATTTCATTAATTGGAGCTGCCTCTACCTCTATGCCTTCTGCTTTCAATAATGACATTGAATGATTATTGAGAGTCAAAGTTCTAATTCCTTCAGATATATCAGACATATAATCAAATTTCTCTATAATTATAGAGTCAATATTATTTCTTTTAAGTCTTAAAGAAATATAATTCCCAATAATTCCACCACCTGAGATGGCAACAGAAACATTCATATATTTATCTCATTAGGGCTTCAATTTCTTCGGGGTTTGATGGAACTTTAGCAGTTAAATTAATGTTTCCAGAAGATGTAACAAGAATATCATCCTCAATTCTAATACCTATTCCTTTCCATTTTTCATCTACGTCCATTGAACTACTTATATATATACCAGGCTCGATTGTTGTAATCATTCCAGGTTTAAATTTCATATAATCTCCATCTTCCATGTAGTCACCGACATCATGAACATCTAGACCAAGCCAATGACCAATCTTGTGCATATAGAAATCTTTAAAAGCCCCTTCTTTATGAAGCACTTCAGAATCTCCAGATAAAATTCCAAGCTCTATCAACCCTTCTGTAATTACCTTTTCTGATATAACTTGAGGTTCCATAATACTATTTCCAGTTTTAACAGCATCTATCGCTGCCTGATTTGCAGCTAAAACAACTTTATATATAGCCAACTGTTCATCAGAGAATTTGCCACTAACTGGAAATGTTCTCGTAATATCTGAGGCATACATCTTATATTCGCACCCCGCATCAACGAGTATGAGATCTGAGCCATCAAGCTCTTTGTTATTTTCAATATAGTGAAGAACGCAAGCATTCTCTCCACCAGCAACTATTGGCGTATAGGCTGGAAAGCGGCCACCCTTTTTACCAAATTCATATAAAAATTGGTTTTCTACTAACTGTTCATTATCGCCAGGTTTTATTGATTTCATTACTTCTATATAAGCTTCTGCAGAAATCTCACATGCACGTTTCATGATTTCTATTTCGTGGTCATCTTTAATGAGTCTCATGTTGCCTACCATAGATGATCCATCCATAATATCGATAGACTGTGAATGTCTATCTTTTGAATTTGCTGCGCAAGTCCAATCAATTACTTTCTGATCAAACCCACTTTTTTTACCAATGGGATAAAAAACTTTCTTTACTCCCTTAAGCAATTCGGGCATCAACTCATCAATTTTAGTATTTTCAAAAGCTTGATCAAAAAGATACTCATCTACTGCGCCTATAGGTCCAGCCCTATAACCATCCCATATTTCTTTTAATTTATCTTTAGGAGGCACAAATGCAATTGAATTAATCTCCCCACCACTATTTATAATAACCATCAAAGAGGATGGTTCACAAAAACCAGAAAGATAATAGAAACTACTTTCCTGTCTTAGCGCATAAGATGAATCTGAATTTCTATATTGAAGATCTGCTCCAGGTAATATCAAAGCACAACTCTCAGGCAGATGCTTTTTTAGTGATTCTCTTCTTGTTTTATATATATTGTTATCCATAGTTTATTTTACTCTTTTATTAAACAAACTTTCCAATTCATTGATGTGCAATTAAACTTACAACATGACAGAAAAAAATTACTCATCTCTTGAAAACCTTGAGCAAAGAATAGATCTCCTTGTAAAACGGTTTGAAGAACAGAGGGGAATAATTGACTCATATATTAAAAGAGAAAGAGAGTGGAAAAGAAATAAAATTCTACTTAATAAAGAAGTCTCTGTTCTAGAAAAGAAGCTAAGCAAAGAGAAGAATCATGAGTGAAATGGATACACTATCTTTAAGGATATTTGGAAGAGATCTCACCTTAGCATGTCCTCCTGAAGAAAAAGACCAATTAATTAAAGCTGCGCAACTATTAAATACAGAACTTGATTCAATTAACGATAAAAATAATGCACTAATAATAGCGGGTCTTACCTTGGCAAATAAATTGTTATCAGGTTCAAACGTTGAATCATCTGTTTCAGATATAGACCTTTCAAGTATTATTGAAAAAATTGATTTAGCATTGGATAAATAGTCTTTAACTAAAATAATTTATACCCTATACTTTTATAACATTCTGGTTCATTCGCTAATGTGTTGTTAAATTTGAACCGATACAATTAAATAGGTGATATTCCACTATCATTGTTGAGCAGTACCTTTATAGGGAAGCCTGATTTGATATGAAATTCGCCACCTGACCTTTCGGTTCAGGTAAAACACATGGCGGTGATTTGGTTTGTTAGCCTCGGCACGATAAATGATATGGTGAAAAATAAAATCCGAAAATCACTTCTTGAGCGGGGGCTCACTCTTTCTTCTCAATCGAGAGATTATCTAAACGCTAACGTACATAAGAATATAATTGAAAGTCTTGATCTTTCAAAAATGAAAAATGTATTACTTTACTTCCCTTACAAACAAGAAATAAAAATAAATCTTCTTCAAAAAGAGCTTATCAAACACTCACACAATATTTACATGCCAAAAATTTTCCCTGACAGAAAAATGAAATTCAATTTATTAACTAATGAATATAATTTAATCAAAAATAAATACGGCATTACTGAAGTAGATAGCGAGAAATATTTAGAGCCTCATTTATTTGACGCTATGTTTATTCCTTTTGTTGGTGTAGATATTAATGGCCATAGAATAGGATACGGTGGCGGCTATTTTGATAGGGCCCTGTCAAGCCTTATACATGATAAGAACAAAAAACCACTCATTATTGGTCTTGGCTATGACTATCAAATACTGTCCAAAAATCTAGCCGAGCCTCATGATTTGAGATATCACAAAGTTATAACAGAGTCTCGTGTACTTTCATATAACTGATATATAAAATACATATACATATTATGAATAAGCTCTTTTTGTCCGCCCTTCTTTTTTTTTCAATTTTTGTAAAAGCAGAGTCTATTATTATTGATGGGGTCTTAGATGAGCCTGAGTGGGCAAATGCTATTTCTAGAAATGAGTTTTTTCAGACCTCTCCATTTAATCTAGAAAGGTCAGTAGATGAAACAGTTGGATACATATTCTCAAACAAAGATGGTATTTATGTTGGTTTTATTAATAAGCAAAGCAACTCTTCGATGTTATCGAAAAAAACATTAAGAGATGAAATGACATCTTTAAGTGATAAAAATTCTATAAATATTGATTTTGATGGGGATGGAAATAAAGCTTATATATTAGCTGTAAATTTAGGAGATTCATTATTTGATGCTATTAAGATTAAAACAGGCGACTTTAAAACTGATTGGGACGGAGATTGGATAGCAAAAACAAAAAGGCATGATGGGTACTGGGTATCAGAATTTTATTTACCTTGGAACCTTGTTCTCATGAACCAACCATCTGGTAATAAAAGAACAATAAAGTACACCTTCTTAAGATATAAGGCTAAAGAGCAAACATGGGTTAGCAGCTCCGGTTCAATGGCAAGCAGACCTGATTATTTTGAAAAGTTAGATTCTTTAGAAATTGCTAACTATACAAAATCAAAATTGAATTTTTTTCCATATATATCTGTAAATCAAAACTCTGTAACCAAATTTGATGATAATAAAGTAGGGGCAGAAATTTTCTATAACTCAGGAACTGGCAAACAAATTAATGCTACATTTAATCCAGACTTTGGTCAGGCTGAAAGTGATGATGTTGTAATAAACTTTTCCGCTCAAGAAACTTTTTATTCAGAGAAAAGGGCTTTTTTTAATGAAAATCAATCTCTGTTTAATATCAATAATTATGACCGTTATTCTGTGATGAATACTAGAAGAATTGGCTCTGCTCCTAGCTATGAATGCGAACAGGAAAATAATAGTGAAGAATGCGAGAATGCAAAAAAAAATTATTCCGACATAGATTATGCGATTAGATATACACAAAAGAGTGGAAATACTGAATTAGGTTTTTTTACAGCTCAGGAAAATAATGAGTCATTTTCTGTTGGTAAAAACTTTTATGCCATTAGATCTAGAACTGATCTTGGCAACAAAACACTTGGATATATGATGACTCATGTGGATGATAGTTTTAATAACACTTCAGCAACTGTTAATGTAGTTGACTATGTAAACGTAAAATCAGACCAATTGACATATTTTACTGATCTGCTCTTTTCCGAAAAAGATGATGATTCTAGTTTTGGATATAGGTCACAATTCAATTATCAACCTTCAAATTTTTCATCTGTATCGGGAAGTGTTTTATATTTTGATAAAAATTTTCAATTAAATGATTTTGGTTATCTTAGAAGGGCTGACTGGATTCATGTTGGCCTCGGTGGAGGATATAAAAAGATAGACTTCGCGATAGATTCACCTATAAATCAAATTGATATGAATATTGATTTTAATTACGATTCAGATACAGATGGAAATACTAATCCCATTAGAATTGAGCAAAAAAATGAGATCACCTTTAAAAATACATCAAAGCTAAAATTTGATTTAGGCATTAAGACCTCTGGTAAAAATACAACAATAACTAGAAAAAATTCTGATTTCCCATTTATAAAAATTAATAAGAAAAAAAATATAACCTTAGATTTTGAGGCTATTAACTATAAATTCTGGACATACGATTGGAGAATTAGTTTTGAAAAAGGCGAAAAGCAAAAAACATTCAATTCTGATGGTTATGAAAGAGAGTTTTACAAAATAGCAGGATCTTATTTTCCAAACGATAATCTAAAATTAAGTTTGCAATATAGAATCAGGAAAGAAGATGAGTGGTTAATATGGACTGAAGATAATAAATTTGGTTTATTTGATTCTGAACAAGACACTATATCAATAGGCTTGAATTGGTTCCGTGGAAATAAACATGAAATTAGATTAAAAGGTCAATTTGTTTCCCTCCAAGCCGATAATCCCAGAAGTTTGGTATCTGATCAAAAAGGTTATTTATATGAATCTGACGAATCCATTAAAGCTTTCACTCAGGGCGTTGCTTCATTTCAAATTAGATATAAATATGAGATTGCTCCTTTGTCATATCTTTATCTAGTTTATTCAAAAGGTGGGAGAAATTATGATGAAGATGAAGCATTATCAAGGTCAGAGATTTTTGAAGAGCCCTGGAATAACCCTTCTGATGAAGTATATTCAATTAAATTTAGATTAAAGTATTAGTTATTTTAAAAAATCTTTGTAAGCTTTGTTTGATGTCTCTTCTGTAAATAAAGTTCCTGTCTTGTTTATATGTCTTGTAAGAAGATGCTTGTTGGAGTTGTCATCCTCTATTCCAATTAATATTTTTCCAAATGCGGACCCAAGATTTCTATAGTGAAATAAGGATATGTTCCAGTCACTTCCGAATTTCTCTAAAAATGATAAAAGTGCCCCTGGCTTTTCAGGAAATTCACCTCTAAATATTCTTTCATTATTATTGCCTTTTTGATTAATTCTTCCACCCACCATATGTCTTAAGTGATCGTTTGAAATTTCATTCCTTGTAAGATCTTTAAAAATAAAACCCAATTTCTTTAATTTATTTTTTAGAGTTTGATATGATTTATCCGTCTTTGTTCTAACACCAACAAGAACATATGCGTCATTTAGATCTGATTTTCTATAATTGAACTCAGTTATTAACGATGCTCCAAATATTCTGGAGAGATTTAAAAAACTTCCTGGTTGTTCCGGTATTTTTATACTAAGTATTTTTTCTCTATTTTCACCTAGCTCAGATCTTTCAACAATAAAGTTCAATCTTTGGAAGTTAACATTAGCACCACTACTAATAGCTAATAAGTTTTTACCCTTAATTTTCTTTGAATAAACTTTTAGTCCAGCTAAGGCAAGTGCTCCAGCTGGCTCTGATAGAACTCTAGTATCTTCAAATATATCTTTTACTGCAGCGCAAACCTCATCCACTGTTACTGTTATAACCTCGTCTACACATTCTTTTAAAACATCAAAATTATTTTTACCAACTTGAGATACTGCTACACCATCGGCAAATAAACCAACTTCTTTGAGCGTAATCCTTTTATTAGCTTTTATTGCTTCTGTGAAACAAGCTGAGTCCTCTACTTCCACTCCAATTATCTTGATTTTTTTGTTGTGTTGAGCAATCCATGAAGAGACGCCAGCTAGAATTCCCCCGCCTCCAACTGGAACAAATATAGCATCATAATGATTATCATCCTCAAGAATTTCTTTACCAATAGTTCCTTGACCAGCAATTGTATAGGGATCATCAAATGGGTGGACAAAAGTTAATTTCTTTTTCTTTGATAAAGATTTTGCCTCTTTTAAAGCCGTATTTACATCGTCACCATGCTGTATTATTTTTGCACCAAACCTTTTCACATCTTTAATTTTTATCTCAGGTGTTGTTATCGGCATCACAATGGTGCACTTTATTTTTAATTTTTTACAAGCACTTGCAACACCCTGTGCATGATTTCCTGCCGAGGCAGCTATAACACCCCTCTTTTTTTCAGAATCAGATAAATTAATTATTTTGTTATAAGCTCCTCTATTTTTAAAAGAAAAGATTGGTTGTAAATCTTCTCTTTTTAAAAAGATCTTATTCTTTTCTTTTAAAGATAAATTAGGTGCATATGTTATGGGCGAGTTTATTGCTACATCATATACAGATGCATCTTCAATTAGCTTTATATATCTTTTAGAGTTCTTAAAAGAACCTGTTTTCTTTATTTTTAATCTCAAGATAATTATCTATTGTTATTTTTCTTGTATTATACAGATATGAGTAGCTCAAAGATAAATGTTGCTAAACAAGCAATAGATTATATTAAAGACAAACTTCACCCTGAAATGATTTTAGGTATTGGAACTGGCTCTACTGTAAATTTTTTTATTGAAGAATTGGGAAAATATAAAAATCTCTTTTCGGGTGCTGTTTCTAGTTCAGATGCATCATCAATTCTGCTAAATGAGCAAGGCATTGAGGTTTTCAACTTAAATGACGTTATGGACATAGCATTTTATATTGATGGTGCAGATGAGGTTTCTCCAAGTAACAATCTTATAAAAGGTGGTGGCGGAGCTCATACTAGAGAAAAGATTGTTGCATCAGCTTCTAATGAGTTTGTATGTATTGTTGATGGCTCTAAGTTAGTTACAGAACTTGGAGCTTTCCCCTTACCTGTAGAAGTTATTCCAGAAAGCAGAAGTCTTGTTGCAAGAAAAATAGTCTCTATCGGAGGAACCCCAATCTATAGGTCTGGATTTGTTACCGATCAAGGAAACCATATTTTAGATGTAAAAAACTTGAATATTTCAAATCCTGAGGCTGTTGAAGCTTTACTAAATAATATACCTGGAGTTGTAGATAATGGAATATTTGCTTTCAACAAACCGAAGACAGTTTTGATATCTGAATAAAACTAGAGAATACTTTCTATTGCAGAAATTAATTCTGGCGAGTCAGGCTTCACTCCAGATTTAAAAGTAGATACAACTTTTCCATTTTTTGAAATAAGATATTTATTAAAATTCCAAGTTGGCTCTACACCAGATTCTTTTTTAAGTTTTTTATAAAATGGATGAGCCTTCTTTCCTCTAACTTTTACTGTTGAGAACATTGGGAAATTGACTCCATATTCTGTTGAACAAAATTCTGCTACATCACTTTCGTCAGAGTATTCCTGAAAAAAATCTCTTGAAGGGATTCCCAAAACCACAAAGTCTTCCTCCTTGTATTTTTCATATAAGGCTTGAAGGCTAGCATACTGATAGGTATATCCACATCTACTTGCTACATTAACAACGAGCAATGTCTTTCCTTCATACTTACATAAGTTTTGACTCTCTGCTGAATCTAATATTCTCATTTCAGAATCAAGAAGTTCAGAACAAGCAAAAGCAGTCTGTCCCATAAAAATACAGGCAATAGATAATAAAAGCTTTTTCATTAATGAAAATTATATAGTCTTGGGTTTATTTAAGCTAATGGGCCTATGGCTAGAACCGATACTATAAAAACACTTACCAATATGAATGTTTCGAATACTTCTTTATATTTACTCATTTTTTTAAAAACCTAATAAAAAATGGAGGGACTGAGCCCTCCATATGATTCCAGAGTGTCAGCAAATCTAATAGGGGGAGAGGAGTGCTGACACTCATTATTATATATACTTATATTATATTATCAATACTTTTTATAAAATAATTTGATTATTTTAATTATGCAGCATCTATAAGCAGTTAAACGTTGATAAATATGGTTATTTATTATGTATAATGCATGTCTAAATTTTTTACGGAGTATAAATTGAAAGGAACAGTACACTACGAAATAGTTGATAGCGTTGCGCTTTTGACGGTTGATAACCCACCTGTTAACCCATTAAGTGAGGGTGTCAGAAACGGACTATATGAGGGTATTGCCAAGGCTGAAGCAGATGAAAGTGTTGTTGGGGTTGTACTTACAGGAAAAGGAAGAGCTTTTATTGCTGGTGCAGATATTTCGGAATTTGGTGGAAACCCTTCCGGTCATAGCTTAAACGACGTATTTAAGAGCCTTGAATACTGCAAAAAACCTCTTGTAGCTGCTATTAACGGCATTACACTTGGTGGTGGCTTAGAAACAGCATTATGTTGTAACTATAGAATAGCTTCAAATAACGCATTTGTTGGTCTTCCTGAGGTAAATCTTGGCCTTTTGCCTGGTGGTGGAGGTACTCAGAGGCTCCCTAGGCTTGTAGGACCTTCTGAGGCCTTAAAAATGATCCTCACAGGCGCTCATGTTCCCGCTAAAAAGGCGCTAGATTTGGGCATTGTTGACCTTTTATCAGAAAATGTTGTTGAGGATTCAATAGCTTTTGCTAAAGAAAAAGCTGCTCAAGACACAAAACATCCAATGGTAAGAGATCTAAATGACAAACTAATTGAGGCTAGAGGCTCTGAAAATGTTTTAGTAGAGGCCCAAGCACTTGCAGCTAAATCCAGAAAAGGTCAATTTGCTCCTGGCCAAATAATAAAGTGTGTTGAGGCAGCAATAAACCTAGATGATTTTGACGAGGGCTTAAAAAGAGAGGGTGAATTATTTTTAGAGTGCTTATTACACCCTCAAAGAGAGGCGATGATTCATATCTTTTTTGGTGAAAGAAGTGCTTCAAAAATTTCAGATATGCCAAAAGATACTCCTGTTATGGATATTAAAAAAGCTGGAATTATTGGTTCTGGAACCATGGGTGGTGGAATAGCAATGTGTTTTGCCAATGCCGGTATTCCAGTTCATATTATTGATCAAGATGCAGATAACCTTAAAAGAGGTCTTTCTGTAATTGAAAAGAATTATGATTTTATGGTCGGAAGAGGTCGAATGACCCCCGAACAAAAAGATATGGTTTTTGGCTTAATAACATCTAGTCTTGATTATAAAGACCTACATGATGTTGATATAGCTATTGAAGCAGTTTACGAAAATCTTGATTTAAAGCTAGAAATTTTTAAAAGCTTAGATGAGCATATTCAGGATAATGCTATTCTAGCAAGTAATACTTCTGGTTTGGATGTTGATGCTATAGCGTCAGTTACCAAAAGGCCTGAAAAAGTAGTAGGTACTCACTTTTTTAGTCCAGCAAACATAATGCGGTTACTAGAAGTTGTAAGAGGAGAAGAGACATCGCATGAGACATTAGCAACTGTAATGAATATAAGTAAAAAGATTAAGAAAGCCGCTGTTGTATCTTTAAATGCTCCTGGGTTTATAGGCAACAGAATGCTATTTAACTATACTGCACAAGCAAACATGCTTCTTCTTGAGGGCGCCCTTCCCCATCAAATTGATCAAGCAATTGAATCATTTGGTCTTAACATGGGTCCATTCAGGATGATGGATCTTGTTGGTCTAGATCTTGGCTGGAGAGCTAGAAAGTTAAGTGGATCTGAATCACCGCTTCATGCAAAAATTGGAGATCATCTTTGTGACAATGATAGATTTGGACAAAAAAATGGGAAGGGATACTATAATTATAGCGAAGGGTCGAGGGCTCCAAATCCAGCTCCAGAAAATGAAGAAGTCTACGAAAAAATATCATCAGAAAATGGCTTTACTAGAAGAGATATATCTGATGAAGAGATTACAGAAAGATGTATTTTAGCTCTTATAAATGAAGGTGCTGATATTCTTTCTGAGGGCGTGGCGCAAAGAGCAGCTGATATTGATGTGGTTTATATAAATGGGTATGGCTTCCCTATATGGAGAGGCGGTCCAATGCATCATGCAAATGCAATGGGATTGGATGTTGTTGTTGAAAAATTAAAGAAATATCATGAAATTACAGGAAATGATGCATACAAACCAAGTGAATTGCTTGTCAAGTTAGCTCAAAATGGTGAGCATTTTAATTTAGCCCCCTCAGGAGACGAAAGAAAAGAAAAGCTTAACTTTGCGATGTCATCAGTAGCTGGGAACTTTTAGATATATTTGGGACATTAGGCCTTAATAAGAACTTTTGTCCCTATTTCTATTCTATCAAATAACTCAATTGCATCTGCATTGAACATTCTTATGCATCCATGAGATGCTTTAGATCCAATTAAGCCCTCTTCATGCGTACCATGAATATAGATATATCTCCTGTAAGAATCTACTGATCCGCCCTTGTTCTTACCCTCTTCCTGTCCATCAAGCCACATTATCCTTGAAGTAACAAAATCATCATCTGAATCCTTGTATTCTTTTATAATTTCTGCAGGCCTTCTGGTGTTTATTCGTGATTTAAAAATCGTATTTTTTTTAGCACCTTCGCCGATTTTTTCTTTAACTATATGGTAACCAAGGGGTGTTTTAAAAGAATTTTCAATGCTTCCCTCTCCATATTTTGATGTAGACACTGCATAGGATGCCTTTACAGTACTATTTTGAATCAAGTAAAGTCTTTGCTCAGAAATATCAATTTCAATAGACATAGCCTTTGTTGAAGCTTCAAAAGATATAAGTGAAAATATAACTAAATAGTAATTTTTCGACATTTAAACATTATAGCTGATATGACTATTATTAAAATTGAGAATATATATGGAATAAAATATCCAAAAATATTATAGATACTCCTATCTTTTTCTATATTAATACCATTATTAATTACGCCAGTTACTCCTTTGCCCAATTTATCGACAATTGTTCCTTTATTAGTGATAATTGCTGAGAAACCATCATTTGTAGACCTTACAATCCATCTATTATTCTCAATTGCTCTAATTCTAGTAATATCAAGGTGATGATAAGGACCAATAGAATTTCCAAACCAAGTGTCATTACTTATATTTATCATAAAATAAGAACTTATGTTACTTTTTCTAACGGTATTGCTAAATGCAATGTCAAAACAAATTAAAGGAGCAAAATTTAAAGATGTATTATTGAAAATTGGTATATTTTGCTGATTTATATTCCCATGCTTCACATTTGACATAGGCATGTCAAAAAAGCTAATAATGCCCCTTAATGAGGCTATAAAAGGAATATACTCTCCAAATGGTACTAAATGTACTTTATTGTAGCTTTTTCTTGTATTTAAACTGATTAGTGAATTGTATAGATGCCCGTCATCATAGTTCCAAACCCCTGAAATAAACTCTTTATTTGATGTATCTAAGTTATTAGCAAAATTATTAAAATCTCTGCTTTGCATAGAATATGGCAATTCAGCCTCGGGCATTATTATTATTTGTGATTTAGGAGATGTTTTTTCAATTAAGTTGATTAAATTTTGTTCAATTTTATATTGATATCCTTTCTTATATTTTAAGAATGGATCGGATGAAGGCTGAATAACAGAAACATAAATATCTTTTTTGTCTTCAATTTTTTCTATAGCATCTGGGATAAATAAAACTAATGAGCCTAAAAGAATTAAATATGAAATTTTCTTATTTGCGGTCCAATACAATGCCATTAAGCTTGCAATGATGTAGATCAACATTGAGCCCCCAGCAACTCCTAGTATTGAATACAAATATTGAATATTGGTATCTAAAAATACACTCCCTGGTATTAACCAGGGAACTCCATTCAATAAGTAGTATCTTGAGAATTCATTAATAATTAGAATGCTTGATATGTACAGTAATTCTATATATTGAGATAAATTATTCTTGCTAAATAGACGGAGTCTAAGAACTAATAATGGCAAGCTAAAGAAGATTGTAAGAATTAAAATTAATAATATAAAAATAATTAAAGATACTGTAATACTAGTCTCTCCATAATAGTAAACACTTACTATTAACCAAGACATTCCAAATCCCCAGTGGCCAAATGACCAAAATATTATTTTTTTTAAGGCATTGTTTTCTTTATATACCAACTCCTTAATAAGATATGCATAGGACAGTATTATTAAGGGCTTAATAGAGAAGGGTGAAAAAGAAAAAATTCCAATAAAACCAAAAATAAATGGAATTAGATGTTGTTTTGGTTTCATTGATTCTTTGTTATCTGAACCTTTTCAATTTTCCTATCGTCAGCATCAACTACCTTTATGGTTAGGCTTTCTATTTTGATCTTATCACCAACTTTCGGAAGTACGCCCAATTTACTAATAACAAATCCACCCAATGTCTCAGCATCAATTTCTAGGGGATCGATATCTAGATTAAAAAACTCAATAAACTCTTCGATCTCAACTTTTGCATCAGCATAGAAATTTTTATCAGAGATTTTAATAATTTCCTCTTCTTCGATATCATGCTCATCTTCTATCTCACCAACAAGCTCTTCTAAAATATCCTCAATAGTTACTAATCCTGAAATAGTTCCATACTCATCTATTACAACAGCCATATGTGAACGATCTTTTTTAAATTCTTCTAGTAATGAATCAGCTTTTTTAGTTTCGGGAACTACATTAGGCTCTCGCAACATATCTGAAAGACTAAAGTTGTTATTACCCTCATAAATTTTTGGCAACATATCTTTTGCAAGCAGTATCCCGCTTACCTCGTCTCTTTCACTACCTAATATAGGATATCTTGAATGACCAGATTCTATTATTTTTTCAAGAATTGCATTTATTTCATCGTCAATGCCAAAAGTTACCATATCAACTTTTGGTACCATAATTTCTTTTACTGTTGTATTTCCTAGTCTTATTGCCTTGTTTGCAATTGATTCAGCCTCTTTATCAATAATATTTAAATCAACCGCGTCTTTTAAAAAGTCTGTAACCTCTGAAACTGACTGCGTTTTTATAAAAAAAGGGTTTCTAAAAAATTTTTTAACTTTTGATATGAGTCCCGAAGGAGGGTGGTTGTCTTCGTTTTCTAACTTTTGATTCATCTAGTATGGGTTGTTAATGTTAATTTTATTTAAAATATTTATTTCTTTGTTTTCCATGATCACTGCCATTTCATCGCTTTCATGATCATATCCTAATATATGATATACACCATGAGCTAACATGTGAATCATATGATCTTCAAAAGTTTTTCCTTCTTCTTTTGCTTCTCTTTCAACATACTCGAGGCTGATTGCAATATCACCAATATTTTTAGTATGTCTTATTGATATATCATCGCTTGGAAACGAAAGGACATTAGTTGTCTTGTTCTTATTTCTAAACTGATGATTTAATTTTTTCATTTTATTATCATCAAGTATTCTAAGATTGATTTCATTGTCTCCCTTTCCCTCATCATAAAAAATTAAAGACACAATGTTTTTAAGTTTATCCTTGAGATTTGTATCTATTGATATGCCCTTGTCTAATTTAATTATTAAACTCACTTGTCTATATTAGATTCAAATTTTTTATAGGCATCGATTATTTTTCTAACCAAAGGGTGTCGAATAACATCATGAGAAGAAAACTCTACTATTCCAATGCCGCTGGTATCTTTCAAGACATGAATAACATGATCTAAGCCTGAAGTTATATGCTTTGGAAGATCTATTTGAGTTAAATCGCCATTTATAACTGCTTGTGATCCATAGCCAATTCGAGTCAAAACCATTTTCATTTGCTCCACTGTAGTATTTTGACTTTCATCCATAATAATAAATGCATTATTTAAAGTTCTTCCTCGCAAGTACGCAAGAGGCGCAACCTCAATAACTTCTTTTTCTATTAGCTTGGTGGTCTTTTCTACACCAAGCGTTTCATATAAACCATCATATAAAGGCCTAAGATATGGATCTACTTTTTGTGAAAGATCTCCTGGCAAGAAACCCAGCTTCTCACCAGCCTCAACTGCTGGCCTGATAAGAATTATTTTTTGTACCCTGTCATTTAAGAGAGATTCAACCGCTGCAGCCACAGCTAAATACGTTTTACCCGTCCCAGCGTCGCCAATGCCAAAATTTATTTCAAACTTGTTAATATTTTTTATATAAGATTGTTGATTCGTACCTCTTGGTCTAATGATTTTTTTGGGGGTTCTTACTTGAATTTGAGAATCAATTACATCCTCTTTCTTAGAAAGGCTTAAGTTTAAATGCGATTGAATTGTCAGATGAACTGCTTCTTTGCTTATTTCAATATTCTTTTTTGTTAAATTATATAAATCCAATATCGCATCTGAAGCATGCTTAATATCTTTTTCGCTTCCAGTAATTTTAACCTCATCTCCCTTATGAAATATTTTTACTGAGAAGCTTTTTTCGATTAATTTTAAGTTTCCATTAAGCTCACCCACAAAAAGAGCAATTCTTTCTGCATTCGATGGTTTTAATGAAATATTTTTAAGAGCGGTTTGCGTTTCTTGCATTAATTTTTAATTTTTACCTCTTGGATTATGCAAAGTGCCTAATAAAGAATAGGATAATGCCTCTGTAACTTCTATGTCCACTAATTTTCCAATAAACCTAATATTTTCAAGATCAAAATTAATAACTCTATTACATTCTGTCCTAGCCTGAAGCTGTTCAGGACTTCTTTTAGCAAGGCCAGTTACTAAGCACCTTTGAATTGATCCCACCATGCTACTGCTGTGTTCTCTATGATGATGATTAAGCTGGTCTTGAAGTGTCTTTAAACGCTCCTTCTTTTCTTCTGAAGGGGTACTATCTTCAAGCTTGGATGCTGGTGTTCCCGGTCTTTTTGAGTAAATAAAACTAAATGACGAATCAAATTTAACTAGATTTACCAAATCTAGTGTTTGTTGGAAATCATGTGACGTTTCTCCAGGAAATCCAACAATAAAATCTGAAGAAACTCTTAAATCAGGTCTAAAAGATTTAATTCTTTCTACAGCATCAAGAAAAATATCTATGGTGTAATTTCTTTTCATTTTTTCAAGAATTCTATTTGAGCCTGATTGAACTGGTAAGTGAAGCTGGCTTACAAGTTGAGGCACATATTGATAAACTTCAATTAGATCATTGGTCATATCTAATGGGTGGGAGGTTGTATATCGGATTCTTTCAATTCCATCAATATGGCTAATAATCTCTATAAGATCAGATAATCTTAAAATCCTATTCTTATAGGGCATCTTATAAGAATTAACATTCTGGCCAATAAATGTTATTTCAGATACTCCCTGTTCGGCCAGTCGCGCAACTTCATCAAAAATCTGTTCAGGTTTTCTACTTACCTCATCACCCCTTGTATAAGGCACAACACAAAATGAGCAGTATTTAGAACATCCTTCCATGATTGCTACAAAACTTGAGGGACCACCGCTTGTGGGATTTGGCAATGAATCAAACTTTTCTTCAATTGGAAAAGTTATATCTATTGCCTTAATGCCTTTTTGAGTATCGATATCTAATAGATCAGAAACCCTGTGTAATGTCTGCGGTCCATATATTAGGTCAACATAAGGCGCTCTCTTTTTAATATTGCTTCCTTCTTGAGTAGCGACGCAACCACCTACACCTATCTTTAGGTTGGGATTTTTTTCTTTAAGCTTATTAAGTCTTCCTAATTCGGAATAAACTTTAGATTCTGCCTTATCTCTGATTGAACATGTATTAAGCAATATTATGTCTGCTTCTGCGACATCTAATGTGAGTTCTACGTCTTTTTTTTCCTTCAAAATATCTACTGTCTTGTCAGAATCATATTCATTCATTTGACAGCCGTAGGTTTTAATATAAAGTTTTTTTCCCATTTTACTTAGTAGTGATCAAGATTGCGGTAAAAAAATATTTTTATAAAATTTTAATTCAGCAACTGATTCTTTGATGTCTCCCATTGCCCTATGCGAACCTTCTTTCTCATATACCTGAGCCTCATTCATCCATCTGACTGCAGCCTCCTTGAATGAAGAAACATCTATATGCCTATAATTAAAATAAGATTCTAACCTCGGCATATACTTTGTAAGGAATCTTCTATCATGTGAAACAGTATTACCGCACATGGGTGACTGTTTTGAGCCAACATATTTAGATATAAAATCTAGAGTCTCTATCTCTGCCATCTGTTCGGTGACATTACTTTTTTTTACTCCCTCTATTAATCCCGAGGAGCCGTGTTGGTTTTGATTCCAATCATCCATTTGATCCAACAAGGTTTTTGGTTGGTTAATTATTAAATTAGGTCCCTCCGCCAATATATTAAGCTGAGAATCTGTAATTAACGTTGCTATTTCTATAATTCTTTCTTTTTCAGGGTCTAATCCAGTCATCTCTAGGTCGACCCAAATAAGATTATCTTTTGATTGTAGGCTCTTCATAACTTTTTATATTTCTTCCTTTAGTGTATTTTGTGCTTAATATGGAAAAAGTTCAAACAGGTTTTGTAATAGAATTTTACTCTAATGCGTGTTTAGTTCGCACTAAAGATGCTGACATACCTTGTATCGCTATTAAAAATATTGTTGTTGGCGATATTGTAAAAATTGAAATAGTTCAAGATAGCAAAGAAACAAAAGGTTTGATTCTGTCTAAAGAGCCAAGGAAGTCATCTCTCCAAAAAAAAGAAGGATTGAGATCAAAAACTATTGCTGCAAATATTACTCATGTTGGAATACTTGTTACTCAAGAGCCAAAGACTGCTACTGAATTCATTGATAAGTGGATATTAACCAGTCTTCTTTCTGATATTAAGCCTTTCATTATTAATAACAAAATCGATCTTAAGTTAGATGAGTCCTATATTAATAAACTAAATATATATAAAAAGCTGGATATAGACATGTTTAACATTTCTGCAAAAAATAATACAAACATTAACGAAATTAAAGAATTTTTAGAGGAAAAGTGTGTAGTTTTTGTTGGAAATTCTGGTGCTGGTAAATCAACCCTCACAAATTGTTTAACTGGAAGAGATATTAAAACGAATATGCTTTCAAATAATCAGGGTGTTCATACAACATCTATTTCAACAATGTATGAGGTAGATAAAAACATCAAGATTATAGATTCTCCAGGTGTAAGAGATCTTCCAATAAGTGGCTGGAAAAGAAATCAAATAATTCATGGTTTTGCTGAGATTCAAGAGTTATCACATAACTGTAAATTCAATGATTGCAATCATACTAATAATGATGGCTGTGCAATATTAAGCGCCCTTGATAATGGTGAAACTCATAAAAGCAGATACAATAATTTTATTAAATTTCGGGATGCAGAAGAAAATGAATAAAAAAACTCATTTTGGCTTTAAAGAGGTCGATGAAAAAGATAAGAGCACTCATGTTGGTGGAGTATTTTCATCTGTCGCAGAAAACTATGACATTATGAACGACGCTATGTCATTAGGCATGCATAGAATTTGGAAAAAAATTCTTGTAGAGCTGGCAGCAATTTCAGAGAAAGATGTAATTCTAGATATTGCAAGCGGTACAGGAGATATAGCAAAGCTAATTTCAAAGGAATACCCTCATACAGAAATATATATGACCGATATAAATATAGATATGTTGGCAGAGGGCAGAGACAGATCAATAAATGAAAGTTTTTACAAAAACTGTCATTTTTGTCAACTCAGCGGTGAAACTATGCCTTTTGATGATGAGGCCTTTGATGTAATCACAATTGGTTTTGGCTTGCGAAATTTTACTAATAAAGAAGCGGGTTTAAAAGAAATGAGACGATGCCTTAAAAAAGATGGAAGACTGTTGATTTTGGAGTTTTCAAAACCAACCAATCCAATATTTTCGAAGATTTATGACTGGTATTCATTTAATATTCTTCCCAAACTTGGGTCTGTTTTGGCAAATGACTCTGAAAGCTATCAATATCTTGCTGAATCTATTCGCATGCACCCTGATCAAGAGCTCCTCAAGACAATGGTTTTGGAGTCAGGATTTAAAAAATGTAAATTCTATAATCTGTTGAATGGTGTGGTATCAATACATGTTGCTTATGAAAAGTGATCTGGTAAATATTGCTAATTCTTTTATCCAAGACATTGAAGACGCATCACCAAGTTTAAAAAACAAACTAAATGAAATTTATCCAATAAAATTCAAGTTAGATTTAGTTGGTCATAAAGATTTGTATTTCATTTTGGATCAAGCAAAAAAAAATATTTCGTTTAATAAAATTGAAGATGTAGACTTTGAAATCAAAACATCAATCAAAGAGTCTTTAGATTTTCTTATAAGTAAAAAAATAAATAGAGCCATGATTTTTGGAGATACCGAGAAGGCAATCCTAACAATTAATGCTTTTATCAAAGCTGATGTTGATATTATATTTCTAATAGATAAATACTTTGGCAACACGCCAGCTATTCTTTCATATTATACAAAAGAGAAACTATCTGAACTAAAGAAGTATAATAGCAAGAATGCTCTCCAATCTAAGCTAAGAGAACTTTCAATCAGGCTTGATAGGCTTGAAGCTGCAAACAATTTATGAATTTTTTGATACTAATAATTGAAAGCCTAAAGATGTCATATCTTGGGATTAAGCATGGCATATTTAGAAATCCTAATGGGAAAAAGATATCAAAATATTTAGAAGCGCTTGGACCAATTTTCATTAAGTTTGGTCAATTGCTTTCAACCAGAACAGATATTTTAGATATAAATACCGCACGAGACCTCCAGGGGTTAACAGATAGCTGTAAGCCGTTTTCTGTAAAGAAACTTAAAGAGATTATTGAAAAGGAACTTAATGCTCCAATTGACCAGGTTTTTAAGGACTTTGATGAAACACCATTGGCAGCTGCATCTCTCGCCCAAGTTCATTCAGCAAAACTTCCAGATGGAAGGGATGTTGTTATTAAAGTCTTGAGGCCAAACATCGAGAGGGAGGTAAAGAAAAATCTAAGGCTTTTGAAGGCTGCTGCAAAAGTCTGTACATATGTTTACTCTGAAAGTCATCGAATTAAGCCAACAGAAGTTGTTCAAGATTACGAAAGCACCATACTTCGTGAATTAGACTTGAGGCTTGAGGCTGCAAATACAAACCTTACTAGAAAAAACTTTGCCAGCTCAGAAGAGTTATATATACCTGAGGTGTATTGGGAAATGACAACAAGCAAAGTTATGGTGCTTGAAAAAATTGATGGAATACCTTGTACAGATATAAATGAAATAGAAAAATATGGCATCAATAAAAAAAGACTTGCTGAAAATGGGGTGATGATTTTTTTGAATCAAGTTTTTAGAGATAATTTTTTTCATGCTGATATGCATCCAGGAAATATTTTTGTTTCAAAAAAAAATCCAGAAACGCCTGGATATATTGCAATTGATTGTGCTATCACCGGCTCTCTCTCAAATGACGAAAGATATATTCTTGCCCGAATGCTTCAGGCTGTAATTAAGCAGAACTACAAATCGTTAGCTCAACTTTTTATAAGCTCTGAATGGGTTAATCCAAATTCTAATGTTATTGAATTAGAAAATACGTTAAGAGCATGTTGTGAGCCAATATTTGAGAAACCTTTGTCAGAAATCGAGTTTGGCAAATTACTTCTGTATCTTTTTCAAAGTACCAGACCATTTGGATTATCATTGCAGCCAACACTGGTGCTTCTTCAAAAAACATTAATACATATAGAGGGCATGGGAAGACAGATTTATCCAGAACTTGATTTTTGGGGATTAGCTGAACCCTATCTTGATAACTGGCTTTCAGAACAATTTAGCCCATTAAAAATTAAAGACTTCATTCTAGATAATAAAGATGAGTTAATGCTAAAGGCATCTGAAATTCCAGGCTTCATTTACGAGGCATTAGATGAAATTAGGGGGTATTCAAAAAATAAGAGATCGTATGAAGAAAAAATTCATATGATGGAAATGCAGTTACAAAAAGAGAAATACATAATAAGATTTATTGGAATGGGTATAATAGTATTATGTGGTGTCTTTTTAATGCTCACATAGGAGATTGATATGGGCTTTGGTGGAATTAGCATATGGCAACTACTAATTATATTAGTGGTGGTTCTTTTAATTTTTGGAAGTGGCAAGCTTAAGTCGCTTGGCTCTGATTTAGGCGCAAGTCTTAAAGGCTTTAAAAAAGCCGTAAAAGAAGAAGATACAGATAACAACAAGCCTGAATAACAATTGTTTCAGATTGGTTTTTTAGAAATTGCGATAATCCTTGTTCTAGGACTCATTATTATTGGGCCTGCGAGGCTGCCGGAGGTAATTAAAGGTTGGTTAAAGTTTTATAAAAGAGTCCAATATCAAATAACACAATTTAAAAATGATCTTGAGGAGGATATTGGAACGGATGAGCTAAAAAAAGATGTTTTTAATGAAATGAGGATGGAAGAATTAGAGGGCTTCGAAAAGCAAAAGGATGAGTAATAAAGAATCTCTGGCAAGTCATTTGTTAGAACTTAGATCTAGACTTATAAGAATTCTTATTTGTTTTGGGTTTCTAGCATTGATTGGAATTCCTTTTTCATCTGATATATATACCTTCGCCGCTTCGCCTCTTATTGAGATCTTGCCATCTGGAAGCTCTATGATAGCCACACAAGTAACTTCACCCTTAATGGCCCCTCTAAAATTAGTCTTTTTTTCAGCCTTGCTAATTACAATGCCTTATCTTTTTTACGAAATATGGATGTTTATGTCTCCAGGCTTATATAAAAAAGAGAAGGCTTTTATTGCACCATTAATGCTATCTACAATTTTTCTATTCTTATCGGGAGTGGCATTTGCATATTTTGTTGTTTGCCCGATAATTTTTAAATTTTTCATTGGGGTTGCTCCTGAGTCTATCTCAGTTATGACGGACATTAATCAGTATATGAATTTTGTAATAAAGCTTATATTTGCATTTGGTATAGCTTTTGAAATTCCAGTAGCAACATTTCTATTAGTAAAGTCTGAAATTGTAAAAAAAGAAACATTGGTGAGGGCCAGGCCTTATCTAGTAATTGTATTTTTTATTTTTGGCATGCTTCTAACACCGCCTGATATTTTTTCTCAACTATTCTTAGCTATTCCAATGTGGGTTTTATTTGAGCTTGGTCTTCTTGTTTCTAAGGATAAGAACTAATGGATTTTATAGAGCTATCAAAGCTCTTTCATAAGAATGGTTATGTTTATATAGAAGATTTCTTTAGTCCAATGCTGATGGATGAGTATCAAATTGAGATTTCTAACCACTTTAAGAAAGATAATAATTATAAACATAACAAATCTTTTATAGAGAAATCTAAAACAGATGTGATTCCATGGTTTCCTCAAATAGAAGGAAAAGAAAAATTTAATGTCATTGAGAATAATCAAAGGCTTTGCGATCTTACAGAAGTAGTTTTAGGTTCGGAATGGAAACCTCTTTATTGCATGGTGATGTATAGCAATAAGTCCTCAAATGGCCAAGCGTGGCACCAGGACTGTTCTCC
>Ga0206677_10001417_pt1 | contig 22199 bp, 15 predicted proteins | sample M130m12015metaG_FD_155475 | JGI IMG/M metagenome (GOLD analysis project Ga0206677, IMG submission 155475) | Ammonia-oxidizing marine archaeal communities from Monterey Bay, California, United States - M1 30m 12015 | ecosystem: Environmental > Aquatic > Marine > Intertidal zone | place: USA...
AAACCTTGCGCAACGGCGGCACCCTCTTTCCAATCTTCGATCAATTGCGCATTTGGCGCTAACGCGGCTAGGTGTTTTGAGCTTGAATTAGGGTGATAAATATCGTTACCGGCAAAAACCAGCATGGGTGTTTGGCATTGGCTTACAAAGGCATCTTCCACGCAAAACAGTGGCAACTCATTGTCAAACATAGCGTGCCTGAGAGACGCCATGGCCTCGGGACTAAAGTTATCTGACTTAGCCGCCAACAGGTCTTCTGCCCACATGTCGTACATGGCAAAGAAGATGTCACGATTTTCATCGCGCCCAATGGTTTGTAGCACCAACGCCGACGTCACACGCTCAGGGGCATGTTTAATGAGGTTAAGAATATACGGGCCGCCAATGCACATACCTGCAACATGAAATTGATCAATGCCTAAATGGTCCATAAGTGCCAACTGATCAGCCGTGTAAGTATCCCAGTTGTCCCCTACTGCAACCGGTGCGACAGAGTCGCCGGCATTGCGCTGATCCATGGCAATAACCCGATACTGGCCTTGCAGCGCATCAATTGGGTTCCACGGGCCGTGATGCCACATAGAAATAGCCGAGCGCATACCGCCTGGAGCAATCAACAGTATTGGATTGCCCTCTCCATATTCTTCAAAATGTATTTTTATTTCGCCCCGAGTAAACGTTGGCATGCTCTTCCCCTTTTTCTTATGTAAAGCTGTTTAACACTCTGATGAAGGCCGGGGTCCTACCTCCGACAAATATCACTTGATGATTGTCCCGCGATCGCTGCGTTCAGGCAAAAAAAAACCAGCTCTGACGAACTGGTTTTTTCTTTACACAACATCTATCAGTACGCTAGGAGTACGCTTAGTGCGTGTGCAGTACCACTTGCAGATCGGTAAAACCGTGGACAAAGTTTGAAGGCACCAATACTGGATCGCCAACAACCTCAACCATATGGAAGCGCTTCTGAATTTCTTCCCAAAGAATGCGTATCTGCATCTCCGCAAGACGATTACCCATGCAGCGGTGAATACCAAAGCCAAAGGACAAGTGCTGACGCGCTCGGTCTCTGTCGATAATAAACTCGTTGGGTTTATCAATGGCGCGCTCATCGCGGTTACCCGAGATATACCACATGACAACCTTCTCGCCGGCCTTAATGGTCTTACCACCTAAAACATAGTCTTTGGTCGCCTTACGACGCATGTGGGCTAGCGGTGTCTGCCAGCGAATGATTTCGGAAACCATTGATGGAATGACGGTTGGGTTGTTGCGCAGCTTGGCATATTCACCGGGATTCTGATTCAGGGCTAAGACGCCACCGGTCATGGAATTTCGTGTGGTGTCGTTGCCACCCACAATTAGCAGAATAAGGTTGCCCAAATATTCTTGCGGACTCATGTCTTGAGTTGCTTCACCGTGCGCAAGCATGGAGATTAGATCATTAGACAAACCCTGCTTGGCGCGCTCTTCCCACAAATTGGTGAAGTATGCCAAACACTCAAGCAACTCTTCCTGACGCTGCTCTTCGCTTTCAACGATTCCTGTTTCAGGACCGCCAGTGGCCACATCAGACCAGCGCGTCAGTTTGCTTCGGTCTTCAAAAGGAAAATCAAACAATGTGGCTAACATCTGAGTAGTCAACTCAATAGATACTCTTTCTACCCAATTAAATGATTCGCCAACGGGCAAGCCATCTAGCACTTTTTGCACTCTTTCACGAATGGTGCTTTCCATGACCTTCAAGTTCTTTGGCGCCACAGAGCCTTGCACCGTCATACGCTGTTCGTCGTGCTTCGGTGGGTCCATTGCGATGAACATTGGTAATGGGAAATCTTCTTCTGGATCCACAATGGTAATTGCGGGATCTGAAGAAAAACTCTGCCAATTGGCTTCCACTTCCATAATGTCGGCAAAGCGCGTCACAGACCAATAAGGTCCAAACTCAGAATCTTTGCAAAAGTGGACTGGGGCCTCATCACGCAGGCGGGCAAAATAGTCCCATTTGCGATCCTGTACCCATAGCTCACGTTGGCTCACGTCGATGTCCTCTAAAGGTACATCTTTAGCCTCGTGATCTATCATTTGTAGAACGGCTGCTTCACTCATTAGAATTGGAACTCCGGTAGGTCAACGGTAAGTCCATCATGAATTTCGGTGACTTCGATCTGACAAGCCAGACGAGAACTCGCTTCTCTCTCTGGGTTCAGGTCTAACATAGAATCTTCTGCGTCGCTGGGTGAACCGATTTTGTCTAACCAATCTGCTTTAACCATAATGTGACAGGTTGCGCAGGAGCACTCGCCGCCGCAGTCAGCGTCAATGCCTGGTACCAAATTGTCTAACGCAACCTGCATCAAAGATTTACCAACCTCTGCGTCTACGCTGTGTTCAGTACCGTTGTGCTCAATGAAAGTAACCTTAGGCATGAAGTCCCCCTAGAAATGGATAGTTATAAAATTCGTAGCTAAACTTAACTAAAGGCTTGAACGCTAGCAATATCTATTTCGGACATTTGGCATTTGTGCTCACAGTAAAAGTCTACTGCTCGCTGCCACGCGACCCTGCTTGATAACAGAGGAAGTAGGCTAAGATGTTGTTAATGGTGAGAATTTTATTCAACCTTACGCTTTCCATCACCTATGCGTTGCACTACAAGCGGATGTCCACTGCTTACGTTTTTCCAGCCACTGTAGTCAGGAGTACGGCTATTTCGTGTAAACCAACGGTTCGCATTTATATAGCTGGCCAAATGCGCGTAGCTTGACGAATTAGCTCTGAGACTCCTAGCTGCGCCACCAGACCCTCCACTATTGCTACCAGATCCGTCGGAGGCGCGTATAACATAATCCGCTCCTGGCCTATAAACCACGCGCACCGTTTTAACCTGATTATCTGGGAGAATAAGCGTTAGGCTGTCTATCGAACCATCGCCAAAGTAAAAAGCCTTGCGAATGATTCTGCTGAGGCTTGGCCGATATCTTACAGTTACGGTATGTCCTTGGTGGTTTGTGATTCTAACATCGAAAGCGCCAACGTTATCGGTTCTAGGGGCACGATTGTCTAGGGCTACAGGATTTTTACCCCACGCTAAGTTGTGAGCATAGGTCTGCCTGCCAGCATCTGAATAAGGGGTTCCGCAGACTGAGCAATAAAACGGCTGAGTAGCAAAGGCTTGAGCAGACATTAGCGCTAGAAGCAAAACCGATAAAAGCTTAAACATCAAATCGCTCCTTCAGGCTTGAACTGCCTGTCACAGTTATTTGCGTTTGAGCAATTGAGGCTTTCAATTCCGCAACAAGTTTCTGGACATGAGCCTTGTCTAGCTCTAATCCATCAGGGACTTTCAGTGCTGAAGTTGTATTTGGATCAGCGCCCATTGCGAGAGCGACATCAATAAGAGCAATGTGCATCGCAACATCCTCTTGATCAATTTCTCTTATGGGATCGTACAAGCGAAAAGTACGGTGAGCGGCAAAAGTAAGGGGGCCATACTTCTCAGAGGTAGCCGCCGCGTGCAAAAGTAGATTTAAAGCAGCCTCTGGCTGCTCTGCACCTATTCGTTCCGCTAAAATCTGCGCGGCTAACGGTTCGCCATACGAAAGAGCGTCTAACGCAGCATTATCTAATGCGTAATAGGGGTGACGTGGGAGTTTGTACTCGTCCCTGCAAACTTCTTCAGCTATCAAGTCACCATCTTCGGTAACAACATCAACCGTTTCACATACAGAGGTTGAGGGATTGTAGAAAGTTACATTCACGGCCTCGTAACTTCGTATATCTTCTTGTTCTAACGCTAAAGATTCCTCTGCAAGCGCCGCGCTATATTCAGCAAGCCATCGTTGCGTCGCTTTCTGCGCTTGAGCAGCACCTGCTGGCAGCGATCCTATAATAGTTGTGTCGCTCTTGATTTCAGTCACCTGAGTAGGTGCCTGCTGGGCCAGCCCTGCTTGCTCTGGCTTTCCTTCGTATTGGTACGCCACGATTGCAGCCACAGTAACGGCTACAGTTAGGGCGTACTTAAAGTACTGGTTCATGGGTTCCCCCTCCTACCAAGTTTCATAGACTGCCAGCAGGTCAAGCGCAGTAGCGGTTGGCGTTACTGACTAGTCAATTCCTACACTCGAAATAGCTTATGTGTATTGGTTCTCGACAGGCGGCACAAAACCTCTGACAAATAAAAAATGACCTGACAGTTAGTTATTAAAGCGCCCTGGGGCAAGCCGCTAGGCGACCTAGCCAAACTTAATTTTTGCTTGTGTTTCTTGCAGGCTTCGGCTTTTAACCGGCCCCTTAAAATAAGCTGTAGCTAGGGCTGCGTTAAGGCGTTGCGGGTAAGCTCATTAACTATTTGGAGTAACCATCTACCAACTAGAGCTTGTTATAAAATTAGAGGCCGGGGGGCGCGCAGCTTTCGTAACTAATCGACGGGCATCCAACCCGCTGCGCTTACTTACAGGTCTACATTAGGAGAAGATTTTAGGCGTTTAGACCGTTAATGGCTTCAGCCAGCGCGACATCTTTCGCGGTCACGGTGTTGCCCGCGTCGTGGGAGGTCAATTCAATGGTCACGCGGTTGTAAACATTGGACCAATTGGGGTGATGGTCGGCCTTCTCCGCCAGCAAGGCCACTTGGGTCATGAACGCAAAAGCGCTAGAAAAATCAGTAAAGACAAAATCTCTACACAATTTATTATTAGCGTGTTCCCAGCTAGGGACGTTGACTTGCTCTGCTGACATGGATAGTTCTCGATTCAAGCGCAATGAATACATTGGACGCCAAAGTAAGTGAATGGGCTTAGGCGGCAGTAATCGCCCTGCGCAAATAACTAGGTTAGTGCATCGACACTTATGAGTAAATCAGCCCCTGGCCACCTGCACGCTTAGACATATACTGGCAGATCAAGCTACAGGCACCCTCGTCCGGTTCTCTTTCGCTCTTTTGTTAGCCTCATTCTGACTTCCTTCCTCTGTGCGTTAACCTTTCAGGCTGAAAAACGAATAGTGATTATTAGAGTTTTTCCAGTTCCGGTTGCCCGAGAGCTGCTCTGTAATTGCTATGAAAGTGATGCAACGCTGGCTCATTACGACCAAATAGAATTTCCTTCAGCTGACCATTTTCAGCAGCACGCTGCTGCATCTCCCCCATAACGTAATCTTCGTTTTCAATGGTCGAGCGAAATACTTCGAGCGAAGCAGACAAGCTTGGCGCACCGCCGCCATTAGCCAAACGTTTGTTGGCATCGTAAACGTCCTGATTACCGGACCAGTTCGCATCTCTCTGCGCGGCCAGTTCTGCAGCTTCTGGTGAGAAATAGAAGCTTATACGTGTGATTGATCGTCCCGGCTCGTTTTCAGCCGGGTAGATGCGAATCAGTGTGGTGGAATTACGGTCGACAACCAGCTGAATATTTGGGAACAAGTGGTACAAAACGAAAGTGCCCTTTGCTATGTCCCACTCTGCCTGAGGTTTGTTTCGCATCTCGTCAATGCCGCGGTTAGCTGTGACAAATCGGTGATGCCGCCCAAACAACTTAAGATGTAAATTATTGCCGTAATAAAGACGCCCGAGTGTATCTTTATGTAACTTGCCAAAGTGATAAGTTTCACCAAAGGTATCGTTGGCAAACTTCCAATTCAGCTTCATATCAATGCTCGTATTGCCAGCAAACAACTGCCTACCCATCCCATAAGACGCAAGTTCACCCGTGAGTGGTCCAAGCAACTCGTCTATATCTAACGCGCCTTCAGGATTTGGGTGGACCCAAAGCAAACCGTCTCGTTCCTCTGCTGGCAGTTCAATTAGCCCATGACAGGATTTGTCGATGTCACCAAAATGATCATTGTTTGGAATATTTATCAGTTCTCCACTATTGGCATAACTCCAATTGTGAAATGGGCACATAAAGACGTTTTTCTTGCCCCGCTCCTCCGCCACTACTTTAACCGACCGATGCCGACACGCGTTTAAAAAAGCATGGAAGTGACCTGACTTATCTCTTGTGACTAATAAAGGCGTTCCAAAGTCATCAAGCGTTAGATAAGACCCCGGCTCGGGTAAGTCATTGGAAAGTCCCACTAGCTGTGGGTGATTTTGAAAAAACTGCTGCTGTTCTTGCCGAGCTATTTCAGGGCAAACATACGAGCGGGTCGACATCTTATACTGCACACCCGCGTCAATATTCTTGCCATTGTCGAGTTGCTGCATCAGCTCCTGCAAAATTGCGACTTGTATACTGTGTTCCATGCTAACCCCTTCTTATTATCATGATCTGCTACATACCGACTGCCTTTGCCTTACCCAACACACGCAACCATCACGTGCCGTTCATCTTAGAATGCAGTATCAGGCATCTAGAGAGTCTCTAAAAATAACAAGTTGGTCAATGTTCGTGTTGTCTTGCTTAAGCCTAAAAATAAGACCAGCACTGTAGCGGTAGAAGTTTTGCGCTGTCTAAACAGAAGTGCATGCGCGCAAGGATATGCCGAAATAAACGTTAATTTGAGGCCTAAGTTAGGCAGACAACTAAGAGGGAGGATGATCGGCTAGAGAGAAGTTAAACCGAGATTCATTTTGTGAAGCCGACTTTCATAAGCCGAAGTACTAGATCACCATTTTAAGGTACTTTCTAATTTAATACTTAGAAAAATCAGGAAGTTAAGTGGTGGAGCCAGGGAGGATCGAACTCCCGACCTCTTGAATGCCATTCAAGCGCTCTCCCAGCTGAGCTATGGCCCCGAAACAGCGATCAATGGTAGGTAGCTAATCATCACCTGTCAAACGCCTATTGGCTTAATTGCACTAATCTTGATGCCATTGGAGTTTTTGGTATTCCTTATCAAGGCGCTTGCGCTCTTTTCCGGAAACTGCAAACACTTCCAATGCATCTCGCAGACGCCCTAGACTTAACGGCGCACCTAAGAAGATCAGCGAATCAAACAGGGGTAATGACACCCCGCGACCGCTCACCGCGATGAATAAGGGAAAAAGAAAATCTCTTACCTTCATGTCACAGGCTACGGCTAAGGATTGAAGGGTGGAATAAATTTCTTCTCGCTGCCAACTGCGCATTTCTTCAAACGCGGCAAGCGTGTGATAGATGACTCTTACCACCTGCTCTCGCTCCAGCGATTTGTGCTGAAAATCGGCCTCATTCAGGGTCCGTCGTTCGCCAATAAGGTAATCGACCATTGGCACCAAGTCAGATAACCGTTCTACACGTTCTTGAACCATTGGCACCAATTTCTTAAGCCGTTCAGGGTTGACCATCCACTCGCTTACGCGCTGGGCATACTCATCTGTGGAGAGCGCCCTTAGATACTGAGCGTTAATCCATTTCAGTTTGGTCTGATCAAAAATTGGGCCGCCGGTTGAAATACGGTCCACGTCAAAGACATCGACCATGGCTTGGCGAGTGAAAATCTCTTCCTCGCCCGGCATGGACCAACCCATGAGGCTTAAATAGTTCAGCAGTGCTTCGGGCAGATAACCCATGTCGCGATAATAAGTCACGCTGGTTGGGTTTTTGCGTTTGGAGAGCTTGCTCTGATCCGGGTTACGCAACAAAGGCAGGTGGATCATTTCTGGCGCTTCCCAACCAAAATATTGGTACAGCAAAATATGCTTAGGCACTGAATTGAGCCACTCTTCGCCACGCAGAATATGCGTAATTTCCATGAGGTGATCGTCGACCACAACAGCCAGGTGATAGGTAGGCATGCCGTCTGCTTTAACCAGAACTTGCATATCAATTTGCGTAAATGGAATGGATATTTCCCCGCGCAGACGATCCGTGAATGTGCACTGCCCTTCGCTAGGCACCTTCATTCTAACAACGTGTTCTTCCCCTGCTGCCAAGCGCGATGCCACCTCCGCGGCGGTTAGGTTTGCACAAAGACCATCGTAGCGTGTGGTTTCTTTATTTGCTTGTTGCTTGGAACGCACTTCATCGAGACGCGCTTTACTGCAAAAGCAGTGGAATGCGTGCTGATCATCCAAGAGCTGTTGCACATACTCTTTATACAGTGCTTTACGTTCACTCTGACGATACGGGCCGTGAGGTCCGCCCTTGTCAGGACCTTCGTCCCAATCAAGTCCAAGCCATTCAAGAGATTCAAATATCGCCAGCTCAGACTCAGCAGTACTGCGCGCCTGATCGGTATCTTCTATACGGAGAATGAATTCGCCGCCTTCATGACGCGCAAATGCCCAATTAAAAAGCGCCATGTAGGCTGTGCCTACATGCGGGTCCCCAGTGGGCGATGGCGCTATTCGTGTGCGTACTTTTTGGCTAGTCAAACGCCTAGAAGCCCATCTTCACAACGTCTTCAGGAATCAGCGGGTACACAATACCAGCCAACGATTGCGTTACTCTAACCACCTGGCAGGCATAACCGAATTCGTTGTCGTACCAAACATAAAGTACGACTCGATTATCTTTAACGATGATGGCTTCGCCATCAACGATGCAGGCATGACGATTACCTACCATGTCTGAGGACACGACATCTGGTGAAGTGGTGAAATCAATCTGCCGTTGCAATGAACTATGCAATGCAGCGTTACGCAAAAAATCTTTCACTTCTTCCTCAGAGGTTTCGCGGCTCAACGTTAGGTTAAGAATAGCTAACGATACGTTGGGTGTGGGTACGCGAATGGCGTTTCCTGTTAGCTTGCCTTCCAGCTCTGGCAGCAATTTCACTACTGCTGATGAGGCACCTGTTTCTGTGATTACCATATTCAAAGGCGCGCCACGTCCGCGGCGATTCGACTTGTGATAATTGTCGATCAAATTCTGATCGTTAGTATAAGAGTGCACTGTCTCCATGTGACCATTAACAATCTCAAAGTTGTCATTCATGGCTTTGAGCACAGGTACGATGGCATTGGTAGTACAGCTACCCGCAGCAAGTACGTGATCTTCGTCGGTGATGTCTCGGGTATTTAGCCCAGAGACAATATTCTTAACAGAGCCCTTACCCGGCGCGGTTAACACTACACGCTTGGTGCCTTTGGACTTCAGATGCTGAGACAGGCCATCTTTGTCGCGCCAAACACCGGTGTTATCGATCACGATGGCGTCATCAATACCGTATTCTGTGTAGTCGATTTTGGCGGGGTCTGAGGCATAGATAACGCGGATAACATTACCGTTGGCAATAATACATTCGTTTTCTTCATCTACACGAATGGTGCCTTGGAAGCTGCCATGGATTGAATCTCGGCGTAATAAACTGGCGCGTCGAACGATATCATCGTCACTGCCCTTGCGCACCACAATGGCTCGTAGGCGTAGTTGTCCACCGCCGCCGGTTTTCTCAATGAGCAATCTAGCTAGCAAGCGGCCGATACGGCCAAAGCCGTAAAGTACAATATCCTGGGGCTTTTCTATCGGCGGTGCTTTGATACCAATCACCGATTTACATTCGCGAACAACAAAATCTTCTGCACTGATGCTCTCAGACTCAGCCATAAATTTAGTCGCCAACTTGCCAAGATCAACGTGGCATGGGCCTAAATCTAATTTGGAAATGGCTTCGAGAACGGGATAGGTTTCAAATTCTGACAGCTCGTTCTGCTCTACTTGACGAACATAGCGGTGAGCTTTCATCAACTGAGTTACGCTTTGGTTGTGCATCGCACGTCCATAACAATAAACCACGACATTATTACGGTATAGCTGACCGATCATCGGGATCATTCCCTCGGCTAGGGCTTCTCGTTCTTTCCAGTCGGGGAAATAGTCATCTAGGCTGGGTAAACTCACTTTGTCTCCTTCTCATCCAAACAATATTTAGCGGTCAGCGGCCGATAATTTAGCCGCAAGTAAAACTGAGGGAATTTTCGAAATTGAGAACCGACCGCACTGTAAATGCCTATAAGACCTTCACAAGGGTAGCCGGTTTTTTCAAAGGTACTCAGACAGAGGTACTCAGAGGAAAAAAGAAGGCCTCTAGCTGGGTTTTAAACACAGCATACAGCTCACCAGATAAGACCCTGCCTCTCTAATCCCCTAACTTTCTCGGGAAATTTCGATTTCACGCTCAACGCGGCGGCAGTTTATCATCAGAATTGCCGGGATTATAGAATCCCGGTCGTATTAGTTAACGATAACGCTGATTTAGGGCTTCTAAAGTGTCACTACCCGGGCACAGATCCGCCTCAGTTAACTCATTTAAAGGCTGGCTGACCGTGTCCATGATGTCATGACACTCAACGGCGTCTGGATCTACATACAACAGGCCTGTGACCACTTCGCCCTTCTCTTGCATGCGCTGCACGTAATTGAGCGCGCCAACTCGATCATGGGGATCGTAGTCGGCGTCAACCTTGTACAGTTGCAGCGTAGTGCCATCAGGCATAGACACATCCTCGCGAGTACCTTCCGCATAGTCTGCTGTGACTTCGTCATGTGCCATGATCAGATCTGCATCCATCACATTATGGATATGATCGCGCACGAATTCGTAACTCTTGGTAGAGCCAGAGTGATTATTAAAAGCGACACAGGGCGAAATAACATCAATAAAGGCCATGCCTTTATGCATCAGAGCGGCCTTAATTAAAGGCACTAACTGTTTTTTGTCGCCAGAAAAACTGCGCGCTACAAAGCTTGCACCAATCTGCAATGCGCTACTGACCAGATCAATGGGCTCGTAAAGATTAGGCACGCCCTTCTTACTGGTTGAACCTTTATCATTGGTCGCAGAAAACTGGCCTTTGGTTAATCCATAAGTGCCGTTGTTATCTACCAAATACAGCATATTTATGCGGCGGCGCACAATATGGGCAAATTGACCGAAGCCAATAGATGCGCTGTCTCCATCTCCCGATACACCTACGCCAATAAGGTCTCGATTGGCCAAATTAGAGCCGGTCATGACACTGGGCATACGTCCATGCACCGAGTTAAAGCCATGGCTTTTGTTCAGAAAATAACTAGGGGTTTTGGAGGAGCAACCAATGCCTGACACTTTCGCAAATCTGTGCGGTGGTAACGACAGTTCAGCGCATGCTTGAACAATGGCAGCGCTCACTGAGTCGTGGCCACAGCCAGCGCAAAGTGTAGACACGGAGCCTTCGTAATCACGCCTAGTCAGACCTATTTCGTTAACAGGCAGTTTGGGGTGATGAACTCTGGGTTTAGCAACAAATGTCATGATTGCACCTCTGTCACTCGGGACAATTTATTCTCAATGTAGTAATCGGAAATTTGTTCGGTAATGGTGTCCGCAGAGATAGATAGCCCCGCGTAATAGAGTACCGAAATCAACTTAGTTGGATTGGTTTGTAACTCATTAATCAGCAATGAGCGCATTTGGCCGTCGCGATTTTGCTCTGCAACGAAGACCAAATCGTGAGAAGCAATGAACTGCTCAACCTCATCACCAAAAGGAAATGCACGCACCCTACAGGTATCCATGTGGATACCACTTTCCGCCAAATTATCTAACGCCTCAGGCATAGGTAACGCGGTTGTGCCGTAATACAACACCCCTACCGCCTGGCCCTTGTCAGCAATTTGCGCTGCTGGAACCATTGTTCGAGCGGTTTGCCATTTCTTCTGCAGCCGCTCCATGTTGCGTTTATAGACTTCACCAGACTCGGTGTAGACCGCAAATTCATCTCGCGAAGTACCCCGGGTAAAAAACGCTCCCTTCTCAGGGTGAGTGCCAGGATAGGTTCGGTAACCAATGCCGTCGCCGTCCACATCTAAGTAACGGCCAAAGACTTCTACTTCATCTAAGTCTTTAGCGGACAAAACCTTACCTCGGTCGTAACGACGGCTGTCGTCCCACTCAAAAGGCTCGCTCAGGTTGTCATTCATACCCAACTCTAAATCGCTGAGCACCATAATTGGGGTCTGCAAACGATCCGCCAGATCTAATGCTTCGGCTGCAAAGTCGAAACACTCTTTTGGCGTAGAAGGAAATAATAGTGGGTGCTTTGTATCGCCGTGAGATGCGTAGGCTGCGCCAATCAAATCCCCTTGCTGAGTACGCGTAGGCATACCCGTAGAAGGACCTGATCTTTGAATATCCCAAATCACCGCTGGTATTTCAGCGAAATAGGCCAGACCCAGAAATTCAGACATTAGCGAGATACCTGGACCACTGGTTGCGGTAAAGGAGCGCGCGCCATTCCAAGCCGCACCAATCACAACACCAATGGCGGCCAATTCATCTTCTACTTGTAAGAAGGCAAATTTCTTCTGACCGGTGTCTTTATCAATGCGCAGCACATTACTGTGATTCTCAAAGCTCTCAGCCACAGAAGTAGAAGGCGTTATTGGGTACCATGCACAAACCGTTGCACCGCCATAGACACTGCCTAAACCGGCGGCATCATTGCCATCAATCATGATGCGATCACCCACCGCGTCAGAGCGTCTGACTTGCAGCGGTAGCGGCGCATCAAGGTAGTTAAGCGCGTAATCACGGCCTAGTTCTAAAGAGCGGATATTGGGTTGTATCAGCGCATCTTTACCCTTGTACTGCGTCGAAACCATGCCAGTAATGACATCAAATTCAATATTCAGCAGACCCGCAAGCGCGCCCAAGTAAGCAATGTTCTTAAACAAACTGCGCTGCTTAGGATCGGTAAATTCAGGCAGCATCATAGATGCGATAGGAATAGCTATTTCATGGATGTCATCGCGTTTAAGTGCTTTGGCTAAGGGCTTAGTGTTGTCGTAAAGCAGGTAGCCGCCAGGCGAAATGCTGGCAACGTCTTCAACTAACGTTTCTGCATTCATTGCAACCATGATATCCACGCCTTCACGGCGTCCTAGATAACCCTTCTCACTGACTCTTACTTCAAACCACGTGGGTAGACCTTGAATATTTGAGGGAAAGATATTTCTGGTAGCAACGGGTATGCCCATGCGGAAAAGCGCTTTGGCGAACATGCCGTTAGCACTGGCTGAGCCAGAGCCATTCACGTTTGCGAAGCGGATAACGAAATCGTTGTACTTTATACTCATTCTGCGTATGACCCCAACTGAGGAATGTGCACGATTGAACGCTGCATATCCCAGGCATTAGTCGGACAACGTTCAGCGCACAAACCGCAGTGCAGGCAGACGTCTTCGTCTTTCACCATCACCCGCGTGGTTTTGAGTACATCTGAAACGTAAATGTCTTGTTCTGCATTATCCGCTGGCGCTGTAAGTTGCTGGCGTAATTGCGCTTCATCTTCGTTGGCAACAAAGGAAATACAATCCATGGGGCAAATGTCTACACAGGCATCGCACTCAATACACAAGTTTTCGGTGAACACTGTCTGCACATCGCAGTTTAGGCAACGTTGCGCCTCTTTCTCAGCCAGCGCTTGGTCAAAACCAAGTTCCACTTCAACGCGAATATTCGTGAGCGCAGACTTCTCTTCACTTAATGGCACGATATGGCGACTAGCGGCGTCGTGCTCCGCATCATAAGCCCACTCGTGAACACCCATTTTAGTAGAAATAAGGTTTACACCTTCTGGCGGGCGATCAGCAATAAGATCCTGACCCTGGCAGAAAAGGTGAATACTGATCGCAGCGCGATGTGCGTGTGCTGATGCCCAGATAATATTCTCTGGACCGAAGGCGCTGTCGCCACCAAAAAATACTTTGGGATTGGTGGTTTGCAGTGTGACTTCATTCAATGTTGGGCAATCCCACTTATCAAACTCAATACCTAGATCTCGCTCAATCCAAGGGCAATGATTGTCCTGACCAATCGCCATCAAAACGTGGTCTGCTTCTATGAAGACATCTGGTTCGCCACTGGGTTCATACCTTAGCCGACCGTCTTCGCCTTTAACTGGCGTAACACATTCAAACAACACGCCTTGTAGCTTGCCGTCTTTGTGCACAAATTCTTTTGGTGGGCGATTATTGATAATGGGAATGCCTTCGCGCATGGCATCATCTTTTTCCCATTCAGAGGCCTTCATCACTTCAAACGCAGAACGCACAACCACGCTGACAGATTCAGCGCCTAGGCGCAGCGAGGTACGACAACAATCCATTGCAGTATTACCGCCGCCCATAACAATGACCTTACCCTTCATTTCGGTAATGTGGCCAAAGGCGACACTGGACAACCAATCAATACCAATATGAATGTGCTTATCAACTTCCTCACGGCCTTTCAGTTCTAGGTCGCGGCCACGTGGCGCACCTGTACCGACAAAATAGGCGTCAAAATTCATATCCATCATGGCTTTCATGCTGGTGATTTCTTGACCGAAGTGGCAATGCACGCCCATATCTAAAATACGATCTACCTCTTCATCAAGCACCTCTTCTGGCAGTCTGAAAGCAGGAATCTGGCTGCGCATAAAGCCGCCGCCTTTCTCGTCCTGTTCAAACAAATGCACTTCATAGCCCATGGGCAGGAGGTCTCGCGCCACGGCTAGAGACGCTGGCCCTGCACCAATAAGCGCCACTTTCTTACCATTTTTCTCGGTGGGTACTTGGGGCATAAACGCCGTAACGTCACCCTTATTGTCGGCGGCAACTCGCTTCAGGCGGCAGATGGCCACTGGGGTTTCTTCCGTTCTAACTCTGCGGCACGCAGGCTCGCAGGGACGGTCACATGTTCGGCCTAAAACGCCGGGAAACACATTAGAGTCCCAATTCAGCATATACGCTTCGGTATAGCGTTCTTGTGCAATTAGACGTATGTACTCTGGTACTGGTGTGTGCGCCGGACACGCCCACTGGCAATCCACTACTTTATGAAAATAGTTCGGATCAAAAATATTGGTTGGTTCCATAAACTCCTTGTCGCCCCATTACTGCGCGGTTATCGCTTTTCTATAACCGCACTAGATATGCCTCCCACGGCACCTCGATTGAATAACCACCCTGTTTTTAGAGGATATGGCCACTGAATCCCTCGTCACCTTCCTTATACATAGAATTTCGATGACCAGTGAACTTTAGCCCAGCGATAATGGGAACACCAGTGCCTAGTGCACCCTGTCGTCGCTACGCAGACTAGAATAATTAGGCCTTTTTTCACCTTCTAGAACATCAGAACTTTAACCCACTGAGGAAGCAGGTAGAATGCATCTCCTCGTCATGAAATCTTAGAGTAAGATCAGCGACAAGGGTGTACAAAGACAACAAAAAATTGATATCGCCGCGAATCAAAAGCGCTTCGTTAATGTGCTTTGCTAAGGCTGCTTGTTAACTGCCTTTATGTGATCGTGGGGCTGATCTAGGAACAAAAATTTAGGTAGGCAGCGCAGATTCAGTTTGCGATGCATTGTCGTGTGCGGCAATTAAAATGGCTGGGCACGCACGCCTTCCGAAACAAATAATATGGATTTTCAGCATTGCGCCAATTGATTCTTAACTCAACAACACAACAGCTTGTACCCGCCAAAGACGGCGACACATTGAGTTGGAACGGCCTTAGTGGTTCAGCAGAAATTCTTGCGGTAGCTGAACTGGCCCAAGCCAGCGACAACCTGATTGTCGTCATCACTGCGGATTCCTCTGCCACAGAGCGTTGGACCAATGGCATCAACTTTTTTGCCGGTAATACTGGCGAGGACGAGGACACGCTCGCCGTACTGCGTTTTCCAGACTGGGAAACCCTACCCTACGACGTATTCTCACCCCACCAAGATATTATATCTGAGCGCCTCGCCTCGCTGTCACAGTTGCAAGGTAAAGTTAAGGGCGTTCTTACGGTTCCAATCAGCACCATTATGCAAAAAGTTGCGCCTACCTCTTACTTGGGCGGCGCTTGCTTCAACCTTGCTTGCGGACAAACCTTTGACGTTGCAGAGCAGCGGCTCATTCTGGAATCCGCTGGCTATCAGAGTGCCGACATGGTGGTTGAGCGCGGGCAATATGCCGTGCGCGGTGCCTTAGTTGATATTTTCCCGATGGGGAGCGACTTGCCCGTACGAATTGACCTGCTTGATGATGAAATAGATACCCTTAGAACATTCGACCCAGAAACCCAGCGTACTGTTGAACAAATAAAAGCCCTCAACCTGCTGCCGGCAAAAGAATTCCCATTTGACGACGCAGCCATCGCTCGATTTCGTGATCGTTGGCATACCACCTTCAATGTAGATGTAAGACGTTGCAGCGTGTATCAAGACGTCAGCAGCTACATTGCGCCAAATGGTGTCGAATACTACCTGCCGCTATTTTTTGAAAAGCTAGACAGCCTCTTCGACTATCTCCCACAAGATGCGATTTTTGTACTCGAAGCAGGCGCCATGGCGGCGGCAGACACGTACCTTACGGAAGTTGAAGGACGCTACGAGTCACTGCGTTATGACATTGAAAGACCCATATTAGAACCTTCAACCTTATATCTGGCAGCACAAGAGCTACGCCAAAACCTTAACCGAGGTAAGCGCATATTTCTTAACGAATCAAACGCTAAGCATGCTGTTGAGTTTGCAAGCCAGGCTATGCCCGACCTGCACATTAATGCACGACTTGCCCAACCCAGTCACGCACTACAACAATTTTTACTCGGCAGTCAGAGACCTGTGCTGTTTATTGCCGAGTCTGCCGGGCGCAGAGAAGTGTTTGATGAGTTGTTGCGCAAAAGCTCAATTCAAACCCTGAATGTAAATTCCTTTGAAGCGTATCTAGACAGCGACAGCCACTGTATTAGCGTCTCACCCATTATTGAAGGCCTGCTGATTGATGATGCCATTATCATCACAGAGAACGAAATTCTGGGTAAGCGGCCTACTGAAGGTAAGAAAGACAACAACCGTAAGGTAATAGATCCAGACCAAATTGTCCGAAACTTAACTGAATTGTCTATGGGTTCGCCGGTCGTACACATAGAGCATGGTGTGGGTCGCTACCTAGGCCTAGAAACTCTACAAATTGATTCAGCCGACTACGAATTCTTGATGCTTGGATACGCCGGCGGCGCCAAATTATATGTTCCGGTCACCTCACTGCACTTAATTGGCCGCTACGCTGGCGCAGATGAAGAGCACGCGCCCTTACATCGCCTGGGCTCAGATCAATGGGATCGGGCGAAACGCCGCGCAGCAGAAAAAGTCATCGACGTTGCCGCAGAGTTGTTAGATATTTACGCCCGCCGAGAGCTCCGCAAATCTCATAGCCTCAAGCCAAGCGAAAGTGAATACGCTGCGTTTGCTGCCGAATTTCCATTTGAGGTCACCTCCGACCAAGGAACCGCCATTGAGGAAACCCTAGCAGACATGGCTATGGAACGGGCGATGGACCGACTGGTTTGCGGCGACGTTGGCTTTGGTAAAACAGAGGTCGCAATGCGCGCCGCGTTTGCGGCTGTACAAAGCGGCAAACAGGTCGTCATGTTGGTACCCACCACGCTGCTCGCCCAACAACACTACGATACTCTAGTAGATCGCTTTGCAAATTGGCCTGTCACTATTGATGTGGCCAGCCGCTCTAAGACAGCGCCAGAAATCGATGAAATTGCCATAAAAACGGCTAACGGCAAAATGGACATACTAATTGGCACGCATAAGCTACTCAGCCCACAGTTTAAGTTTAACGATTTAGGCTTGGTCATTGTCGACGAAGAGCACCGGTTTGGGGTGCGCCAAAAAGAGCGCCTGCGTGCCATCCGTGCAGAGGTAGACGTTTTAACGTTAACGGCGACCCCAATCCCCAGAACATTAAACATGTCATTGAGCGGGATACGCGACTTGTCTGTGATTGCCACTGCGCCAGCGAAAAGACTCTCTATCAAAACCTTTGTACAACAGCGCAGCGAGCAAGGTGTTCGCGAAGCCATCAGCCGTGAATTAATGCGCGGCGGCCAAGTTTTCTTTTTGCATAATGAAGTGCGTTCTATCGAGCAAACGGCTGAAACAATACGCGAACTGGTCCCAGAAGCGCGCGTGGGCATTGGACACGGCCAATTGCGCAAAAACGAACTCGAAGAGGTAATGAGCGAATTCTATCACCGCCGCCTTAACGTGCTCGTTTGCTCCACCATTATCGAAACAGGCATCGACATACCCAACGCCAACACCATCATTATTGAGCGTGCGGACAAATTTGGCTTAGCTCAACTGCATCAGTTACGTGGACGCGTTGGCCGCAGTCATAGGCAAGCATATGCTTATCTGTTGACCCCAGAGCCTAGGTCAATGACTGCAGACGCAGTAAAACGGTTGGAGGCCATTGAAGCCTCTGGAGATTTAGGCGTTGGCTTTACGCTCGCCACCCAAGACATGGAAATACGCGGCGCCGGAGAACTCTTGGGCGATGACCAGTCAGGTCAAATCGAGTCCATTGGCTTTTCAATGTATATGGATATGTTGAACCGAGCTGTGAATGCCCTGCGCTCGGGTCAAGTGCCTGATCGAGACATGCCGTTGGAGCCAGTCAGCCAAGAAATCAACCTTCATGTGCCCACGTTGATCCCCGATGATTACCTACCTGATGTACAAACTCGACTGATACTTTATAAGCGTATTTCCGCCGCCGCGTCACAGTTAGACTTAGACAACCTTCAAGTGGAAATCATTGACCGCTTTGGCCTGCTGCCGCCAGCAATGAAAAATCTATTCCAAGTTACCGGGCTAAAAATCATTGCGCAAAGCTTAGGAATTATAAAGCTGGACTTGGGTGAAGAACGTGGCAAGTTAGAGTTCAGCAAAACAACCAAGGTTGATCCAATGGAAATTGTTAAGCTGGTACAGCAAGAAAGCCAAATCTTCAAGCTAGATGGCGCATCTACCTTGCGCATTGAAAAAGACTTGGGCGAATTTACCGAGCGCGTGGAATTTTCTATCGAACTGTTCAACCGTTTGGCGCCGAATGTCGCTGCAGCTGCGTAGCCAAGACATAGGGTAAAACATGAGACGCGCAAATAAATCACAAAGCCAGCGCACTGTGGGTATTAATTCTGCTGCGGCACTGCATGGCGCTTTATTATTAGCGCTGTCTATTGTTATGCAGCCGTACGCGCATTCCGCCACAGATACTAACGCCCCGCCCACGAACTTCCCGCCAACCTACGCGCAGCTAGAGTTGGATGAATTTGCCTCTATCAAGAACCTTGAAGATCTGTTGGAAGAGCGCCGCTTCCGGATAGAAATGATTGTATTTACTCGCTCAGATCAAACCGCGCTTGGGGAAGAACCCCTGCTATTTATTGAGCCGAGAACACTGCCGAAAAGTATGTTCGCTTTGACACCTAGCGCCAGCGCAGCAGATTTGAAGCTTTACGCAGAATCAAATCGCTACTGTATTGGTTATCCAATTATCGCAACTGAGCCACAGCTACCCGAAAAATTGAGGGCATTACTGAATAAGGAAAACGAACCGGAACTGGCTCAGTGGTATGAGCAAGGCATATTGCAGACGGGCGTAGCTGCGACGCCAGAGCCTTTCGATTCAGCGCTGGGCGAAGATTTTTCTTCACTGCCAGAAAATTCGCAGGCGGCAGACACTGTAAAAAGCGAAACCCGTGTTGAGGAAACGTTGGGTGCTTTCGAGCAGCGCCAGAACGGATTTTCTAATGTGGATGAAGTACTAAAAAACGCAGATTTAGAATTAGAGGCATTAGAGCCAGCGATAGCGTTAGCCATTCCCAGCAATACGCCGAGCATCATACCCAGCCCCTACTTAAGTTTTATTAGCCAGTTAAGCTTATTCGAAAACGATGTCAAACAAGGCAGTTACCGTGCCATCCCACCGGAGGGTTTTGAACTCGGCAAAGAGGCAGCCATCCTCGATCGCAATCCCAAGTTTAATCTGGTTCTGCACGAGAGCTGGCAACAGGTAGTACCGCCGCGTGCAGCGCCACTGCAAATCTACGTTGCAGCAAACAACCCTGCTAACTCCCTTCAAGGTTTGATCAGCATCACTTTAGGTCGCTATTTGCATTTCGCTGGACAACTGTGGCTTGAGGCACCCGTTGAGGATTATGAGGCAGAACAATTGCTCAGAAGTGGCGATGCTACAAAAACAACGCCGCAATCTGACCTTGAGCAAATGTTAGTACAGGTTGATTCGTTTGCCGAAGCGCTGAATGAGGGCACGCTCTCAAATTTGGCAAGGCCAGATTTAGTAGCGGCACCTAAGACTGCCTATTTCGAACTCAATGAAAGCCGGCGTATGCGCAGCAAGGAACTACATTACCTTGACCACCCGGCTATGGGCATCATCGTAAAGGTCACACCGGTAGAGGCTTCCTTGGAATTAGCAACGGCCTGGGCAGACTTCGAAGAATACCGAAAGGCAGAGGAGCAAGCGCAATAAATAACTTGTTTGAGTGTCTGGCAAAACTTGCAACGGGCTTTTAACTCTTTCTCTGTCTATCTCTTGCTAATTTTTTACTTTTTCTAAGAAGGTAAAGCGTATATTGACGGCAGGTTCCGACCATAACCTTGTATGTCCATACCGCAACCAAAAAGCAATTGATCAGGACAATTCAAGCCTAAATAGTCGGCTTTGATTTCGACGTGAGCAATATTTTTATCTGCTAAGACAGCAGCAGCCACTTTCCCAGCACCCGCCTCTAGTGCCCATTTTTTAGCATTGGCCAACGTAATACCTTCACCCAAAAAATCGTCAATCAGCAGTACACTTCTATTTCGTAGCGGCGGATGCTCAGCACCTCGCCAAATTAAGTCATCACCTTGCTCATTGTCTGGGTTGCGACTGACGTCCACATAGCCTTGCTGTAGGGGAAACACCATGCGCTGCATAAGCTGGCCCGTTAGATACAAGCCGCCTTGCATAATGCTCAATATGATTGGATTTTGATCTTGTAGCGCAACCGTGATTGCCACGGCCATACGATCAATGGCCGCTGCCACCTGTTCCTTGTTATAAACGATATCCGCCTTTGCGAAGGCGTGGCCTACGCCTTGAGGCATACCTGCAACGATTTCGATGTCTGCAAGCCCATTCATAAACTGGGTTCATTTTGCATCTGTAAATGGACAGTCTGAGTGGGGAATGCGATCTCAGCACCCTGCTCATCTACTATGGCTGCAATTTTTAGCAACACATCTTCTTTGACCTCGTGGTAAGTCTGCCAGTCAGTGGTTTCTGTAAAGGTGTAAACAAAAAACTCCACCGCCGAGGGACCAAAGCTTACTAAGTTCACCATCAATATCTGACGGTGATCGATATCCGCATGCTCTTCCAACATTTTTTTAACGTTTTCGACGATAACGGGTAAGCGGTTTACGTCTTCGTAACGCAGACCAATAGTTTCGTAAATGCGGCGATTCAACATGCGCGAAGGATTTTCAACCGCTAACGAGGTGAAGATCGAATTGGGCAAGTAAAGGGGCCGCTTGTCAAAGGTTCTTATACGGGTCAAACGCCAACCTATGTCTTCGACTGTGCCTTCAATATCGCGATCTGGTGAGCGAATCCAATCACCCACAGAAAATGGGCGATCTAAGAAGATCATCAAGGCACCAAAGAAGTTAGCCAAGATGTCGCGGGCCGCAAAGCCAATGGCAATGCCACCAATACCACCGAATGCAAGAACCCCTGAAATTGAAAAACCAAAGGCCTGTAAAACCAGCAAGACGCCAGTGATAACAATGGACGCACGGAGCAACTTCGCCACCGCGGTAGCTGTTGTGGGATCGACCTTGGCGCGGTGTTTACCCTGAATAAGATTGGCCTCTATGGCGCTGATAAATCTCAGCGCAAACCAAATCATTAACCAGACCACGGCAACGTCGCGAATTTGACCTACGTAGTCGAAAATTTCTGCCTGAGCGCCGCCCCCAACGATTTCTGCAGCAAAGGATATACCCAAGATCCAAATGCCAAGCCCCAATGGCCGTCGCCCGGCATGCACCAGCGCATCATCCCAATGGTTCGAAGTGGCTGTAGCGCGCCGTTCAGCACCATCCAAAAAAACCTTAGCGATAAAACGCACCACGGCGGTAATAAACAGAATTAGAAAAACCTCGCTCACCCAACCATATGTGGTGAACATCGAAATCAGATCATCCATAGTTTGCCAAGTTCCCTAAAAGTTCTCTAAAAGTTCCATACAAGTTCCCTGTCTGCGCCGTAGCGAGTTTCATCAATGAAGTGGCGCACTTTATCACGGTTATTACGTCTTGTTTGCGGGCACAACACTGGATTCAAAGTCGGCATCTATATTTAAACAGTGCTGTACATAAACTCAGTGTACTGTATATACTGCAAGCACTGTATATTTGAACAGGAACACAGAGAATGAAATCCACC
>Ga0206677_10001419_pt1 | contig 22179 bp, 12 predicted proteins | sample M130m12015metaG_FD_155475 | JGI IMG/M metagenome (GOLD analysis project Ga0206677, IMG submission 155475) | Ammonia-oxidizing marine archaeal communities from Monterey Bay, California, United States - M1 30m 12015 | ecosystem: Environmental > Aquatic > Marine > Intertidal zone | place: USA...
AAGTGCAGAAAAAGAATGTCATATTATGCTGGTTGAACCACGTGGTGTAGTCAATACTGGTGAAGCAGACAGTGACCTAACTGCCGAAAACGATGTCTGGATTTAGATTCAAACATTAACAAATTTTAGGTAGTCTCTCCCGGATTTGAACCGAGGTCTGCGGGACCAGAACCCACAATGATGGACCGCTACACTAAGAGACTAGCAGATGGCCCAAAAGCCTCTCATTCTTCAAGTAAACGGTGCCTAATCAACCACGTAATTGTGCAATTACATCGTCAAGTTTAGCGGCACTAGGCCTAAGAATGTCCTCTCCCATCTCGACTATTGGGGTGTCGTGCAAGTCTAAGTCATCATCCAAGGATGGTTTATCTCCGTCGAAGTAAAGCAATCCCATTACGTGCTTTTTGTCAGCATCTGCTTTGTGTAGTGCACCTAGTGCAGCTACAGCATCAGATATGTCGTGATCTTCAGAAATAGTTTCCAATCTCATGGTTGAGCCATCATGCAGAGTAATGTCTCTAAAGGAGCCTGCAGGTACTTCCACTTGTTCTAGTGGTGAGAAGTGTGGAATGTATCCTACAGAGTGTAACTCTGCTTGGTTATCCTTGACATATCCGTATGAGCGAAGAGATTCATCGTTATTGTTGAAAGTAACACAAGGGCTGATTACATCGATCAATGCAAATCCTTTGTGAGACATTGCAGCCTTGATGATTGCAGTCAATTGTTTCTTAGAACCACTGAAAGAACGTGCTACGAATGAGCAACCTAGGTTGATTGCCATTGCACACAAATCGATTGGTTGAGTTTCGTTGATTGCACCCTTCTTCTTCTTGGAACCGACATCTGCTGTTGCAGAATATTGTCCCTTTGTCAATCCATAAACACCGTTGTTTTCGATAATGTAGACCATGTCCACATTGCGTCTGATTGCGTGAATAAGCTGCCCAATTCCAATAGATGCAGAATCTCCATCACCTGATACTCCAAGATATGTCAAGTCTTTGTTGACAACATTAGCTCCAGTAGTTACAGAAGGCATTCTTCCGTGAACTGTATTGAATCCATGAGATTGTCCGAGGTAGTACGCAGGCGTCTTTGAAGAACATCCAATTCCACTCATCTTTGCGATTCTGTGAGGCTTGATTCCATTCTCCCAAGCGGAGTTTACAATCACGCTGGAAATCTGGTCGTGTCCACATCCCGGACAAAGCGAAGATTTTCCGCCAGTGTACGAATCCTTAGGTTCGTTAATCACGTTGAGTTTGATTGCTCTTGCTGGTTTATCGCTCATGCGTTCACCTCCTTCAGAACTTCCATGATCCGCTCAGCATACAATCTTGCACGAGGCGGCATTCCATCGCTGTATGCAACGCTGTGCATCTTGTTTAGTAGATGGTTAGGATACTCTTTACGCATGATTCCATTCATTTGTGCATCACGATTTATTTCTAGAATAATAACTGTGTTGTGCCTCTCTATGAATGCTTGAACTTCACTATGAAGTGGTAGAGCTCTTACTCTACAAGTGCTTACTTTCTTGCCAGTCATTCCTTCTAAGATGTCATCGATTTCTTCGATGGTGTTCTCCATTGAACCATAGAATACAATCCCAATGTCTTTTTCTTCTTCTTCTCGCATAACTGGTGCTGGTAACTTATCGCGTGCTCCGTCAATCTTACGCTTCAAGCGCTGCATTAACTTGTAGTAAACATCAGGCTTTTCGGAATAAGCGCCATCTTCATCGTGGCCAGTTCCTCTATACAAGATTGGATCAAGTCCTGAGCCTGGTAGTGTTCTGTATGGGATTCCGTCTCCGTCAACATCTCTGTAACGGCCATAGTTTTCGATTGAATCCAGTTGCTCTTTTGTGAGAACAACTTTTCCTCTATCCATCGGTTCATCAGGGTATTCAAATCCATGAGAGGCCCATCTGTTCATCCCTAAATCTAGGTCTGAGAATCCGAAGACAGGTGTTTGATATCGCTCTGAAGCATCAAATACTCGCCATCCAAACTCAAAGCATTCTTCAACAGTGCCCGGTATGAAAACAATGTGCTGTGTATCTCCATGGCTTCCTTCGTAAAGCATTGCCAAATCTCCCTGTTGGGTTCTAGTTGGCAATCCTGTGGACGGTCCGACTCGGTTAACATCCCAAAATACAGACGGTACTTCTGCGAAATATGCTAGTCCAATAAATTCCTGCATTAGAGATATTCCAGGTCCTGATGTTGCCGTGATTCCACGAGCTCCGGCCCAGCCGGCTCCAAGAACCATTCCCGCGGCCGCCAATTCATCTTCTGCTTGTAGTACTGCATAGGTCGCCTTTCCTTCATGAGTTCGTAATTCAGGTAACCATGCAATAATTCCTTCAGCCAAACTAGATGATGGTGTAATTGGATACCAAGACAACATTTGGACTCCTCCAAATATTGAGCCAAGAGCTACTGCTTCGTTGCCTTCGATGAAGAATCCACCTTCTTTTCTTTCTCTAGTCTCAACAGTGTATGGGTCTGACTTTGTGAAATTTTCAGCACAGTAGCTACGGCCTAAACGGGCTGCTTCAGAGTTTAATTCAATTGCCTTTGCCTTGCCACCGAATTGTTTTGAGATTGCTTCTTCGAGTACTTGTTGGTCCATTCCTATTAATTCTGCAATTACTCCGACATAAACTACGTTCGCAATCATTCTCGCAAGTTTAGGATTTAAGCCACGGGCGATTTTTGTCATTGGGACCGGGTAAGAGATTATGTCTTCTCGATTCATTTCCATCTTCGAGTCTGTATTCCAAATGACGACCGTTCCTGGCTCTAAACTTGCCAAATCTTCATCCCATGTTGCTGGATTTACAAGGACCTGAATATGTGTTCTATCACCTGGTGCTTGGTACCCTAAGTCGGAGAGGCGAACGATGTACCAAGTTGGTAATCCTGAGATATTTGAGGGGAATAAATTCTTTCCACTTACGGGAATACCCATGTCAAATAATGTCTGTAAAAGAATTAGGTTCGCAGATTGAGAACCTGTTCCATTTGCTGTTGCTATGTTGATGGTGAAATCGTTTACGACCTTGTCCATTTCGGGTTTTCCCCTTAGGTTGGGCCCCCTACGGGGGATTACCATTGCGCACCTGCGTTGGCTTACGCTCTTTGAATGTGTTGATGATATATTCACTATTTCTCCGAGGGTAGGGCTCAAAACTGAAAGCGGTTTCGGATTATCATGGCCGATGAAAAGATTGCTGAAGGTTGGAAAGATGCTGAGAAACTTCTGACTAAAGGTAAAACCAACGGGGCTTTAGATATTCTACGTGCAATAGATCCTGATGGTAAAGAAGCCACAACGCTTCGTTTAGCAGGACAAGCAACATTCATGCAGGCTAGTAAAACTAATTCAAGTTCAGATTACCGTAAAGCTGCAAAGTTACTTCGAGATGCAGTAAAAATGAACCCTCGTGACAAGCAATCAGGCGCACTTTACAATCAAATACTGAACGAAATGCAAGACAACTCAATTTCAGAAACAGTATTTCCAAGGCTGACCAATGATGGTACTCCCACTCCTGCTGGGCTTTTTGCAATTGTAGCTGCGCTATTGATTATCTTGGCAGCGATACAGTTTGTTCAAACCGATGATGAATTTGAAGATGCAGAAGCAGTGATGAGAATAACCTGGACAGATGATTATGGAGTCCTTCATGATGAGAAGATAACAATCGCATTACATCGTGCTGAAGCCCCATTACATGTCGAGAATTTCATTCTCTTAGCAGAAGATGGAAAGTACGACAATGTCATCTTTCACAGAGTCATCGATAAATTCATGATCCAAGGTGGGGATTTTGAACTTAACAGCGGCGGAGGTGGTTACACTGCTAAATGGTATGGATATTGTAACGGCAAGACTACCAATTCGGAGGGTGTGGAATACACTGCTGAAACATGTCAATTGAATCAATGGTCTTTGCCAAGTGAGCACACAAACGGATTGAGACATGGAATTGGTTCTCTTGCTGCAGCACATGCAGGTCTGAACACAGATGGAAGCCAATTTTACATCGTACCTTCCGATTCAGACCCTTGCTGGTTAGACGGGGACCAAGAACAGGCGCCTAACGGGGTTCCTGGGTGTGTTGAAAACAAGAACAAAGATTGCTCATCAAGTTCCTGTCACACTGTCTATGGGACAGTAACAGATGGAATTGAGCACATTGATGCGATTTCTAAGATTAATACCGGGCAGAACGACAAACCATCGTACGACGTCACCATTATGTCAATCGAAATTACTGATGACGGAATCATTGATGGAGAAGCCTGGTACAAATTCTGGTGAATTCGTTTCCTAGTTATGTTGATATGATTTGGCATGCCGCATCGCTCTATGAGCGACTCGGACCCTTTCTCTTCCAAGAAAGAATTTTCTTTAGGTGGACACTACCATTCTCTTGATTCTCTTGATGGTGCTGGCTTAGATACATCTTCTCTGCCGTATTCAATAAGAGTACTTCTAGAAGGGGCACTAAGGAACTGTGATGGTTTCCTAATCACTGAAAAAGATGTAAGAAATATCGCTAATTGGACAGCAAACGGTGAGCGTGGAGAAATCCCTTTCAGACCTTCCCGAGTTATCCTTCAGGACTTCACGGGAGTTCCCGCTGTCGTTGACTTGGCAGCTCTTAGAGATGCAATGGTCGAGATGGGTGGTGACCCAGAAAAAGTAAATCCACAAGTTCCAGTGGATTTGGTGATAGATCATTCTGTTCAGGTAGATGTATCTGGTTCCAATGCTGCGGCACTGGAGATGAATTTAGATATAGAGTATCACCGTAATATGGAAAGATACACTTTCTTGAAATGGGGCCAACAATCACTGGAAAATTTCCGAGCAGTCCCTCCATCTAGAGGAATTGTGCATCAAGTAAATCTGGAATGGATTGCTACAGTTGCTCGTCAAGAAAACGGAGTTTGGTTACCTGACTCCTTGGTAGGAACAGACTCTCACACCACTATGATCAACGGACTCGGCGTACTTGGTTGGGGTGTTGGTGGAATTGAAGCAGAGGCTGTGATGTTAGGGCAACCAATCTACATGCTATCTCCTGATGTCATAGGTTTCCGCCTGAATGGAAACCTTAATCCAGGCGTCACTGCTACTGATATGACTTTGAGAATCGTAGAGTTGCTTCGTGAACATGGCGTGGTCGGGAAATTTGTAGAATTTTTCGGAGAAGGCATGGCAGCTTTATCCCTGCCAGACCGTGCAACAATTGCTAACATGGCCCCTGAATATGGGGCGACATGTGGTTTCTTCCCTGTTGACGGTAATACTCTGTCTTACATGCGATTGTCTGGACGAGACGAGGAACATATTGCAGGGGTTGAAGCATACTGTAAAGCACAAGGTCTATGGTACGACTCATCCACTCCAGAGAAGAGTTACACGGCCCTTCTCGAATTAGATTTGTCAACAGTTCAACCTGCTCTTGCCGGTCCTAAGAGACCTCAAGATAGAGTCGATTTATCAAATATGGCTTCTCACTTTGAAGAGTCACTGACTCACGAACTAGGGCATCATGGACACGGTCTTTCCGAATCTGATCTTTCTAAATCCTCATTGGTTGGGGATGATTATGACTTGAATCACGGCGATGTTGTAATCGCAGCAATCACTTCCTGTACTAATACTTCGAACCCTGGAGTTATGCTGGCTGCGGGCTTGTTAGCTCGTAATGCAAGAGAAAGCGGTTTGATGGTAAAACCGTGGGTCAAGACCTCTTTGGCTCCTGGTTCAAGAGTTGTAACTGAATATTACGAAGTAAATGGACTCGATGTAGATTTAGCGGCACTAGGTTTCAACAATGTAGGCTATGGTTGCACAACTTGTATTGGCAACTCTGGACCTCTTCCAGAAGACATAGAGGCTGCAATTGACGATTCAGGTTTGATTGTAGGTTCTGTTATCTCTGGAAATCGTAACTTTGAGGGTAGAGTCCATCAGAAAGTGAAGGCATCATATCTTGCAAGTCCTCCATTAGTTGTGGCATATGCAATCGCTGGAAGTCTGAATGTAGATTTGACAAGAGACCCACTCGGAATTGGCAATGATGGTAAACCAGTTATGCTTTCAGATGTATGGCCTAGTGACGAGCAATTATCTGCCGCACTGGCTAAGATTACACCTGAGATGTTTAGAGGTAGATATTCCACTGTAATGCAAGAGCCAAGGTGGGACTCAATTCCAAGTGAACCATCGCCTCTTTATCCATGGCAAGATGATTCAACCTACATCAGGCTACCAAGCTTCTTCCAAGGACTATCCAAGAATGCACAACCTATTGAATCCATATCTGGAGCGAAAGTATTACTCAAGTTAGGAGATTCAATTACTACAGATCACATATCTCCTGCAGGAGCATTCCCTGAAGATGGGCCTGCTGGTAAGTGGCTTACAGAAAGAGGAGTCCAAAAGGGTGATTTCAATTCCTTTGGTAGCCGTCGTGGAAACCACGAAATCATGATGCGTGGTACATTTGCGAATGTAAGAGTACGAAATCAAATGGCTCCAGGGACTGAAGGAGGTTTCGCAATGAATCACAAGACAGGACAAATCGAATCTGTATTCGACGCAGCAATGGACAGCGAATCGCCTATGGTTGTTTTAGCAGGCTCGCAATATGGTACTGGCAGCAGTAGAGATTGGGCTGCTAAGGGTACATATTTGCTAGGTGTCAAAGCGGTTATAGCGACTTCTTTCGAAAGAATTCATCGCTCCAACCTAGTTGGTATGGGTGTTCTTCCTTTGACATTCAAAGATGGTGAAGATGCAGATACTTTGGGACTCGATGGGACTGAATCATTCGACATACCAGTGACTGACGATGTCAAGGCTTTGCAAGAATTGACAATTACTGCTAATAAATCGGATGGAAGTAGCGTAAGTTTCGTTGCTGATGTGCGTCTTGATACCCCGGTTGAAGTTGATTATTATCGAAATGGTGGAATTCTCCATACTGTGCTGAGAAATTTAGCACAATAAGACCGGTGGGTTGATTTCCCACCACCCTTAGGGTGATTACATGCAGGAGTTGAGAGGATACGTTCGCTATCGCTTCCGCAGTGAGGAAGACGACATAGATGTCTTGCTCGAAGGAGACGCAGATTGGGTCAGAGGCATTGTTGCCGAATTGGGCCTGAGGAAGGTTGGCTGGATGATGCCTATGGCAGTTGACAGCACCAAGATTTCAAATTCTGGAGTTGCTAGTGATTCTGATGTAATGCCATCTGGTAAACCAAAAGACATGGGTCCGGAGCCAGATCCTGGAAGAATTCCAATTATTCGTAGGCCAATTGGACAACTCGACTTAACTGCCAAATTAATCGAGGTCGGTCTTGAAAACCCAGTACGCCCTACCTCCGATCAATTAAGGGAACTATTAGACGAACTCGAAGAACCTCATCCCGCTCAAGGGCCAATGGTAAAAGACCCGATGGCAGAATCTTGGCTGAAAGAATTACTCCGTCTTGTTGTTAGGAAATATGGAGTTACAGCAATCTCAACCGAGACCATAGCTCTCGCAGCAAGTGATTATCTTGGAGACAGGGAAGGGCTCGAACTAGAACTATTCCTTGAAGCAATGTTCAGGGCTGGAAAAATAGTCAAGGTTCACGGCGGAGATGCCACTGGATGGGGCCCGTCACCTGCCTGGTTATCATCCGGACTATGATCTAATTTGCCGGTTTCAGCAATATCTGGCTATTCGTTGTACTGCATGGCATTTTATTCATTTTGGAAAACTCACATGCCCAAAGGAATTAAAGTGGTAATTGAACTCCGAAGAAGCGAGTGATGATGATGCTTTGGAAGACTATGAATAAAGACGGACGCGCTAGAGCGCTACTTCTTGTCTTGGTAATGCTACTTTCAACGACTGCTGCGAACCTCGTTTCTGCGTCGACTTCAAGAACATATACTACAGACACAGATCCTGTGGATGTTGCTCTTGGAGACTTCGATTGTGATGGAGACCTAGATATCGTAACAGCCAATGACCGTAGTACGAAAATAACTGTATTGTGGAACGAGAATGGACAATTCCAGAAGCGTTCAGACATTTGGACATCGGCTAATGCAAACCAGGATGCGAATTTCGAAGATCATTCCAACACTCAGCAAGTCGAAGTCGGTGAATTCACCGGAGACGACGCAATCGACATCGTAATTTATGCTCGTAACAGGCCTCTAAAGCAGGATGCATCTGGAGCAATTGTCGTAGATAAGCCAGGTAACGTTACAATCATAGAAAACGATGGATGCAGCGTTGACACATTCTCAATCGGGCAGCAGTTCGATGTAGTTTGGATGTGGGACCTTGCAGTAGCAGATTTGGATGATGATGGCGAAGACGACATCGTCACTCTAGAGCTGCTTGCTGACCTTAAGAATCAACGTGTAGTCACTTACATGGGCCCTATCACTTCAAGCACTCAGGGGCAGATTACCAGCCTAGGTGACTCAACTCAGAACTCTTACACAGAATTGGAATTGGGAGATTGGGGAGAGCCTAGTCAAACAAACCCAGTTAGTGGGAATTGTGATGACATAGATTTGTGGTTAGTTCGCAACCAAGGTGTAGACTACCTTACCGGGGCTGCAACCAACCCTGGTAAGTCTGACAACGTCACAGTTGTGGAATTCAACTGTTTGACTAACACTTTCCCTGCTACAGTTACATGGAGTCCAACTGGTGGAGCAGGCCTTCACGTTCACGCACTAGGGCCACGATTCGGTGGATTTGACATCGCAGACATTGATGATGACGGAATTATTGACGTTGTAGCAATTAACGATGCTAACACTGAGAATGTGACTTATGCAACAATCACTCAGTCCACTCACACATACAGTAGTTCAAAGACTGTATACTTCGGACCTTACATCGCTTGGGAAGTAACTGTTGGAGAATTGAATGGAGACGGGGAGCCTGATTTCATTCATGCTGCTAAGTTCAAGCAATCTAACTCTACTTCCTCTACTGGTGATACAACCACCAACTATTATCTGAACCTACCAACGAGTGTTCAAGTTACACTCTCAAACGGTAATGGTGGGCACATGAACCCTCTAGAGTACTTTGGTGCTATGAGGCCTACAACTGTTGCAATTGGACAAGTAATCGGTGGCAACAACAGTGCTCCAGATTTGATTGTCGGGCACGGTTCTTACGACCAGCTGACCTACGATGACAACTTTGGCTGGGATGGCTCATATGACCGAATAGTCGTTATCGAAATGGATAACAAAGATCTTGCAGTTTCAGGAATAGACATCTCTCCTACAGATGCATACATCGGCGCACTAGGCGAAGGAAACCGTGAAGTCGAAGTGACAGTTACTAACACAGGAATGGATATTCTTAATGGACAGGCTACATTAGATGTTGAAATCAAGGAAGTAGATGAAACAGCATCTACCAACGTAACAGTCTATGCAATGGATTGGGACAACCCAGAAGATACATCCGGATGTGGATCTGGATGTACCTGGTCTACTGAAGCCTACCATGGTGTAAGTCACTGGCATGAAGAAGTTGCAGCAAACAGTACCGTTGGTCACACCTCTGGTAACAACGCAGCATCACAATCAGCTAACGCAAACAACCCAACCGACTTTATGTGGTCTGGTGTAATGAAAACCAATTCCAGTGGAGACACGTGGTCTGGTTACGAACCTAACTGGGACGAAGGACTTGTTCTGAATGATGTTGATTTGACAGGGGCAGATCGTGCATACATGAGTCTAGAGATGTTCAGGCATCTTGGATTAGCTGACCTTTACACTCAAGACCAGAATGGATACGTTCTTGCTGAAGTCTGGGATGATGCTGCAATGATTGAAGTGTTCTCTGAAGACTTAGGATGGGTTACAATATCTTGCCCTACAAGCGCTTACTTCTCAAACCAATGCCCTTCACAAGTCAGTTACTGGGGCGGTTATGACAATAGTAGAGTGGATAGCCAACAGAACACAGGACTAGAGGCTTCGATTTACAAATATGGTGGAGCAATTCCTGGTACTCAGTACGGATGGGGTAACTTCACTGAAGATGACCTTGGTTCATTCGATCTATCCCGCTTCACAGGAGAAACAGTTGACATCCGTTTCAGATTCAAATCTGGATGGGAAGGATCACTTGGTGCAAATGAAACACAGTGGTCTGGACGCGACGGATTCGCAATCGACAACGTAACAATCTGGAAGCAGAATACTGCCTTCACATCGAACGTTCAAAACCAGCAATCAAACATTAACATGAACAATCTTGCTCCAAACGAGGATTACACTACAAAAATCACTGCGGATTTCGTTAATGGAACTACTTACCGTATTTCGGCGGTACTGAACTTCGCTCAAGATGAGCAACCTGCAAATGATGAGATTGTTGGCTACATTACAGCATTCAATATCTTTGACCCTGCAGTCTTAGGAATTGAATCATTCAAACCTGGTAGTTTGTATGCTGAAGGTAACTTCCCAATCGAAGTTCTTGTTGAACATCTTGGAAATACAAATGTTACTTTCGATATTGAAGCAAAGGTCTACAGCGCTCTACCTACAGATGTCTATTGTGGTTCACCTCTAGTTGTCTGTGAAGAAGGATTCGAAGGAGGAGTGGCTGGATTCAGATACACCGACGACAGCAATGCTAACGGTGGAATAATCGACGATTCTACATGTGCAGAGAAGTTATTCGGCTCCCACGCATATTGGTTCGGCCACCCATGTGACACTGCAAACAGTTTCGGAGACGTATGGGAGAATGAAACTCTAACCATCCCTGGAATTGATTTAACCAACATGTCTGGAGATTATGTTGCTCTAAACTTCGAATATTTCGCAGAAACATGGTTCGATATACTACAATCTGGTCAGACTACATCTGTGAATGATTATGCTGCATTGACAGTAGATTGGAACAAAGGAGGAACTGATTATGATGGAGTTATTTACGGACAGTGGATTGACTACAACGAAGATGGATTCTGTATTGTCGATGAAGATGGGAATGGATTCATTGACCCAGTCAATGAGACAACATTAGATCAATCAGAGATTTCCGGAATCGGAGATCCACAAAACATCAACGGCGGATCAGGCAACTACAACGTATTCTTCAACACTGACGGCTTAGTTCAGAGTCGAAGTATAGACTTGACACACCTTTACGTTGTCAATACAACTTCTCCTGATTCTAGCCAATGGACTGATGAATGTATGAGTCTGGCGGGTTCAGTAGTTGACCTCAATTTCGAGTTCCAGTCTAACGATGACGGACACAATGGTCAGAATGACGGAGTACGTGGAGTTGCTTTCGATAATATCTCTCTGGAAGAATTTACCTTCAGCCAAGATGCAACCTACAGTACAACAGTTGTTGACCTAGATGCAGAAGAGAACCGCACAATCGCAATTTCTAACCATGACTTCGTTTCTGGAGTTTACAAGATAGAAGTTGAATCACAGTTCGACAACACTTCCCAAGGAACATCTTGGTATGGATTTGAAGAAATCTCACTTGCTAACAACCTAGCAAGAGTTATTTTCTCAGTTGAAAGTGTTGATATTACTCTAGGTAAGCCAGATCAGATTTCATGTCTTGATGACGTCGTACTAGATTGTGTACTACCAATAGATAGCGCAAAGGTGCACGATTGGTCCCTATCTGCTACGAACGGTGTTCTACAGGGAGACTACACTTTCCACATGACAGTTGTTGATGATGCAGACGGTAGTCAAGTTCACACAACAACTGCAGGTCCAAGTCAGACATTAAGTGCACAAGAGAGGACAACAGTATCCTATACTCCGTGGAACGGATGGTTAGATGGTCACACATACAACATCAGTTTCCACGCCTCTCTACCTGATGGTAGCACTTCTGGAAATGTCCGTTACTTCCATGCATCATTTGCTGACCAAATCGATATAGCAATCCTTTCTGGTGACTCTACTCGTGTATCCTCAATTAAGCAGGACATGTCCCTTCTAGGAATGACTTACACACAGTATGATATCAACGACTGGGGCGAATACCTCGACCTAGGATGGTTAAGTCATTACGACAAGGTAATTATGCCTTGGCAAGATGTTAACACAGCTAAGCCTGGTGATGAAGGTGGAAAGGGTTACTACGAATTAATCGGTATTGATTCTTACCAAACTGTATTGAAGAACTTCATGTCATCGGGAGGAACAGTTCAGGTTCACCTTTCTGGAGCGACTGATTACTACGAGTACTCTTCATCTACTGGAGAAAGCTTACTTCCATTCGACATGGATATTCAGCCTAGAAATTCTCCAGAAACTAGAGTCACCTACAACAACATGGAAGTTGCAGACCCATACCATCCTATATTGGAAGGCGTGGACCTTGCAGCATTCCAAGGGTTCGACCAATTCGGGACAGTTACAGAATCTATTGTTAACACCAAGAGCGCTTCTGCAACATCAGTTCCACGTGCTTGTAATGGATACTCCGAAGAAGGAGGATCTTTCCAAAGGCTGTTGCAATCTGAAGCGGATTCTCAAGACACAGTACTGGGTGTATGCAGTTATGTTGATGGTGGTCTAATCGTTACTACAATAGATGTAGCAAGTGTATCTGACAGAGCAGACAGTAGCACTTTCCCTCTTCTTGGAAACATGCTTTCCTACCAAGTAACACCTTATCCTAATGGGTTTGGAACACTTGGCAGTGGTCTAGATTTGACAATCAATGGAGAAATACCATCATTCGATCCATCGACTGGTGGATATGCTTACCACTACATGAAGAGTAACTCCGAGATTACTTTCGGACATATTACCAGCACTTCTGATGTATTATCAACAGACTGGGTTATCAGCGGACCAACAGACTGGGCCGGCTCTTCAATGGCTAGCGGTACAGATCACACAGATTTGGCAACACCAACTGTTGATTTCTGTAAGGTAGACCTCTCATCAGCGACAGGATGTCTCCAGGGCGCAACTTGGGAAGTTACACTCTTCCTGCACGATGCAGCTGGGCATTCTCGCTCTATCTCAGTCACAGTAATGACTGATGATACAAGAGCTGACGAATTCCGTCCTGTAGCAGATGCAATGGTGGATATGAGAGTTGAATATGAAGACTTGATTGAAGACCGCGGCGTCAAACCTGTTTCTGGTATCGACTGGCCTCTTCAGAGAATCAATCTAGATGAGACTGGATCTTTGACAGTTCACTTCGATGCAGGAAACTCCTCTGATGCAGATGCTCTTTCCGGTAACGGAATTGAATCTTACGAATGGACAGTTCTGTTTGACAAGCCTTACAACGAAGATGACTACAAATTGGAAGGGCATAATTTCATCACTCCATCTTCAAGCGATGGAGCATGGGCATACACTTTCAGCAACGTCACAGTAGATCCAAGTGGTCAGACTGAATCTCTAATTCGTATCGAATTAGTAGTTTATGACCAAGCAGGAAAGAGTTCTGACAAGTACAAGATGTACTTCTCTGTTGTACCTGAAGGGTTCGGAGATGCTGAACCAACAGTACAGATTGATGTATCTTTCAACGGAACCAAGGTTGATACAGATACCATTACACTTGCAGGTAACGTAGTTGACGGTGCTGAACAGGGCGATGTGTATGTTGAAGCCGCTCTTCTAGACACAACATTCGATGAGACTGCAGTAATGAAATACACTCTTCAACTCGAAGGTAAGTGGGCAAGATCTGATGCGTTAGGAAATGGCGAAGGGTTCGAATTAACTCTGAATATCCAAGACCTGTTTGATAATCAAACCAAGTCGAAGAGAGTTTACCTGAAGGTATACGAAGGAGACGACAAGCGTTGGCCTATCATTTACTGGATCGAAATCACACTACCTGCATGTCAGGGTGAAGATGTATCTGTTGAAGTCTTAGATGCAGAACCAGATGCATACTGGATTTGGAATGAAGATACTCAAGCTTGTGAGTGGTCTGGTCAATACGTAGACACAGATGGTGACGGAATTCCTGACGAAGAACCAGTTAGTGACGAAGCCGAATCTGATGGCTCCGGTGATTTGATGCTATATCTCGGAGGAGGTCTTGGTCTTGCGTTAATCGTAATTCTATCCCTCTTCTTCGTACTCCGTGGCGGAAATGAAGACGAAATCGTGGACTCAGGAATGGGTGGCGATTTCAGTGCAACCGCTCAAGGATATGCAGGTGTGGCACAGATGGATCCAATGGAGCAATATGTTCAGCAACTAATCGCTCAAGGATACCCTGAAGAAACAGCTAGAGCGTATGCTCAGCAGTATGCAGGTCATTTCCAACAATAGGATGAATCGCTATTGGAACAAGACTCTGCCTTGACGGGCAGGGTCTTGTGACCGATTGAACTATGAGTAGTGTCCACTCGCCATGAGGCATGGACAAGGGTGCTAACTATACCGTCGCAGATTTGAGTCTGGCAGAAGAAGGTTCGTTACGTGTTGATTGGGCACGTTCAAGGATGCCGGTACTTGCTGCATTGAAGGCGCAAGCTGAACAAGACAAGCCTCTCGCAGGAATGCGCGTCGCAGGCTGTCTTCACGTAACTAAAGAGACAGCAGTTCTGATAGAAACAATCCGTGCAGCCGGTGCTGAAATATCTTGGTCGGGCTGTAATCCACTTTCTACTCAGGATGATGTGGCAGCATGGCTTGCAAGAGAAGGATATTCAGTACACGCTTGGCATGGCCAATCGGTAGACGATTTCTATTGGTGTATTGACAAAACTTTGGAATTTAAGCCAACTTTGACACTTGATGATGGTGCAGATTTGATTGTACGAGTACATGGTGAGAAATCAGAATATGCTGAAACAGTAATCGGCGGTACTGAAGAAACGACAACAGGGGTTCACCGACTACGCGCTATGGCAGCAGCAGGTGATCTAAAGTATCCTGTTATCGCAGTTAATGATGCAGTCACAAAATGGGATTTTGACAACGTGTATGGTACGGGACAATCTACTATTGATGGCATTCTACGTTCTACCAGCGTATTGATTGCGGGTAAGACATTCGTTGTGGCAGGATATGGCCACTGTGGAAGAGGCCTTGCTATGAGGGCTAAGGGAATGGGTGCCAATGTAGTAATTACAGAGATTGATCCTCTTCCTGGTCTTAGGGCTGTAATGGATGGTTTCAGAGTCATGAAGATGGATGAAGCTGCAGCGATTGGTGATATCTTTTGTACTGCTACTGGAATGAAGGACGTTATTACAGGGCACCATATTGACATGATGAAAGACGGTGCTTTGATCTCTAACACTGGGCATTATGATTGCGAAATTAATATTGAACAACTGAAAGAGCGTTCAGTTTCAGTACGCACAATCCGTCCAGAGAATGATGAATACACTTTGGAAGATGGACGAAGAGTCTACCTTCTTGCAGACGGGCGTTTAGTAAACCTAGCAGCTGCTGAAGGTCACCCATCCGAAGTTATGGACATGAGTTTCGCAAACCAGTTCCTTTCATTATGCAGACTTGCTGCTGAAGCGGAATCTCTTGAAACTGATGTTTACGATATTTCATTGGAGCAAGATATGGATCTCGCCTCTACTAAATTAGAGACTCTTGGTTTCTCAATAGATGTCTTGACACCCGAACAAGTCAGATATTCTACAGATTACACTGCAGGAACATGATACGGTGTCACTCTTCTTCGTAAGAAGTAGGGGTGTCAACTTCTGAATCTCCATCTTCGATGAATCCCATTTCATCATAGTGGGATTCAAAGTCTGGCATATTCATTTTCCAGTTTCTTGGAAGTCTGTTATCCGATTCGATAATCTTGTTCAGACGCTGTTGGAATGCCGGCGGGTGTCTAGAAAATAGGAACATGTAAAGTTTTGAGCCACGAATATCTTCTGGAATCACAACTTTACCACTACTTGCTTCAAACTGTATCGCTCTGAGAAGATTAAATCCAGGACGGTTGACTCTTTGGTACAATTTTCTAGTAAATGACATTCCAATTATCACGGTCACCAGAATTAGTAAACTGGTGAGACAGAATCCTCCCCAGCCGTCGCCGAATAAAGATCGAGATACGAATACTTCCATCATAAGGAATGGGACAGTAGTCATCATGAACAGCATATTTTCTGAAACAGGAGCTTTGTTCGCTCTCATTTTAATGGCAGTCCAACCTCCATGTTTCTTTTGCCATGGTTTGAAGTGAACCTTTGGGTCTTGTTCTGCTGACATCTCCAATGTTCTGTGTAGGTGAGTAATACGGGCTAATTGGGAATTTGCAATATCTAGGTTTTCTTCAAACAGAGAACTAAGTCTGTCTCTTGCTTCAACATACATTCCTAAATCTGATAGAATTGTTGTTTGCTCAATTATTGGAACCGATTCCAATGGTGCCATTTCCCTACATCGTTGCCACCAGTGAAGTGCATCCTCATACAATCCTAATTGGTCAACCATTATTCTGCCACCCTTAACCCAAGCATCAACTCTGGTTGGGTCGATATCGATGATCTTGTTACAGGCCACTAAAGCTTTCGAGGCTTGTTCAATATCTGGATATTTACCGTCTGGAGATAATAGTCCTACGATCATCCACCAAGCGTTAGTATGCTCAGGGTCAGCCTTAACGGCCAGTCTAGCATGTTCAAGTGCGTTATCTAATTCACCATTCTCTTCAGCTTCAATTGCATCAAGATAATGATTTTCAGCGCTCATTCACGTTTCCTCCGATTATACTTAACCGAATGGAGGGGCAGTGGTTCTTTCAATTTCCCGTGATGTCCCTTTCTTGGGCCACCTACTCTTTTGGAACGTCCACAACTGAAACAATCATTTCTCTTAGCAAAATTGGACTTTCCACATTGTGGGCAATCCCAGTCTCCCGGTCGAGAAGTTTGTTCTCCTCTCCGGTCTCCTGGTCTTCTGTCATTACCTTCCCAGTTTTTGGAAGGTGCTCTTTCTCTACGGCCTTTAGGTGCACCACAGCGGTTACATTCTGTTCTGAATGAGAAGTTGGAGTTCTTACATTCTCGGCATTCCCAATCATTGTCTGAATGGTTTCCACGGTCGTTTCCTCCGCGTCGATTATCTCTTCCACGACGGTCGTCTCCACCACGTCTGTCGTCTCTACCTCTACGGTCATCTCTGCCTCGTCTATCGTTCCCACCGCGCCTATCATCGCTTCGGTTAGAACTGCCTTGGCCTCGTGGTTCTCCACATCGATTACATTCTGTTCTGAATGCAAAGTTTGAGTTTTGACATTTTGGACAGTCCCAATCATTGTTTGAATGGTTGCCACGATTGTCTCTGCGGTCATCACGGCCCCTTCTGTCGTCTCTTCCGCGACGGTCGTCTCTTCCTCTCCGGTCATCTCTTCCGCGACGGTCGTCTCTACCGCCTCTGTCGTTACGCTGGAAGTTTGATGAACCAGACCCCTTAGGCTCTCCACATCGATTACATTCTGTTCTGAATGCGAAGTTAGAGTTTTGACATTTAGGGCAATCCCAGTCGCGATTGTTCGAGTTGTCTCTTCGATTGTCACGGCCTCTGTTCTCTCTTCCGCGCCTGTCATTCCCGCCTCGACTATCGTCTCGGCCTCTTCGGTCATCTCTGCCACGCCTGTCACCGTCTCTTCGGTCTTCACCAAAGTTTCGCGATTCACGCTGTTTCTTAGTTCGAATTGTAATCTCAATACCGATCATGTCGCTAGCATTTGATTTCCTATCGAGGTGAGCTATATGGACCATTGAATCGCTAAGATTGCCAATAACTCCATCCACTTTGCCGATATAAGTTTCACTAGAATCGACCATTACAGAGCCGAGTGCAGGACAAGCCCCCGAGTAACTAATCAGCAGTCCGCCTTCGTGGCTGACCCGCTCTACACGCCCTTTGAACATGACCATCGCTCGGAGTACTACTTTTCAGTGTGACGGTTAGTCTCTGCGAAGCAAAACAGCTGCTCCAAGCATAGAAATTACCGTTGCAAAGATGCCGATTGACGGCAAACCGCTTTCCTCTTCGGAGCTGTCATCGGTAATATCTGGAGTGGTGTCATCACTACCATACGGGTCACCAACAATGACACCAGTTAGAGACCATTCACCTGCAGAGTCCTCTGCTCTGATTACAACGTCGTAATATGTCAGCCCATCAGCGATACATTTCGCAATTGAGAGGCTAACAGTCCAGGCTTCACCATCGGTAGTGAATCCAGTCGTAGTTTCTCCACACATTGTGGCAGAGAGGATAACTTCTCCACCATCTGGGTCTATTGCTGTACCGGACAAACTAAACGAGTATGAATCAGAAGACCAAGTAGCGTAAGTACCTTCAATTTCGTCCATATCAATCTCAACCACTGGTGGAGTGTTCAGCTTCTCTATTCCGTCGAAATCGAATTCTGCTTCCCAATCAAGCATCCCCGGGGATGTGGCTGTAACGTGAATCATGAATGCTCCTGGCATCAAGCCTGAAAGGCTGATTGAGTCATTGGATTGAGTAGAGCCAAGATTGACATTAGTTGCAGGTCCGTTGTTACCACTTTGGCTAGCAGCGATTGTAAGTGCTAGGTTTTGTACTAACAAAGATGGTTCTGATTCAATGTTTATCGAATCTGTGTACCAGTTTTTACTAATCTGGCGCACAATTAGATCGGGCACTCTGAAACTTGCAGGCTCTCCAAATCTCCATGTGTGGGTTACATTGTTTGTCGCACCATATGGGTCGACAATTGAACATTCAGCATTTCCAGAATCAGAGCCTCCAGATGTGACAAGTAATTCACCATCTGAATTCATTCTGCTGGACCATCCCTGCTCTGTGAATTGGCAGTCTAATCCCCATGCATCATCATCACTTGCCCAGTCAGCCATTGTTTCTCCAGTAATCGCAACAACTTCGCTACCATCGTTGATCATTGGGATGATAGTGTTGTCTGCAGGAGCATTATCTGTCCATTCTGGGACGTCGTTTGTTTCAGGAGGAGATGTAGTCATGTCGAAGAATACATTTCGAATCATTGGCCAGTCTGCCTTATCATAACCGATTGTCATTTTTACTCGAACGCTTCCATCAGGCAGGAAATTTTCTTCAATCGAGCCAGCGTTAAGGTTCTCTACAACATTGACTGTTCCATCAGATGATGTTATTTCATCTTGAATTGTCCAGTTCGCCATTCTCATGCCATCGATGTATGGGAATGTGAAAACCATTGTTGCGCTTGTGACATTTGTAGCGTTCATGGCTACTGTAAAGTCACTCTCACCGGAATTAGGTAATTTGTTGAATCTTGTATTATGTGTTTCATCAGACTTGGTAAACATTGAAATTTCTAGGTTGTTAGTTGCAGAAGTCGGGACTTCTCGGCAATCTGTACTTGCTAGGGTGTATCTACCCGCACAGGACCTTTCTTCAGGATGACCATCCGGAATCAAATTTACTTCTTCAAGTCCAATTCCATCCTCGACGAATTCAACATCATTCCAATCAACTCCGCCACGGTGTGGCATGCCTTCTCTAATTCCTATTCGAGTATACATGTCTGCAATGCACTTTGCACCAATTTCTCGAACAGCATCTCTTTCGTCGGTTGAAATCCAGTCGTTGTCTCCTCCAGGGAATCCTTCGAACAAAGCGTCTAGGTTGTCTCTAACTACTGCTGCACGACTTTCATTAACCCATGAGTTTGCGTAAAGGTCTGAAGTAGCCCAATCATCTAGGATCTGGAACTCGAAAACAGCATTATTGTATTCGAATAGGTCTTCAAAAGTATAACCTGAACAGTCAACGTCATCCATTTGGCGTCCAGAATCTTCAGCCGTTATAGCGGTAGTCATCGACATTGTTGCCATCAAGGCGGCTAGTAAGAATACAGAAATTCTTCCCTTCATGCCCTGTCCTACGGGCAGAATACACTTAGTGTGTTCCACTACATGTCAAGGAATCATTCGTTCTATTCTACGTATGAATAGTTGTAGCGGGATAATGCTCCAAAGTATTGCAGCAAGGCTTGCAATCATAGGTGAAACTCCTCGGTCAATATCATGAAGTGGTAATTCTAGCAAGTGGTGATAAACTCCGTTTGGAGAGAACAAGTCCATTATTGCTTCAATTTCAATATACTCTGTAGAGTTGAGGTTTTCAACTCCTACACCAAATAAGCCTGCAGTTACCGTTGTGAGGACAAGCCACAGCAAGGTGAATATCATCCATACTCCCAATCCTACTGCTATTGATGAACCCAGGTCTTTGGCCCATGAAGATGCAAGTAATTGAATCAAAGTATACCATAGTAGTAGTAGGCCTGTAGCCAAGGTATGAATGAATAACTCTTCTATGCTAGGAAGATCATCTAATCGATACCAGATAATCCCCAAACTGATGATATTCAATAACAGAACCGGAGCGAAAATTGCCCCCCAGTGCCCAATCAGTAAAGATCTAGCATATACTGAGCGACTAATTGGTTGTGATAATTTAATCTCTAATACACCCGATAAACGGTCTCTACTAACCCCGTCGAATGAGATTAGTACCGCTCCCATAGTAGCAGAAAAAACGATGAATGCAGTGGATGCAAACATCACATCGTAAGCAGAATCAATCACTAATTCCGCCGGTAGATTTGCTTTTGGATCAGATAGTCCCCAACTTGAGAATAATATGAACATTGCAAGAAGAGGCCATATCACCAGCATACGCCCCGCAGACATACGTTCCTTCATGATGTGCCAACCTAGAGAATAAGCACTCATTCTTCCTCAACTCCAATTTGTTTGAAGGGTAGAAGGTCATCATTAGCAAGGTCGAGTGAGATATCTTCGGGGGCTATTCCTGTTACTGAACAGATCATTTCTACGATCCCTGAGTCTGAATCAAGTTCGAGTTTCTTGCGTACATTTGGTAATGTGCCTTCAATCAGTAACTGTCCATGATGCAGCAGTGCAATCCTGTCAACTAAAGCCTCTAAATCGGTCACTTGGTGTGAAGAAATGACTATTGCTACTCCTTTAGATGCTAAATCTTTCAATAGGTTACAGAATGCTCTCTGAGCTAGTGGGTCAAGGCCGTTTAGAGGTTCATCCATAACCAGTATTTTCGGGTCACCAAGTAATGCACAGGCTAAAGAAAGGCGTTGACGCATTCCTTGTGACAGATCATCTAAATAATTCTCAGATTTCGATGAAAGTCCAACCTTTCGAATAATGTCGTCAATGTCGACCTCTTCATCCCTCATCATTGCAATTGTCCGCAATGAGTTTAGAACACTGACCCTGCCTTCCCAACGAACTTGTTCCGGCATATACCCTATGCCATTACGACGTGATGAACTCGATTTATTGAAGCCGTCACTATCATACAATCCACAAATCGCCCTCATCAGAGTACTTTTCCCTGCGCCGTTTGGGCCAATTAGTCCGAGGATAATTCCTGGCTTAATTTCTAAATTGATTGAATGTATTCCGGGACCATCTCTTTTTGCCCATGGTTTCCAGTTAGAGAAGTCCCTAATCTTGTGCCGCCAAGACACATTGGTTAGAGTCAGGGCCGGCTCCATTGAACCCGAAGCCAGCATACACCCATTACAATGTGCCGCTTGAGTAATTGATTGAGGGTTTCACTTATTGTTTCGAAGTGATAGGACATACTGTGTTCGGAGGTATTCTAGCATCTGTTGTCCTCGTGGCAGCCCTGTTTGGAATATTGAAATGGCGTTCAGAAGATTTTGATAAAAATCTAATGATTTCACTTTCGGTTTGTATAGCATTGTTGTGGGTAATACCTTGGGGTGTTTTCCTTATAATTCCTGTAGCACTAGCGTTTTCATTTGTTAGCCCTGCTGGTCGTGAAGAGTGGAAAATATACCGGGACAGGCGTATTGCAGTCAGCTTAGCTCTAGTCATAATACTGAATTTATTCGCATACTATCCAGTGTCAACACCTGTTGGGGCGGAAGAGTGGGGGAATCCAATATCAACAGAAAACCCGTATGCACCATCTTGGCCCGCTAGTGAGCAGCATACTTGGTTGTATGATGGTGCTATTATTGGTGTAGTCAATGTACGTACACCTCACACTTTCAGCCCCTGGTCGCAGGAATCATCCACTATTACGTTAGGCGTAATGCTT
>Ga0206677_10001421_pt1 | contig 22174 bp, 1 predicted proteins | sample M130m12015metaG_FD_155475 | JGI IMG/M metagenome (GOLD analysis project Ga0206677, IMG submission 155475) | Ammonia-oxidizing marine archaeal communities from Monterey Bay, California, United States - M1 30m 12015 | ecosystem: Environmental > Aquatic > Marine > Intertidal zone | place: USA...
CCGTCCGTCGGGCAGAAGTAATGCCAGGCCCCTGAGATGAGACGAGCCTCGGTGGCCGGCCTCGGGTTTACGGCCAAGTTAAGGAGCCGCGCCTCATCGTTGCTCCCCGCTGGCGCTAATCTAGGCCTTACCGGTGCTGCAACTCGCCTGGTTCTGTTTGTGCGGCGCTCTTCTCGCTCTTGTATCTCTTTCAAGAGCTGCTCCGGCAGCTTGGTCAGCCCGCCGGGGTCTGGCTGTGCCGGCTGCCTTCTGGCGCGTCGAGAGCGAGCCGCCGTCTCGTCGCAATTGGCGTCAAAGGCTGCTACTTCGTCCATGCAGTGTCGCATGAGGTGGGCTTGAGGCTCCCACCCATTGAAAGCGCTACTCCAGCCTTTCCATTTTATGAGGTACTCTCTGTTCTCCCCCTCTCCACGCCGGGCTAATATCTTTTCGACCAGATATTCATCCTCCTCGAGAGGCTTCTCGGATGTATAGGTGAGATAGGGTCGTAGTCGGGTGACGTGGAATACGTCGTATAACCCTCGAGACTTCAGGTCACGCAACTGCACGTTGCCGTTCTCTAGGACCTCCGAAACTCTGTAAGGTCCTTCGTATATGGGAGCGAGCTTACCCCCCTCTGGTACGCCGGTATGGTCATTGACCGGCCTTCTCACCAGCACGCGATCTCCAACCTGATACTCCGGCTCCCTTCTGGATAGGTCGCGGCGCTCTTTACTAGACATCTGAGCTGCCTTTGATAGGTGGGCTGCAGAGTCCCAGGCGATTTCTAACCTTCTCTTTAGCGCTTGCGCCGTGTAGGGAGAGGCTGAAGTGTCGGCTTCTGTGTCGGCGTCAGGGGTAGATAACGAAGATGGCTGTGTGGCGGTATGCGCCGTTACCTCTGGATCAGTCTCCGCGAGCAGGCGTAGGTCTGCGGGGGTGCGTAGTTCTCGTCCGAGGGCCAGGAATGCTGGGCTCTCCTTGGTGACCTCATGTGGGGTCGCTCTGAACAGGAAGTTCAGCCAAGGTACGTGGAGGGGCCAGTCTTTACCGTCCTTTCCAGCGGCTCGCAGTAATCCCGCCAAGGTACGATTGTACCTTTCCACCAATCCGCTTGTATTGTGGTGATAGGCGGTAGAGGGCTTCATGTCTACTCCCAACAGCTCGTACACCTCTTGGCACAGCTTCGAGATCAGATTGGATCCTCGGTCGCATACGAGGCATCTCGGCACCCCAAATCGAGATACGATGTTTTCAATGAAAGCCTCAACGATCTCCTCGCTGGTCGGCTCGCTGGGGAGCGGTATGGCTTCTACCCATCGGGTTAACGCATCACAAAAGATCAGCAATTTACTGTAGATCAGCTCATTCGGGCCTACCGGCTCTGACTCCGGTAGGGTCAACACATCTGCATAGATAGTATCGAACGGGCGGGATGGCACCCCCGGAAGGATGGTGGTTCCGAAGCTGTGGCAGGGCTTCTTTGCCAAGGCGCATTCATGACACTCTGCCACGTGCTGCACTACAGACTCTCGCATCCCGGGCCAATAAGCCCTCTGACGTAGCGCCTGATAAGTTCTTTCTACTCCTGGGTGCCCAGCTCGTTCATGGAAAGCTTCCATGAAGGGCACTCTGAGTGTAACCGGCACCGCAAGTTGCACCGCGTTGCGGTGCGCGCGCGGGTCACGCTGGTATCGGAACAGCAGGCCCTCTCTGATGGTGTACTCGGCCGCCGTTGCTACAAAACGAGCAACGGCTGGGCCCGTCAATTTTGGTGGTATAGCTTCTGAGATCAGGTGCTCCATGATCTCGCTGCACCACAAGTCTGCCTGTTGCTCACGTCGTATATCCTCGCTATGGGGAACCTCATGTGCGGCGTACTTAGACCAGACTTGCTTGGCTCGCTCTACTGAGTCGGTGACTGGGGCTAAGAGCGGCTGCGCTTTTGATCGGCGTGTATTGGTTGCCGCTATGGTGCGAGCAGCGGGGCTGTCGATTCCACCTATGACTTTCGCAGCGGCCCACCGCCCTTGGCTCAGCTGCTCCCAGTCATGCCAGGTAACACAGGTGGCCACTAGGGAGTTTAGTGACCGGCGGAGTGACTGCACTTCGGGGAGGTTCTCTCCCGCCATTCCGCGTGTTATTTGATGCTGTGCGTGTAGTTCCGGTAGGCTCGTGTCCCGATATCTGCGCCTAGCTTTGGCGACGGCGTTGGCCACGGCCGGTTTCCAGGTTTGTAGGGCTTGAGCTAACGAGAACCACCCTACTTCTTCTTCTGGTTTCTCAGCTGACGATCGCAGCTCGTAGGGGTCTGGCGGATGCAAGGGTACTAGCCAGAAGAAGTGCCGGCTCTCTTTGTGCCAATCACTATTGCCCGGTAGGTTTACCCTTGCTTGGCCCTGAGGGAATAACTTAAGTTGGTCGTCAAGGGTCGACACTAAGGTCGGCGGCGTCTCTACTAGCGTTTCCCTGAGTGCGCGTCTGGCGGTCAGGATGATCCCTGTCTCATCTGAACATTCCCTAGAGGCGCTCATCATTAAGATGTCGTCTCTCTGGCTAGTGGGCTTTGGGCACCACACTAACTGGCCGTCCGATGCGGTCACTATGATATGGACATAAGGGATGCGTCTGCGAGAGCCAGGGAGCTCCTCTGCAGCTACGGTTCCTCCATCAAACTCTAGCTCCAAGGCCTGCAGCATTTTCTTCATTCCGGTGCTTCTCACGTTGAAATCGGTGCTCAGTGCACGTTGCAGCGGGGCTGACTGCAGGCACAACCCTGCTTTATGAGTAGCGGCTAGGGCTATGTATAGTGCCTTTTTCGATATGCGGTGGGCTGACATCATGACCTCGGCCAGCTCGGCCGCTCTCAGCCCGAGCCCCTGCTCGCGTAGACGTCCTAAGATAGCTTCCAAGGTAGCCATACAGATTCCTCGGCCCTTTCTTAGTTGAACCCCGAGTTTTTCTAGGGCAGCAGGCCGCTCGTCGGCTGGCAAGCGAGCCTCAAGGGCTGCTAGGAGGTCGAACGTTTCTTGAACTGAGAGATCCTCAGAAGTCGCCGGCGCTTGGCTTACCCGGCCACCCGCGGGTGCTCGAGTAGTATTAACCAGTGCGATGATCTCGCGGGTTTCTGCGTCTGTAGGTGGGTTAGTAGGCGGCAGCGTCTCAGCTTTGGCCTCACTCTTTTTACTGGGACTTTCTTCCCTATCCTGAGGTACTCTTCCCCCCTCCTTAAGGGCGGCGCCTCCGGTCGTCGCGTTACCGGCGTTGGGCGGGTTGGCCTGTACCTCGGGATCTTGACTGACCGAACCTTGCTCATGCGCGGCTGTATGTCTGCGGACCGATTCTTCTGAAACCCTGGCCCAGTCCGGGGTATCCACATCTCGCGTAAGTCTTGCGTACTCCGGATTCCCTTGCATACGACTTATAAAGTCAGCATCGTAATGTATTCTTCCGGGACGGTGCCATACTTCGAAACGGTACTCTTGCAGTTTGAGGTACCACCGTTGTAAGCGAGAGGCTGGTCCTCCGCCAACGGTATCCTTTGCAGTGTGTAGGTAAAGAAGGGCAGCATGGTCTACTCGGAGGATAAACTTTTTGCCGCTGGCTGACCAAAGGTACGGCCTCCAATGCTTTATACAGCTCACAATGGCCAGTAACTCCAGCTCCGACACGGTGTAGTTGGTCTCAGCTGGGGTTAACACTCGGCCCCAATAGGCGATGGGTCTTTCTGTGCCTTCTTCATCTCTTTGACATAAGACCGCGCCTAGGCCTGTTATGCAGGCGTCGGTGTGCACTATGAAGGGCAGATCCCAACGGGGCAAAGCCAGCACCGGTGTAGTAGTGAGCGCCTCCTTTAGCGTGCGGATGGCGGTCTGCGCAGGCTCCTTCTGGCTTTCGACTGATACGTCAACGCCTTGACGTGTAAGTTCAGTCAACGGTTTGGCTATCGAGGCAAAGCCCCGAATGTGTTTGCGGTAGAAGCTCGCCGCTCCTAGAAAGGAGCGTACCGCCGTCAGGTTGTTGATGGCTTCCGAATTGATCTTCTTTATCGCCTCTACCTTTTCTGGAGACACCTCGATGCCTTGGTTTGAGAGGCGGAATCCCAGGAAGTCAACCTTCGTAGCGAAGAGTACACACTTTTTCGCTTTCAAGCTCAAGTTGGCCCCTATAAAGCGCTCTAGCACTAGCTCGAGACGCTCCATCATTTCCTCGAAGCTTTGGGCCCACACCAGCGTGTCATCCATGTAGCAAACGCAAATTGACCACTGCAGCCCTTGCATTACTTCATTCATTAGGTTAACCATGTACGACGGTGCACATTGAAGCCCGAACGGTAAGCGAGTATACGCATACTTTCCGTCAGGTGTCACAAAGGCTGTCTGCGGCTGTGACTCCGGAGCTATGGGAATACCATGGAAACCGCTGGCTAAATCTATAGTACACCAGAACCTCGGGGCACCGCGGTAAGACTTAGCGCTATTCTCAGGCGAGTCAGCCATATCTTGCTGGGTCGGCGCCACCGCGGCTTCGGCCTGCCCTGCGGTGGCGGTCGAAGACTCCTCCTGGGCGCCTTGCAACGGCGACTCAGCTTCTTTCTTGAGCTGTGCAATTTGCTCGTTGAAAAAGCCCTCTGTCATGGCTTCTAAACATGTATCTATACGGGGTAAGGGGCTGTCTTGAACTAAGAGCTTCGCGTTAAGGTCTCTGTAGTCGATGCACTGTCGGAGGGATCCGTCCTTTTTTCGCACAAGTACGATGCGCGAGGCCCATGGGCTTTGGGTTTTATAGACAATCCCGCGGCGCTCCATTTCGGCTACGTTCTCCCTTACGAAGCGACGGCCCTCGACCCCTAACCGTGGAGGGGCGTGCCTATGCGGAACTGCTCCCTCTTTCAAGGGGAGATGCACCTCAATAGCATGTGTTTGTGACGGAGCGTTGGCGTCCTGCGCGAAGGCGCCGAGCCTTCGTTTGATTAGCTCGTCTACTTGCTGCCGCTGCTCTGCTGAGAGCACTCCATCTGGGTCGATATCTAGCTCCCCTAGGATCTTTTGAATCTCTTCTTGACTGAAGCTCAGCCCCTCGGCCGGGTCGGCAGCCTCGCTGCCAATCTCCATTTCCGCCAGCGGCGATAGCGCTGGAACAGACACTGCTGTCTGAGCGAGGTTCAACACTCTCACTGGGACATGCAAGTCGTTAGAACCCTCGGGCTTTCTCGGCCTCGACAGTGAGTAGGCTACGCGGACCGAGGGATCCAATCCCCTGTGGTCGGCGAGGGGTTTAACGAGGAGTGGTTCGGTGCATGGCGGGTCCTGCAAGCGGTCCGGGAGACGTAGCAGTAGCTCTCGTTCACTGCGGGGCGCTACCCTGAAAGCTGCGACGTTAAACAACAGATGGTGCTGCGGCAGGGTGGCCGCGAACGGCGTTGCCGGAGCGACTGCGGCTACCCGAGAAGGCTTCCCTTGCGTTTGAACCGGATCGGTAGTCAACGGCAGGCGTACCCTCCCATAGGTCGGGTGGTTTAATGTGCAAAATCCCGAGATTCCATCACCCTTGTCGACTCTTGGGCATACGTCGCCTTCTCGAGGCGCCATAAAATCGGCGCCCAAGAGCAGCAGATCTCCTCCCAGAACGATCCAAAACTTATGCCTAAACGGAACCCTAGAGATCGTAAGCAGTAGCTCCACTTCGCCCAGGATGACCAGGGGCTCCCCGTTTGGGCCGCATACATTCTTAGATATCTGGCTCCTCGCCCAGCGGAACTTGACTACCGCATCCGGAGGCAGGAGCTTCAAAAGCTCGGTACCGACGAGACTGATGGCGGCACCACTGTCTCCCATCGCTGCTGGAGACCAGGCACAGGCTCGCCCTACTAAGTATGGCGCCTTCAGCCTTTTTTGGCCGACGTTATGGGTGCAGATAAGGACATCCTTCAACCAAGCGCAGTGCGTTCGGTGGTGGGGTGGTAAGGTCGGTGTGTCTGAAACAGTGTCTTCTCCAAACGCGACTGGCAGCCGGAGTTTAACCAGTTCGGGCTCTGCTTTCTCGTTCAATCTCACCTTCGGTGGGCGTGGCGCAGCGCCTACTCGGTAACATGGCGAGGGGAGCGACCCCATCCCATGGGCCGCACACATGTGTTTGTCTAACGGCCAGGCTCGTCCTAGGGCGGAGTCTCGTCTCTGCCTTCGTAGTCGCCAAGAGCGAGCATGCTGGCTAATGACGCCCTCCGCCTTGAGGCGGCCGGTGACGGCTCCAACGCAAGGCGCTGGGCCTGCTTTTACGAATTGTATAGCCTTGGTCGCCCGAGCCGGGGGCTCGCATGATTCCGCTCCCAGCCCTCTAGGGCAGGGGTCAGCGCCGGATCGTGGCCGCTTGCATTTCGGGCATACGTCGCCTAGAACGCGGGCAACGCTGGGTAGGAGGCTGGCAACTGGCTCGTTAGCCTCCCGGAACGTTGCAAGGCTGCAACGCATCCTGAGACTCCTCGCCAGGCGCGCCCATTTCTTAACGATCAGCGGAGGCATCTGCCCCTGGCCGAACCTAGCAGCCTCGGACCTCAAACCGGCTGCAGCTCTCCCCAGGACGGCCTGGCATTCGGGTGACAGCTTCCTCCACTCATGTCGGGGCGGCCTATCCTTGGTCCCCGCAATTGGCATCCAAAGCCACCATGACCCGAATCGACGGTGGATACGACGGATAGGGGGCACCGGCGGAGGTAATAAGTTGGGGACAGGTCGACCAGCTGGCGTCGGATCGGCGCACTCGAGCAGGTGTTGGCTTATTATCCTTTGAGCTGCCAGCCACCGAGACTTGGCTCCTCTGCCAGAAAATTGCCGCGCTAGGGGCGACCTTTGGAAAAGAGATACTCCAAAGATGCCTCCTCTGGCTAACTCTACTGAGCGCTTCCAGGCGGCGAAGGTAATCTCCTTCAGTGACCGCTCCGGTGCCGCAGCCTCCTGGGTAGGGCTACTCGGGTCTGCCGCCGTACGCTCTCGTTTTTTTCCTGGCGGTGTCGGCCGGCTGCGGCTTGACGCTTTCATGATGGCGGCTATCACTGTAGCTTCGCGCTGAAAATGCCTAACGGCATTCCAATCGGGTCTAGGGCCACTCAAGGCTCCCTCGATCCCATATCTCCTATTCAGACTGTGACGCACGGCTAGTGCTATTCGGTCTTCGCTCATCTGGAGGCGAGCGGCGGCTATGGCCGGAACCCATTGCTGCGCCATGGCTCGGGCGATGCCGTCGAAGGTGCGCCCTTTGATCATCGCTCTCAAGGGTCCCGGAGGCAAGGCGGATATGGAGTGCATCCGCCCAGCCACCACCTGGGAGGGCTGGAGTACGGGCAGACCTCGCAAGTAAAGGTTGGTTGGTTTGGTCACCTCGCAAGCGTGCATGTGGGGGTGAATGGTCTGACTCGGCTTTACTCCTCCAATCGCTTCACACGCTTCTGAGTGCATTCTTGGGTTCTCTAGAGCCACTGCTGGAACGTGGGCCGTCCATAAGCTCCCAAAGAAATCGGCAGCAGTTTTCATCCGCTCCCTTCTCCCGGGACGGGGAAGGTACATTGAAGAAGAGTTGCACAAGTGCTGGCACGGCGGAAACCCAATTAGGAGGTCCCATCCCAAGTGCAAAACTTCGGTTACTTCGTTCACTAAGTGTCGGGGTCCGTCGTATTCTGGGGGTAATAGATCAACGGACATGACAATTGCATGGTGGGTAGCCGACAGCCGGCTGTTAACGGTTAGTGACTCCTCGCAGGCCACCAACGCCCGCGGCAGGCCGGTAGGGGATCGTTCAATCCGAGGGTGCCGGCCGGCGGCTACCGCCCCGGGGCACCTCGTGGTCTGAATGAGTAGGTGGCGCCATAGCTGGAGGGGGTCTGCCTCTCCTAGCGCCCACACCGCCTCGTCAAGGGGAATCCATTCGAACTCCTCTGGCGGTTTACAGAACGGCTTGTCGCCTGGTCGGAGCTCCACATGCCAGGTAGACGCTTCGAAGCTAGATTCGGGGGCGAGAAACGCCGCCCGTCCCTCTCGGATCCTCGAGGTTGATGGCGTTAGCTTTCTCATGCCCTCTTGGGGGTAGGGACATCTCCCTTCTCTGAGCGGCATCACCAAAGACTTCCACTGACAGTACGCGTGCCCCTCTGAGTGTTGCTCTACAGCGTCGGCCAGAGCCTGGCATAGGAGCGGGTCGGCATCGACCGCGTTAGGGTAAGTGAAGCCTGGGGGTAAGAAGGTAGACTTAGCGTCAGCAGGTCGCCGCGGCGCGGTCTGCGCCGCGCCACTAAACGAATGAAACGGCGCCACTTGTCCCTTCCAGGTTAGCACTTCCACGGTGCAGCCACGATGCCTAGTGAAAACGGCGAAGGGCGCTCGTACATGACAGCGCTCTCCGGCTTCAGTGCGGCTCAGGCGCCGCTTGGCCGCCTCTTCTACCCGTAGAACTTGCAGTCTCCAATGGGCACGCCACTGCTCTGAGGTGTATGAGCCTGCCTCCTCGAGACGAGACCGGGCGGTAGGGGAGAGAAGGTAGCCCTTCCTCGCCGCACGCCAGGCTATCGCTTCAGCGTCTTCTCTGGACGCTCGGTTCAACACTGTTAGAATGGTCTCGCTATAGAGCCGCCCCGAGCGAGGTAGGTCAAACTGCTCAGCGAACTCTAGAATGGCTCTGGAGGCGGAGAGCTCACCTAATTGTCGCGACAACACGCTCATGGGCAGGAGCGACTTCTCGGTGAGCTGGGCGCCTCTCTCTAGCAGTTGGGATAATGAACGGTCAAGCTCACCTATACGACCGTTCTCGATTAGGTAATGTAAGGCTGCCGCCTCCCGCGTGCTTAACTCATAACCTGGCAAGCGTGTAGCGCCTGGCTTTTGTGTGGACGGTGGCCTCCGCGGGTCGTATCCGCGTGCTCGCCACCTTGGTACTGACCAGAACCTCAGACAGTTTTGTATCGTCAGTGCTCCTGCGGCCTGGGCGGAATTCACCTCATCACTCCCCCTAGGGGAGTACTCGAGCGGGGTTTTCACGAATATCTGTTCCAACGAGTCTGACGGTCTTCCCGCGGACCCTCTGTATTCGAGAGGGCCCCGCGGGGTCTTCTGCTTAGGGGTATCTCCCCTCATTTTATACGTTTCATGCATACATGCTGAGTTTACATTGCGGAGGTTAGGGGTTTTATCGAAATTACAGTTAATATTAAACTCATTTACCCTGACCTCCAGTGGGGCAACACTGGGTTCTTGCGACACTCTTAGTGTTCGCATCCTCCCCCCATCTTTACCCGGAGCCCCGCCCCCGTGAGCTCCGTTGCTGCCCTATTGGCCAGGCCTACGCTGGCCCTCCGGTCGGGTGGGCTTTTTGCCCCAACGCTCTTTCAGGAAGCTCGCACCTGGGTTGCCAGCCTTAAGCAGCGCCGCGATACTTCTCGGGCAAACCTTTGGGTTGTGCTGCCCATCTTTCACCTCCTGTGGCCATTGCTTCCACTCATCAAGGTGGCGAGCAGCCCACACCGAGCAGAAGCGGCAGGCATTCTTGTGATTAAACGAGACCATGGGCCTGCCGTCGTTGAAGTAGGCAGGTCGCCCGTCGTTCTCAAACACCGGAGTAGCCTTGCACTCAACGTCGGCGGCGAAACGCGTGCAGTCATCAGAGGGCCATATCATCACCGCCAAACGCTTTCTCTCCGAGTCCTGCTCTTCGGCCGCGCGGCGGGCTTCGGCCATGTCGATCCACAGGTTTGTGGTGGTCGCGTTGGGGTTAGGGCCTGGGTTACTCGCCCCCTTCCGCGGCTCGGCTTGCGCGTGGCCGACAGGCCGCTCCGTGAAGCGCCCCGCGTGATCTAGGGGCTTCAGAAACTGCTGTTGGTGCGTCGGCTGCAACTGCGCCGGAGGCGGCGGCGGAGGCGGTGGCGGCTGCGGAGGCCGCAGTTGCACTTGCTGAGGCGGTGCCCTCGGGGGCGGCCCCGCCGACCTAGTGGTGACTGGCGCAACTGTGTTGCGCGCCCTCGCCCCGCGAGTCCGCGGCTGACGCGGAGGGTACTGGGCATCCTCGCGGTCATAGTCACCGTATGTAGCCGCGCGGTGCCCGTCGCTTTTGTATGCTAGGGACAGGTTTTGGTCGAGCCCGATAATGCCCGCGTTGAACGCGATGGCCTGCAGCTGGAGAACGGCGGCCCGATCTTTCTCGTTCACTGTGCGCGCATAGGCGCGCGCGTTGGTGCACGCGCGATCCAGCGCCACGGCTACCTCAGCGGCCCAGGGCTGATCTCCTCCCTCCACTGCCTGTACGGTATACCGATGCAGGTCGGGGATTGCCTGCCGGTCCGTAAGGCGCAACATATCGTAGATATAGTCCCGACCCTCTTGCTCCTTATTTTTACTCTGCAGAAGGAGCAACTCGACGTGCGCGAACAGGTCCACAAGAGACTGCCCCTGCTTGCGCCTCACCGTCTGCAGCGCCGTGAGCGAGCTGTACTCGGGACAGAAGTGCATGTCACAGGCCAGGAGTAGACAGTTTGACGCGAGCGTCACGAAGGTCTGGAGACCTTGCACAATAAGTGCGGCGAGCTGCGGGAGGGCTTGAGTATGGCCCAGCAATCTGTTGAGCTCGTCCCTAATAGCTGGGAGGAACTCGGCCCCGGAGCAGCGGGTATCGACACACGTCCTTAACGTAATGCATATTTCGGTCCTTACTTTCACCCAGGCATGTAGCTGATCCAGCTCCGTGGAGGCGGTGAGCTTTGGATCAGTAAAGAACTTAAAGTCCTTCTGGGCTATGCGAGTGTCTGACAACTTCTTGGTGCTGTTCTGCTTCTGCGGCAGAGGCGGCCGCTCAAGGTTTGGGTTGAAGCAGTTCGTGTGTGGCGACACCGTGTTGGCCTGCCAGGGCAGGCGTCGGACCGTCTGGATCAACTCCTGCACCTCCTTGGCCACGCTGTGGCGTTCGCAGTAACGCGTTAGCATGGACTCGGTGGGGGCGTCCGTAAAGGTGGCCGACTCCTCTTGCTCCCAGAATGAGAGGTCATCATCGGCTTGATCCGGGTCGTCCGGCATCGAGAAGGTCGAGCCCGTGGCGCCCCGACGGGCAGCCCGAGCCGTCGTTGTCGCAGTCGAGGCTGGCCCAGGTCCGCCGGGCCCAAGCGTATGGCCGCTGACGGGCGGGGACGCTGGCGGGGGGCTTCGAGCGGAGGCGCGTCGAGAGGGCATCGCCGATCCGTCGTCCCAGCGACCCTCTGTTCCGTTACCCTGAAAGCGCTGCCATCGAGGCTCGGTGCCCGGGGCCCTCTCGGAGCGCGGCCGCGGCGGGTGGCTGGCTGGCTGCTCCTCTGGCCTTCGATCGGTCTGCTGGGAATGAGGGGACGACCCAAAGTCGACGGAGCGGCCGGGGCGAGTCGCCGCAGGATCTAAGGGGCCTACGTCGAGCTCCTCTGGGTCAGGTGCTGCAGTCGGGCTGGTTGCGACCTCTTCTCCGGAGTTGAGAGCTTCCGGGGAGCCGTTTGAATTCGAAGCCTCGGCTCGGTCTCTCGCATGCGCCGCCACCCGGGAAAGGCGCTTCCGCAGCTCGAGGTCGACTAGCTCTTCCACCTTCAGCTCCATCTCCCTCCTTTCGGACTCGATCTCTTCCTGTATTCTCGCTTGTACTTCGTTCTCAATACGCCGTTCTAGCGCCAAGTCAGCGAGCCGCGAGGCTTCTTCATCGGCGAGTCGCTGCCACTCGCGCGCCTGTTCAGATTCCCCCGCAGCCTCTAACTCTGCGAGCCGCTGCTGCTCACGCGCCGCTTCGGCTTGTCTCTCAGCCTTCTGCTCTACGCGCCGCTGCTGCTCCTGCACCTTTTCAGCTTGCCTCTCAGCCTCCATCTCTGCGAAACGCCGCTGCTCGCGGGCCTCCTCGGTTCGCATCGCGGCTTCGAGCTCAGCGCGCCTGCGCTCCTCGGCCCGCATCGCGTCCTCGAGCTCGGCGCGCCGGCGCTCTTGACGCAATCGCTCAGTGTCAAAAGGCGAGTAGCTGGTGGTGCCAGGCTGCTGCGGCGCTGGTGCACCTGTGACACCTGCGCAGGCAGAGCCCGCCTCGCTCGCTCCTGCGGCTGTCTCGCCCACGGGGTTGGCCGGGGTAGCCGCCTCAGCTTGCGCCGTCGGCGTCGACCCCGCAGGCAGAGGGTTCTCTCCGGGTTGCCGATGCACCGGGATGGGCGTGGGCGGTAGCTCCTCGCTTCCATCGGGTGCGTGAACCGGCTGCGGAGACTGCGCGGCCTCGGACTCTCCGTCGGCCCACTGTTGCTGCCCAGCGTGAGGGTCTTCCTCTGATGGTTGCTCATCGCCGCCGCCGCGCAGCCGGCCGACCAGTGAATAGCGGCCGCGGTCGCAAAGACCCGCCTTCTCCCCCGAGCACTCCGTATCGAAGGTGACGTGGCTGCGACCACCGACCAGCCGCCACCCCAACATGTTGCGGCTGACGTGCCCGACAGATTGCAGGACGACCTGGTAGAGGATGACGGATGCCCGTTCGCTGAGGTCAACCCACAGTCTGCTGCGCTGGCCGCTGTGTTCGCCTTTGATATCGAACATGATCGAGATCTCGGCCGAGGACGCATCCCTGGGTTGCCGACGAAGGGAGGCCGCGTACCTCCTCTCAAGATCGTCGAGCAGGGCAGCGGGTGGTAGGCGGTGGTTGCGTTCAACCCTCGAGGCCAGGTGCCCCCAGCGCTCGCTACTCTTCGACCTCCTCTCAGGGGAGATGCATCTCTGAGCCCACCCCGAGCCCTTCGCATATGGGCGGTGGTCATCCCTAGCGTCAGTCGAGGCGTACTTGGATTTCCCTGTGCGCATCGGGCCTCGACGCACCTCGGCTTCAACAGTGTCAGTACTGAGGGCGCGCCCTGCTCGGCTCATGGCGGCGGCAGTCACTACCCTCTCGGTGTCATTACTTTCGCGGCCTCGCCTTTCTTCACGCTGTCCTTCGGAGCGCGATACCTCCCCGCTGGAGCCTCGCCGCTCTCCTCCTGGGCTGGTCGAGGATCCCTCGGCTCGAGCATCCTCGAGGGCGCGGTCGGTCTCAAGCAGGGCGTCTTCGCTGTAGGCTGCCATCTCTGCTTCAAACTGATCGAATGTAGGGAGACCTTGGAGCCAATCGCTCGGCTCTGCAAGTGTCCTCTCTAGCGAGGGCGCGCCATTCCCTGCCTCGGCTAGCTCTTCCCTCATTCGGGCCAGCCACAGTGGCGGATCTGCCATCTCACTAGGTGCCTCCGTTGGCCCGTGCGGCTCGCTAGCGCAAACGTTCATCTTTCGCCCACGCTGGGCGTCAAGTCCTAGCGGCGGCTGATTCTGCCTCACAAGGGCCACCGCCTCTGCATAAGCCAGGGTATCCTCGAGCTCTTTCCGGGCGGTGCACAAGGGGGTCGCTTGGACATGGTCACCCATCTTGTAAGCGAAAAGGGCGCGTTGGGCCCAGATGGGTAGGTCCGGAGCATCGTAAGAGACCCTAAACCCCCACTTGAGGGCGTCGTTGTTGAGGCTAGGCAGCGCCGCCTTCGACCTCGCCCGCCAATACGCCCAGGCCAGCCTTTGGGGGTCGCTGGCCGCGCTCAGATCTCCTATCAGCCACAAATCAGCTAACATCTCAGCCTTGAACTCTTCCGGAGCCATAGCAGCGTAGAGCATGTGGTTAGGGAGCAGCCTTCGGGTACAGTCCGTCACGTCGGGGAGAAGTCCGCTGCCGCGAGCTGGGAATCGTAAGTCGCCGAGCAGTGGCTTCATCAGCTCATCCACACACCGCCACCCTTGGGGATCTGCTCGGTAGTCACACAGGTGAGCTATTTCATGGAGGACTCGGCCTGCTTTGAAAACGAGGATCTTCGACCGACTTTCTCCCTCGGTGGCCTCCAATTCCCTGTCCAGCCACTTCAAGTCTATCAAGATCAAACCAGCCGCCGGCAGGGCTATCGCCTTCTCGCTTACGCCTCTCACTCTCAGGCCGCCCACGAAGTAAATGCCCTTCAGCCCAGCCTCGAGGTATAGGTTTTCGGGGACACGGCCAAGCAGGTGATCTATTAACGCGCAGTAGTCTCTTTTAAAGGTCAGTCCGGCTCGACAGAGGTCTGCGGGATCGGCTTCGATGCCGTCTGGGTCCGAGAAGCCGCCCCGGTAGACTTTAGCGTACTTACCTAGGTGCTCCAACTCGGGTCCTGCCTCAAAATTAGAGGGAAAGTTCGTGGCGTCAAGCCCCGGCACGAGGGTGCGCCACGGCGCCTCCACAATGGCACGCTCACCACAGACCTCGCCTCTCCCGGGCGAGGCGCCTCTTCCATCAGTCACCACCCCGCTCGACTGCGGTGCGCGCTTAGCAACCACAGCCTCGGGCGGCTTGAGATCTACGACGCCGTTGGTCATGTTGTCTGTCTTGGCTGACCCCTCGAAGGCATTCCGAAGGGCCGACCATTCTTTGAAGGTGTCTTTAGGCCCACTCGCCCCCCTCATGGTGCTGGTCGCGGCTGCCCCGCCTCTTGCGGCCGGAGCGAAACCGTGGGGACGCTGAGGCGTCGCCTTAGCGTCAGCGCGGCCGGCAGAGGTTGGGGAGGGTCCGTCAACGGGCCGGCGCCAAGGGCATCGACTGTACCGCGTCTTCGCATGCGGTGGCTTATTTGTTTTCCAGTGCGGGGCGTCCCACACGCTCTCCATGGGCCCTGCTGTCGCGACCTTGCCGGCGTCATAGCGCGACGCGTCCACTACGACCTCCTGCCCTACGCGCATGCCGCTAGCACCTTGCTCGACCGGAATTGTGTGGCCGGCTACTACCACAACGGTTGCACCGCTCGCATCGCTGTGGAAGCTAATGTGCATGGGTCGGGCGTCGACATAGGCGGCTGGATTGACGACGGTGGGTGCCGTCGAAGTCTCGCTGCATGTCTTCGAGCCCAGTACTCCGGCAGCGAATCCGGCGGGGCTAGGGTGTGGAGGCAGCTCTACTCCGAGACTGCCTTGGGCCGAACCGTCCTGAATCTGATCCTGCTGAGGCTTCACAGCTTGCGTGTTCGCCGATGGCGGCTTCGCGACGTCACTCGTTGATGGCGGGTTAGCGGCGACATCTGGGTTGTCGCCCAACTGAGCCAAGGAGGGCCACTCGACTGGGCACAGGGGTTCAGATTTGACCTGGGCCGCTCGCCCCCGGCTCGCCCGCTCCTCTCGCCGTTGCGCCCTTGCGCGCATCACACCTGGGCTATTAGACTCATTCTTGAGCAGCTCCACGGTGCTGGAGACATCCCCGTCGTTTTGGTCGAGAGCCGCCGACGCCTCGTCGTAAGTAGCGCCTGACTCCATGAGGAGCTCGTATTCTGCGCTGGATAAGTTCTGGATGTAATATTTCCGCGGCCCCTGCCGATGGTACCGCATCGCCGCCGATGCCAGTTTACTGAACCGCTGTGCCTTTTCGCCAGCGCGCGAGTCGCGATCGCTGTCTTCGCCCGGCGCCTCGACGGAGGGGTCGGAGGGCGGGTTGCCGTTGGCAATGAAGCCAAGGTAATGCCACGCATGAAGCGTGGCCTCATCAGGGATCTCCGACGCAGGCAGCACAGCGTCCACACCGCACATCGGACAAACGACGGTATCGTAGTACGGCGGGTCGCACGTCGCGACCTCGACACCGATGGACGGCGATCCAAAGCAATAGTAGCATCTCGCTCCCTTTTTGTCGTTTAAGATCGCCTTCAGATTGTTCTTCGATAATGTAACATACCGAGGGATGCGATTGGCCGCCTTCTCCTCTCGCACGTAGGGTGTCAAATCGATCGCGGGCGGCCGCGCCAGTCCGCGCTGCGACTCGCAGTCTTGTGGTTGCTCCTCGGTCGGCTTGGACCTGTCGGGCGCGGCGGGGGTCTCACCCTCCGGCTCAAGTGATGACGCTGTCATCGCCGCGGAGGGGAGACGTGGCTCGTCCGAGGTGGCGCCGCTCGGCTCGGCGAGCGCGATCTCAGGCGGCGGTGGTTCCGCGCACTGACTACACTCCCACCGACCCTCCCCATGGGCGCAGTTTCGAGCACAACTTTGGCAGGCATGACGCCACCCATAGTGCGTACACTCAGGGCGGCACGCCCTACCCAAATTGTAGTCAAAACAGAACCGCTGCGCATTTGAAATCGGTTCGGCCCGGCACGCATCCTCGGCGGTCTCGCCCAATCCGAGCCTGCGGCGTCGTGCGGAGTGGACGGGGGACACGGCACGGTCACGGTCCATCGCGGCCGGGGCCGACGGCGCTGTCAGCTCGGACGTCGGCGCGTCTGGGGTGACCCATGCAGTCGGCGATAGGGCATCGGCATCCCCCTTCGCATCAGTAGGCTCAATCTTCTCGGGTGTGAACGCCTCGCTACTTTCTTTGGGCGGCGTCCAATCAGGATTGAAGAACCGGGTAGGGCTAGAATCAGACCCCTGTGGGGTAGGTGTTTTCGGGCGGCACCTCTGCACCTTTGCCGCGGGCTGTGCCTCGGTAGAATCTTCTGTCTCTACTGACGGCCCGGCCACTCGGTTCGGGGCGTCGGTTTCACCGGCATCATGGCCAATAGCTATGAAGCCTCCCTCGGCCGCGCGCACCTCGGCGAGGGCCATCACCGCAGCTAGCTCACTCGACGTGGGTACGGCGGGTTCGCTTGCGCACACCTCCACCATGAGTGGCCATGTCTGCTTGTTTATTTGTCTTACCACGCCAGCATCAGGCGGGTACACACACTCATCCCCTAGTAACCTCGCCGGCATATGGCGATCATGATATGGGTTACTCGACACAGTCCCTGAGGCCAGCACGTGGCGCTCAGGACAATGGTAGCAGCCAGCCCTACTAGGACTGCTCGACCCGAGTTCGTAGGGGAGCGGCTCCGTCATGGGTGAGGGCTGGGGCGCATGGAAGGTCGCCGAGGCCGCCGAGAGCTCTGGTGTGGCGGCCGCTTCATGCATTGGCGACTGCAGGTCAGCGAGCTCCGCCGCGGAGCTAGTCAGCCGATGGGTTGCCCTGCGATCACCGTCAGGTACCGCGCTTAGCGACGGTGTGGCTATAGTAGAAGCGCTACTATCGGCTAATGCGGCGCCGTCGCCCACCTTCTTATGCCGCACGCGGCGGCTGACGCCGTCGTCGTCCTCGTCGCCCCAGTACCGAGAGGCCGGCTGGCCGTCCGAGTTGGCCGCGTGGAGTGCGTCGGCGGTGGCGAAGGCTTCTTCGAGCTGGCAGCGGAACAGGTGCGTCGACGGCGAGGATGGCTCCGTCGAGCTGGCGGCGAGGATGGCTTCGTCGAGCTGGCAGCGCATGTGCTCCATCTCCCGGAGCCACTGGGCCTCGGCCGCCACCGCAGCGGCATCGATGAGGAGATAGGTCGCTACCTTCTCGGCGAACTCGCTGGGGGTAGGAGGAGGCGCGGCGACGCCGCTGTCGCGGGCCTCGAGGCGCGCCAGCTTGTAGCCGATCTTACCGCCGGTGGGGTAAGGGTCACCGTCGGCATCGGACCCGTCGGCGGAGAAGGTCGTCAGCGGCTCCACCTGGAGGGCGCTCTCAACCGCGAGGCGCGTCTCCTCGTTATGCCCGGGGAAGCGGGGGAGGAGGTAATCGAGCGCGGTCAGGTGTAGGGGCTTCTCGAGCTGGACGACGGCGCGGCAGGCCTCGGCCCACACGATGGCGAAGCGGAGGCGGTCGGCGCGCTCCAGCAGCGCGAGAACCACGTCGCAGAAGATTTGGTGCAACACCGTCTCTGTCGGGCCGCCGGCGCCGGGGTGGAGCAGGACCTCGAGGGCCGCGGCGTGCTCCTCCTCGAGGGACTGAAGCTTCTGCCCGAAGGTGGCGGCCACGTCGGCGAGGCGGCAGCCCATGTTGACCATGTCGTCCTTGAGCGTCTGGTTACCGAGCTTGCGGCACAGCTCGCCCACCTCGCCGTAGACGCTCTTGTAGATATCCGCAGCGACCTTGGCGCCACAGTACTCCTCGGACTCTATAGTGTGCCGCATCGACACCGCGTCGAGGCGGCGGCCTGCCGCGATCATCCTGGACGTGCTGTGGACGTTGACCGACGTCTCCTTCAGCAGGTCGTCGGCTTCGTTCACCACGCTCACCGCCTCCTGGAGGAGGAGGTAGAAGGTGTAGACGATCTCGACGTACATGTTCGCCTCCATGCCGACGAGGCCGTCGCGGGGGAGAAAGCCGTTGATCTTTAGCTCCCTGACGGGGTGGCCCTCGTGCTTGTAGAACAGGGCCCGGTCCACAACGTCAACGAGCGCCTGCACGTTCTGGTCGAGCTCGGGGAGGTGTAGGGCGCCGGGCGCGAAGGTGGTGCCGGCTTGGAGGTCAATCCCGTGCACCGTCTTAATGAGGGGCGCGGTCTTGGCCTTCAGGAGGTCTACGGGCTGCCGCAACTTGGAGTCGAGTGCGCTCAAGAGGCTCCCGACGTAGCCGCTGGGGTTAGCTCGCAGTTTGTGCTCGTCGAGCGGCGTCAGCTCCATGCCCTCGAGGACCTCGAGCTCGGGGCCAATCGCGGAGAAGCCGAAGAGCTTGGAGGGGGCGAGCGCGGCGAGGATGTCGCCGTTGAGCACCTCGCGCTGCGTCGGGACGGCGTCGATGGTGGGCAGCGTCTCGAATAGCCCCTGCTCGGCTCCGGCCTCCTCGTCCACCTCCATCTGCTCCGACATCTCCATCGGGTCTTCGCTGGCGGGGCTCAGGGGCGCGGGGGGGGTTGCCCCGAGGTCGCAGAAGAGCGGGGAGCCCTGGTCGTAGGTCCGCGCCGGCGAGGTGGGGGGGCTGACCAGCTTGAAACCGGCGAAGGGGCCCCACACGGTCGTGTGCGCCTCGCCAGCGGGGCCCAAGTCTCCCTTGGTCTCGCCCATCGCGGCTTCGAGCATGTCCCTGTCGATAAGGCAGGCCTCGCCGAAGCGGCGTTGCTTCTCCAGCAGCGGCGGACAGTTTAGCGGGTATAGCACGCTGTGCGGCGAGAGGTCGTCAGCCTGCTGCGCCTTAGGGCTCAGCGTGGCCCGTGGGTGGTCGGGCGACTCCTCCTCGTCCTCGCTTGTGTCGACAAACCTGAGGCTAGGGTGAAAGCTGAAACCCGCCTCGCTCCACCTCTTGCGCCTCTCCTCCGCCTCCTTGCACTTCCGTTCCATGACGGATTCTTGGAGGCAGCAGCCTCCCTTTCCGTCACTCCTAGTGAGGAGTTCCGACTCGGGGTCGAAGGGGAAGGCGGTGATGGCCTTGGCGTTCATCACCACCGCCCTGGGCGCTTCCTTCGAGTCGCGCATGAAGGGGTTAAGCTGCTGCCGTAGGGGGGGGGGCAGCCCCGGCGCCACCACCACCGACTTGACCGGCCACGTCTCGGTACACGGCGCACGGTGCGTGCTGGTCGCCTGCAGAGCGCTGCCCACCTTACTGGCGAGCTCCTTCTGGCGCTGGTATGTGCTCAGCAGTTGCTGCTGCTGGGCGTCGTTGACCGGGTAGGTGGGGTCCCGGGCGGCTTCTTCTCCCAGGGGTGGGAGGTCGTCCGCGGTATCGAGGAAGCGAGTCGTGCCACCGTGCACGATGTTGGACTCGCCGAGGTGCGAGAGGTCGTCGGACAGCTCAGCGGCAAGTGAAAGTTCGGGCAGCATGGACGGAGACAGGTTCGGAGGCAAGGGCAGCATGGTGGACGAGGTCAAATTCGAGTTCATGTTCGAGTGGTTGAGGTCGGACAGTGTCGTGTCGTGAAGAATACACCTATCACGATCGGTTTGACACTCAAAACAAGCGTGTGCGCAGGCACCGCTGTATCGGCTTGTGAAGGGCGAGCACTCATGACCCTCAGCGCACGTTAGTGGTGCGTCTGGGGGCTGGGCTAGAGGCTCGGTGGGCCCAACGCTGTGGCGCACGGGAACACCACGGGATGGAGGGCCCGGGCTGGCGCACCGATGATCCGGGTCATTCTCAGCGGTCATCAGGTCCAGGAGGTCGTCGGCGGACCAGTCGGCAGCGGACGGGGGGCTTGGGGTGGTCATCAGAAGTGACGGTGGGTGGTCGGAGGCCCGTGTGTCGGGGCAATCGGACTCTATTGAAAACGGACTTGCACGGAGGCTTTGCGAAGATGAGGCCAATCTTCGATCCTGCAACGCCGATAGGGCGCGTTGCAGGTTCGAGAAGTTTGCCTCAGCATCCGCTGTTACGCCCCCGCACACAAACACTACACTCTACACTGTACGCAACACTGGTTCGCGACGACGGCACCGCACCAGCGGCGTCGCCCGGGATCGCATTGTTTGAGGAGGAGGGGTAAATTACGGGTCACTTACGCCTCTGACGAGGCGATTCTAAGGGACGGGTTATTCACCCCCTCCGGATTAAGGTGAGGCTAGAATGTGGGCCACGTGGCGATTAAGCTCAGAACCGTCACGTTACACCCCCCACCTTAAGCGAGCACGTCCCGGGCTCGGACCAGACAGCCGGCCAAAATAATTTCTGTTCGACGCATCACCCATGCGTACGCCACCCTAGGGTGTACAGTGGCGTAGCACACACCCACCACGGTGTGCGGCGGCTTTTCTGTCGTTCAGATCTTGTCTTGACGGGGTGGCTATGGAGTTAGGATAGAAGACAAGATGCAACTTAGGCGATCGCAGCTGAGCCGATACAAGCGGGTGACACGCGCAGCCCGTTTGTACACTTGTCAATCATTATTGAGTAAGTACACCCCTAATTTAACATCAGGGGCTCGAGAAAGGACGTGTGGGCACGTGCATACCCCCTTTCTCTAACGCGTATGGTGACTGTGAGGAAGGGCGCGCTGCCCCGAAAGCCGAGGATGGGTCAGCTAGTCCCTTCCCAAGGACATTGGTCAGGAAGGGACGACACTGATAACCGTCCCGATCTTTCCTCACTAAAGGGTTGGCGCCTACGCGGTGAAGCTGTAGTTACCGGGTGTCATACAATGACGGAGTAGGCTCTACGTCTGATGTAGTGGACGTAGTTTGGATGTAGAATGGTTGATCCTTGTGGGATCGTCGGGCGTAAGCTGCCGGGCTATGATGGAATCACCCATGTATTAGATGAAATGAATACATGGGGTACGATGACGTACTGAGTCATTTTTGACGTGTGGCCAGGTAGTGATAGGCCTGCGCTAGCAGCTCCTCTTGCTCGAGTAGCTGCGTGCGAACATGGGGTTCAGTTTCTGGATCACCAAGTAGAGAGGAGCGTTTGGCTGCCTCCTTTTCCATAATCTCTTGGAGTTCTCGGGCTCCCCGTTTCGGCCAGGGCCCCGGTATTGGGTTGTCCAACCGCTCGGCCCGCCACTGTAGGGGGACCTTTGACCTAACCTGGCGAGATACAACCTCCCCTCTTTGGTCGTCATATAATTTTCCCATTGCTTTAGTCCAGTGGGAGTAGTCTAGCCAACTGGGGTTGGGCTGCAATAGGCGATCTTTAAGGTCTTCGATGCGAGCTGCGAGGGGCATCTGCGCGGCACGTTCCGCCACCACTAAGGCTTTAGCAGTGCTTTCGGACAGGTCTCTCTCCTTCTGGGATTTCCGCAGAAGGGCGAGGTCCGGGCAGTGCGGCAGCGAGAGTGCTGCCCACGAGGTGGCCGGGGAAGAGCTCCTGACTCCCCCCACCTTAGTGGGCTCTTTACTCGAACCCCCAGGATCATGCGGGCTGCCGATGCGTCTCGACGTGGTGGCTACCCTCGCCTCTCGCCCCTGCCGATTTCTCTGGCACGTCTGGGCTGGACGCTGTTTAGACCTCAGGTGGCTCATAGCCTCCAACTCTGCCGGGCAGAAAAACCGCTGGTCAATCCAGGCCTCGTTACCGTCCGTCGGGCAGAAGTAATGCCAGGCCCCTGAGATGAGACGAGCCTCGGTGGCCGGCCTCGGGTTTACGGCCAAGTTAAGGAGCCGCGCCTCATCGTTGCTCCCCGCTGGCGCTAGTCTAGGCCTTACCGGTGCTGCAACTCGCCTGGTTCTGTTTGCGCGGCGCTCTTCTCGCTCTTGTATCTCTTTCAAGAGCTGCTCCGGCAGCTTGGTCAGCCCGCCGGGGTCTGGCTGTGCCGGCTGCCTTCTGGCGCGTCGAGAGCGAGCCGCCGTTTCGTCACAATTGGCGTCAAAGGCTGCTACTTCGTCCATGCAGTGTCGCATGAGGTGGGCTTGAGGCTCCCACCCATTGAAAGCGCTACTCCAGCCTTTCCATTTTATGAGGTACTCTCTGTTCTCCCCCTCTC
>Ga0206677_10001426_pt1 | contig 22148 bp, 41 predicted proteins | sample M130m12015metaG_FD_155475 | JGI IMG/M metagenome (GOLD analysis project Ga0206677, IMG submission 155475) | Ammonia-oxidizing marine archaeal communities from Monterey Bay, California, United States - M1 30m 12015 | ecosystem: Environmental > Aquatic > Marine > Intertidal zone | place: USA...
TAGCGAGCAAGAATGTCGCCAACGATACGCATTTTGTTATCGCCGTCTTTGTACTGAAAGGATGAGATTGATGATTTTTGGGCAGAACCCTTTTGTTGGTTAAATGCAATAGCCATTAGTGTATAGTCTCCAGTGTGACTTCTTCATAGATAAATGTAATATCTTTTTCATCTACTATGAGTAGCCTATTATCGTTAATTTCATCTAAAGGCACTGGACAATGCAGTGCGTCTAGTGTAGTTTTGTGAGTCGCGATATATTCTGGCAAGCTCCGTAAAGAAGCAAGCGCATAATAGATACATAACTCTCTTTGGGTATACTTATGAGAATGGTACAGCAAAAACTCTGGGTGAACCAGAAAGGAACTGCCGGAAAAGTTTTTACTAGAAAATTTATAGATAGGGTCATACTTGTTAACAGGCACTTTATTGCCTATCAGCATATCCATTATTAGAATACAGGTGGAAATATTCCCCTGTGCCGTATCAAAAACCTTCTTCCAATCAAATAAGAGCATATATTATACTTTGTTTTCACCAAGTTGTCAAGAAATATTTTTTTAAAGGTACTTAATATCCCAACCCTGTTTCATGTAGAAGCCGATACGATTCGAGGCTTGTTTTCGAGCCGTATTTCCTTTCAGATGTATATCTACTATCACAGGGTCTTTTTTACCTTCTCGTTTACGAATAACTCGCCCCACAAGCTGCGTCAACAGGGGTTCATTATTAACGGGTGTGCCTAGAATTAGGCAACTGAGTGTGTCTACAGAGATACCTTCGGAAAATATCGCTTGTGTTCCGTAAAGAATCTCTGCATCACCGTATAAAATTCTATCCACGAGCGTTTCTCTGTCCTCGTGTGCTACCTCGCCCGTAACACAAATGGCTTTATCGCCAGTCAGCTCGGCGCAACGCTTCAAAAATCCTACTCGGTCGCTTACTACCAACACTTTATGCCCTTTTGCGGCGTAGGCCGCGGCAAGCATACTAACTGTGTGCTGATATTCTTCGTCTGTAGCTAACTTTGTCACTCTGTTAGCCCAGGGTATTCTTGCACCGTCCATAAACCTTATCTCAGACGGCACAACACGTACTGTAGGGGTCATATAGTTTTCTTTAGGTGGCTTAAAAAGAGTATTACCAAAGTAATCTCTGAACACAACGTGCTTTCCATCTTTTCTTTCTATAGTACCCGATAGACCTATCTTATATCTACAGTAGTTTGTATCTAAAATCCTCGAAAAGGTGGGACTACTAACGTGATGCATTTCATCAAGTATGATAGTCCCAAATTCTTTACGAACCTTCTCGATATTACGGTATAAAGTCTGAGTGTTGCCAATTACGATAGGAGCGTCAAGATCAAACTGACCACTGCCTATGATGCCTGGCTTAAATCCATAGACTTTCTCTACTTCTTTTGCCCACTGATTGCGTAGAGGGACAGTGTGAGTAACAACGAGTGTTTTCTGACCGAGTTTACCCGCGATAGCTAAACCTGTAAATGTCTTGCCCCAACTGACCCATGCGTTAATTATGCTGTTATCTTCGATTTCATCATAAACCTTCTTTTGGCTTGGTCGAAGCTCAAACTTAAACTCAGGAAATTCCACAGGCTTATTTACACGCCTATCGACTATTTCATAGTGCTCTGGTATCAAATCCGTACGCCCTATTGGTAATGAGACTAACCCATTACGAATAATGCCCATATTCTTGATCACTTCAGGTGGGTCAAGAGGGTTGTGCGAGGGAATAGTATACGTGAGCTCTTTGTCGATCTGCTCTTGCAGTCGTTCATCGCAATCCATGTATATTCTGTGGCTTATAACTGCTTTCATAGTTCAAGTTCGTTCTTAGCAATAATATATGTTTTGACAAAGTCGGATCGCACAATGTCTTCAACCTCAAACTCAATAAAGTCGAAAAGACCCATACGCTTCAATACCTGAAAGAAATCTTTAATTCCGTTTCCTCGCAGGTCTGCTTGTCGGAAATCTCCACAAAATATAACTCTAGTGTTCTCACCCATACGAGTGATAATAGAGTCTAGCTCGTGAAAAGACATATTTTGACACTCATCAATTAAGACTACAGCATCTCGTAGTGTGATACCTCGAATGAACGAAGTTGTCATAAATTCTACTAAATTCTTTTGTTTTAGTATCTCATAGGCATCGCCTCTACCAAACAAATCATTAGCAATATCTTTATAAGGTTCTTCGTAGACTGAAGCCTTCTCTTTCTCTGTGCCAGGTAAGAATCCAATGTCTCGTGTAGGAACTGCACTACGGATAATTACTAACCTTTGATAAGCACCTTTTGTCATGTCATCATATGCTAGATATGACGATATGAAGGTTTTACCTGTTCCTGCGAGTCCGTGCAGAACCATGTGTTTATCAGATTCAAAGGCTTTTAGCTGGTTTCGTGTTAATGGTTCGATTTCTTGCAGGTCAAAATTAACACCTGCTAGAGTTTTTCGTTTTTTAGCCATAAATTATACTTTCTTCCTAGTATCTTTGAGTTTTTCTTGAGAATACTCATACAGCACCCACGGAAGTCCATGTAGGTGAAGAACCCCTGCCCAAAGGTAACCTTCTTCAGGAGGGCGTGGAACGGTAAAAGGAGCGTTATGCTCCCTAAACCAAACAAGTGTAGCAACATCTTTCTGTACTACACGCTTTATACGCAAGTATTTTAACTGTGCGTAAACAGTCTTTTCGTATCGAAACGGCAAACCTTTATTGTCTATGAAATACTTAGTTTTTTGCTTCAATATGCCGTTGTACGAAGTAAGCATTTTTTTCATCGGATACAGACCTTTTTGAGGGGTCTGCATACGTCTAGCCCCGAGAGTAGTACCTTCCATATTGCGGTCATCAAGTATTTTACCCTCTAAAAAGAGTAAACCATCATGGGACTCCCACTCTCCTGAGTTTAGTACAAATACTGGGTACGTAATGTGCCCTGCCTCTCTAAATGTGATAGACATAGTTACTCAGCTAAGCCTAGCTTTTCGTCTGTGTCTAAAATCTGCTGGGATGCTTTTACCCAGTTTGCGACTGTTGGGTTATAATCTACTCTGTCTTTATAGGTGTCTACAACCCACTGGGCCATGTTCTTACCTTTTCCGTGCGGAGATAATAACCATATTAAATCTGTATTACTCATGTTCTGTCCCTCTCAGCTTGTAGGAATACTGCGTTTGTAATAATAGTTGGTACAATAATTAACAAGTGTACTGCTATTGATACAGGAATACTGTAACCTAGCCAACCCATGTAATAGATTGCGATGATTCCAAAGAACCCGCACCACATTACGAATAACGCCAGTAGCAAATAAGCCTGTAATACTGGATCGGGAATGAATCTTAAAGGATTATACCTTAAGTCCATGACAATACGATATATTTCAACTACTCTTTCTAACATACTACTGTTCTCCTGTTTCTAGTTGTTCGCCATACATCTTCTCGAATTTACCGCCAGAATAATCTTCGTGAACAATCTCAAAGTCGCAACCTACTGGAGCGCCAGGGATAGATAGACCTCTATCGAGCTGAATAAAGCTCTGTAGCTTCTCTTTGTATTCTTCTACTTCATCCTCTGGTACTTCTGCTAGAATGGAATCGTGTACGAGTGCAAATATACGAGCTTTCTTGCCGTTTGCTTTAATCCACTCGCTCATGTCTATTGCCCCGAGAAGGTTAATATCACTAGCAGCAGACTGGACCAGAAAATTAAGACCAGACCTAATGCTATGGCTCTGGATGCCTTTGTCTGTCGATGCGACATTTGGTAATCTCCTTTTTCTACCGAAGTAGCTGTAAATAAATCCATTCTGTCGAATAAATTTTTGGTTATCTTCAATCCACGACTTTAGTTTGTGGAAAGCGTTGAAATACTCATCAATAACTTCTTGTGCTTCTTGTCTACTAAAGTATGTGCCTGAATCTTTTGTGACTTGCTCACTGATCTTGTTTGCTCCTGCACCATACATGATACCGAAGGTTACAGCTTTAGCCGCCTGTCTTTGTGTGCTGTAGAGTTCTGCTACTTCACCTACTTCACAAGGTAGTTTGAATACTTTGTGAGCAATTGTACTGTGGAAATTACCTCCAGATCTAAATACATCCATCAATGCTTTATCTTTTGCCAGGATTGCAGCTACATATACCTCTGCTGTGGTCAAATCCATAGCAACAATCTTATGCCCCGGAGCTGCTTTGATACAGCCTTTTACAATAGGATTGTCTCGAGGCAACTGTTGCATATTGAGTTTGCCGCTAGAGCTAAGCCTGCCAGAAGTAGTACCGTGAAGGTTAAACCCTGTACGTAGTCGGCTATCACGATCCAACTGCGGTAAGATCTTGTCCAAATAAGTATTTTTAATTTTGGACTTTTGTCGAATGTTGAGTATAAGTCCTGGGATGTGCGATTGTTCTGCAAGCTCTCCAAGAACTTCCGCGTCTGTGCTATGCGCACCAGTGCCAGTCTTTTTACCAGTTGGATTGAGGCCAACGAAGTCAAACAACAGACTGCGAAGCTGTACAGTGCTATTAGGATTAAAATCTTTTCCATTAATTTCTTCAAATTTACGAATAGCAGGTTCTTTGTAAAGCTCGGCTACTGCATCGTCAATCTCCTGTTGCATAAGGGACTGAGACTTGAGTAGACGTAACTTATCAAAAGGCACGCCATTGTCTTGGATGTCCGTTAGAAAACGGCAACCAGGAATTAGTATGTTATCATACACTTTTGCTAGACGTTTGTTCTGCTTAATCTTTACAAACTTCTCGTAGAGAAGGAAAGTACAAGCAGCATCCATACCAGCGTATAGTTTCATAACGTCAAAGGGAATATCTCCCCAGTTGAAGTCGTTTTTGAGAATACCATGCTGTTTACGATAGTTATCAATCCACTCGTACATTGGCTTCTCGTAGTCCCCGTAAGGTGTATACTTCATAGACAACTGCTTTAGACCGTGAGTACCAGGGTTCTCATCAATCAAGTAGTGTAGAAGCATTGTATCTTCAAACCTAGGGAATTTAAAGTTAAAGTGGTATTCGAAGAACGCCATATCAAACTTGGCATTGTGGAATACTACTATCTTCTTATCAAATAATTCTTGTAACAAACGCTCTGTTTCTTCGTCAAAGCACTCTGTGTCTATGTATGCACCACGATCAGCTTCATAACTAAGGCTAATGCCCAGCATATGGCCATCTCTTGGATATAGTCCTGTGGTCTCCGAGTCAAGAGCAATGTAATCAAGAGGGGCGCAAATAGCAGCACGTATAAAAGCATTGGCTTCCTCCGTATCTTGGATACCCCAAGCATTGTACTCGGTAATTACAGTATCTTGCTTACCACCTGTAATGTATTCTACGATGCTTTGCTTGGAGTCGTCCCATGTTCGCTGTGCTTCGGGCTTGAATGCGAGCATAGCGGGGTTAATGACAGGCAGGAACTTCTCTTCGACTTTCTTGCCAGAGTATTCTGTGACTGAGTTCACAGAGGTAAAGTACTTGAGTGCATCACTGCCGACTAGAATAAGCCAGTCGTAAGCGTCTACATCAATCTCGATGTCGCAGTCTCGTTTAAGTACTTTTTTGATATTTGGGTCTGAACAGAGCTGATACTGATCAAACTCAAACTCATTATCAAACTCTTTCTTAAAATTTGTTCTACTTGGTTTAGTTTCTACTAATGCAACTTTAGGCATATAATTTACTCTTTAGTGTTTGTACTGATTTCAGGGGTAATGCACCTGGGTCTGTGTCCTTGAGTGCTACGTTTCTACTAGCTAAGCCTACTCGCTCTGCCATGTCCTTTACTTCTTTTGCCGCAGTTTGCCCTGCGTCATCTCCATCAAAGAAAATTACTACTTCTTCTACACCTTGTATCGAAAGCATACGTAACTTATCTTCATTGATATTCTTTGTTCCAAAACAGCATACTGCATTGTCTAGTCCTTTATCGTGCAGATTTACCATATCATAGATACCTTCTACAAGTATAACAGAACCTCTTATAGGCTCTACTACAGGGTATAGAGGCATCTTCGCACCCGCAGGCGAGATCATGTACTTAGGTGTACCACCTGTCGTATGGCGACCATTAAAGGCTACAATACGACCAGATATATCTCGTACTGGGAAGACAATCCGACCAATGTGGTCAGGATCATGGTGTTGGAAAGCTTCAAACCTCTTATATGTTTCGGGCTTGATGTCTCTCCAGTTACCTACATAAGGTATTATATTTTGGGGGAAAGACAAACCAACCGACTCAGACCTTTTCTCTCTAATAGTCTTTTTTAGTAATTCTCGTCTTAGTTGTAATTGGTTTGCCTTTTCGCCAAAATGTGTAAAAATGTTTCCTTTATACCCACAGGAAAAGCACTGAAAGATACCAGTGATCTTGTCGATACGCATACTAGGATTTCTATCTGCGTGCTCAGGGTTAAGACAGCTAACAATAGCGTCTGCGCCTTTGGGTATAAAATAAACATCTCTTGAAGTTAGTAGTTCTTCTACTGTCAACGTCCGATATCCTTAATGTTTTCTGTACTGATTACTTGGTATGCACCTTTGTTGTAGGCAGGTGCAATCGTATATTTACTATCTAGCTGTGGTTTTTCTACTAATAATGTGCTGTGTCCCTTGTCGTCAGAAGATGGATACTCTGGAGTCTCTCTGCGATAAGTCTTGGGAGCTTCGTAAGTTTTCCACTCAGTAACACGCTTCTTTGCTCTGGGCAAGGGCTTGCGCTTCCTACCAGAAGGAGTGTGTCGTAAACTGCCGAATGTAAGTGCCATGTGCTTTCTCCTGTAAAGTATCCGTATATTATACGCACTTTCACATAAGAAGTCAAGAAATATTTTTAAATATCATCAATTTCTTCGCCTGTTTTATGCGAAGAATCTTCTTTCTCTTTAGGAGTGAGTGCAGACTCAGGGCCAATCTTCAGGCTATCCCAGTCTACCTCTGATGTGAATGATTTCATAGAAGCACTACGCATCTTCACACAGTTCAGTGTGATACAAGCATCTTCGTGATCCCATGTTTCTAGCGTATAAGCAGCGTCTGCGGCATCAAGGATACCTTTAGCAAAACGTGCCTCACCACTAGCATCTGTTTGATATGGAGAGAATACTGTGCAGTCGTACTCTTGAGCCATAGACTTCAATGCTTTACTTACTTCAATTTGCTCTGTCCAGTCATACTGACCACCTCGTGATGGTAGACTCGACCGCTTTACCTGATTAATATAGTCAACGATAATGACACCAACACCCAGAGGTTTGACTTTTTTGTCAAGCTCGGCACGGATTTTGGAGAGAGTAAGTGCAGGGTCATACACTACGTCCAACTGCTGAGTCGGGAGAAGCTCGCAGGTGTTCTTCAGTGATGTGTGCAACTTATCAAAGTCACGATGTTCTCTATATTCCTTCAAGCGGTCTTGTCCATCAACATAGCGAGCTGCCCACCAACCTGCTACTTGTTCCCACTCAATTACACTCAGATTTTGAGTACGAAGGCGAGCGAAAGGAATTTTAGTAGCAATGGAACAACAGCGTTGAAGGATAGACCGGCTATCCATTTCAATAGTGAAATACATAGCCGATTTACCACTAGCGTAAACATTGTTAGCAATGTTTGCACAGATAACAGACTTACCAGCACCTCGGCGACCACCAACCATAACAAGATCTCGAGGAGAGAACTGTATTTCGTAGTCGTACTCTTCGTTGAGTCCGAGTTTCATGTACTTGGCTAAATCTTCTTCTGGCTCGAACAGTTCAATACGTTGCATACTTTCCTGCGGGTCTTCAAGATCAACTTTATCTTCAACGTCTAGGACGATCTGATGTAAGTGGTTGACAGACTCCGAAGCATTTTCAAATGCAACAGAGTTCTCAACATAATCTTCTAGCGAGTCCAGAATTTCTTTTTGAGTGTATTCGTTCTTCAGATACTCGAGAAGCATATGAGGGTCTGCATCGACCTCGACTGCTTCTACAGCGTAGAGTTTCTCTCGAGTAGCTGAGTCACGAATCTCAAATTTTAGATCTTCAATCGTAGGGACTTTATGAAACTCTTCACAGTGCTTATCAATAACCTTATAAAGGCTATGATACTCACTGGAAAAGTAATGCTTGTGCGCGACACTCCAGGTCTGAAAGTCCTGAAGCTCAAGCACTTGCTTTATGAGCGCACTAGCAATGTTCAATTTTGAAAGTCTCCCGATTTCAAATCTAAAATGTAGGGCAGACCCCGAAGAGACTGCCCTTGAATTAAGCTAAAAAGGATTAAGCTGACGCTTTTTCTTTCTTAGCTGCGCCATCATAGTCAGAGGCTGACAAACCACGGCGGGTAAGCATAGTCTTAACACCACGAGCAGTTTTGCCAATAGATTCTGCGATAGCTTCAACAGTCATGCCACCGATGTCAGTAAGGTCTGCCAAAGGATCATCTTTCGAAGTGCCTTTAGTAGTTTCTTGACGTGGGATAGCATCAATGTCGCCTGAACGAAGCAAGCTAAGAGCTTTACCACGTACAGAGTTTACTGAACGGTCTAGTGCGTCAGCAATAGCTTCTACGAAAGCACCGTCTTGTACCATAGATACAAAAGTAGCTTCTTCGTCAGGGCTGTAAGTTCTTACAGACTCAACTTTAGGAGCTGGCTTAACGTGACCAGTCAGTTCCATAGACAAGATTTTGCCTTGGATTGACTTAGCTGAGAAAGCGCCGCCTTCAAAGTTTTCAGCGATTTCAGCATAAGTATAAGTGCCGCTGTTGTCAGTTACGAAAGCTGACAAAGTAGCTTCTTGAGCATCGCTAAATGCGCGTGAAGCACTTGCAGAGGCAAGTTCTACGTCAAAACCCATCTTGCGAAGTTTGCTAGATACGGAACGAGTAGAGGTTTCAAGTTGTTCAGCTACTTCTGCAACTGTTGCTTGAGAGACAGGTGATTCATCACCTACGAAATTAGTAAGAGCATCGGTACGCTCATCAGTCCACTTAGGAAGTGCCATTTTATTCTCCAATAAAATCTAAAAGGTTAGTTATGATTTGAACGCCAGATTCTCTGGCTTTCTTAGTTTTAGCAGATTCGACTCCGCTTTCATTCACCAGGATTGTGACATCCTTGGTCAAACTTGATTTGACCACATAACCAAGCTCTTGCAATATGTTTTGAGCCTCGGCTTTTGTCTTGAAACTCTTTAGCTTACCAGAGATACAGACTATACCGTGGGTTGTGGTTGTAGTTTGTGTTTTTGCAAATTTAAAACTAAAAGGTAACAAAGACACTTGATAATACTCGTCATGTATCCAGTTACACAAATTAGTAGATGCTTTCTCGCCTAGACCAGCTTTACGGCACACATCGTAGTCTATTTCTTCAATGTCTTCGCAGACTTTCGAGAGTTTTTCCGAGGCTGATTTACCAATTAACGGTATGCTGAAAGCAGGAAGCAACACATTAAGTGGTGCAGTCCTAGATCGTTGCAACTCATCTACTAACTTGACGGCAAGACGATCTGAAGATAAGGCAAGGGAAATCTCTTCAAGAGACAAGTCGTAAAGTTCCTCAAGAGAAACAATATCTAACTTAGCTATAGTAGCTGGCCCTAAGCCTTTGATCTTCAGTGTCTTGGCAAAGTGCTCGATGAGTTTTGCAACTTTTTCTCCGCAATGCGGATTTTTACAATACAGAAGATGATTGACCGCTACAAGTACCGAGCTGCAACTTGGGCAAACTGTGGGTGCTTCTATTGTGGTCATGGTCTCTCCTCTGAAATTGAAAGTATATTATACGGAAATTTAAGATTTCTGTCAAGAATTATTTTTCTTCATGTCAAACAGGTTCTACCCGTCTGACAATCCGAGGTATAATATCCCCAGACCTAATAACTTCTACATAACAACCGATTTCAAGGTTTAGATCACGAATGTACTCGATGTTGTGCAGTGTAGCACGAGACACGTTAGCGCCATCAATAACTACAGGATCTAAAATAGCCACAGGACTTACGACCCCTGACTTTCCTAGCTGCCATACAACATCTTTCAATTGCGTCATCTCTCCTGCCTTGACTGATTTCAGGGCAAAAGCACCTCGAGGGTGATTCGCTGTATGTCCCAAGGCATCAAACTTTACGTTTGACTTAAGTCGAAACACGTCACCATCCGTAGGATAGTCACTACAGTCGAATCGAGTTACTACATTGAAACCTAACTTGTGCAACTCTTCGAGAGCACAAGGGTATTTTGTAGTAAGATGAGGCGTAGCATCGTATGCCACAAAGACTAAGGGGCGAGTTTTAAACTCAGCAAGATCATTAAGACCAAGCGACCCCGAAGCGAAGTTGCGGGCGTTTGCTATACCATAAGGAGCAACTACTTCACCAGTAATCTGAACCAGGTTAGTATTACTAATCTGATTAGGTACTAGTGTAGCCATCTTATCAGTGATGTCTCTGCCTTGTATGCCGTCACCTCTCGTAAGAGCTAACTGGAGAAAACCCTCAACATACAACAGAGAAACTGCCGCTCCGTCTAACTTAGGAGTTTGAATGCACTCAGAGATATCTAAAGGAGCTTCGTGGATGTTAAAGCATTTTTGCAAACTGTACATACGATGAGCATGAGAAACCGCATCAGTTACTTGGTAACCAACTCGATTGTATTGATGCTTGGTCGCAAGAAGATCAAACTCTTCATCACTAAGAATCGGAGTACCTTCATAGTACAACTTACTTGCTCTGTCCAAAAATTCGTGCATAGTATTCTCCTAAATAAGAAAGTATATTATACGGAATTTCAGGAAGATTGTCAAGAACTATTTATAGAGATCCTGAATTAGATCTGAAAAATGTTCTTCTATTAGTTGCTTTGATTCCGCTAGAGATAGTATTTCTATTAGCCCTGCAAAAAGTTCCTTTGAGTTAGATAGATCAAGAGGCATTGCCACACCCTCAGGTGTAGGTTTCCACTCTTCGTCAAAGTCCAAGTAATACTTTCGTAAATGGATATACTCTATATTACGAAAGGTATTAATTGTTAATCTTATCTGTACTTCTTTTACTTCATCGTAATGAATAACTCGAGAGTATGCTTCGGGGGCTTGGTGTAATTCCATTATCTCCTGCCTTCGTTCTTAAGAACGGAAGCAAGAGGAACTACACTAGACACGTTTGCAGGTCTTAGTAATCGGTATGAATCTGTATCCCAACAGAAGAAAAGTAATGTATCTGCAGTTTCCTTTGCCCTATTCTTTTTCTTTTGGATGTAGGGAGTTGAGAAGTCTAAAGTACAAACATTGTACTTCAGTTTTTTGGAGTGCTCACTACGATAAGTAATAATGGCGTCTCCATAGTCGTGCACTAATCGTGCCAGTTCTTGCTTTTTCACTTTAGCTCCTTGGTAGTAATTCAGCAATCTTTATTGTGAATGTACTTACTGCGAGGTGCTTTTGCTAGATACAAGAATACCCCGCTAGCCGAAACTAGCAGGGGTACTTGAGGACTTAACCTTCGTTAATTGCTTGAATTACTTTGGTAAAGTACTGAGATGCTTTACCAGTCAGTTTAGCGATGATTTCTTCATCAGCTTCTTGACCTGCATCTCCTAGTGCGGCAATAAGAGCGTCTGCAGCTGCTGCTTTAGATACTCGTGTACTACCACCACCATTAGACCCGCCGCTAGATTTAGCTGCAGGGGTTTTCTTAACATAAACGCCAGCTTTTGTTAAGATCATACGAACACCATTAGGTGATTCGTCTAGTTCTTCTGCAATATCTTTCACAATCTCCATACTGGTCTCTGGAGTTGGTTCTGCTTCTTCGTACATTGATACTGCTTGTGCTTTTTTATCGTCGTCCCAAGCCACTTTTCGTGTCCTCTTGTTAGGGTTTTTGTTTCCTGGGCAGTCACCCAGAGCTTTAAGTTGTTGACTATAGAATCTGTCGCCCATAGCTTCCTCTCATATTTTGAAAAACTATTATCGCAAAATATAACCATAATGTCAAGTAATATTTTTTACAACCTTTCAATTCTTACCCCGTAATCTCGCAAATGTTCTAGCTTGCATAATTCGTAGGCAGGTGCAAAGGCAGAAAAACCACCTTGTGTTACATTTGAAAAGAAAGTATCATCGCTCTCAACCTTCTGTTTCACATAGATTGCATATACAGGACAGCCGTATTTACTTTCATAGTCAGTATTTCCTAGACCAGGTTTACTTGCCACATACTCTGGAGTGAGTCGCTCTCTTACTTCTACAGCGGCATGGTATGTTGCCGACCACGCAGTCTCTCCGTTTGCGTAGTCTTCGGACAAACACTCGTCTGGATAGTAGTGAGGGTCTAGTCTTTCTTCTTTGGAGTTCGGTCTTTGTGGGACTCCAACTCTTTCAAGAATAGATCGTACAAAGGATGCACTTCTGAAGAGTGACTTGCTGATATCTGTGATAGTATCTCCTGTGAGGTAGCTTTCACACGCTTCAGCGATTTCTTCGCGTGACGCTGGACGACCCCGCAGAGACTGCTTTCGTTTTTTGACATATGCTTTTCTATCCTCATAGTCCTCAATAATCTTATTTAGCCTAGTTGTATTATAGGCTATGTTTAGAATATCACAGGCTTCCTTTTTGGTTATAGGTTTCTCCGAAGAACTGGGGTTTAGAAGTGCTATCACCTTCTCGATGTTTTGATTCGATAAGTTCTCGTAACTCTTTTTCTTTACTGTTGTTCTCGCCATTCTCTAACTCCAATTCTAGTTTAAACATCAAGCAGCAAATAGCGTGTGCTAGATGTGAATAATTTGTTTCTGGGTCTTGTAGCTCGCCACCCATGTGGGCGAATATGTGCCGTAGTGCACCGCTTGTGTAACGCTTCTGTGCATTCTCTAACTTACGCCAGTTTTCTTCGTCATACTTCTGTGCTCCGAAAGTCAATACTTTTGCTACTTCAAGCGTAGCATTAGGAGGCAGAAGGTGCATTTTCGGCTTCTCACTATCAAACTTCCTGCCTTCCATTAAAATGTTTCCTCGATGCTCAGGCACTCATTAGGCTTAAAGTTGTAGCCTATTGCCTTCATAAAAGTTTCAAGCACCTCAACCATATCGTCTCGTGATAAGTCTTTCTCCATCACATCAATGCAGATGCGAGTGTTTACAGAGGTTACACTTTCATATGGGTAAGAAATTAACTGTACGTGTGGTTTTTCTGTAGCTGGTTTAAGCATCATGTATAAACTCCTGTATCATAGGGAAGAAAGGTTCGATTACATAGGCACACTGCTTTGCAATATCCATATGCTCTTTCTGTGTGCCTGGGGTAGTTCGTACATCTATGTAGTGAATCCAAGAACGTATTGTGCCCTGCATATACAAACGAGTCTTTGTTAGACCTTCTGGAAGTACAGCACGAGCCTGTTCTTTGGCTATACCGTTCTCCAGTGCCCAGTTATAAGCTGCACTTGCTGATTCAATTACTTTCTGCTGTTGTGCTACCCAGTGTTGGTGTAGTAATTCATCATCACTTTCAATACTGTTCTGACGATTCTTGGCATCTTGTAGTCTGGTTTCTCGTACTACATACGGATAGCCTTGCTCGTCTGGGTTAGCGTATCTTTGGCTAAACTCTTGAAAAGCAAAACTTCGATGCCGTACTATCTGATGTGCAATGTCTCGAGTCGTATTGATCTCGATTGCAACACTCGCCATCTCAAAAGGAGACCAGTGTTTGTGTTTAATGAGATACCGAATCAGTTTCTCATTTGTCTCTGTATTGTTCTGGTTGCTAGGATTAGATACTCTAGCCATATACGCAATATCATATAAGATATTAGGCGAAGATGTTGATATAAGTTTTACTTGGCTCATTTAGCTGTGATCCTTTTCTCGTAGTCTGCGTAGTCCTCGTTCCACCAGTCGGGTTTTGATCTGTGCGACCAAACGGCAAAGGTAGCTTTGTCGAGGTGATAATAGTCTCGATAAGACTGAATTGGGTTGTCGTAATCTTTAAGCTCGTCTGGCATTGCTAGTCCGAACTCTGTGAATCCTCGTCTTGGTAGATTCCGTGGCTCTGGTAGCTTGTTAACCACTTCCACAATCGACTTGTGTTGTTTCGCATAGCGATAATGATATTCGTCATTAAGAGCGTTACCATAACAGTGTGTCCATTCAAAATTGTCTAGCGATGAGCGTACCCAGATAGTGCAAGGGTGATTGTACATCATCGGTAGATACGGGGTTAGTGGTCGTTCTTCCATAGGAAGGTGTTTGATTTCTTTCTTCAAAGCATTCAAGTGATCACGCTCGTCTTTCTCAAGAGCGCGAGGTACAAACCCTAGATGCTCGTCTACCCAGATAGCAGTACACAATAGCTGTGCTACTTCTAGGGGCATTTTTACAATGTGCTTGTCAACGTGATACTCGGCACACTTGTCGAGGTCTTGGTCAAGGTAAAATAAATTCAATGGTATTCTCCGTAAATTTAGACAACTATTATACTAAACTTCAAGGAGAGAGTCAAGAACTATTTTAATCCCACCTCGGAGGTCTTCGTCCACCGGTCATCTGAATATAAGGTGTTTCTAGGTATGTTGGATTGTTTGTTAGAGGTTTACCTCTCCACAGAGTACCGACTCGTTTAAGACAGTCTTTGAATACTGCTATCTCTGCATCGGAGTCGTGGGCAATGTTTCCGTCCTCAGGCATCCAGTTTTCTGGTTCGTGCTCTGGTTTGATAAGAGGTAAGTGCCAGCTGCTTGCTGGAACATTGGACTCTGTGAGATTGCTATAAAACATTGTATGTCTTGTAAAGCAATCAAAATTATAGTATGTTACGCTTCCCCAGTTGTTTGCTACACGATCAAGGAACAAAGCTGTTATCGCACCCGCAGAGAGTCTTTTACCGTCTTTTGCACCGTACTCTGTTTGGAAACCCTCGATAGTGTCCTCTGTGAACATATGTACGGAATCTGGTGGGAAACCTAAAAAAGTATTGTAGCGAGAAGGGTTGAACAGGATAGGCATATCAGGTTCTAGATACTTATAACCTAGCATTCTTAACTGTCCTGTTGCCCATATGTCAGTTCTACTACCGACCCTGTCGAACAGCTCAGGTGCAGGAGGTGCTCCTTTACCAAAACGTAAAGTAAGGTCTGCACTATCAATTTGCTCGCCTTGTTCACTAGACAACGCGTCTAAACTATTTCCTACTACTGCTATACTTTTTCCATCAATAAATGCTTTAAACTCGTCTAAGGTCATTCCATTCTCCTGCAAAGTCATCTTGTGCGTACCTCTGGTACATAGGAGTACCGTCTGTGAAATGCACTGCTACTGGGTCATCATAAAAATCATAATAACCCACTAAATAATTATATGTTTCGTCTAGTCTACCGATTTCACTTGCCCACTCCATTCTATGAAGGTGAGATGCGCTTTCAGTGTTTACTGTGTCTATCGTAAGATTTCTACAATCTTCGTGTTCACAATTAAAGACCATCATTGATGACCACCACTTCTTTGGATACCAAACATTTTCGTGTTCGTTAAACTTTCTACTCTCTCGCACCTGCTTTACTAGATGCTTTACGCAAGTTACAGGAGCATCTGTAAGGTGTTGCAAAACTAGCGCAGGATCTTTTCTCCAAACAAAATCACTATCACAAAATAATGCCACTCCTTCATAGCCTGCAAGAAGTGGTGTGAGAAACCTTGTGTAGGTGAACTCTGTGGAGCCGTCTTCTTCTCTATCGTATCCGAGAGACTGCATCTCTCGAAGATCAATAACTTCCGCTTGATGCCCGAATCTTTTTATAGACTTCATACATACTAGCGTGTTCTGAGGCTGACGTGAGTCATGACCTATAAATATTCTCACTCTTCTTCCTTATACGTGTGTAGTTCGCCCTTCTTCTTTGCTTCTCTCTTACGATCTTTAAATACTTTAGCTTTATTGTACTTTCGCTGGAACTTCGCTACTGGATTCCTCTTTTTCATTCGTAGTCACCTCTCTGTAATATACAATTACTTCGCCTAACTGGCTAATGTATCTCTTGATTTCTTGCGTATTATAAGCCATTAGCTCATAATCTGCAACTGTCATTGCGACAAACACGAGGTCTCCCCCATGTTTCTTTTTAATATCTTCCTCAAACTTATCCATGTAGGTACGTTCTTCTTTCGGTATTTTTCTATCCGAAACTACATACCACTTGGGTTCTTTGAGGTTCAAAGGTCGAGGCATGGTAGGCTGTACAATATCTATCTGCACGGGCTTACTTATAACTTCCACCTGTCTTGGCGGTACTTGTAGCAAACTACAACCACTAAGGGTTAGGATTGCTAATAGACTTACTGACGTCTTCAATCGCATCAAATACCTCCTTTGTTCTCTGGTTTGCCTGAGCTTGTATCTGCCCAGGTCTTGCACTGGCTATTTTAGCAAGGTTATGCCTACGAAAAATATCTAGGTATTCAGACATCTCAGCCTCATACTGCTGATTCTGTTGTTGCAGTGCAGCACTAGCTTTTGCTGTTTTCTCTGCATTCAGTGTGATTGCGGCTATTGTAGCCTTCTGCTCTTGATCTCGCAGGTCTTGGGCAATAATCACTGCTGCTTGCTCTTCTAATTTATTTTTCATAGGAATAACAGCGAACTGGTAGTACAGGAAACCCGCACTACCAATCGCTGCTATAACGCCTAATAAGATTTTAGACATTCTCTAACCTTGACATCAGTCGTTCTGCTCGGTTAGTAACCTGTCTATGCCAAAGTGAATCACGCCCCTCAACTGCCGCCTCTTTCCAATCTGCTCTAGCGATAGCTTTGTTCATGTTCTTAAACTTTGAAAGACGAGTTCGCCCCATATTGAACATCATATTAACAAGTATACCTTGTACTTCGTCTGGTAGTCCGTCAAAATCCCCCTGTCCGTATAAAGCGTGACACTCTGAGATTGCTGTATCGAGGTCACGATCGAAACACTCTTCAACTCTTTCTTCTGAGACTGGGGTTCCGATTGGGCTTCCGTACTCGGGGTCACTTTCAAGTACGAGGTGCCCGACTCCAAATGTCGGATACCCAAGATGGTCGTTATAGAGTTCATACACTACTCCCTCATCAATCTTTAGCTGCTCAAAAACTGCTGCTCTATCCACTTTGTTTTTCTCCTTTATAAGCCGTAATGTATTACTGAGTAATAGATTACTGGTATTGGTGCACACAATGCGAACACTGCCGTAGCAAGATCGCAAAAAACGCACACGTGTTCGTTTTCTCGAAGGTTTTTCACTCAAGTTCTCCTTAATTTAGCTTGTGATATAGTTAGCCTATATCAACGTATTTTGGCATCGCTTCAGCAGGAATACGTTCTTCTAGTTGGATACATAGCAGTCCTCGCGCCATATATGCCTTCTCTAGTTCGATGTATTCTCCGACCTGAAAAGTTCTTTTGAAACATTTACCACTCAATCCTTTGTGGAGGTACACTTCTTCATCTTTGGTCGTTTGCTTGCGAGTGCCTTGAATACTCAAGATATTCTGATGTAGGCTGATTTCAATATCTTTTTTATCCCATCCTGGTATAGCAAGCTCAATTAAGTAGCCTGTTTCACCGGACTTGATTACGTTGTAACGAGGATAGCCATTATCAAAAGTATTATTAAGGAACTGTTCGTGCATTCGGTCAAACCCTAAGAAAAATTTCGGCAGGTCTGCCATTGATAGCTGTTGTGTAGTAGTCATCATTTTACTCCTTGCGTCCTTTCGGAACGCTCTGTGTCTCCTTTCGGTAGACGGTGTTGTTCAGCCACTTATGAGGCGGGCTGTTTGCCTAAGTAATCTTTGAGGTCTTGGTAGCCTCCAATATGTTCGCCATCTACCACTATCTGTGGTACTGTACGGGCGTAAGGAAACTTAGAGGTAAACTCCTCAACCGTATAGTTTTTGCCCAGCTTTTTGACAGAAATATACGCTTCCTTTTTCTCAGCAAGACTGTATGCCATATCGCAGTACACACAGCCGTCTTTCCCATAAATGACTATATTCATATTTTCTCTACTTTAAACCTTACTTCGCTTTGAGTATATGTCATTGTTCTTAGAATGAAATACTCGTTGAGTTTGTCTTTCCACCAATCCTTACTCTTTATAATTAAGTGTGCGTTTCTGCCGTCTGGCAAAGCAGTGAATGCTGGAATTGTACTAATTACGAAAAAACCGCACTTGAGCATACAATCTCTCATATGCTCAAGTACGTTATCCAATAATTCTGGCTCTATATGTTCTAGTACATCTGTACATATTACCATATGAGCTGGAGCAGGAAGAGCTGACTTACTAGGAACGGCAGGGTCATATTCATACAGTAATAACTGACCTGGGTAGTTTCTCTGAAAGTGTCTCTTAAGACAGTCTTTATGATTACTACTTCCATAGTCGAGAGCATCAAAGCAACTGTACTCTCTTGCTATTTTTAGTATACCTTTAGCGTGTGATCTACCTGTTCCGCCCCATAATTGATCTTTGTGTTCGTTTTCTAACTGCTCTTTATAATCTTTACTGATTAATAAGTCCAAGGTCGAAGCCTCTCTTTACAAGCTCGTTACGATACTTCTGCTTGTGTTTTGGTTTAGTGTTGCTATTTAACATAGCCTCTACCAACTCGTCTGTAGAGGTATTCTTCAAGTAGTAGTGGATCATGCCCACCTTTCTACGGTTTACGATTTTTGCTGTTGATTCTTTAAACTTAGCTGGCATTTTTTTGTCCTCTACTGTATTCTAATTTAAGTTCGTTGTAACACTGTTCTGCTACTCGTTTATCACGTGTACGCATATACAGACTGTGATTATCCTCTACTTTGTATATTGGGTCTGATACTAGCCCGTTATACTCTACTGTGATTTTAAGCTCATTCTTCTTCAAGTTCTAACATCCCTTGATCTACTAGGTGTTCTATTGTTGTTTCAATACCTTCTTGCTTACCCAGAGCGTGGCTTGTAAGCCCACACCCCACTAAACAAAAGATAAAGATTGCAATTTCCATAACCATTTAATTCTCCGTTACTTGGATTGGTATTTCCATTTTAGAATGACTATTATACGCAAACATAAGTAATAAGTCAAGAACTTTCTTTCAAATGCCGAATAATTTTCTATTTCTACTTCGTGAATTATACTCTATACCAACTCAAAAGTCAAGATATTTTTTTAACATCTCATAAAAAGTTCTTGACATAACATCTCGTTTTCGATATAATACTCCGATGAAAAAATATAAAAGAAAGCCGTGGACAGATGAAGAACGTAAGACACTTGCTACCCACTACTTTCACCAAACCATAGAAACAATGGAAGATATGTTGCCAGGACGTTCTGCTCAAGCGATTCGTAACCAAGTAGCATATCTCAGGAAGAGAGGATATAGGTTTAAGAAATGATGCCAGAACCCACAACAATTGCTTTGATATTTGGTCTGTTATTTCTTTACATATTTACAAGGGATACAGATGACGATTAAAGTAAGAAACGGAAACATAGAACAAGCATTACGTATTTTTCGTAGGAAGATAAACGATAGCAACAAACTGTTTGACTACAAAGAAAAACAGTACCACGAAAAGAAAACTACTAAGCGACAGCGAAAGCAAGCTGCTGCCAAACAGAGAGAGCGTAAACGACAATGCAAAATGGATATAAAATACTAAGAAATATTATTCCTTCTACCTACCTGGAGATAGCCCAGAGAGAGACTTTGCGCTTAAAAATTTGGCTACTTGAGAACAATTTGGTCGGAACCCGTAGCGACTTAGGCTCAGGTACTTACTGGCAGGGCATAGAAACATCAGGCAGGCTCAGCAGACCTTTGAAGATGATGTTTGAGAGTAAGTTCATGCTAGAACTAGCAAGGAAAGAGCTGGGCGATACATTCTATATGTACAACGACCAGGTGGTAGTAAAAATGCCGAAAGAAGAGTTTGCATTTGAACCTCACAGAGATAGTCAGTACGGACAAGATCCTACAGGTAACTTTGAAACTCTCAACTTTACCTGGATACTCGATGACCAACAAGATATAAGATTGCTGGATAAAAAGAAATGGGTACAGCCTGAACTAAAGGCAGGTGACATTCTTGTATTAGACGGCAACACAATTCACTGTTCGGGACACAATTATTCCGACAAACCTAGACGTAACTGGTGTTGCGTTTATTCTAAAGAAAAGCCCAATTATCTGGACTTTTACTCAGAGAAAGTTACTTTTACTTCTTGACAACTTGCCCAAATAGGCGTATAATATCTATATTAACTGGGAGAAAGACATGATTAACGTATACACTGAAGGCAAAGATTCAAAGAAGTTCCACACATTCATTGATGAGTGTGTAGTAGCCCTGTTCGACTTCGATACAGACTACACTATCTTTGTTGAGCTAAAGAAGTTTGTAGATGAAGGTGAAGAACTTGGCTCTCATGCAGGTTTTTGCATGGGTGATGAAGAAGAATCAGTCGTAAGTGTAGCAACGCACTGGATGCTCGACGACGAAGAAATCCCTTATAAAGACCACGAGATTGCCAGTAACCTTGCGCATGAACTCACTCATGCTAAACAATTTTGTAGGGGTCAGATCAATATGATTGACCACGTTTGGAAACACAATGAAGTAAACCTTGACTGCAAAGACCTTGACTACATGGAGACTCCTTGGGAAGTTGAAGCCTATGCGTTCGAGGACATACTCACAGATTTATTATGGGAGAATGTATAATGTTAGATTTTATAGTTGCGTTGATAGCTATCATTTTCTTTGTAGCCCTTTCTTGGGGCATAATACTACAGACCAGAGATGAGCAAGCATTGTGGGAAGACCGCAAAAGCTACAACAAAATGAAAAAATTTATTGAAGAGAATGATAGTTCAAAGTTATGAAAATAGTAAAGTTCAATAACGGCACTGGTGCACTACTGTGTAATGATTGTGGTGTAATTATTGATTATGGATTTAACCACGAAGATAAAATTTATCTTTGCAACGAATGTTTAGGTACGCCGATGACCCCTCAAGAGATTGTAGACCATAAAAACAAATGGAAGATGGCAAATTACTTTGAGAGCCATACTCACACCGACCTTCGTAGTGAAGTAACTCAGTGGTGTAAAGACCACTGTTTCAAATGGCGGTATGATATTAAACGCTTTACAGACATCTATGGTGATACTGTAAGGTTTGAATTAGAAGAAGATTTTACAGCGTTCAATGACTGGTATAAGGAGAGAATTAATGGCTAAGTTCTGGACACTATGGAAACACGCATTGGGTTCGTTTGATGAAGAAGATGGGTATGATGCTAGCAACGAGAACTTTATCTCAGCTATTCGTACTTTCATCGTACTCTCAAACCTAGCCTGTGCCTACATTATTATGTGGAACATCGTTAGGAGCTGGTAATGAAGCTAAGAACTTGGAGTAAAATTAGAATGTGGTGGAGAATATGGGCGAAGTCCCTAGGAGAGAAGGTAGGTGAAACTGATAGACAAGCAAACACTATTGCAGTTATTCGTAGCATCTGGTGGCTTACACATATGGTTACTTGTATGGCAATTATACTTAACGCAGTAGCAAATCACGGTTGGGGACTCATTGGTTTATCTTAGAGTCTTATTATTAATTTGGTTAGCCTTCTCCATAAAGGCAAATGATGACTTATATGGAGTTCGCTATAGTATGAACGCACTACTTGAGTGTAGAAAGGTAAAACATGAGGCGTAGAAGGAGAATATTTATGGGTAAGAAAACAGTATTAATGATAGACCCGCCGCAAGGCTGGCACCACGGATTTCCTAAACCAGCACCAGAGAACTGGGGCTTAATGGAATGGGAACAAAAAAGGCAGTGGTACATTGATAACAATTACCCTGCTAGAAAAATTGACAGCTACGGTGATAAGTTTTATTGCACTATGACTCACGTAGAGGTTGAAGATAACTACTTAGAAGGGAAGGCAAACTTACTACTATGAAAGTACAAATTGGAAACTTTAGAGACGATGGAGAGCAAGAGATCTCTGTAAAAATTGATAAGTGGGACACTTACTCGATGGATCATACTCTTGCACACAT
>Ga0206677_10001427_pt1 | contig 22127 bp, 19 predicted proteins | sample M130m12015metaG_FD_155475 | JGI IMG/M metagenome (GOLD analysis project Ga0206677, IMG submission 155475) | Ammonia-oxidizing marine archaeal communities from Monterey Bay, California, United States - M1 30m 12015 | ecosystem: Environmental > Aquatic > Marine > Intertidal zone | place: USA...
AAGCATGACTGCGGCGTTGTTCTGGGTCGCCCAAGGCGAGTGGTTATTTGCAATTGTGCTGTATGCGCTTGCGTACGCCGGCTTTGCTGGCGGTAATTCATTTTACGACTCGCTGCTTACCAATGTTGCTGATGACACAGAGTTTGATCGCGTGTCGGCTTACGGTTTTGCTTTAGGTTATTTGGGCGGTGCATTACTGTTTACATTGAATGTGCTCATGGTAATGAATCCGGATTGGTTCGGTCTTGCAACAGCAGAAGAGGCCATGCGCTGGTCGTTTTTATCCGTGGGTATTTGGTGGGGCGTATTCAGTATTCCTTTATTACTTTGGGTGCCGGAACGTGCCCCCGATTCAGCTCCACTCCGAGGTGTTTCATTTCTGGCCAGTTGGCGGCAGGTTGTAGCGACGTTACGTAATGTCCGTCATCATCGTGCATTGGCGATGTTCTTATTGGCTTATTGGCTCTATATCGATGGGGTTTACACCATTATTAAGATGGCCGTTGACTATGGTTTGTCGCGTGGCCTCGCAGCTGACGATTTAATTTCTGCCATTCTATTAACCAACTATGTCGGGTTCCCTGCCGCGATTGCGTTCGGAGTTTTAGGTGCCCGCATTGGCGCCCGTAAAGGCATCTATATTGCTTTAACGGTTTATGTTCTGGTAACTCTTGCGGCACCTTTTGTGACTCTGAGCTGGCATTTTTATGCGCTGGCATTCACGATTGGCTTGGTGCAGGGCGGAGTGCAGAGCCTGAGTCGATCGCTGTATGCTCGCCTCATTCCATATGGTCGGCATGCCGAGTTTTTTGGTTTTTACAACATGCTTGGTAAGTTCGCAGCGATTCTAGGGCCGGCACTCACTGGCGTTGTTGCGCTGTTAACCGGCAGCCAGCGGTTGGGCATTTTGTCGGTGTTGGTTTTATTTCTTGGTGGGTTATATCTGCTGCGCAAAGTGCCGATTGAGGATTAATCTGAAGTCGGTTTAAAAGCTTTCACGAGCTTGGTTAATTGTCGCAATTCTGCTGTTGGGACAATGCTGCCAATGGACTCATAGCGTAGCCCGATATACAGTTGTGTAATCGATTCAATGTGTGATCTATCGGTTTGCCGGAGTCGGCTGGCACGAGCAGCGAAACTTGCGGGGCCTTCGCTGCGGTGACGAATTACGCCGCTATCGGCCAGTTTCTTGCAGAAGGTTTCGTAGGTTTGCAGCAGCGGGTCTTTTTTGCTGCGGATGCCGAAGCGCAGGTAATACGCAAGTGCCGCCAGTAATAGACTGATGCTGATCGCCATGAGCAGAATCAGATCCCGCATATCCGGCTTGTCGAAACCTGCATTGCGCAATAAGTCTTGTTGCATTTCGGGGCCGAAAGCCAGTACCCAGCGATTCCACGCGGCATTGACAGCATCCAGACTGAGTATGGCCTGACGAAATAGTTGCGTATTACGCATGTTGCGGCGGAAATCGAAATCGCTGGCGGATAGTGCTTCGTCCAGACCCAGTTCAATCCGCTGCGGAGCCACCGCAGCAGTCGGGTCTACGCGCAACCAGTTACCGTCTATCCAGACCTCGGTCCAGGCGTGCGCATCGGATTGGCGTACGATCAGGTCGTTATTCATTGGGTTCAGTTCCCCACCAAGATACCCAGTGACCACCCGCGCTGGAATATTTGCGGCGCGGGCGAGTGTCGCAAAGGCCGATGCATAGTGTTCACAGAACCCTCTACGACTAGCGAACAAAAATTGGTCTACTGGGTTGTTACCTAAGCGCGGTGGCCGCAGTGTGTAGTAAAAATTCTGTTGCCGGAACATATCGAGTATTCGATTCAGGTAATCGCTGTCACTGCTCGATTCATTTCTGAGCTTTAGTGCAAACGCCAATGTCTCCGGGTTACTTCCACTCGGCAAATGTCGCATGGCCTGAATGTGCCGTTCGACATCAGGCGCTTGTTTTTGGACAAATTGATAAGATCGTGCCGTATAGGCAATGCGCTGTCGTACCGGTATTTGACTGATCAACTGCAGGTTTGCCGATAGATAGGCTTTGTTTTGGCTCCATTGCACTGGCGATTCTAATGCTAGCAACCATTCTCTGCCGTGTGGCTCGAGCATCAGTTCGTATTCATAGTAGGTGCCACCCACCAACAGCTCCTCCACTGAAAGGATCGGTTCACCCCGATCAGCCCATGACCATTCTCGGCCATTGAAGTAAGTCATCACCGGGCCGCGCCAATAGCGCTCACTCGCCGGTGGTATCGCACCGTTGAACCTTACCCGGAACGCAACACTGTCAGATCGGCTTAGGCTGGAGATATCGCCGGGATTCAGCTGATCGCTGAGCCCGGTTTGCGCGCTAGAGCCAACAGTGGACATCGCCCAGAACGGTGCCGGAATTCGCGGGAATAGAAAGAACAGCACCAGCATGATGGGCAGCGCCTGAATGATGATTCCGGCAGTTTTTATGATGACTTGGCGCGCTGGTAATACTGCACTAACCCGGTGAACCTGAATCAATGCGGCGACTGACAGGCTAATGCCAAAGAGTATGTAGGGTATAGCCCAGAGCTGCTGTTCACGAAGAAATGCCGCAAACATCAGGAACCAGCAGATTCCTGAGACGACGATCAGGTCCCGTCCGGTTTTAGTTTCGAGAATCTTCAGCGCCAACATCACCAGCAACAATCCTGTGCCGGCCTCTACGCCGGTGATGCTGCGATAGGTAAAACCAACGGCGGCTAGGGCGGCAAACACCAGTGGCACCTTGATCCACGCAGATGGCATGCTCCAGTTACGATACTCGAGTGCATAGCGCCAGGCGCCAACGCCGAGCAGCATAAGCGTGATCCAGATATTTACTTGGAGCAGGTGTGGCAGACTTACGAAAAGAACGGCAATGAGCAGCCACAATAGGCGGATGCGTCTATCCTGCGCACTGGGTTCATGCAACGGCAGTAGTTTATCCATCAGCTGCGGCTTGGTTTCGCCGGCGCGAACATCGCAAGTTCGCGCAAGCAATGATGCAAATGCGAGTGGCCTTTTTCCGGAGAGACAGTCACACCGGGCAGACGCAGCCCGTAAACCTGTTGCTCAGCATCGGCATCAATCACTAGCCGGCACATTGCGCAAAGGCGAGTTTCTGTCTCTGGATAGGGCAGTTGAGACCAATCGATCCACAGCGGCGTTTGTCCCCCCTCTTTGTATTCTTTAACGAGCAGAATGCCGCGGCTGGCTGCCGACTTCCATGCAATATTGCGCAGAGAATCACCGCTGCGGTATTCACGTAAACCAGAGAACTCATCTTCACCGATAAGGCTAAGACCGCTCAGGCTCTGTGCGCTGCTGGCGCTTAGAATAGTTTGCAGTCGATTCGTCGGCCGCGGATAAACGAGGGCCTGCAGATCCATATGCACCGGGGCCCAGGCACGAAATAGCCCCAGTGGGTAGGTGGTGCTTAGCTCGATCCGAGGGCAGGTAATCCAGCCGCGCTTGCTGGTTACCAGTGGCAGTGCGAATATCGCCCGGTTTTTAGCGCGAATGTCACCACAGACCGCAGTAGCTTCTTTCAGTCCGGCCCCAATTTGAGAGCGACTGAGCGCGTCCGTGTTGTCGATAATAAATTCAAATTGAGCCTTGTCTCCGGCAAACACAGGTTTTGCTTGTTTGAAGCTAATGCAGAGACCGGCGAGATTTCTATGGCAGTGATGCATGGCCACAAGACCGACCCCGGTAAGTAGAAATGTTAGCGCGAAGCCCATGTTGTTTGCGTAATTTAGCGAGCCGATGAGTAGCATAAGAACAACGACTGCAAAAAACGCTCCGGCGCGAGTCGGCAGGATATAAGTTCGGCGGCGATGAAGCGTTACCGATACGTCATCGATGCCCTGACGTTTTAGTATCCACTGGTTGCTACGCTCTCTAAGAGCATTCCGGATCCCAGCAGAAATTGCACACAGGGTTTCTGCCGGCCCCTTCATCAGGGTATGGCAACTTCCGTGAGCACTTGCATTGCTGCCTGACCGGGCATTGCGCCAGTGGCAGAATTAAGACGCAGCCGATGATCGGCAACAGCAGCGAAGACCGATTGCAGGTCTTCGGGTTGCACACCCAGATGGCCCTGAATGAGTGCCCAGGCTCGGGCGGCGTTGACTAGGTCAATGCTGGCACGTGGCGATAAGCCCAGTTCAAAGTCTGGGTGCTCGCGCGTATAGCGCGTTAGCGCCTGTGCATAGTCGAGCAGTGCTTCGCTGACTTGAACAAGTTTAATGGCGTGTTGCAATGCGGGCAGTTCGTCGCCGCTAATCTGAGGTCTTAGTGATTTTAGTGTTCCGCGTCGGTCATCACCACGGAGCAGTTTTCGTTCCAGAGGTTCTGATGGGTAACCCAGGGCGATCTGCATAAGAAAGCGATCGAGTTGTGATTCGGGCAATGGGTAGGTGCCAATTTGATGCGTAGGATTCTGTGTGGCGATAACGATAAACGGTTGTGGCAGTTCCCAGCTTTTTCCATCAACAGTGACCTGTTGTTCTTCCATTGCCTCGAGTAATGCGCTTTGCGATTTTGGTGCGGCACGATTTACTTCATCAGCGAGCACCATTTGCGCAAAAATTGAACCTTTATGGAAGACAAAGCGATTGTCATTTTGCTGATAGATGGATACGCCAATGACATCGGCAGGCATCAGGTCGCTGGTAAATTGGATGCGACTGAAGCTGAGGCCGAGACTGTGGGCTAAGGAGCGCGCCATTAGGGTTTTGCCCACGCCGGGCACATCTTCAATAAGCAGATGTCCTCCGGCAAGAATGCAGGCTAAGGCCAGCTGTATTTCCTGTTCTTTGCCAAGGATGATCTGGCCAACTTCATTTGCGAGTTTATCGGTAACGGCTTTAGCGCTTGCAAGGTCAGTGACCATGATGTGTTCCTATTATTCTATTGTGATCAGTAGCTCCAGTTGATCATTCAGCTGGCTGATCTCACGTTCCAATTCTTTTTGTCGTTGTCGCTCTTTAGCCACGACAGCAGGCGGTGCTTTGGCAACGAATGCTTCGTTGCTTAGCCTGCCTTGTAACTTTTTCAGCTCCCCGGTAACTTTTTCCATGGCCTTGCTCAGTCGTAGTCGTTCCGCTTCAACATCGATCAAACCGGCCATTGGCACCAGAATTTTCATGCCACCAAGCAGAGCTGTTGCGCTGGGCGGCGAAGTTTCTCCGGTCTCAAGAAATCGACTGCTTTCCAGACGAGCAAGTTTGCTCAGATAGATTTCATGGCGGAGAAACAGCTCGCGATCTTTCTCAGCAGCATCCTGCATTAATACGTTCAGCTGTTTGCCCGGAGAAATATCCATCTCACCACGAATTTGCCGTAAACCGAGTACGAATTCTCTGATCCAGAGCAGCTCTTCTTCAGACTGCTCGTCGCGCGGGAAGTCTGCGCTGTTCGGATAGGGCTGCAACATGATGCTAGGGCCCGATTTGCCAGCCAGAGGCGCAACTTTTTGCCAGATTTCTTCGGTAATGAACGGCGTAATCGGGTGCAGACAGCGCAGTAATGCTTCGAGCACCGTGATCAGGGTGTTGCGGGTGAGGGCTTTTTCGCTCTCTGACAGTTCGTCGTCCTGCAAAATGGGCTTCGACAGCTCGAGGTACCAATCGCAGTACTCGTTCCAAGTGAATTCATACAGGTCTTTGGCGGCAAGGTCGAGACGATAGGCTTCGATGTGCCGCTGCACTTCGCCAACGGTTTTGCCGAGTCGCGATAGAATCCAGCGGTCAGGTAGGCTGAGTTTAGCGGGGTCGATAGTTTGTCCGGTAGCGCAGTCGACATTACCCTCGGTATTCATTAGCGCATAGCGCGTTGCGTTCCAAATTTTGTTGCAGAAATTGCGATAGCCGGAAATACGATTTAAATCAAAGCGGACATCGCGACCGTTGCTAGCGAGTGCTGCGAAGGTAAAGCGCAATGCGTCGGTGCCGAATTCTGGAATACCATTGGGAAACTGCTGGCGGGTGGATTTTTCAATTTTAGGGCGTAATGCCGGCTGCATTAAACCGCCGGTGCGTTTTTCCACCAGCGGTTCCAATTTAATACCATCGATCAGATCCAGTGGGTCCAGCACATTGCCTTTTGACTTCGACATCTTCTGGCCATCTTGATCGCGGATCAAGCCGTGAATATACACTTCACGGAATGGCACGTCGCCAGCAAACTTTATGCCCATCATGATCATGCGTGCAACCCAGAAGAAAATGATGTCAAAACCGGTAACCAAAACGTTGCCGGGATAAAAAGTTTTAAGTGCGTTTGGGTCGTTCGGCCAACCGAGTGTAGAGAACGGCCACAGCGCTGACGAGAACCAGGTGTCGAGTACGTCTGGGTCCTGAATAAGCTGCTCTGTAGCCGGTATGTTGTATTTCTCGCGGGCTTCCAATTCATTGTGGGCAACGTAGATGCTGCCATCTTCGCCGTACCAAGCTGGAATCCGATGGCCCCACCACAGTTGGCGCGAAATACACCAGTCCTGAATATTGTTCATCCATTCGAAGTAGGTTTTCGACCAGTTTTCCGGAATGAATTTAATTCGCCCATCTTCTACCGCCTCAATAGCCGGTTTGGCCAGCGGCGCTGTTTTTACAAACCATTGGTCGGTGAGATACGGTTCAATAACCTGACCGCTGCGGTCGCCACGCGGGACCATTAATTTGTGATCGGCGATTTTCTCAAGCAGTCCAAGCGCATCGAGATCGGCAACAATGGCTTTACGTGCAGCAAAGCGATCCATGCCACGATATTTTTCAGGCAGCAGTGTATAGGTATCGGCATCGCTGGTGGAGCCCTCGGTTCCCGGTTTATGCACTGCTTTGTGGCCGAAGGCGAGGTCATCGCCAGCAGATGCTTTTATATGCGCGTCGACAGTAAAGATATTAATCAGACCGCCATGCGGGATGTTGCCGAGTTCTGCTTTATGCCTGCTCCAGACCTCATAGTCATTAAAGTCATGCGCGGGAGTGATCTTGACGCAACCACTGCCAAACTCGGGGTCGACATACTCGTCGGCAATAATCGGAATATGCCGGCCGCTGAGGGGTAGGCTGACCATTTGTCCGATCAGATGCCCGTAACGTTCGTCATCCGGGTGAACCGCCACGGCGGCATCGCCCAGCATAGTTTCCGGGCGGGTGGTGGCAACGGTCAGGTAGCCTTTGCCATCAGCAAGCGGGTAGCGGAAGTGCCAAAGGTAGCCGTTCTCTTCTTCAGAGATTACTTCCAGGTCAGAGACCGCGGTATGCAATACCGGGTCCCAGTTAACCAGACGCTTGCCGCGGAAGATAAGCCCTTCGCTGTGCAGGCTCACAAAAACTTCAATTACGGCCTCAGACAAGCCCTTGTCCATCGTGAAACGTTCATTCTCCCAGTCGAGCGAACTGCCCATCCGGCGCAACTGATTGGAGATGGTGTTGCCCGATTTTTCTTTCCACTCCCAGACTTTCTCAAGGAATGCTTCGCGCCCGAGATCATGGCGACTGATGCCTTCAGCTTCAAGTTGGCGTTCTACAACCATCTGCGTAGCAATTCCCGCATGATCGGTGCCGGGTTGCCACAGTGTGTTGTGCCCCTGCATGCGGTGGTAGCGGATCAGGGTATCCATGATGGTGTCCTGAAATGCATGACCCATATGCAATGTGCCGGTCACGTTAGGTGGCGGAATCATGATGCAATAGGGTTTTCCCTCATTTGAGGGCTCGAAGTAGCCTGCAGTTTCCCACTGCTTATACCAGCGCTCTTCAATGTCGCCAGGTTGGTATGTTTTGTCCATGAATCCTTAGTCCGGTTCCCCGGTTCCCTGAACGGGTTTGCCGAGGTGTTCTTGCAAAATAGTATCAATTATCTCAGGCAGTTCATCACGAAGATGGTTGGTAAGGTCTTCCAGTAACGCATTTTCCATTTCCCGGATAGCGCTGTAGAGCAAGCGCTCCATTAACCCATGCGCGCTGTCGGTAAGACGGATACGCAGTTCGTTAATCTGATGCTCGCTGAGTACCAGTGTCGGGCTGCTGTCCAGATCCAGATCTGCTGCCTCGGTCAATACCGGTATGTCCACTGAGTCTGTGAGTATCGGAATGTCGTTATCATCTATAGCCAATTCAATTACCACCGATTTTATGCGTGTCGGGTTCTATCCCTGCCGTCCGATACTGAGTAAACCGCTGTCGTCCCGAGTGCTTTGCCGTGGATGATGCGTCAATGATTTCCGCGATCCGCTGGAATTTGTCGAATTCTGCTGGCACTGAGTTAGCAAGGTTGATTATCAAGCCATACTCTCTATTATCCGGCTGTTCATGCCCAATCATAATGGGCGCGGACGCCTGATTGCTATCCCCGCTTAGATTGTGTGGCACAAAGCCATCATCTTTGAATGCCCATAGCAGCTTGTTGATCTCCACCGCCTCACTGCTTGATGCAGCTAGCAGGTAGATGGTATTGCCTGCTTTGTAAGCAGTTTCTGTTAATCGACACACAAAATTCAGCCGCTCGGGCCGGGAAGCCGACTCAAGAATGTAAAAATCAACACGGGTCGCAGTATCCTGCAACAGGCTTCTCCTTCAGCGCAAGCTCAGTGCTGCAGCAGGTATTCAACCAGCAACTGAACAGGCCGGCCGGTGCTGCCTTTGCTGGCAGTACCGCCGTTGTAGGCGACACCAGCGATATCGAGATGCGCCCATTCCATACCGTCGGTAAACCGAGATAAAAAGCATGCCGCTGTAATTGTGCCTGCTGCTCGGCCACCGATATTGGCCATGTCAGCGAAGTTGCTTTTTAGTAGATCGTTGTAGGGCTTATCGAGTGGTAAGCGCCATGCCAGATCATCTGCGGCATCACCGGCTCCCATGAGTGCATCGGCAAGCTTGTCGGAGTTAGCCATCAGGCCCATGCGATGTTTACCCAGTGCGATCACCACGGCGCCGGTGAGGGTTGCGATATCAATAAGCGCAGCGGGCTTAAAACGACGGGCATAGGTGAGCGCATCGCAAAGTATGAGTCGCCCTTCTGCATCGGTATTAAGAACTTCGATAGTTTGTCCCGACATTGAGGTGACAACATCACCTGGCTTAGTGGCGGTCGCACTAGGCATGTTCTCGCAGGTCGGAATGAGTACAACCAAGTTGACCTTAATGCCAATTTCTACAGCAGCGCGCATAACACCAAAAGCCGCGGCGGCACCGCCCATGTCGTACTTCATTTCATCCATTGCTGCCGGAGGCTTCAGAGAAATGCCGCCGGTATCAAAGGTAATGCCTTTGCCGACAATGACGATAGGTGCTTTAGTTTTAGCTGCGCCCTGATATTGCATGATGATGAACTTCGCGGGTTCTGAACTTCCCGCCGTTACAGACAAGAACGAACCCATGCCCAGCTTCTTTATATTGGCCTCAGTGAGAACCTGCGTGGTCAGTTTTTTATCTGTCTTTGCCAGTTTGCGTGCCTGACCGGCAAGGTATGAGGGTGTGCAGTAGTTTGCAGGAGTGTTGCCCAGGTCGCGGGTAAAACTCATGCCTACGCCAATACCGTTGCCGTCCGAGAAGCCTTTCTTCGCGGCATCGCTGTGCTTAATGTCGATGCTGATGCTGAGTTTTTTGAGTGACTGTGCGGCTGGCTTGGGTTTGCCCGGCTGCCGGAAGCGGTATGATTGCCGATGCCAGGTTTCGGCAAGGATGCGTGCCGAACGGTAGGCGCCGCCATTGCTGATTCCGTCGGCAGCGAGGTAAAACTGGGCGTCTGCATAGGATTTGTTCAGCAGGACGGTGAAACTTGCCTGCACCGCTTTGCGATATTCGACTCGGTCGAAGGCCTCTTTCTCACCGCAACCAACCAGCAGAATGCGCTCAGCCGGTAAAGCGCCGGTTTCTGTTAGCAGCAGGGTTTCGCCGGCTTTGCCTGAGATATCCCCTGCTTTGATCACAGCAGATATGGCTTTGGCAGCCAGGGCATCAATGGCCTTACCGACAGATCCAAGTTTTCCTGAAGCAAACACAGGCACTACGGCAACCTTGCAGCGCTGTTTTCCCGGTTTGCCGGTGGTTACTTGAAATCGCATCTGTATCTCCTAGAAATTAATGGGTTATTAATGTTTGTTCGTGCCGCGGGCTTGACTCGGTTTGTGCGGAGCACCCATGATTGAGGTTCGCACCCGAGAACCAACGCGTTCGCGCTAGTTTACTTGATATTCTGACTATTTATATGCCCAGTATTCTTAATCGTTACGTATTTCGTGAGACGCTGATTACCTGGGCAGCGGTGACCGCGGTGCTGTTGCTTGTGCTGATGATAGAACAGTTTGCTCAGGTGCTTGGCGATGCTGCTGGTTCGAAGCTTCCCAAAGATGCCCTGTTTGCTTTGATGGCACTGGGTTCTGTGCAATATTTGACAATATTAATGCCGATTAGCATTTTTATTTCTATTATGGTGTCGCTTGCGCGTTTTTATCGCGACAGTGAAATGGCCGCGATAATGGCCTGCGGCATCGGTCCTGCTTCGCTGTATCGTCCTCTGTCAGTGATTGCGCTAGTGTTGGTGGGCATGGCGACATGGTTGTCGCTGGATATTGCACCATCGGCAAGGCGTATGATTCAGGAAATCGGTTTCGACGCCAGTAAAAATCTAAGTTTGAGCATGCTGGAAGCAGGTCGGTTTATTCCGCTTGGCACCCGCGACGCGGTTTTGTACGCAGAGAAGGTCGATGAAAGTGGTCGTCTTACCAATGTGTTTGTGCGGAATCGAGAGGCTGATGAGGTACAGGTGATCGTCGCTGCTGAGGCCAACCAACGTAATGATGCAGATACGGGCTCTAAAATTCTTACCTTTGTCGATGGTCATCGCTATGAAGGAGTGCCCGGCACCCCAGAATTTCGCATAATTAAGTTTGCCGAGCACGGTATTCCATATGTTGTTGCCGAAACTAGGCTCCCAAAATTTGATATTGATGCAATGACGTTTCGTGAGTTATCGGCATTGGATCAGTCGCGCGCAGGCGCAGAAATTCAGTGGCGCTTGTCGGTGCCGTTGACGCTATTTGTGCTTACCGTGTTGGCTGTTCCGCTCAGTAAATCTCGGCCGCGTCAGAGCCGCTACAGCAATCTGGCCGGTGGCATTTTTATCTACATTATTTATATAAATATTCTAGTTGCGGCTAAAGTCTGGCTGATGCAGGGCATCACTCCGGCTTGGCTGGGATTATGGTGGGTGCACCTCATATTTCTGTTGGTCGCTATTGGTCTATTGCTGAGTCAGCACGGCGGCCTAACGCGTTATAAGGCTTATCTGCGCAATCGTTTCGGTGGAGGGGCGGCATGAGAATTGTCGATGGCTATATTTTCCGCTCGATTATGATGATGACGCTTATGGTTCTTGGCGTGCTGCTCTCAGTGGGCGGCTTTATTGAGTTCATTTCTCAGCTGGATGATATTGGAACTGGCGCCTATGGCATTAAAGAGGCTTTGATGTATACCGGTCTCAAGCTGCCACGATTTGCCGTGGGTGTGCTGCCGGTATCCGTGCTGTTGGGTGGCCTGCTGGGTATGGGGGCATTGGCGACACACAGCGAACTTATTGTGCTGCGGGCTTCCGGTGTCTCATTAATGATGATTGGCCGGTCGGCTTTGTACACGGGTATAGTGCTGGCAGTCACTGGAGCGCTGCTTGCCGAAAGCATTGCTCCACCGCTGGATCGTTATGCTCGGCAAATGAAAACATTAACCAAAAATTCTGATATGCGTATGGCGGTGTCGGGGAGTGCCTGGCTGCGTGACGGAAGTTTGTTTCTTAACATCACTGGTGCAGAGAATGGCATCGGTTCTGGTGGCATGTTTATTTATAATGTTAATTCTGAGAACAATGGTTTGTTATCAATTAGTCGGGCGCGTTCAGCTGAGGTGGATGCACTTAATAATTGGACCTTTAACGACTATAGCGAAAGCGTGTTTGTTAATGAAGGCATTATCATTAGCGACTCACCGACTATCAGTGCGCCGAGTCAGTTAAATGCGGATGTGCTCGAGTTAACGGAAGTTCGTACCAGCAGTCTTAGTGGTGCTGAGCTGCACAGCTATATTGATTACTTAAAATCGAACGATCTCGATGCTGAAGAATACGAAATCGCTTTTTGGGGTCGTGTGGCGGGTATTGCCGGCATTGCAATTATGTCTGTGTTAGCGGTGCCCTTTGTCATGGGGAGTTTGCGCTCAGGTGGCGCTGGAGCAAGGATGCTAGTGGGCTTGGCCATTGGTCTGGGTTATTTTTTATTTAACAGCATTGCAAAAGACACATCAGATGTTTTTAACCTTAATCCATTTCTGATGGGCTGGATGCCGACATTTATGCTGGCTGTTTTAACGGTGGTCTTGCTGTTGAGAACGCGTTAGGCATAGTGCTGTCAGCGCTTTGGTGTGTGCTGCAGTCGGGCTTCACTCCAGAGATCATGCCAAGTGATTCTTTCGTGGTTAGTCCATGCCCACCAGAAACCTATGCCCATTGTTGCAAGTGAAATGAAAGCGGCAGCGAAGTGCAGCAGGCACTGCTTTGTGTTAATTCGACCGCCGGCTTTAGTCATGATCCGGATATTCCAAGTTCTCATTCCCAGCGTTTGGCCGCTTCGCGTCCAGCAATACGTAAAGTAGCCGATGCTGAGTGCCAACAGTGCTAATTGGTACATCAGGTTTCCTGTTGGCACCGATTCCCCATAAAAAAATACGATGGGCATCGAACCGATTATTGCCATGGCAAGAATTAACAGCCAGTCATACATTCCTGCCATCAGTCGGCGCAGAGGGCCGACTGTTGAAGAATCTGGATTGTTTAAGATACCCATGAGTTGGTCCATGCATGAAAGGGATGCCGCTGAATAACATCGGTACTAACTAATCTCCAGCCAAGCGGCGCAAGCTCAGCCACCGGTCCTGTAGTGCGCGAGGTAGCAGCGACTTAATGCTTAAGCTGAGAATCATAGTCTGGAACATGCAGCGCTTATGTCTCAATGTGCACAGGCCGGTAATCGCCTGGGGTGCTGCCAGTCCAGCGCTTGAACGCACGGGAAAAATTACTTTGGTCTGAGAAACCCAGCAGAAATGCAATTTGGCTTAGCGAGTAATGACCCTCACGGATGTATTCTTCCGCCATCAGTCGCCGTGTTTCATCTCTAATATCCTTGAAGTTTTTGCCTTCGCTGCTGAGTTGTCGCTGCAAGGTGCTTAAACTGCGATTCATTTTTCGCGCAACTTCTTCCTGGCCGACATGCCCTGAGGGCATTAGGGAGATTAGTAATCCTCTAACCTGGCTGGTGACTTTATCCGGATCCAGCGCCTGCACATAGCTGTCCAGGATTCGTTCGTTGGCCATAGCCAGCTCAATATTTCTCCCTGACAACATGGCATCGCATTCTGTTTTATCAAATTCAATGTAATTAAACGGTGTGCCGAGCTCGACCGGAGCTGAAAATGCATCGGTGTAACGACTGATGCTAGCGCGGTTATGGTCGGCGGTAAAACAGACTTTAGTTGGGCAAAAATCATCATCTCGGGTTAAACGGCAGAGTCTAAGCATCGCCATAAAGAAAGCATCAATAGACTCCGGTGGCCCCATCGGGCTCCCCTCGGGGTAGTGCACTTCAAAGCGATAGTGACTGCCGTCGTCTACGATATTCAGGTCGAGGGGCATGCTGCAGATTACTTTAAAATAGCGTTGCAATCTTTTCAGCTCCTCAGTAATCGAGCTGCTGGCAAGCCAGGCAAAGCTGAGGGCGTGAAAGGTGGTGGTTTTTACATGACTACCAATAACCAGACCCACGCAGGGGTCGCCGGTTTCTTCAACAATCATTTTCCAAAGCGCAATCATTTTTAGTGTGGGGTAGCGCGCGCCAGGCTTGTACATTAAGGCTGGATCCATGTCGAGCTTGTTCAGCATGGGTTTCGGGTCGATGCCATAGTGCCGTTCGACCGTTTCGGTCATCAGCAGGGCATTCGCAGAGAGTGAAGTTGGTTCTAGAAACATAATCTTTCCCAAGTGTTTGATAGGTATTGAATCTGACTTGGCCGCTAAAGACAAGATGCATGGCATTTGTTTCCGTAACTTATGCCCATGAACTTCGATAGCCCATATTTCTCCACCGATTGGCTCAGACGGGCAGATGCGGTGGCCAGAGCCGCGCATCTCTGGGTAAAACGGCGTGCTTTGCAGCATTTATGTGAGGGGAGGGAAGAATCAGCGATGGCGGCCCGTGGCTATGCATCTGGCTTGATTGAGGGACTCGCGCGCTCACTGGAGCTCACCCCACAGGAGTATCAGATGGTGGCTTATGTGTTTTGCCTGCTGAACGGCAATGAGAAAGACGCGCTTGAGGCTGCGCGCGCTTTGCTCGATATGTCCGGTGAGGTGGCCGCAAGCTCCAGCTACCTGCATGGGTTAACTGATGCGCAGACTCTGTATCTTGGTGCGCACCTGGCAACGATGCAGCAGGGTGACACGATGGCTGAATGCCATCGTGTTGAATCTTGACTGGCATCATCGATTTCTGGTTGAAGTAGTGGAGGTTGGATATGGCTGTATCAACGAGTGATTTGTTCATGCTGAAAGGCTGTAATGTTCAGTTGGAAAGCGCTGCAGAGCTCTGGCACCTGCAACAGCAGTTGCAGGCCGCCGTGGTGTGTACAGAGCCTGGTGCGTTGCGCGATGCAGCGATGGCCGAGATGGTGCAGATCTCTATTTTGGTTGAGGACCAACTCTGATATTTATTATGGCGAAGAACTGCAAACACCGGCTCTGCAACAGATGCTTGTGGACCTACTGATACCGTGGAATAACCCCTTGCGCATTTTTTGATTGTAATATGCCCTTTTTGCCCCATCATTGGATGGGGCTTTTTTTTGCTCTTTTTTGACCTTAGTTGATGTCTGTTTGTGACAGAAGCGCTTTTCTGGCTAAACTGGCAAGGTTACGATGAACGATCAGATTTTATGAGTAGGGCGAGGATAGAGTCCATGATTGGGTATGTATTTCGCTAAACGCCTCGAATAGTGGGTAGGATGGGTCAGGTATGAGCAGTAAAACATTAATTGGGTGGTTGCGTAGGTTGTTACCTCAATCCCTGAAGGACAAGTTGAGGGCGTATGCAGCTCAAAGAAAACAAGAGAATTCCGTCCAGGTATTTGCCGATGGCGGAGTGATTTTGTGTGATAGCTTTTTGGACCATCAGGAGTTTATCAAATTGCAGCAATGGGCCATAAAAGCCAATTGTGATAGAACGAGAGAGCAGCGCAATTGGGATCAACAACTGATCCGCGATTTCGATGACAACATGGGTACCCGCCAGTGGTCGAGCAAAGGGAGTGACATGCCAGCGGAATTGACGATGTTTATTGATGCCGTGCATGCAACCGGCTTTATTGATCCCGAAGCAGAAATCTATATTGGTGTGTATCGCTGGAAGGCGCATTCCGGAATGGGCGAGCATAACGACGCTCACACTAATACCGCACTGACCTTTTACCTGAACGATACCTGGCAAGATGACTGGTTCGGTGACTTTATTTTTTATGAGTCAGACAAGGCAAAGGCTGATGGCATGGGGCACGCTGTGGCACCACTGGCTAACCGGCTGGTGATTAACCGTGAAACGGTATCGCACAAGGTGACTTACACATCGAATGTTGCGATGGACCGTCTGACCTTGCAGGCATTTTTGCCGAAGAGTTAATTACTTTGATAGCGGGCTTTATAGCCAGCCCTGAATGCCAACAACCCATTGAGTATTGTGCGTACTATCGCCTTCGGCACGCGTCAGGTCGGCAGTTTCTCCATATTCCTGCTGATAGGCTATGCCGATGTAAGGCAGTAGGTTTTTACGCCAGACATAATGCAGCCTCAATGCCAATTCGGTTTCGTTCACCCCAGAGCCAATTCCTACTTCAGCGTCTTTTTGGCTGAATGCGTTTATCGAAAACTGTGGCGCTAGCATCCAGCGATTGGTAATGAGCAACTCTTTTTCTGCATCAAGGTAGAACTCGATGTTGCCACCGCGACCGATCCCCACATAGCTTTCCACCTCAAAACGGTAAGGCGCAGTGCCGCTGAGCCCGAAAACCGCCGAGTCGCGATGCGGTTGCGGACGGATATCTCGTTTCCAGCCTGCTTGTAAATCCCAGAACGCTGAGATGCCTCGGCTGTATTGCACGATCAGATTGGCCTCGTCGACCTTGCCGTTTTCGGTGTGGCCATTAGAGCGAATTGACAGACCATTGAGGTCGGTGCCTATCTGCAGTTGTGCCTGCTCCCAATTAACCGTATTCGCACCAGAACCGAAACCGTATTCTAGGCTTTGCACAGAAAGTTTGGTGATAATCGGGTTGCCGTTCATCTTTGTGTCAGCGAGCACCGGCCCGCTCGAGAGCGAAGCGCATAGAGCAAAAAACAGCATAGTTGGCTTGTTAATGCGCATGCTCAACTTACCTCCACAACGCGAAACATACCCATCATGTGATACATCAGATGGCAATGATACGCCCAGTTGCCTCTTGCATCGGCAGTGACCAGATAGCTGATTTTTCTGCCGGGCTGCACGATCACGGTGTGTTTTCGCGGAATACGTTTTGGATCTCCCGTTTCAAGATCGCTCCACATGCCATGCAGGTGCACGGGATGATTCATCATAGTGTCGTTTACCAGAGTGATGCGTAACCGCTCGCCATAGTTAAATTTCAATGGCTCGGCATCGACAAAGGCCATACCATCCATGGACCACATGTAACGCTGCATGTTGCCAGTGAGATGCAATTGAATTTCCCGCGTAGGGTCGCGTGGGTCGGGTGTCGGATAAAGGTTGCGTAAATCAGCGTAGGTGAGCACTCGTCGCCCATTATCGACCAGTCCGATACCGGGATTGTTGAGTTGAGTCTGTGGCATTTCTGCGCGCATGTCCGTTTGCGGGCCTTTTTCGGAGCTCTTGTGAATGATGGGTGCAGTGCTGCCCATGCCCGCCGGCGCTGGGCTGCGGTGATTCATGTGGGGATCGGTCATGTTGGCGTGATTCATTTTGGGGCTGGCCATATTTCCGTGATTCATGCCGCTATGACCGCCGCCCGCGTGCGCCATGCTCATACCCATGTCGGCATGGCTGAGAATAGGCCGTGGGTCCATCGTGGGTACATCTGCGTTTAATGACAGATCCGGAGTTAGCATGCCGAGGGCATAGCCGGAGCGATCGATGTCCTGAGCAAAGATGCTATAGGCCGCATCGCTTTCTGGCTCGACGATGACATCATAGGTTTCGGCGACACCAATACGAAAGTCATCGACAGTCACGGGCTCGATAGCCTGCCCATCGGCGCTGACAACTTTAAGTTTAAGGCCTGGAATGCGAACATCGAAAAACGTCATGGCGGCGGCATTGATGAATCTTAAGCGGACCTTTTCGCCACGTTTGAACAAACCCTTCCAGCGGTCTGCAGGTGTCTGACCGTTCATCAGAAATGTATAGGTTGTGCCGTTGACATCCGAGATATCGCGATCAGACATACGCATCATATTCCACATATGCCGGTCGGCAGCAGTAGCTGAAACCCCTTTCGATCGAATGTCACGCCACGTATCCACTAAGGTTCGTTCATTCCAATTGTAGAGGTCACTTTGTTTTTTCAGATTGCTATAAACTCTTTCGGGTTTTTCGTCACTCCAATCCGACAGTATGATGACGTAATCGCGATCGGTGGGGAAAGGCTCGCCGCCCTCAGGTTCAATGACTATTGCGCCCAAAACCCCGGTTTGCTCCTGAAACCCGGAATGACTGTGGTACCAGTAGGTACCGCTTTGGTTAAGCTTAAAATTATAATTAAACGTTTCACCAGGTCTTATGCCGGCGAAGCTCAAGCCCGGGACACCGTCCATGTCTTCGGGCAGAATAATGCCGTGCCAGTGAATGGAGCTGTCGACACCAAGTTGGTTGGTCACGTTCATATTTACGTGCTGACCTTCTTTCCAGCGCAGTGTGGGCCCTGGCAGTGAACCGTTGACAGTTGTGGCGATGCGGTTTTTCCCGGTGAAGTTCACCTGCTGATTGCCGATAGTCAGATTAAAAGTATTGCCACTCAGGTTATTGTTTGCATCCGCTCTGGTCATGAGCCCTGAGGCAACGAGTGAGGCGCCCGCCGCAACGCCTGTAACAAAGCGTCGCCGTGAAAGCAGTTGGTGCGAGGTAAAAGGAGGCTGATTCATTCTAGTGGTATCCCGAGTTCGTCATTGCGAAACGAAAGATTGAGCATTGAAATCTGCGAAGCTCTGTATTGAGCGGGTTATCGCAGACGCACTGATCTTGTGTTTAGGCGCAATCGGGTGGGATTGGTACGCCTTCAGATAGAGGCGCAGAATGAACGTCCACGTAGGGAGGATAATCGGCAATCTGCAGTGCCAGCTGTTCTTCCGATGTTTTGCTAAACGCAATGCTTGCACTGGGGCAGTCATTGCAGCCGTTGTCGCACATCTGATCGGCCGGCATTTGGTGTTTTTCCAGCTCGGTTGTCTCACAGTGTTCATGAGTTGCTTCCATGGACACAACAACACCGGATGCAGTGTTGTCGTTGGCATGTTCGTTGCAGTTCGCATGGGCGAGACTGATGCCCTGCAAAGACAGCAGCAGACAAAGCAGCAGGTTTCCAAATGCTCGCGAACTCATAATACTTTCAATTCTACACTCTGGAGTATTGATTAGGGTCAAACGTGCTTGCGGTCTTGCCGGAGACTGTTGTGTTGATGCCTATTAACTGGACAACTTTACAGCGCCTTAGTTCTTAAGTGCCTTATTAGTCTACGCTTTTATTTTTATGAATGGCGTGGTTTTGTTGGTCTTAAAAGGTCTTTTGGGGGTTCTTCCCGTGATAGTCCGGTTGTGTTAATTGCTTTACCTAGCCCCTTATGTGTTGCCAAAGAGGACCGTGCCTGCCGGATTTGCGCAGTGCCGCAAACAGTCGCTCATTGAAATTGATTTTCAGCGCCGGAACCGACCAGGTTGGGAACTTGTCTTTGTTAGCTTCCAGCAAGACTTCGATATCCTTTCGGAATGCCATTCGCTCTGCCCGATAGCCAGGATCCAACGCTTCGAAATCATCGATCCAGATCATGATAAATACGCTGAATGGATCGAGGTCAGAAATGAAATCCAGCGTCTGTTGCACATCCTCGATAGTTTCGCCCTCAGTACCGATAATGAATGTGTGGCAATCAGGAATGCCGGTTGTTTCACATGTGTTGTGCAGCTTCCGGATGTGATCGGTGGTAAAGCCTTTGTGCATTTTTTTTAGCACATGGTTTACCCCTGAGTCTGATCCGACTTCCATGCCAGCACAGCCCGCTGCCTTCGCCAGTTCGGCAAACTCTGTATCAAAACCCAATGGGTTGGCATAGCAGGTCCATGGAATCGTCCAGTTGCGCTTTATTAGTTCGCGACAAACTTTCTTAGCGTGAGTTTTAGGTAGGTTAAATACTGAGTCAACGATAAAAAAGTGATTGATATCAGGGCAGTCATTTGCCGCAGCAAACATTTCATCGACAACGGCCACCGGGTCGCGGGTGCGCCCAACCCTGCCTTCAATGATGGGGTAGGTGCAATAGTCGCACCTTAGCGGACAGCCACGTTTGGTTTGGATAGAGTCGACACCGAAGCTCTGGTAATACGTGTGCGCCGCAAGTGACCGGTCTGGCGGTATCAGCGTGTTCATGTCCAGAAACTCGGGTGGTCGCGGGCTTGATAGTATCTGACCATCGATATATCGATGCAGCGCCCCGATTGCGTTGATGCCTTCGCCCGTTTCGAGAGCCTTCAGCAGCTTTGGAAACGCCTGTTCGCCTTCACCGGAAATGCCGTAATCGGGTTTGAGTCGAGCCATTAATTCTTTGGGCATGACACTAAAGCCTGAGCCCCCAAGAACCACAGATGCAGAACAGCTTTTGCGAATGGTAACGATTAAATCAGCGTAGTAATTGAGATTGTCTTCCATGCCGGAATAATCATTGTTCTGGATATTGCGCATTCCCAGTGCCACAACATCCGGGCTCATTTTGCCGAGAGTTTCTTTCAGGTGTGCGTCAGGGTCGTCGACAAAGCACAGATCAATCAGCTCTTTGTCGTGGCAATCGGGGGTGTTGGCCATGATGTACAGGAGTCCGATAGGCACTACTGCATCAGGAAGTTTTTCCCTATTACCAGAGATAAAAGCGATTTTCACGAATCCTTTGCCTCGTTAAGCCAGTGCAATATTGTCTGCAAGCGGAGGCCTTGCTTGATAGACCGCCTCAACTTCTACCAGCAAGTCGGTTCGGCAGATATCGCCGAGCAGCACGATATAGTCGGGCTTGCTGCCATCCCGGTTATGGAGTAACTCTTTCAGGCTGTCGACAGCTATGGGGAAGTCGGCTTTATCGCGGACATAGATGCGCAGGCATCCTGCTGAGAAGCTCTCAGCCGTGCCGGATTGTTTCAGGGCGGCGTCGCGCAGACTAACAATGTTACGTGTTGTTTCTTCGGCCTGATTGATTAATTTACTGGTGTGCACGCTTTCATGCCCTAGTATGCTCGCAGTCCCCGATACAAGCAGAACGGGAAGCTCACACTGGCTTAATAATACAGCGCGTGCGAATGAAGGGCTGCGTGGCCCGTATTGGCGAGGATATTGAAAGGCGCTCATTTGACGAGGATTCTCGACCCGGATGTTGCTGCTCTTGGCGGCGAGTATCGTAATACCCAACTGCGTTCCTGCAACACTGCCGATGGCTGTTCCAGCAGGGAGTGTTTCACTGTTGCAGTTGTGTGACTCGAAGGCAATCGAGCGACCTAGAGAAAACTGTCGATAGCGCTCACTGTCGCCATCACCTTTGTTAATTTCAGGAATGTAATTCCAGGTGCGAACTATGTCTTCATAGTTGCGCTGGACCACCTCATTCAGCATGTTGTTGTAGATATCATGAGTTAGTGAACTTAGGTCGCTAGTGTCATCGATAAGGACTGTAGTGTGAATCATCAGCCACGATGTACTGGCAGCAAAAAACATGTTGTTAGCTATTCTGCCGCTGTGCACGGGTTCGCTGGTTTCCCAAACTTCGAACTTGGCCCCGTTACCCAGTACCTGAAGAGGTATGGGGATATTCACTGTGCCGTCAGCAGATTGCTCGGACAAGTCTCGACCAAAACAAAAGCGGAAAAGCGCGTTAGTTTCGTTTGAGCCACCTGTCTTGTCTAAGTGGACAGTGAGCTCAGAACACGATGGGGTTTTTTTAGCCGCTATTGACATGTGTTAGCTTTTTTGCCGTTTGGCTGGCCCGAAAATACCAGCCATAAAGAAGATGAACTTAAATACGAGCAATCGCAGATGTACCGAGTTACGTTTATACACATCGCCGGCAAGCATTGACACCACCGCCTGCTCTACACCCAATATATTGCGCGGGTTCTGGAATAAATACTCCATTTGAGGCGTTGTAAAACGGTATATAAACCAGCTGAATGCCTTTACTGCTCGCGTCATTGTGTGCTCGTAGCGATTGCGTGTAATGGCGTACCTTAGCCTATTTCCCCGCAACCAATGGTCGACTAACGGCACCACTCGTTCTGCACCTGACATTGCCAGATATACGCCGCTCGAAAATACCGGATCAATGAAAGTATGTGCATCACCGATAAGAGCGAACCCTGCGCCACTGCGTTGACTGGATGTGTACGAATAATTCGATACTGCTTTTGCAGGGAACAGCTGTGTTCCGTTTTTAAATCGCTTACGGGCTGCAAACGACTTGTTCACGGTGTTGCTAAGAAAGTCACATAATGATTCTGTTGGCTTGCGCGTTTTCAGGTAGTCAGGGCTTGCGACAATCCCTATGCTCATAAGGTCGTCGCCAAGGGGTATAAACCACATCCAGCCCTGACCAAACCAATACACGTTGATATCTCCAGAGCCATCACCCTCATTAAGCGGAATACCGGAAAAGTGGGCGAAAACTGCAGAAGCCGAGTGTCGAGAGTTCGGCAGCCTCCACTTTTGCTGTTTGGATATGAGCGACTGTTGTCCGGATGCGTCCAGCACATAGCGGCATTGCCA
>Ga0206677_10001428_pt1 | contig 22115 bp, 31 predicted proteins | sample M130m12015metaG_FD_155475 | JGI IMG/M metagenome (GOLD analysis project Ga0206677, IMG submission 155475) | Ammonia-oxidizing marine archaeal communities from Monterey Bay, California, United States - M1 30m 12015 | ecosystem: Environmental > Aquatic > Marine > Intertidal zone | place: USA...
GAGCCATTTTTGGTGAAAAAGCTTCTGATGTTAAAGATACATCTCAAAGATCTAGTGCAAAAGGAACTGTAATTAATGTAGAGGTATTTACTAGAGATGGTGTTGAAAAAGACGAAAGAACACAAGCAATAGAGCAAGACCATCTTGATCAATCTAAGAAAGATGCTGATGATGAAGCTTTTGTTGTTGAGCAAGCAACAAAAACTAGACTATGTGATCTTTTAAAAGGCAAAAAAGCTATAAAAGGTAATGGTATTAAAAAAGGTGAAACGTTATCTTCCGAAAAACTAGAATCCTTAGACCTTAATGATCTTTTCTCAATTAGAACAGATACAGACTCTATAAATGATGTAATTGAGGATACAGAGAAATCCTATAAAGCATACACTAAAGATATCAAATCTAGATTTGAAGAAAAGAAAGCTAAAATAATAAGAGGTCATGATTTAGCACCTGGCGTAATTAAGATTGTTAAAGTTTACCTAGCTATCAAACGAAGAATTCAACCTGGTGACAAAATGGCGGGTCGTCATGGAAATAAAGGTGTTATTTCTGAAATTATGCCAGTTGAAGATATGCCATATGATAAAGATGGTAATCCGGTTGACATAGTACTTAACCCACTAGGTGTTCCATCTAGGATGAATGTTGGGCAAATTCTTGAGACACATATGGGTTGTGCTGCTAAAGGTATTGGGCAAAAAATTGATCTAATGCTCAAAGAAAATGCTAAGCCTGCAGAGCTCAAAACATACTTAGATAAACTTTATAATGCTAATGCTGCAAACAAGGAAGATATTAGCTCCTTTAATAATAGTGAAATTATGGAATTAGCTAATAACCTTAAAGATGGTTTACCAATAGCTACTCCAGTATTTGATGGTGCAAAAGAAAGTGAAGTTAAAGATCTCTTAAAGCTTGCTGATCTTCCAGAATCAGGACAATTTACTTTGTATGACGGAAGAACAGGATCTAAGTTTGATAGACCTGTAACTGTTGGCTATATGTACATTATCAAATTAAACCATTTAGTTGATGACAAAATGCATGCTAGATCAACAGGATCATACAGCTTGGTGACTCAGCAGCCACTGGGTGGTAAAGCTCAGTTTGGTGGTCAAAGGTTCGGTGAAATGGAAGTCTGGGCACTAGAAGCATATGGTGCGTCATATACTTTACAAGAAATGTTAACTGTGAAATCAGATGATGTTTCTGGAAGAACAAAAATGTATAAAAATATTGTTGATGGAAGTTACGAAATGGATGCTGATATCCCTGAGTCATTTAATGTTCTTAGTAAAGAGATTAAATCACTTGGAATTAACCTCGAATTAGATTCAGAAAATTAGGAGATTAAATTGAGAGACTTATTAAATTCTTTAAAAACAGGGCAGGATGACTTTACTACTATTTCTGCAGGACTAGCATCTCCACAAGTAATCAAATCTTGGTCTTTTGGTGAAGTAAAAAAACCTGAAACTATAAACTATAGAACCTTTAAACCTGAAAGAGATGGGTTATTTTGTTCTAAAATATTTGGCCCAATAAAAGATTACGAATGTATCTGTGGTAAATATAAAAGAATGAAACACAGAGGTGTAGTCTGTGAGAAGTGCGGAGTAGAAGTTACTTTAGCAAAGGTTAGAAGAGAAAGAATGGGGCATATTGATCTAGCTGCACCTGTTGCTCATATATGGTTTTTAAAATCACTTCCTTCAAGAATTGGCTTACTTCTAAATACAACTTTAAGAGAAATTGAAAGAGTATTATATTTCGAAAGCTATATTGTTACTGATCCAGGATTAACTCCTCTTGAAAAAGGTGAGATCTTAACTGAAGAAGAATGGGTTGAAAAATATGAAGAATTTGGTGATGAATTCCAAGCTGGTATGGGCGCAGAATCTGTTCAAATTCTGCTTGAAGAACTTGATATTAACGAAGAAATTCGAGAAATCAGAGAGGAGATACCTCAAACTAATTCAGAGACAAAACTAAAGAAACTGTCAAAAAGACTTAAATTATTAGAAGCATTTAATGAATCAGGAAATAGGCCTGAGTGGATGGTAATGAATGTTTTACCTGTTTTACCACCTGATCTAAGGCCTTTGGTACCTCTTGAAGGAGGTCGTTTTGCAACCTCAGATTTAAATGATTTATACAGAAGAGTTATAAACAGAAATAACAGATTAAAAAGACTTTTAGAGCTAAATGCTCCTGAAATTATTGTTAGAAACGAAAAAAGAATGCTTCAGGAATCTGTAGATGCACTTCTTGACAATGGAAGAAGAGGAAGAGTTATAACAGGAACCAATAAGCGTCCACTTAAGTCTCTTGCTGATATGATTAAAGGTAAGGGTGGGAGATTTAGACAAAATCTTTTAGGTAAAAGGGTAGATTATTCAGGAAGGTCTGTAATTGTTTCTGGACCAACTCTAAAATTACACCAGTGTGGATTACCTAAGAAAATGGCTCTAGAGTTATTCAAACCTTTTGTTTATGGAAAATTAGAGCAAAGAGAATTAGCTACAACAATTAAAGCAGCTAAAAAGCTTGTAGAAAGAGAAACTCCTGAAGTGTGGGAAGTTCTTGAGGATGTAATCAGGGAGCATCCAGTCATGCTGAATAGGGCACCGACTCTTCATAGGCTTGGTTTACAGGCATTTGAACCAAAATTAATTGAAGGTAAAGCTATTCAACTTCATCCATTGGTTTGTGTGGCATTTAATGCTGACTTTGATGGGGACCAAATGGCTGTTCATGTTCCTTTAACATTAGAGGCTCAACTTGAAGCAAGAGCTTTAATGATGTCTACCAATAATATTCTATCACCAGCTGACGGGTCTCCAATTATTAACCCAACTCAGGATGTTGTTTTAGGTTTGTATTACATGACAAGAGATAATGCCAGTGCTAATGGTGCAGGAAGAGTTTTCAGTGATCCAGATGAGGTCTTGAGAGCATATGAAACCGAAACTCTTAACATTCATGCGTCTATTAAAGTTAGAATCACTGATAGCGATGGTGAAAAACAAATTCATGAAACAACTGTAGGAAGAGTTCTTATATGGAGAATTACACCCAATGCAGTTGGCTTTGAAAATATCAATAAAGTACTTAATAAAAAATTAATTTCAAAATTAGTAGATATCTCATACAGAAAAGCTGGATTGAAAGAAACAGTTATTTTTGCTGATCAATTAATGTATCTAGGTTTTGACTTTTCAACTAGATCTGGATCGTCGATTGGTGTCAATGACTTTGTTATTCCAGAACAAAAGGCAAAAATTATTGATGACTCTGAAAAAGAAGTAAAAGCTATCGAGAAGCAATTTGATTCAGGTCTTGTTACAAGAGGAGAAAGATACAACAAGGTTATCGATATATGGTCAAGAGCTAATGAACAAGTAGCTAAAGCCATGATGGAAAAAATTAGTACTGAGACTGCTAAAACGCCAGAAGGAGAAGAGGTAGATCAATCTTCATTTAATTCTGTTTATATTTATGCTGACTCGGGTGCAAGGGGTTCACCAGCACAGATTAGACAGTTATCTGGGATGAGAGGTTTGATGTCTAAGCCAGATGGGTCAATTATTGAAACACCTATTACTGCAAACTTTAGAGAAGGCCTTTCAGTTTTACAATATTTTATATCTACTCATGGAGCCAGGAAAGGACTAGCTGATACAGCTTTGAAAACTGCTAACTCTGGATATTTAACAAGAAGACTTTGTGATGTTTCTATGGACTCAGTTATTAATATTGAAGACTGTGGGACTGAAGAGTCAATAACTGTTACATCCATTATTGATGGTGGTGAAATAATTCAAGCACTAACAGATAGAATTCTTGGAAGAGTTATAGCTGAGCCTATTCTAGATAATGAAGGTAATGTTCTTTTTGAAAAAGATACCATGCTAGATGAGGATGCTGTTGATGTAATTGATACTCTTAACCTTGCATCTCTTAAAGTTAGATCACCTATGACATGCGAGGCTTCAATAGGAGTTTGTTCAAAATGTTATGGAAGAGACTTAGCAAGAGGTCATCTAGTTCATAGAGGTGAGGCTGTTGGTGTGGTTGCTGCACAATCTATTGGTGAGCCAGGCACACAGTTAACTATGCGTACTTTCCATATTGGTGGTGCTGCTTCTAGCTCATCTGAAGATAATGCTATTTACAATAAAAACCAAGGTGTTGTAACTTTTTCTGATGACATGAAAACAGTTACTAATAAAGATAAGTTAGAAGTTGTTGTATCTAGAAATGCAATGGCAACAATTACCGAGCCTAGTGGAAAAATTACAGAACAATATAAAGTTCCTTATGGGGCAACATTGGAAGTAAAAAATGAGTCCGAGCTAGATGCTGGAATAAAAGTTGCATCATGGGATCCTTATACAAGACCTATTGTTGCTGAAGCATCAGGAAAAGTTAGGTTTATTGATATAGAAGATGGAGTTACCGTTAGAGAGCAAATGGATGAACTTACTGGTTTGTCTAGTATTGAAATCATAGAAGTCTCAGATAGACCAACTGCTGGAAGAGACTTATCTCCAAAAGTAGAGATTGTAGATTCAAAAGGTAAGGTTCTATTAATAGGAGAGTTTAACGCTCCTGCAGAATATCCATTACCTGCTGGCGGTTTAGTTAATCTTAGAGATGGACAAAAACTATCAGCTGGTGAGGTTATTGCAAGAATGCCACTTGTCGCTTCTAAAACAAAAGATATCACCGGTGGTCTTCCAAGGGTGGCTGATTTATTTGAAGCAAGAAAACCAAAGGATGCTTCAGTGCTTTCTGAAGAAACAGGTATTATTTCATTTGGAAAAGAAACAAAAGGTAAGGTGAGGCTTGTAATTACTCCAGAGGGAGCAACGAAGAAGGCTCAAAATACTGAAATGTTAATTCCAAAACATAGAACTCTTTCAGTTTTTGAAGGCGAAAGAATTACTAAAGGCGATATTATTTCAGACGGACCTTATAGTCCTCATGATATTTTAAGACTTAAGGGTATTCCTGAATTAACAAACTTTATAGTAAATGAGATACAAGACGTGTATAGGCTTCAAGGGGTTTCAATTAATGATAAGCATATTGAAACTATTCTTAGGCAGATGCTAAGAAAGGCGTTGATCATAGACGGTGGAGATACTAAATTTATACAAGGCGACCAAGTAAGCTATGCTGAGTTAGTTGAAGAAAATGCTAAAGTTGAATCAGCAGGAAATACTCCAGCTGAATTCGAAAGAGTTCTTCTAGGAATTACTAAAGCTTCATTAGCAACTGATTCATTTATATCAGCAGCATCTTTCCAAGAGACCACAAGAGTTCTTACAGAAGCTGCGGTTACTGGTAAAAAAGATCACTTGAGAGGTCTTAAAGAAAATGTAGTAGTTGGAAGGCTTATTCCTGCAGGAACAGGTATGGAATTCCATGACAAGTTAAAAAATAAAAAACAATTTGATCTTGATGAGCAAACTCTTTCTGCTGATGATATAGAAGCAGCTCTAAGACAAGAACTTCAAGAAACGGAGGAATAATGTTGACCGCAATTGATCTAATCTATAGAATCGCGGCCTAACTAAAAAAAAATATTATGGCAACAGTAAATCAGTTATTAAAAAAGTCTAGAAAACCTAAAGTTAGAAAGACAGATGTACCAGCATTAAATGCATGTCCCCAAAGAAGGGGTGTTTGTACTCGTGTTTATACAACAACACCAAAAAAACCTAATTCAGCATTAAGAAAAGTATGCAGAGTAAGGCTAACAAGTGGTTTTGAGGTTACATCTTACATTGGTGGTGAAGGGCACAACCTTCAAGAACACTCTTTGGTTTTAATTAGAGGTGGAAGAGTTAAAGATCTGCCTGGTGTTAGATATCACACAGTAAGAGGGACTTTGGATACGTCTGGAGTTGCTAATAGAAAACAACGTAGATCCAAATATGGAGCCAAAAAAGGTAAATAATTATGCCAAGAAGAAGAAGTCCCGAAAAAAGAAAAGTATTACCAGATCCTAAGTATAAAGACGTCATACTTGCTAAGTTCATGAACAATCTCATGAAAGATGGTAAAAAATCTGTAGCTGAAAAAATTGTGTATGGTGCTTTTGATCAAATAACAAAAACTTCAAAAGAAGATCCTCTTGGAGTCTTCATGAAAGCTCTTGAAGAAGTAAGTCCTGTTGTTGAAGTTAAATCAAGAAGAGTTGGTGGTGCTAACTACCAAGTCCCTATTGAAATTAGACCATCTAGAAGGCAGGCTCTTGCAATGAGATGGATTGTTGATGCTGCTAGAAAAAGAAGTGAAAAATCTATGAATTTAAGACTTGCTGGAGAGCTAATGGATGCATCTCAAAAAAAAGGTTCAGCAGTTAGAAAAAGAGAAGACGTTCATAAAATGGCTGAAGCTAATAAAGCTTTCTCACATTTCAGATTTTAATAACAAATCAAATAAAAAAATATAATTATGGCTAGACAAATAGTATTAAATAAATATCGTAACGTTGGTATATGTGCTCACGTTGATGCGGGTAAAACAACTACAACTGAAAGAGTTCTTTTTTATACTGGTCTTTCTCATAAAATTGGTGAAGTGCATGATGGCGCCGCTACTATGGACTGGATGGAGCAAGAGCAAGAAAGAGGAATAACTATTACTTCAGCTGCAACCACATGTTTCTGGAGTGGAATGGAGCAACAATTCCCTCAACATAGAATTAATATTATTGATACTCCTGGTCACGTTGACTTTACAATTGAGGTTGAAAGATCCTTAAGAGTGCTAGATGGTGCGGTGGTTGTTTTTTGTGGAACATCTGGTGTAGAACCTCAGTCAGAAACTGTATGGAGACAAGCCAATAGATATGAAGTGCCTCGAGTAGTATTCGTTAATAAAATGGACAGAGCTGGAGCAAACTTTGAAAGAGTAGTTGATCAGATTAAAACTAGACTTCAAGCAAACATAGTTCCTATTCAATACAATATTGGCGCTGAAGATGATTTTAAAGGCGTTGTTGATCTTATTAATATGAGAGCAATATATTGGAATGAGGAAGATCAGGGTCTTACATTTGATTCTCAAGAAATACCAGCTGATCTACTTGATAAATGCACACAACTTCGTGAAGAAATGCTTGAGGCTGCTGCTGAAGCTAATGAAGAATTAATGGATGCTTACCTTGAGTCAGGAGATTTATCCGTAGAACAAATTAAAGAGGGATTAAGAATAAGATCCCTAGCTAATGAGCTAATCGTTGGGCTTTGTGGTTCTGCTTTCAAAAACAAAGGCGTTCAGGCAATGTTAGATGCAGTTGTTGAATTTCTACCAGCACCAGATGAAGTCAAAGCTATCACAGGTGTTATTCCAAATAATAGTCAAGAAGATGAAGAAGAGGATTCTAGAAAATCATCAGATGATGAGCCTTTTTCTGCTTTAGCTTTTAAAATTGCAACAGATCCATTTGTTGGAACACTAACATTTATTAGAGTATATTCTGGAGTTCTTCAGGTTGGAGACGCAGTTATAAACTCAACTAAACAAAAGAAAGAAAGAGTTGGAAGAATGGTTCAAATGCACTCTAACAACAGAGAAGAAATTAAGGAAGTTAGAGCTGGCGATATCGCTGCATGTATAGGCCTAAAAGATATAACAACCGGTGACACTCTTTCAGATTCAACAAAACCAATTGTACTTGAGAGAATGGATTTTCCAGAGCCTGTTATTTCTGTTGCTGTGGAGCCTAAATCAAAACCTGATCAAGAAAAAATGTCACTTGCTCTTGGTAAACTTGCACAAGAAGATCCTTCTTTCCGTGTTACTAGTGATGAAGAATCTGGACAAACTATCATTTCAGGAATGGGAGAGCTCCATTTAGATGTTTTAGTTGACAGAATGAAAAGAGAATTCTCAGTAGAAGCAAATATTGGTAAACCACAGGTTGCTTACAGAGAAACAATTAAAGAAACAGTTGATGTTGAAGGTAAGTTTGTAAGACAAAGTGGTGGTAAAGGTCAGTATGGTCATGTTTGGTTAAAACTAGAACCACTTGGATTAGATGATGAATATGAATTCGTAGATAAAATTGTTGGTGGTGTCATACCTAAAGAATATATACCTGCAGTTAATAAAGGTATTCAAGAACAAATGCAAAACGGTGTAATTGCTGGATATCCATTACTAGCACTTAGAGCAACTTTATATGATGGATCTTTCCATGATGTTGATTCAAATGAAATGGCATTTAAAATTGCAGGCTCGATGGCATTGAAGGAAGGCGCGAATAAAGCAAAACCTGCATTACTTGAGCCAGTTATGAAAGTTGTTGTTGTTACTCCTGAAGAGCATATGGGTGATGTGGTAGGCGACCTTAACAGGAGAAGGGGTATTATCTTAGGCATGGATGATATTACATCAGGTAAAGAAGTTTCATCAGAAGTTCCTTTGGCAGAAATGTTTGGATATGCAACTGATCTCAGATCAGCTACCCAAGGTAGAGCTACATTTACTATGGAATTTACAAAGTATGGAGAGGTTCCAAACAATATAGCAGAAGGCTTAAAAACTTCTTAATATATAAGGTGATTTAACAAGCGATTAATGTTGACAGTTATGCTGTTAGAAGCTTAAAATACGCCACTTTTTGCAATAAGCAAAAATTAAAAATTTTAATAGATAGGGATAATAAAGGATAAAAATGGAGAATCAATCAATCAGAATTAGGCTTAAGGCTTTTGATTACAGACTGATAGATGCTTCAGCTAAGTTAATAGTAGAAACAGTCAAAAAAACTGGAGCTGTTATAAATGGCCCAATACCTCTACCTGTTAAAAAAGAAAGAACAACTATATTGAAGTCACCGCATAAAGATAAAGATGCTAGAGATCAGTATGAGATTGTTACTTATAAAAGACTTATGGATATAGTCAAACCGACTGATAAAACAGTTGATGCTTTAATGAAATTAGATTTATCCTCAGGGGTAGATGTTCAAATAAGCTTAGGTTAGTCCATTAATTAACGCGAATGCGGCCATAGAGGGTGATAGCCCCGTATAAAGGAGAATAAATTGAGCATAGGCTTAATAGGAAAAAAATCTGGAATGACTCGTCTTTTCCTAGAAGACGGTGAGTCAGTCCCTGTTACTGCAGTATCAGTCTGCGGTAATTTTTTAGCAGATATCAAAACTACTTCAAGAGATGGATACAATGCATTTGTTGTCTCAAAAGTAAATAAATCTAATAACGTTAATAAATCGCAGAGCGAATTCTATAAAAAAATTAATCTCGAGCCTGGAATTCTTGCAGAATTTAGGTCTACCGATGAAATCGCTGATGATATGAAAGTTGGAAAACATTTAACTGCAGATATATTCGAAATTGGTCAATATGTTGACGTTACTGGAACATCAAAAGGTAAAGGTTATGCAGGTGTTATAAAACGTCACAATTTTGCTATGCAAGATGCAACTCATGGTAACTCCTTATCTCATAGAGCACATGGGTCAATTGGGCAGTGTCAAACACCAGGAAGAGTGTGGAAAGGTAAAAAAATGTCAGGGCATATGGGTAACGAACAAAAAACTGTCCAGAGCTTAAAAATTGTAGACCTAGATATTGAAAATAGCGTTATTTATATAAAAGGTGCTGTTCCAGGATTTAATGGATCTGATCTTAAAATTAAACCGGCATTGAAGAAATCATGAAAATAGAATTATTATCATCAACAAAAAATCAGGATATTAATATATCTGATAGTGCATTTAGTAAAGACTTTAATGAGTCTTTAGTTCATCAAGCTGTAGTTAGTTTTATGGCTGGTGGTAGACAAGGAACGTCCAAACAAAAAACAAGATCAGAAGTAAGAGGCGGCGGTAAAAAGCCTTTTAGACAAAAAGGTACAGGTAGAGCTAGAGCTGGAACAATCAGAAGTCCATTATGGAGAGGTGGTGGTGTTGCCTTTGCTGCAACCCCAAGAGATTATAGTAAGAAAATTAATAAGAAAATGTATAGAGCTGCAATCAGATCTATATTCTCAGAATTATTAAGACAAGGAAGATTAGTTGCTATAGAAAAGCCAGTTTTGGATAAACCTAAAACTAAAGAAATAGCTTCACTTTTAAATGAGTTCTCTCTTAGTAAGGTACTAATTATTATTGATGAGCTAGATATGAATCTCTACCTCTCTACAAGAAACATTCCAAATGTTGATGTGATTACTGTAAGAGAAATCAATCCTGTTAACTTGCTAAAAGCTAATAAAGTTGCTGTAACCGCAGATGCTTTCAAGCAAATAGAGGAGTGGATCGATGCATAACGAAAAACTATTTACACTTATAAAATCTCCAATAGTTACAGAAAAGTCAGCTAGAGTTGGCGAGGCCTTAAAGCAAGTAGTTTTTAAGGTAGACCTTTCAGCAAACAAGAGAGAGATTAAAAAAGCAGTTGAAGAACTATTTAAAGTTGAAGTAACAAAGGTAACAACTTCAATTGTTAAGGGCAAAAGAAAAAGAAATAGGAACGGTCTTTATAAGAAATCAGATTATAAAAAAGCATTTGTATCTTTAAGTAAAGATTCAGAAATTCAATTTGAGGGCGTTAACTAATCATGGCTATTATTAAAGCAAAACCAACTAGTCCAGGTAGACGTGGTGTCATTTCAATCAAAACTGATTTATATAAAGGCAAGCCATTAAAATCTTTAACAAAGGTTAAATCAAAAAACGGTGGACGAAACAATAACGGAAGAATAACTGTAAGGCATCAGGGTGGTGGGCATAAACAGCACTACCGTGTAATTGATTTTAAAAGAAATAAATTTGATATCCCAGCTGTTGTTGAAAGAATTGAGTATGATCCGAACAGGTCAGCACATATAGCTCTTCTTTTATACAAAGATGGTGAAAGAAGATACATTATTGCTCCAGCTAAAATTAAAGTCGGAGATGAGGTAATTTCAGCAGAAAAATGTGAAATTAAAGTTGGTAACTCAATGAAACTGAAAGATATCCCATTGGGAACTAATGTACATTGTGTAGAGCTTAAGCCATTAAAAGGTGCTCAAATGGCAAGAAGTGCTGGAACATCAGCTAGGTTAGTTGCTAAAGAAGGTATATACGCAACATTAAGACTTCAATCTGGGGAAACACGAAAGGTTCTTTGGGAATGTAGAGCAACTTTGGGCACAGTATCCAATCAAGAGAATAATTTAAAATCTTTAGGAAAAGCTGGTGCAAAAAGATGGAGAGGTGTTAGACCTACAGTAAGAGGTGTTGCTATGAACCCTGTTGACCATCCACATGGTGGTGGTGAAGGTAGAACTTCAGGTGGAAGACATCCCTCTACTCCATGGGGTGTTCCAACAAAAGGATATAAAACTAGAAAAAATCAAAGAACAGATGACCTCATTATAAGAAGAAGAGGAAGCAGGAAGTAAATTATGCCAAGATCACTTAAAAAAGGACCGTTCATAGACTTATCTTTAGAAAAGAAAGTAGAAGCTGCATTAGCATCTAATGACAAAAGACCAATTAAAACATGGTCTAGAAGGTCAATGGTAAATCCTTCAATGGTTGGATTAACAATATCTGTCCATAACGGTAGACAGCACGTACCTGTCTACATAAATGAAGATATGGTTGGTCATAAATTAGGCGAATTTGCTATTACAAGAACTTTTAAAATGCACTCAGGCGACAGGAAGGCTAAATAATGGAAACAAGAGCATATCTAAAAGGAACTAGGTTGTCTCCTCAAAAAGCAGGCTTAGTTGCTAATGCAATAAGAGGAAAATCTGTTCAAGATGCAATGGACTTTTTAGTTTTTAATAAACAAAAAGGATCAGCAGTAATCAAGAAATTACTAGAGTCTGCAATTGCTAATGCAGAGAATAATAACAATGCTGATATAGACATGCTTTCAGTTAAATCAATAATTGTTAATCAGGGTATGAGATTAAAAAGAATGAAGCCAAGAGCGCGTGGAAGAGCTGACAGAATTATTAAACCTACATGCCATATTGAAATAATCTTAGCTGAAGGGGACAAATAATGGGACAAAAAGTAAATCCAACAGGTTTTAGATTAGGTATTTCTAAAAAACAAAATGCTAATTGGTATGCTAAGGGTAAAGATTTCTCAACTAATTTAGTTCAAGATTTAAAAGTAAGAGAATATTTTAAGAAAAACCTAAAAAATTCATCAATTAGTAAAATTGAGCTAGAAAGATCAGCAGAGAATTTTGTAGTCTCAATCTACACATCTAGACCTGGAATTATTATTGGTAAAAGAGGTGAAGAAATTGATAACCTCAAAAAAGCAGTTCAGAAAATTGTAAAAAAACCAGCTCAAATAAATATTAAGGAAGTAAGAAAGCCTGATTTAGATGCTCAAATATTAGCTGAGGGCGTTGCTCAACAACTAGAAAGAAGAGTTATGTTTAGAAGGGCTATGAAAAGAACCGTTCAGAGCGCATTAAGACAAAGTGCTAAAGGGGTAAGAATTGAGGTTTCTGGAAGATTAAACGGAGCTGAGATTGCAAGAACAGAATGGTATAGAGAGGGAAGAGTTCCTTTGCATACATTAAGAGCAGATATTGATTATGGAACAGCTGAAGCGCTAACAACCTATGGAATTATTGGTGTTAAGGTTTGGGTGTTCAAAGGTGAGATTACCGAAGATCCATACAAAGTAGACATAGGGGCTAATTAATAATGTTACAACCAAAACAAACTAAATTTAGGAAGATGCATAAAGGTCGTAACAGAGGCCTTGCACAAAATGGTAATACAGTTGCCTTTGGAAGATTTGGATTAGTTGCATCTGATAGGGGTCGAATTACTGCTCGACAAATTGAAGCAGCTAGACGAGCAATGACAAGGCATATTAAGAGGGGTGGTAATATTTGGATAAGAATTTTTCCTGATAAACCTATCACTAAAAAGCCATTAGAAGTTCGTATGGGTAAAGGTAAAGGTAATGTTGAGTATTGGGTAGCACTAGTTCAGCCAGGAAAGGTTATGTTTGAAATGGCTGGTGTAGAAGAGGAGCTTGCTAGAGAAGCTTTCAAACTTGCTGCTGCAAAACTTCCTATCAAAACTCACTTTATAAGGAAGGATGTATAAATGAGCAAAGAAATTCTAGAATTAAGAAAGAAGAATTTAGAGCAACTTGATGCTGAATTGGCTGCAAGTAGAGAATCTCAATTTAACTTAAGAATTAAACACAAGACTGGGCAACTGAATGAAACTAATCAACTAACTTTAGTAAGAAAAAAAATTGCAAAAATAAAGACGTTGATGAATGAATTAAAAATTAAGGATGGCAAATAATGAACGCAACTAATCCAAGAATTCTTTCAGGAGTTGTAATTAGCGATAAGGCTGATAAAACAATTACTGTAAAAATTGAAAGAAAAGTTAAACATCCTCTATATGGAAAAGTTATGAAAAGAGCTACAAAAGTTCATGCTCATGATGAAAATAATAGTGCTGCAATTGGTGATCAAGTTACTGTTAAAGAGTGTAGACCATTCTCAAAAAGTAAAACTTGGGTGCTTGTTGAGGCTGATGCAAAGCAGGTATCAGATAAACCTGAAGTTACTGGGGAGAGTGAATAATGATTCAAATGCAATCACTTCTTAAAATTGCTGATAATAGTGGCGCTAGAAGCGTCATGTGTATTAAAGTTCTTGGCGGTTCAAAAAGAAGATATGCCAATATCGGTGATGTGATTAAAGTAGCAATACGTGAAGCTATTCCAACCGGTAAAGTAAAAAAAGGACAAGTTGTTGATGCTCTTATTGTTAGAACAAAAAAGGGTGTTAGAAGAAAAGACGGATCATTAATAAAATTTGATGAGAATGCAGCTGTTTTAATTAACAATCAAAAAGCTCCAATCGGCACCAGAGTATTTGGTCCTGTTACAAGAGAACTAAGAGATGGAAAACATATGAAGATTCTATCATTGGCTCCAGAGGTTATATAAAAATGAATACTGTTCCAACAAAATTAAAGACAGGCGATGAAGTAGTTGTAGTCACTGGTAAAGATAAGGGTAAAAAGGGTACTTTAAGAAAGATATTAAAAGCAAAAAATAAAGGTTTTGTTACTGGTATCAATATGGTTAAGAAGCATACTAAGCCAAATCCAGAAATGGGTGTAACTGGTGGTGTTGTAGAGCAGGAAGCTGCTATAAATTTATCAAATATTGCAATCTGGAACCCTTCAAAAAAATCAAAAGATAAAATTTCCTATTCAAAAGATAGCGATGGGAAAAAAATAAGATTATTTAAATCAGACAATAAAGAGATTAAGTAAATGGCAAATTTAAGAGACAGATATAACAATGAGCTTAAAGCTAGTCTTCAGGAAAAGTTAGGCATGAAAAATATCATGGCTGTTCCAAGACTTACCAAAGTGGTTATCAACATGGGTGTTGGTGAAGCAGCTAATGATAAAAAACATCTAGAGTCTGCTGTTCAAAACATGACAGCAATTGCTGGACAAAAGCCTGTTGTTACCAAAGCTAGACAATCTGTTGCAAGCTTCAAAATAAGAGAAGGATGGCCAATTGGATGCAAGGTAACTCTTCGTGGTAATAAAATGTATGAGTTCATGGAAAGGTTAATAGATATTGCTATTCCTAGGGAAAGAGATTTCAGAGGTTTAAATCCAAAGTCATTTGACGGACAAGGTAACTATAATTTTGGTATTAAAGAGCAAATTATTTTTCCAGAAATTAAGTTCGATAATGTAGATACGATAAGAGGTATGGATATATGCATCAATACTTCTGCAACAAACAAAGAAGATGCTAAAGCTTTATTAGAAGTTTTAGAATTTCCATTTAAAAAGTAGGTATTACAGATGGCAAAAAAATCAATGATAGCAAGGGAAGTAAAAAGAATTAAGACAGTTGCTAAATTTGCTGAAAAAAGAGCAAGCTTAAAAGCAATTATGAATGATTCCAACCTTTCAAGTGAAGAAAGATATGAGGCTTCTATAAAGCTTCAAAAACTTCCAAGAAATTCAAGCCCTTCAAGAGTAGTAAGAAGATGTCAAATTACAGGAAGACCTCATGCTGTATACAGAAAATTTGGCCTAAGTAGAATCAAGCTGAGAGAAGCCGCAATGAGAGGCGACATCCCAGGTTTAGTTAAATCAAGTTGGTAAAAATATGAGTTTTCAAGATCCTATAGCAGATTGTTTAACAAGAATTCGTAACGGCTTAATGCGTGGAAAAGTCGATGTTACGGTGCCTCACTCTAAACTAAAACATGAATTAATTAATGTTTTAGTTTCTGAGGGTTATATAAAAGGCGTCGAGAAAGTTGAGGAAGATGGAAAGCCAGCTTTAAAGGTTGCTCTTAAGTATCATAATTCAGCACCAGCAATAAAAACTCTAAAAAGAATAAGTAAGCCAAGTTTAAGAAACTATTCAGCTTCTTCTGATTTAGATACAGTTAAAAATGGACTTGGTGCTTTTATAGTATCAACCAACCAAGGCCTAATGACAGATTCTGAAGCTAGATCCAAGAATGTTGGTGGCGAAGTTCTTTGTGAGGTATTTTAATATGTCCAGAGTAGCAAAAAGTCCAATAGAGGTTGTAACTGGTGTTGATGTAAATGTAACAAATCAATCTATTACAGTTAAAGGAAAAATTGGTGAGATGAGTTTTGATCTTCCTGAAACAATTTCATTAGAAGTTGAAGAGAATATTATCAATGTTAAATATGATGAGACAAAGCAACAATCGATAGCATTAGCTGGAACAACTAGAGCATTAGTTAATAATATGATTATTGGTGTTTCAGTCGGTTTTGAAAAAAAACTTGAACTAAAAGGTGTTGGTTACAGGGCTAAAGCATCAGGTAAATTATTAGAACTCACTCTAGGTTTTTCTCATCCAGTTAAATATCAACTTCCAAATGAAGTAGAAGTGGAAACTCCATCACAAACTGAAGTAGTGTTAAAAAGTTATAACAAGCAGATTCTAGGTCAAGCTGCTGCAGAAATAAGAGCATTTAGACCTCCTGAGCCTTATAAAGGTAAGGGAAGTAGAAGTGGAAACTCCATCACAAACTGAAGTAGTGTTAAAAAGTTATAACAAGCAGATTCTAGGTCAAGCTGCTGCAGAAATAAGAGCATTTAGACCACCTGAGCCTTATAAAGGTAAGGGCGTTAGATATTCTGATGAAAATGTAAGAAGAAAAGAAGCTAAAAAAGCAGCTGGAGCGTAATAAATGAGCGATAAGAATATATCTAGATTAAGAAGAGCAAAGAAAACTAGAATGAAAATTAGGGAACAGGATGCACCTAGGCTTTCAGTTTACAGATCTTCAAAAAACTTTTATGCACAAATCTTTGATAACTTAGGAACTAAAGTGATTGCTTCGGCTTCTACTGTTGAAAAAGATCTTGAATCAAAGTCAAACAACACTGAAGGTGCAGAGGCTGTAGGTAAAAGAGTTGCTGAAAGAGCTATGGAAAGTGGCGTTAAAAAAGTTGTTTTTGATAGATCTGGTTATAAATATCACGGAAGAATAAAGGCATTAGCTGATTCAGCTAGAAAAGCTGGACTGGAGTTTTAATTAAATTATGAAAGAAAATAATGTAGCAAATAATCAACAGGTTGATGCTTTAGAAGAAAAGTTAGTTCAAGTAAACAGAGTTGCAAAAGTTGTAAAAGGCGGACGTATCTTTGGTTTTACTGCTTTAACTGTTGTTGGCGATGGAAATGGTAGGGTTGGATTTGGAAGAGGTAAGGCTAAAGAAGTGCCAATAGCAATTCAAAAAGCCATGGAAAATGCAAGAAGAAGTATGGTTGAAGTTGAGTTAAATAATACAACTTTATGGTATCCAGTTAAGGCTAAACATGGCTCAGCAAATGTATATATGCAACCAGCATCTGAAGGTACTGGAATTATTGCTGGTGGCGCTATGAGAGCAGTTCTTGAGCTTGCTGGAGTTCAAAATGTTTTAGCTAAATGTTATGGATCTACAAATCCTGTAAATGTTGTTAGGGCTACTATTAATGCTTTAAGTGCAATGGAATCACCAGATACTGTTGCTGCTAGAAGAGGCAAAAAAGTTGAGAAAGCATCATGAGCAAAGATAAAACAATGACAATAAAGTTAGTAAAAAGTGGTATAGGTCGAATGAAGAGACATAAGCTTTGCATTAAGGGGCTTGGATTTAAAAAGTTAAATCAAACAGTCACAGTACTTGATACTCCTAGTAACAGAGGACTTGTTAATAAAATATCTGACATGATTGAGATACAGGAAACTTAAAATGAGTGAAAACGAAACAAATAATATGATGCTAAACAGTCTATCCAACGAAGGCACATCTCAGAATAGAAAGAGAGTAGGGCGCGGAATGGGTTCAGGAACAGGAAAGACAGCTGGTAGAGGTCATAAAGGACAAAAATCTAGAACTGGTGGTGGAGTAAGGGCTGGTTTTGAGGGCGGGCAAATGCCTCTTCAAATGAGGTTACCAAAATTTGGTTTCACCTCAAGGACCAACAATCACCTCAAAGAAGTTAATGTAAAAAACCTTAATGGTTTGGATGTTATAACTCTCGAGACATTGAAAGAAAATAAAATTATTTCAAAATCTGTTAAGAAAGTTAAAATTTTTGGAACATTTGATCTTGAGTCAAAACTCAAAGTTGAGGGAATTAAAGTCACTAAAGGTGCAAAAGAATCAATAGAAAAGGCTGGCGGAAGTGTTGCAGACATCGTAGCTCCAGTTGAAAGACCAAAAGGCGTTAAAAAAGCTGATAGGGTTGCGGAATAATTTATGTCAGATCAAGGTAAAGGAATGAGCGATCTTTGGAAAAGGCTTCGCTTTGTATTTGTTGCTATTCTTGTATATAGAATAGGAACACATATTCCTATACCAGGAATTGATCCAGATAGGCTGTCTGCTTTATTTGATCAAAACCAAGGAACTATCATAGAAATGTTTAACTTATTCTCTGGCGGTGCGCTAGAAAGAATGAGTATATTTGCACTTAATGTTGTTCCGTATATATCTGCTGCGATTATTATGCAGTTATTTTCTAATTCCATACCCTACTTACAAGAACTTAAAAAAGACGGTCAGGCTGGTCGTAATACAATTACTCAATATACAAGATATGGCACCGCGTTATTAGCATTCATTCAAGCGTCTGCGTTAGCAGTCACATTATCAGCAAGCGGTTTGGCATACACACCTGGTCCATCTTTCTTTATTTCTGCTGTATTTTCAGTGGTAGCTGGAACAATGTTTTTAATGTGGTTAGGTGAGCAAGTATCAGAACGAGGTATTGGTAATGGAATATCTATCATTATTGCCACAAGTATTTTAACTGGAATACCTGGTGCTATTGGTCAAGCGCTTGAACAATCTAGGCAAGGTGATATCAGTGTTCTTTTGCTAATAGCAATTGGTCTATTATCAATGGCTGTCATAGCAGTAGTTGTCTTTATTGAAAGAGGGCAAAGAAGAATTACAGTTAACTATGCACAAAGACAACAAGGCAGAAAGCTTATGCAAGCTCAAACAAGTCACTTGCCTTTTAAAGTAAATATGGCCGGGGTCATACCTGCGATTTTTGCTAGTACTTTTTTACTATTCCCAGCATCACTTTCTACTTGGTTTGGTCAAAGTGAGTCATTAGGATTCTTGCAAAGTTTTTCATTAGCTTTAAATCCAGGCCAGCCCTTATACATTCTTGTATTCGCTGGATTGATTATAAGTTTCTGTTTCATTTGGCTTGCATTAACATTTAATACTAGAGAAGTATCAGATAATCTTAAAAGATCAGGTGCATATATAGCTGGAATAAGACCAGGTGAACAAACCTCAAACTATATAGATGCTGTTCTAGCCAGATTAACAGTGTTTGGAGCAATTTACTTAACACTTATTTGTTTGCTTCCTCTTGCTCTCATTAATTTTGCAGGCATCTCTCCAACAATATCTGTTGGTGGTACTTCAGTTTTAATTATCGTTGTTGTTTTGATGGATTTTATGGCACAAGTCCAGTCACATATGATGTCAACTCAATACTCATCGCTAATGAAAAAAGCTAATTTAAAAAATTATAAAAGGTAATATGAAAGTTAAAGCATCAGTAAAGAAAATCTGCAGAAATTGCAAAATTGTAAGACGAAATGGCGTCCTTTTTGTAATCTGTAAAACAGACCAAAAACATAAACAAAGGCAAGGTTAAGATATGGCAAGGATAGCAGGAGTAAATATTCCAGAAAATAAACATGTTGAGATTTCATTAACTCACATTTTCGGAATTGGCAGAAAGACAGCACAAAATATTTGTGAAGAGTTAAAAATTGACTACACAAGAAAAATTTCTGATTTAACAGAAGATGAGGTTGAGAGCTTAAGAACTGCTATTGGTAAGTTTGTTGTTGAGGGCGATCTTAGAAGAAACATAAGTACAAATATTAAGAGACTTATGGATCTTGGTAGCTATCGTGGAATTAGACATAGAAGAAAATTACCTACTAGAGGTCAAAATACTAAAAATAATGCAAGAACAAGAAAGGGTGCTAAAAAACCTATGAGAGGATCATAAGATGGCAGTAAAAGGAAAAAAAGGTAAAAAGATTGTTACAGATGGTGTGGCGCATATACACTCTTCATTTAACAACACAATTGTAACCATAACAGATAAACAAGGTAACACAGTTTGTTGGGCCACTTCTGGTGGGTCTGGTTTCAAAGGTTCTAGAAAAAGCACTCCATTTGCAGCTCAAATAGCAGCTGATAAAGCAGGTAATGCTGCAAAAGAATTTGGAATGATTAATCTAGATGTAAAAGTTAAAGGTCCAGGTGGCGGAAGAGAGTCAGCTATTAGATCTTTAAATGCATGCGGATTAAAAATTAAAAGTATTACAGATGTGACACCACTTCCACACAATGGTTGTCGTCCATCTAAGAAAAGAAGAGTTTAAGGGAGTATTAAATGGCAAGATATACAGGACCAACACTAAGACTTTCAAGGAGAGAGGGTACAGACCTTTACTTAAAAAGTGGTGTAAGAGCAATTGAATCAAAATGTAATATGGATTCCCCTCCAGGTGTTGCTGCCGGAGCAAGAAGAGGAAGACTTTCAGATTATGGGCTTCAGCTCAGAGAAAAACAAAAAGTTAGACGTATGTATGGTGTTTTAGAAAAACAATTTAGAAATTATTATAAAAAAGCAGCGTCTACTAAAGGTAATACTGGTGAAAATTTATTGTCTTTACTTGAAAAAAGGATGGATAACGTTGTTTATAGAATGGGTTTTGGCTCAACAAGAGCTGAAGCAAGGCAAATGGTTTCTCATAAAGCGTTCAAGGTTAATGGAGAAGTTGTGAATATACCATCTTATCAAATGCAAGCAGGAGATGAAATTCAGGTTAGAGACAGTAAAAAAGGTCATCTAAGAATTGCCTCTGCTCTAAAAATAGCAGCTACAAGAGAAGATTGTGATTGGCTTGAAGTTGATGAGGCAAATTTAAAAGGAGTATTTAAATCAGTTCCTGATAGAGCAGATCTAAGTACAGAAATTAACGAAAATCTTATTATTGAGCTTTACTCAAAATAAAAACATTAAAGACGGAGAAAATTATGCAAATATCAGTAATAGATCTTTTAGTTCCAACTGAAATACAAGTTGATGATATAACACCAAATCTATCAAAAATTACATTAGAACCACTTGAAAGAGGTTTCGGACATACATTGGGTAATGCTTTAAGAAGAATTCTTCTTTCTTCAATGCCAGGTGCCGCCGTTACGGATGTAGCTATTGATGGTATCTCACATGAATACAGTACTATTGAGGGTGTTAGAGAGGATGTAATAGATATTCTTTTAAATATCAAAGATATGCCTGTAAATATAATAGAAGGTAATACTGCAGAGATTACTCTTGACGTTACCGGACCTTGCGATGTTTTAGCTTCATCTTTTGAAGTTCCTGGAAATGTTGAGCTTGTTAATCAAGATTTTCACGTTGCTACAGTTGTAGATAAAGTAAATCTAAAAATGACACTAACAGTACAAACTGGAAGAGGCTATGAACCAGCTGATACTAGAGATGATGAAGATAGGGTAGTTGGTGCTTTAAAAGTAGATGCATCATATAGCCCAGTTAGAAGTACAAACTGGAAGAGGTTATGAGCCAGCTGATACTAGAGATGATGAAGATAGGGTAGTTGGTGCTTTAAAAGTAGATGCATCATATAGCCCAGTTAGAAGAGTTTCTTATACTGTTGATAATGCAAGATTTGAAAAAAGAACTGACCTTGATAAGTTGGTTATTGAGCTTGAAACAGATGGCACACTAGATCCAAAAATGGCTATTGAGCATTCAGCTACAATCCTACAACAACAACTTAGTTCTTTTGTAGACTTAGATGCTATTGCTGAACAAGAAGCTAAGAAAGATCAAAATGATTTTGATCCATTCCTACTAAGATCAATTGAAGAGCTTGAACTTACAGTAAGATCAACAAACTGCTTGAAAGCAGAAAGCATCTTCCTGATTGGAGACCTTATACATAGATCAGAGTTTGATTTATTAAAAACTCCAAACTTAGGTAAGAAATCACTAAATGAAATTAAAGATGTTCTTGCATCTAAAGAGCTTTCTTTAGGAATGAACGTGGATAACTGGCCACCAGTAGGATAATAAAATGAGACATAGAAAAGCAGGAAGAAAACTTAATAGAAATTCATCTCACAGAAAAGCTCTGCTAAAAAATTTAGCAATTGCTTTGATTGAGCAAGATATTATTAGAACTACTCTTCCTAAAGCAAAAGAGCTAAGAAAGGTTATAGAACCACTGATTACATTGGGTAAAGAAGATACTGTTGCAAATAGACGTCTTGCTTTCAGCAGATTAAGATCAGATTCAGCAGTTGCAAAATTGTTTACTGAAATATCTGTAAATTCAAAAGATAGAAAGGGTGGATATACAAGAATTATAAAAGCTGGTTTTAGACCAGGTGATAAAGCCGATATGGCTTACATCGAACTTGTGGATAGACCAACTGGAGAAGTTAGTTCTTCAGAAGCTCCAGAATTAAAAGAAGAAACAGCTGCTTAATTAATAGTCTA
>Ga0206677_10001429_pt1 | contig 22115 bp, 18 predicted proteins | sample M130m12015metaG_FD_155475 | JGI IMG/M metagenome (GOLD analysis project Ga0206677, IMG submission 155475) | Ammonia-oxidizing marine archaeal communities from Monterey Bay, California, United States - M1 30m 12015 | ecosystem: Environmental > Aquatic > Marine > Intertidal zone | place: USA...
TCTTGAAAGAGGTATGTACATGATCAACATTAAAACTGTTGACGGTAGAATTACTAAAACAGTGACTGTTCAATAACAGTTAACAAATTTAAAATTACAAAGGGAGCTTTTTTAGCTCCCTTTTTTTATATTTATAAAAAATAATTAACAGAATGAAAAAAATTACTTTACTATATATCTCAACTGTTTTAAGTTGTGCATTTTTTGCTACTAATCACAATGTAACCACAGTAGGAAATACTTTTAGTCCAGCAAATATTACAATAAATCAAGGCGATACTGTTACGTGGACTAATGGTGGAGGAAGTCATAATGTAAATGCTACTTTAGCCACTTACCCAAATAACCCAGAAGGTTTTGGAAATAGCGTTAGTTCGTCTTCTTGGACTTTACAACATGTTTTTTCAATACCGGGAACTTACGATTACCAATGCGATCCTCATACTGGAATGGGTATGGTAGGGACAGTTGTTGTTAATACTGTCTCAACACCAAGTGATTTAACCTTCACTGCTATAATGGACCTTACTACACCTTCAGCGGGAAATACGGGTAAAGCACTTTTATTAACTGCTAACCAAAGTATTTCTGATTTAAGTATTTATGGAGTAGGTTCTGCTACTAATGGAACTGGGTCAGATGGAGAAGAATATACTTTTCCAGCTATTTCAATGAATGCTGGGCAACATGTTATAATTTGTAGAGATAGTACTGCTTTGTCAAATTATTTTAATGGTTGTCTAGAACAATTTGCAGGTGCACTATATCCAAATCTAATTATTCAAAGTTCTACTGAGCCTAGTGGAAACGGTAATGATGCTTATGAATTATTTGAAAACGGGTTGGTCGTTGAAACTTTTGGTGATATTACACATACTTACGGTACTAATTATCCATCTATTCCTTGGGGTTATAGAGATTCTTGGGCATGGAAAGATACGGCTGCGTCAAATGTTGGTAATTGGGTGTTTGGAGGCGATAATTGTACAGACGGATCTGCAACCATACAAACATCAAATTGTCCATTTCCTCTTTGTGGATCTGGTCCGCCAGTGGTTACATATAACGTAACGTTAGAAGTTAATACAGCTTCCATCTATCAAAATGGAGGAACTGTTGGTCCTAATGGGATGTATGCAGGTGGAGGATTTGTAGGTAATGCTATGGGTTTACAATTAACACAGAGCACAACTGATACTCTAAAATGGTTTGGCAATGCTACTGTTATTGCGGGATCTGGACCAAATCATTATACTTTTTTAAACAGCCCAACTAATGGTGGAGACTGGAATGCTAAAGAAAATTTAGCAGGTCTTCCTTGTGGAGATCCAACAAACTATAATGATAGATTGTTGCCAAATATCTTTTCAGATACTACGATTCAACACTGTTTTGGAAGTTGTGAAACAGACGGTTCTTGTCCGCCACCGCCATCAAGTTTTGTAAATATTACCTTTACTTTAAACGTTTCCTCCATAATTAGTTCAGGTGGTGTTATTGATCCTACTGGAATGTTTATAGCTGGTGGTGGAAATTTTGGAATTCCTGGTGATAATCCTATGACAGATTTAGGAAATGGAACGTGGAGTTTTACTATTAATAAACCCATTGGTTTCACATCTGATTACACGTTTACAAATGGAGATTCTGGATGGGGAGCTAAGGAAAACATATCTGGATTACCTTGTGCAGTACCTCCTTACGACGATAGAAATTTAGCACCTGTTTATTCAGACACCACGATACAGCATTGTTTTGGCACTTGTGATTATGATGGAACTTGTAATTCTGTTGTAAATCCTCCTAGCTCTGTTAATGTTACTTTTCAAGTAGATATGTCTGAAGTAACTGATCCTTACAGTGTTCCTGAAATTAATGCAACATTTAATAGTTGGTGTGGAAATTGTAATGCTATGAGTGATGCGGATAACGATAGTGTATGGGATGTTACAATTGCTTTAATTCCTGGAGATACAATTGAATATAAATATTCAGCAGATTCTTGGACTATTCAAGAAACAAATGATCCAGGTGCTTCTTGTACAAATGGAGATTCAACTTATACAAATAGAGTACTAGTAATTCCTTCTTCTGATATGATTTTGGATGTAGTTTGCTGGGCAAGTTGTGATCCGTGTGTCTCAGCTCCACCTATTGGAATTGAAGACAACTTGAATAGCGTTTCAATTTTTCCTAATCCAGCTAGTGAAGTAATCAATATATCTTCGTCTCAAATTATTGAAAGAATAGAGGTTTTGGATTTAATTGGTAGGATAGTTAAAATTGATAATCCTAACAGTTCTTTCACTACTTTAGATATTTCAGATTTAAACGGAAATATATATTTTATTAAATACACAATAAATGGTGAGGTTAAATCTGAAAAGATTTTAATAAGGTAGATAAGAATCACATATTGGTAATATTAAGAGCAAAGCTACTGACTTTGCTCTTTTTTTTTTAATTTTAGTTTAAAAGTATATTATGAAAATAATCAGTTCAATTTTAATATTCATTGCTTTTATTCTAAATATTACAAGTCAAGCAAGTTTAGAACTTGTGGGAATATTAGATTTAGATTTACCTGAAGGTGGTTCTTCTGGAAAGGCTATACATTTAAAAGCCAATCAAAATATAACAAACTTAAGTGATTACGGAATCGGCATTGCTAATAACGGAGGTGGAACTGATGGTCAGGAATATGATTTTCCAAATATAGTTTTAAATTCAGGCGATCATATTATTGTTTGTCGAGATACGTTAGCAATTAAATATTATTTTTCAGGATGTAATTCTTTTAATTTTATGATTCAAGACGATTCTTCTGTAATTACCCAAAATGGTGATGACGCCATAGAGTTATATGAAAATGGTATTGTTATAGAAACATTTGGTGATGTAAATGTTGACGGATCAGGGGAGCTATGGGAATACAAAGACTCTTGGGCTTATAAAATAGATACTGGTTCTATAGTTTTTAGTGGTTTCAATTGGATTACTGGAGGAGTTGATTGTACAGACTTTTCTGTCACGTCTCTTTCTTCAAATTGTCCGTATCCGTTTTGTTCTCAAATTAATACGGATATTTCTATTCTTAATCCTCTTTCAGTAGCTATTTATCCTAATCCTTGCTTAGATAAATTGTTTATCAATTCTAAAAATAAAATTAAACTTTTAGAAATATTAAACATTAGAGGTCAGATAGTTTCTAGTTTACAAACGAACCAATCTTATATTGATGTGTCTGATTTAGAATTAGGAATTTATTTTATTAAAGTTTCCAATAATGAAAATATTTCGCTTTTAAAATTCTTTAAAAATTAACTATGAAAAAGTTTTATTTAGTACTAATTTGTTTTACTTATATCACTAGTTTTAATTCGCAAATTATCTATAATTGGCAAAACTCTACTGAAGGATGGGTTAGTGGAGGTGATTGTAATTTAACTGCTCAAACAGATGCAATGGCCATGAGATTATTTTCCTCTAATGCATTAATGAGAAGCGGTAATCTATCCGCAAATTTAGGAGTTAATGGCTCTGATTATAATTCGGTTGAAATAACGGTTAAGAACCCAACCTCAGGTTCGGGTGTTGCTAGATTATTCATTTATCCTCCAGGTACTAACTCAGATACTTGTTATTATACATTTCCAGTGGATACTGCAATGAGTGGTTTTTCCACTTACACCATTTCATTAGATTCTATGCCATCTGGTGGTCTTTCTAGCCCTTACGATGGACCTATTGGTCGCTTTGGATTAAGAGCTCCATGGGGTGGAATGAATTTTGATACTATTTTTTGGAAAAAAATGGTTATTTCAAATACGAATCAAGTTATTGATTCTTCTGAAGTTACTTTTAGAGTTGACATGAATCAAGTAACAGACTCTTTTACCAATCCTGAAGTGAACTCAACATTTAATAGTTGGTGTGGAAATTGTAATACAATGTCTGATTCTGATGGTGATAATATTTGGGATGTAACTGTTTCTTTACCAACGGGAGATACAATAGAGTATAAATTTTCTGCAGATTCTTGGTCTATTCAAGAAACTAATGATCCTACAGGTAGTTGTACTAATGGCGATCCTAATTACACTAATAGAGTATTAGTTATTCCTTCAAATGACACCATACTTACTGATGTATGTTGGGGAAGTTGCGATAGTTGTTCTTCTGTAATCGGGATTGAAAATGACGAATTAAATAGTTTTAGAATTTATCCCAATCCATCATCAAACTTTTTAAATATTAGTTCAAATGTGGAAATTTCTAATTTTATAATTTTTAATTTATTTGGAAAAGTTATTTTACAAGACTCTGTAAATACAGCATTATTTAAGATTAATGTTTCTACTTTTTCAAATGGACCTTACTTTATTTATTTAAAAGATTTAAAATCTTCTACTTTTAAAAAGTTCATTATAAATAATTAATCATGGTCAGATATTTTATTTGGCTGATTATTTTTCTTTCATTTTCTAATCCATTTTATTCACAAAGTTTAATTTTAGGAGATTACATTCCAGGCAATGGTATTGTTCTTGCTAGTTCAGATAACAATTATAAAGTAATATTAAGAGGGTATTCTCAGTCTTTATTCGAGTCTAGAACTATTTCATATGATGATTCTTTAATTTCAGATAATAATAAATACAACAGATTTCGTGCAAGAAGAATTAGACTAAGATTTTCAGGAATTCAATCTTACCCAGGTTTTAGTTACAGACTTCAACTTAATCTCGCAGAGTCTGAAGCAGATGACGGTTTATTATCTAATGTTTTATGGGACGCTTGGTTGGGTTACAATATCAATAAAACAAATAAAATAGTAATTGGTCAAAAGGGTACTCCTACAGATAATATGGAGGTTCAAATGGCTTCTAATACTTTACAACTTCCAGAAAGAAGCAGACTTACTGGTGCTTTTTCAAGTATACGAGAAATAGGTTTGTTTTATGATAACAGAATTAAAATTGGTAATAAAGCTGTCCTAAAATCTATGTTTAATATTACCACTGGAGATGGATATAGTTTTAATGTTAATTCCAGAGATTATGGCGGTTTAAAATATGGTGCTAGAGTCAATATTCTTCCATTTGGACTATTTAGAAACTTTGGGCAGTTTAGGCAAGTAGATATGGTTAGAGAATTAACTCCAAAATTATTAATTGGATTTAGTGGAAGTTTTAATAACGGAATGAGCAGTAGAAGGGGAAGAAGAAATGGTGATTTTTTATTTTACAATATTACAGGTTCAGACACCAGTTTAAGATTACCTAATTATATAAAAGTAGGTGCAGATTTACTTTTTAAATACAGAGGTTTTTCATTATTAGCAGAGTATGTCAATACCAATGCTTTTATTGCTGATGATATTACTCATAGAAACGATAGATATGGGAGCGATCCAACACAAATAATAAGTTCTTTCGGTGCTTTTAAAGAAAATGCTTTTTCATCTGTAAATCCAGATGAATACGTTAAAAGACAACTCATATTGGGAAGTGGGTTTAATATTCAAGCAGGTTATTTATTTAAATCACTTTTATCTTTAGATGGGAGATTTACCAGACTATCTCCAGATAAATTTTCATTTATGAATAATGCTACTTTTTATAATAGAAAAAACTGTTACGAGATTGGTTGTAGTAAATATTTTAACAAAAATTATTCTTTTAAAATCCAAGCATCCTACAGATTTATTGATAATGCAAAATTAAGATTACAAAACTATGAAGGTACTGACTATGAAAGGTCAGAGTTTGATGCTTCTGAGAATATTTTCTATTTAATGGTTCAAATTGCTTTTTAATGAGGTTTTTTACTTTTATAATTTTCACTTTCATCTTCTGCATAATTGTACATACACAGGATTCAAAAAAAATTTCTGAAAAATATTTTCCAGACTTTAATATTGACATTCCCACTCCAGCTTTCGATAAAAAAAAAGGATTTACAAACTATTCAGAAATGATGTTTTTCATAAATAAATGGTGTGACAAATACCCTACTAAAATATCTTACCAATTTATAGGTAAGTCTCAAAAAGAAAAAAAAATTCCTATGGTTTTTATAGGAGATGATAATCTTGATAATTTGAAAGTTTGTTTTATGGGAGGATTACATGGAAACGAACCTGCCAGTACAGAATCAATGTTATTTCTTATTCGCAATTTATTGGAAGTCGATTCCTTGAAGAGTATCTCCAACAGCTTAAATATTGCAATTATTCCAATGGCAAATATTGATGGATATGAAAAACAAAGCAGATATGCATCTAATGGTGAAGATCTAAATAGGGATCATACTAAGCTGTCAAATCAAGAAACAATAGCAATAAAGGAATCCATTAATAAGTTTTCACCAGATGTAATGGTTGATTTTCATGAATACAAGCCTTACAGAGTTGATTTTGTAAATTTTGGAGAGTATGGAACTACTTCCATGTATGATTGTATGTTTTTATATTCTGGCAATTTAAATGTTTGCCCTACTATTAAAACAGTAATTGAAAAGACTTTTTTGCCTCCTGCAAAATTAAAATTAGACGAAAATGGTTTGAAATATCACAACTATTTATCCTCTAAACATAAGAATAACAAAATATTCTTCAATTTAGGTTCCGTAAGTCCAAGGTCTAGTGCTACCTCTTTTGCATTAGGAAATACAATCTCTATGTTAATGGAAATTAGAGGTGTAGGTTTAAATAGGAATTCTTTTAAAAGACGTGTTTATACCACCTATTTACTTGCTCATTCTTTTCTTAAGACTTCAATTGATAATTCTGAATATATTCAATCAACATTAAAAAACTGTAATAATTTTCCTGAAGAAATCACTATTAAATATAAAAGAGAAAAGTCTAATTATAAGCTCAATATGATCGATGTTTATAATAATGACATTATCGATGTGGATATTGTTTTGAATAACGGACTCAAATGTGAAAATCAAACTACCAGAAAACGTCCTTTTTATTACTTTATTGATAAAGATTTGAGTATTGTAACAGATAAACTTAAAATTTTAGGATTAACTATTGATACTTTAAAATTTGATGAATTATTTGAGTTAGAATCTTATAAAATAATTTCACAAAAAAAATCATCTGTAAAGTTTCAAGGGTTTTATGAAAATATAGTTAGTACAACTATTGTGAAAGAACAAAAAGTTTTAAAAAAAGGAACCTTTGTTGTTCCAATGGATCAAAGAAAATCAAACTTAGCCGTTGAAACACTAGAGCCTGAAATGTTATCTGGTTTTTTAAGATTTAATGTTATTGAACCCAACGATATTCAAAAAATTTATCGCTATACTTTAAATAAAAAATTATGACAAGAATAATAGTAGCTTTCTTTTTAACCTGTTTACTTTCATTGAATTTATCTTCTCAAGAGGTTCAATTAATAAATGAATCCAGTTATGATAAAAATAATAGTTACAAATACCAATTAGGATCTGGGTTAGTCTTTAATTTTGATGATAGCACCCATGTATTTAAAATTGGTGGAATGGTGCAATCCAGATATTTGAATGAAAATTTCAAGGATTCAATTACAGAAGCATTTAATTATTTTGGTATAAAAAGATCTTATTTTAATTTAAGTGGTTCATTAAATAATGGAAGATTTTCATTTTTAGTTCAAACTAATTTTAGCGAATCTTTTCCTTTATTAGATGCTTGGATAGGTTGTCATCCAAATGAAAATATAAGTTTGTTTTTTGGTCAAAAAATGTCGCCATTTAATAACCTTTCTATGCAGATAATGGAATATAATTTACAGTTTGCTTCCAGAAATTATTTATCTCAAACATTTACAAATTTAGGTAGAGAATTTGGTGTTTTCTTAGAAAGTAAATTTATTCTTGGTAAGATAGGAGTTAAATCTTCTTTAGCAGTAACGAGTGGAGATGGAATTAATTCCTTTGGACAAAATTCTTTAGATAGTGACCAAGGTGGCTTTAAATACGGTGGAAGAGTTAATCTATACCCATTTGGATTCTTTAAAGCTAATAATGAATTGGTTGGACATGATTTTGCTAAAGAGAATAATTTAAAATTATTAATTGGTGGCGCTTCTAGTCTTAATATAGGATCCAGTCATAAGTTAGGTGAGGGGCATTACAATGGAAATTATCTTAGCGATGCTACATTTATGTTCTTCGATTCTTCAGGAAATAAAAAATTACCAAATTACTTGAAAAATTATGTTGATGTTTTATTAAAATATAAAGGATGGAATGTTTTGTTTGAGTATGTAAATACAGCTGCCTATAAATTACAAGGTAGTTTATTGAATTCATCAGGCTCTAATTTGCTTGAACCCACCGAAATAAGTCAATATTTAATTTTGGGAAATGCCTACAACCTACAAGTTGGTTATTTATTTAATAGTAGCTGGTCTTTAGATGCAAAGTGGGGTCAATCTTTTTACGAGTTTAAAGAAACTTATTCATTGTTACAGAATTACGATTCAATGGGTGGAGGAATAACTAAATATTTTTCAAATAGAGCTGTTAAAACACAATTAATGGCTAATTATATAAATTTCCCAAACAATACTAAAATAAACAGGTTAAATATTGAATGTCTTTTACAAGTTGTTTTTTAGTATTTTTTTAAACCTTTAATGATTTTAAAGGCAACTTTTTGAAATAACGGAGCGGTAATCCTTTCTGTTATTATGTAGTAAATCTTTTTACCGTCAATATTTTCTCCTTCAAATCTTCTAGGAAGTCCAATAGGACTCTCATTAGTGATTATAGAGTAGAAAACACATGCCGAAAGGTATGTAGCATTTGGTGAGGGGTGTTTATTATCATCCATGTATAGCTTTATTTCTGGATTGTTTTTCTCAATGTATGAGAAAGCATTACCTACTGGAACATAAACCGCGCTATTGAGCTTAGATAGGGAGTCAAGTAACTCCATAGTATTGTGTTTTCTAGACTTAGATACATTTTGGAGATAAGGATATTCCCAAGTTCCATATACTAAAGGAATGGCGTTATTTGCTTTAGAATAATTAATAAAAAGGTTAAGATATTTTGCACACGTATCTATATTTAAGAGGGGATTGGTACTGTGATCATTAAGGACTATATAATTATATTTTTTTATTGGATAATTATTTTCTAAGTGTAAATTCCAGTGTTTTTTCAAGTCGCTTCCACCAATTGTAATTTGATCAACCTCAATATTTTTATTGCTTTTAACAAACATGGATTCTAAAACCTGCGGTAAATTCCAGTAGAAAGTAAAACTATTTCCAATCATTAGAATCTTCGTACTCTTTGTCGTGTCACTAGTGAAATCTAAATTTTCAATGGAGTTGCTGTAACTTGATAAGCAAGAAAATGAAATATAAATAAAAAAGAAAAATTTAAAAATTACTTCCATCTGTTTTAGTTCCTGGTGAAAACAACGTTCCTGGATTAACACTGTTGTGTTGCACAAAATCCCCAGTTATGTCAGGGCTTCTAGTGTAAGATTCATCTGGACTATTGGATAACGGATCAATATCAAATTCGATTAAAATATCTCCTAAACTATCAGTAAAAGTCATTAAATCCCCTGCAGAATTGCTACTGCCATTATTAAGATTCATGACGACATTTGAAGAGATAAAAACTAACCCCCCACCAAATTGACCTACTGCAGTTCCACCTCCAAAAACTATTACTGATTGGTTGGGGTTTACAAAAGTATTATTGGGAAACTGATGATTTGGGATCCCCGAAGTTAGATTGGATCTATCATATATTTTACAACCACTTATATCTATACAAGATGAGGAGTTGTTTATAAATTCCACAAATTCATCTTGATTTGGATCTCTAGTCCCGTCATTATTTGCATCACCAGCTAACCCAGATGGTGGATCGTACAATACTTCATTTAATATAAATCCAGATGTGGTTGAATTTATATATACAGTATCATCAGCTATGGTTGTGGAAGTTGTATCAATATTATTTTCTATTGGTTGTACATCATTTGTTTTAGCACAGCTAATATTTGCAGTGTAGATTACAGAAATTAAAAAGAACCAAAAAAATATTTTGTGATGTAATTTAGATTTCATTTTAAAACTTTTAAATCAAATATAATCATTAATTTCACCTAAGTGAATATTCTTAAATACATAATATTTTCTCTTATTGTTGTCGTTTCTAGCTGTAGAAAAGATACAAATACTCCTTCTAATTCCAATCCATTTGAAAATAATAATTATGGAATTTTTGAGTTCACGGATTATGAACCACTTTCTAATAAACCATTTAACATACATTTTTATATTCCAACTTTAGCTAATAGAGAGAATTCACCTATAGTATTTGTTTTTCCAGGACAAAATAGAAATGCAAATGACTACTTACAATCTTGGATTCAATTGGCAGATCAATATCAAATCATGGTTTTCTCTTTTGAATTCACTGATGATTATTATCCAAATAGTACATCCTATCAGTTAGGGTTTGTCAGAGATTTCAATAGTAATTTTAACAATGAAGATGTTTGGACATTTTCTGCAATTGAACCTGTATTTGATAAAATTAAAACCAATTTAAACTATAAAGGAAATTCTTACAATATGTTTGGTCATTCTGCAGGAGCACAATTTGTTCATCGTTTCATTCAGTTTAAACCTTTGTCAAGAGTTGATAAGGCTGTTTCTGCAAACGCTGGTTGGTATACTTTACCAGATACAACAATAGATTTTCCGTATGGTTTAAAAGGGACTTCAATTAATGCTAATGATTTGCAAAATTCTTTTTTAAAAACATTAGAAGTCCATCTTGGACAAAATGATAACGATCCTAACGATCCATATTTAAACACCACCGATGGAGCTAATAGGCAAGGTGCTTTTAGACTCTCAAGAGGGCAATACTTTACTGCATACAGCGATTCAATTGCACAGTCTATGAATTTTAATTCCAATTGGATAAAGAAAGAAGTTCCCAATGTTGGACATCAACAGCTAGATATGGCCATTTTTGCAGCCAATGAATTGTTTTAATTATATTTCGAAATTAAACCCTGTTTTTTTCAGTCTTTCATATTTGTCTTTGTCAAAACTAAAAAGCTTTGCTGGACGGTGAGAAACACTTTTTTGGTTTTTGCCAGTGTCGATCAATAATTTCATAGAATTAATTTTTTTTCTAAAATTCCTTTTGTCAAATTTCTTTTCTAGAATGGATTCATAAAGGTTTTGAAGATCGGATAAGGTAAACTTGTCAGGTAATAATTCAAATCCTACAGGTTTTCTTTTAACGTTTTTAACCAATTCTTCTTTACATGCAGCAAAAATTTTATTATGATCAAAAGCCAACTCACCAATTCTATTTACATTATGCCATTTAGCTTCTAAAGAGTAAGAGGAGGGGCTGTTGTTTTTATTAGTAGGAGATAAATTATATTCTTTAATTTTTAATAAACTGTAATGCGAAATGGTGAATACTCTTCCCAATGGGTGTCTCCCCAAATCGCCAAAGGTTTTAACTTGTTCTGTAAATACGTTCTCCAGGCCTGTTAGGTCAGTTAAAACTCTATTTACAGCTTCTTCCGTATTTTCTTGAGGATGAACTAAATCCCCAGGTAAAGCCCAAAAGTCGACATAGGGATCGACACCTCTTTTTATTAAAAGAACTTTCAATGTTGTTTCATCATATCCAAAAATCACACAATCTACAGAAACCGAATAGCTGAAATTATTTTTAATCATAGTCTAAATATAATAAAAACATTAATTTTTATAAACTCTATCTTCTCCCAAAAATTCAGGTGACTGGATAGAAATAACTTTCATTGGAGTTTCGGAATTTGTTACCACACCATGCCATGTGTTTTTAGGGACAATTATTACATCTCCAGCACTTACAGTGTATAAAGAGTCTTTTAATTGAAAGATTCCTGAACCTTCATGAATTACAACATTTTCAGTGTGATAAACATGTTTATGTAATTTTACTTTTTGTTTTATCCATATGACAAAGGTGGTGGACAAAGAATCTGAAGAAATTTTATGGGCATGTATATTTTGATACTCATTCTTTGGATTTATATTTTTTAAATTTGATACAGTTCCTTGAGCATTGTAGTTCATGGATATAATTACTAATAAAGTTAAAATAAGAGTTTTCATAAAATTGAATAATCTACTATACTAGAATAACCTTTCAAAAACTCATTGGTTTTCATTCTTTTCTTTCCCTCTATTTGAATTTCAGTTAGTTCTAATGCATTTCCATTAGTGCCAACAAAAAGTTTATCATCTGTAATTACCAATTTTTTTATTGGATATTTTTTATTGGATAGTTGCGCATTAAAAACCTTAAAATTTAATAATTTATTGTTGTAAGATAATTTAGTCCAAGCACCTGGATAGGGGTTGAGCCCTAAAGTTAATTGCCTAATTTCTTCAGCTGATTTATTCCAATTTATCTTTGTGTTTTCTCTATTCAATTTAGGAGCCAATTTTAATTTTAAAGAATCATTTTGCTTTTTGCTTCCAGAATAATTAAAAGAAATTGTTTCAATAGTTTTCAATACTAAATGGGCTCCTTTGGTCATTAGTGTATCGTGTAGCTCGCCAGCAGTAGTACCATCATCAATAGATACTTTTTCAGTCAAAATAACAGCTCCAGTATCAATTTTCTCATCAATGAAAAAAGTGGTAATACCAGAATTTTTTTCTCCATTAATAATGGCCCAGTTTATAGGTGCAGCTCCTCTGTAATTAGGAAGGACAGAAGCGTGTAGATTTACGGTTCCCAACTTAGGGATTTTCCATACAACTTCAGGAAGCATTCTAAAAGCAACAACGACGATAATATCAGGTTTTAATTCTTTTAATTGGCATACAAATTTTTCATCTTTTAGTTTTTCTGGTTGCAAAAGATTCAATTGGTGTTTTAATGAGAAAATTTTAACTGCAGATTGGTTTATTTTATTGCCTCTGCCAGCAGGTTTATCAATCGAAGTAGCCACACCAACTAACTGATGATTACTATGATGAATTTCTTCAAGCACTTTAACAGCAAATGGGGGAGTACCCATAAAAAATATCTTCATATTATTCAACTTTAAGAATGAGTCCTTTAAGATATTCACTTTCCGGATGAAAAATATTAATTGGATGGTCTGATGGTTGGTGCAATTGTTTTAATATACTTACATTTCTTCCTGCTATTATGGCAGAAGAAAGAACCATATGTCGAAATAAGTTATTATCAATTACCTGAGAGCAAGAAAATGTAAAAAGTATTCCGTTGGGTTTAATTTGCTCAATTGCTCTTGTGTTGAGTCGTTTATACCCTTGAAGTGCTTTATGTTTAACTTTCATATGTTTAGCAAATGCTGGAGGATCTAAAACAATGACGTCGTATTCATCTTCCATTTCTTTGATGAAATCCATGGCATCCTCAGCGATGGATAAATGTTTAATATTTTGATTTGCTAATAATTCAATATTTTCATCCACAAGATCGATTGCTTTTTGGGAACTATCTAAAGAATGAACTTCTTTGGCTCCTGCATTTAAAGCGTAGATGGAAAAACCTCCAGAATAACAAAATGTGTTTAAAATTTTTTTGTCTTTAGCTAATTCACCTAAAAATTTTCTATTTTCTCTTTGATCAATAAAAAAACCTGTTTTTTGTCCGTTTACCCAATCAATTTTAAATTTATTTCCATACTCAGAAACAACAGTGGAAGTAATATCTGAATTGTTATACAAGTAGCCATCCTTAACCGAAAACTCTTCAACATGTTTTTTAGGGATGGTTTTCACACTTTTATCATAAATTAATTCAATATTGGGTAATAATTCTTTTACTATTTCTGTAAATAATCCTCTTATTTTCCACATTCCAATAGAATGAAATTGAAAGACTGCTACTTCGTTGTAGATGTCACAAATGAATCCTGGTAAATAATCCCCTTCAGCATGAATTAGCCTGTAAACATTATTGTTTTTATCAATTTTTAAGGTCTCTTTTCTTTGTTGAAGTGCATTTTTAATTTTTTCTTTCCAGAATTCCTCATCGATTTCTTTGTTTTCAAAATCAAATATTCTTACCGAAATATTACCTTCAGTATAATGTCCAGTAGCAAGGTATTTATCTTTATTGGTGAAAATTTTCACCACATCTCCATCAAGAATGTTCTCGTCAATTTTTTTGATGGCTCCTGAGAATACCCAAGGATGTTTTCTTAATAATGATTTTTCTTTAGTAGGTTTAAGCGTTACTTTTTTCATATTTGAATGATGTTTTTGATAACCATTATTAAATTTGAAGCAAATTAAAATATTTTAATGAAATTTGGTCAAGTTGATAATTTGGATTTAGTAGATTTTTCTTTGCCTTTAGTAAGCGAAGAAACAAAAACAATTTTATCAAACATAAATAGATCTAATAATTTAAACTTTTTCTTTGGAGCTCCAGGTTGGTCAGATCAAAAATTCAAAGGCATTATTTATCCTCCTAAGACTTCTGCAAAGAACTTTTTATTCGAATATGCTAAACAATTTAACAGTATTGAGGTTAATGCTACTAGATATGGTGTTCCAAAAAAACATGTTTTACAAAAATGGTACGACAGTGTAAATGAAGATTTTAAATTTTCCTTAAAAGTACCACAAGTTATTACTCACAGAAAAAATATTAATGACGATCAAGCGAAGTTTAAGATGGATGAGTTTTTATTAGCAGTCCATCAAATGGGCTCTAAGTCAGGTATAAGTTTTGCAGTTATGGCTAATTATTTCAAGTCATCTCAGTTAGATGAATTAAGAACCTTTGTCAATTCTTGGCCTGTTGATTTACCATTGGCTATTGAATTCCGAAATCCAAGTTGGTTTAGTAAAGAAGTTGTAAGTCAATGGCAAAATCTGTTTTTAACTAAAAATATTGTACCTGTTGTCACTGATACACCAGGAAGAAGAGATGTGGTTCATTTTTCTTTAACCAATAATCATTTATTTATAAGATATGTTGGTGATTTTAATCATGTTAGCGGCTCATTGAGAGTTCAAAACTGGATAAATAAGATTGAGAAATTGGTGAATCTAGGTGTTGAAAACATATGGTTTTATGTCCATCAGCCTGGTGAGAATAGAGAAAGAATTCTAATGTTTTATAATTTACTTATACCAAAAATAAACAAGGTGTTAAAAACCAAAATACCATTGCTTAAAGACTTTTCAACTGCTACTTAGATGTAGCCCATTACGATGTAAGTGAGGTGACCAACCATTTCGTGAAATAATATTTTCCATCTAAATAAAACATTTGATTGAGGTATTATAACCCACTCTAAATCAAAGTGTTTAATTTCATTTTTTTTAATAAATGGATGACATTTTAAATTGGTTTTATTAAAACAAGCTATGGAGCGTCTCATGTGGTAATCAGAAGTAATTAACAAACATGAAATATCATTTCTATGAAGACTATCTGTTAATAGTTTATCAGAAAAATGAGCGTTTTCATAAGTGTTTTTAGACTTGTTTTCAGTAAAAATGCAGGAATCAGGTATTCCAAGCTTAATAAAGTATTTTTTTAAGATTTCAGACTCTTTTAATTTAGAAGTGAGACTTCCAGAAGCGCCAGTAATTAATATTTTATCAATTTTTTTTTTAGAAAATAAATCTAAGGTGTTTAATATTCTGTCGTTGTTAGATGAAAAGTTTATATTATTTTCAGTAGATGTTAAACTAATCATACCACCTAGTAAAATCCCAAAATCATAATGGTTTTTTGATTTATAATGTAAATTACACCATAAGTCATTCACAAAGTTGTAAACTAATGAATTACTAAAGAGTATTAATAGCAGTAATCCTGTTTTAAAATATTTTTTTCTTTTATATATTTTACGATGAAATACTGCTGTTAAAAACAAAAAAATTATCCAAAAAAATGGATCAATAATAAATGAAATTACTTTAGAAAGAAAAAAAAACATTTTATTTGCAATAATTAATTTTCCTTAAATTAAGTAAATAATACTGTAATTAACCGAACAAATTATTGAAATAAATGGATCAAGTTCCTTATCAACCTAAAAATAAAATTAGAATCGTTACTGCTGCTTCTCTTTTTGATGGTCATGATGCTGCTATCAATATTATGAGACGAATTATTCAATCTACAGGCTGTGAAGTCATTCATTTAGGTCATGATAGAAGTGTTGAAGAAGTGGTGAATTGCGCCATACAAGAAGATGTACAAGCAATAGCTATGACATCTTATCAAGGAGGACATAACGAATATTTTAAGTTTATGTACGACTTGCTATTAGAAAAAGGTGCTAATCAAATTAAGATTTTTGGTGGTGGAGGCGGAACAATATTACCTGAAGAAATTAAAGTTTTGGAGGATTATGGAATTGCCAAAATATATCATCCAGATGATGGTCGAAAAATGGGTTTACAGGGAATGATCAATGATTTAGTAAAAAAATGTGATTTTCCAACAGGAAACAAAAATTTAAAAAATTTAAAAAATCTTACCCACGAAAAGCATTTGCAAATTGGGAATTTCATATCCTCAGCTGAAAACTATGGTGATCAAAATATTGATATTCTAAATAAAATCAAAATCACTGCTGTAAAAAATAACATTCCTGTCTTAGGTATCACGGGTACAGGTGGTGCGGGTAAATCATCATTAGTAGATGAACTTGTGAGAAGGTTTTTAATGGATTTTCAAGACAAGAATTTAGCGATCGTTTCTGTGGATCCTTCTAAAAGAAAAACAGGTGGCGCATTGTTAGGGGATCGAATTCGGATGAATTCCATAAATAATAACAGAGTATATATGCGTTCATTAGCAACAAGGCAAAGTAATCTAGCGCTTTCTAAACATGTTGCTCAAGCTGTTGACATTTTGAAGTTTTCTAATTTTGATCTAATAATTCTAGAAACCTCTGGAATAGGACAATCCGATACTGAGATATTAGATCACAGTGATGTTTCACTCTATGTTATGACTCCTGAGTTTGGTGCGGCTACACAGCTGGAAAAAATTGACATGCTGGACTTTGCGGATGTAGTTGCTTTAAATAAATTCGATAAAAGAGGTTCTTTAGATGCGATAAGAGATGTTAAAAAACAATACAGAAGGAATCATAACTTGTGGGAGGCCAAAGATGAAGATATACCTGTTTATGGTACTATTGCTTCTCAATTTAACGATCCTGGAATGAATGTACTTTACAAACATTTAATGGATTTGGTAAATAATTTTTCGAGTCATAATTTTAAATCTTCCTTTCTATCTGAAAAAGAACTTTCTGAAAAGATATTTATAATTCCTCCAAATAGAATTAGGTATTTATCTGAGATTTCTGAGAATAACAGGCTTTTTGATAAGAATATAAACAATCAGGTTGAAATAGCTGATCGATTGTATGCATTGAATAAAGCATTAGTTGAATTTAAAGATGATGCTAAAGTAAAGAGCGAACTGGAGAATAAAATTAAAGCAATCGCGTTGGATTTTGAACCAAGAAATCAAAAAACAATTAACGAGTGGGAAGAGTTATGCAACTCTTACTCAAAAGATTTTTTCATTTTTAATGTAAGAGGAAAAGAAATAAAGATAGCTACATCTTCTAATTCTCTTTCTCATTCTAAAATTCCAAAAGTAGTATTACCTAAGTTTACCTCTTGGGGAGATATGGTAAGGTGGAGTAATCAAGAAAATGTTCCGGGTAAATTTCCATTTACTGCTGGTTTATTCCCGTTCAAAAGAGAAGGAGAGGATCCCACTAGAATGTTTGCTGGTGAGGGTGGTCCCGAAAGAACGAATAAGAGGTTTCATTACTTAAGCTATCAAATGCCCGCTAAGAGACTATCTACTGCATTTGACTCAGTTACTCTATATGGTAATGATCCGGGTTTAAGACCAGATATATATGGTAAAATTGGAAATGCTGGTGTTTCTATTTGTTGCTTAGATGATGCAAAGAAACTTTATTCAGGTTTTGATTTATCTTCTCCAAATACTTCTGTAAGTATGACTATAAACGGACCTGCACCTATGCTATTAGGTTTTTTTATGAATGCTGCTATTGATCAGAATTGTGAAAAGTACATCATAGAAAATAAATTAGAAGCTGCCGTTGAGAAAATCATAAAAAAGATTTACGGAGCTAAAACTCCACCCAAATATCAAGGAGATTTACCAAGCGGTAATGATGGATTAGGGCTTATGTTGTTGGGGGTTACTGGCGATCAAGTGCTTCCAAAAGAAATATATCAATCTATAAAATCTGCAACTTTAGCTCAAGTAAGAGGGACGGTTCAGGCAGATATTTTAAAAGAAGATCAAGCACAAAACACCTGCATTTTTTCCACAGAATTTGCACTTAGGTTAATGGGTGATGTTCAAGAATATTTTATTAAAAATAAAGTGAGAAACTTTTATTCTGTTTCTATTTCAGGATATCATATTGCAGAAGCAGGCGCTAATCCTATTACGCAGTTGGCTTTTACTTTATCAAACGGTTTTACTTACGTAGAGTATTACTTGTCTAGAGGGATGTCAATTGACGATTTTGGTCCTAATTTATCTTTTTTCTTTTCTAACGGAATCGATCCAGAGTATGCTGTAATTGGAAGAGTTGCAAGAAGAATTTGGGCAAAAGCAATGAAGTTAAAATACGGAGCTGGGGAAAGAGCACAAAAACTTAAATATCATATTCAAACTTCAGGAAGATCTTTACATGCTCAAGAAATTGATTTTAATGATATAAGAACAACACTACAAGCACTATATGCCATTTATGATAATTGTAACTCACTACACACTAATGCTTATGATGAAGCTATTACAACACCTACAGAAGATTCGGTAAGAAGAGCAATGGCTATTCAGCTAATCATAAATAAAGAATTGGGTCTGGCAAAAAATGAGAATCCTTTACAAGGTTCTTATATTATTGAAGAGTTAACTTCTCTTGTTGAAGAAGCTGTTTTAATTGAATTTGATAGAATTAATGAAAGAGGGGGTGTTCTAGGTTCTATGGAAACAATGTATCAAAGAAGTAAAATTCAAGAAGAATCTCTACATTATGAGACTTTAAAGCACACTGGAGAATATCCAATTATTGGAGTCAATACATTTTTGAATTCAAAAGGATCACCAACCATTATTCCAAGCGAAGTTATTCGTGCAAACACGGAAGAAAAAGAATATCAAATTTCAATGCTTAAAGATTTTAAAAATTTTAATACAAAATTTTCACAAAGCGCATTAGATGATGTGAAAAATGCTGCATTAAACCAAGAAAATATTTTCGATGTTTTAATGGAAGCGACCAAGACTTGTTCTTTAGGGCAAATTACCAACGCACTCTTCGATGTAGGTGGTCAGTACAGGAGAAATATGTAGCTATTGGTATTCGTGACTTCCTAAATCATTTGGGATTGTTCTGGGTAAATTCAATATGTCTTCTGTTACAATTGAGTTTGTGCCCTTATCAATAGCCTCTGAGTTTTCAGTCAGTTCAAAATTCCAGTTTTCTGCATTCTTGAACTGATTCAAAATGTTGAAATAGCAATTATTTAATATGTAATTTGATAAAGTGTCCTCTGATTTTAAAGAACAACTATTAAACAAAACATTGGTATTTAGTCCTGTAATTTCTTTCCCAACAGTATCACAAATAAATTCAGTAATTCCATTTCCATCAAAAATACAGTTGGTAAATTGAGCATTGTTAAAAGGTCTAAATACAATCTGTTCATTAATGCTTTTGTAGTAATCCTTAAATAAGAATGAGGGTGTATTTCTATATCCTTGAGAGTAGTTTGCAAAAGTACAATGCTCAAAATTCACATTACCTCCAATGCTAACTATTGCCGAGTAATTATCACTATTTCCAAATAAACAATTGGTAGCGTTTATATTCGAACCTTGTGTTAAGATATTGCTATACAGGGAGTTGTGAACACTAACTTTATTTAAGTTCACGGTGTTATTCACGGTGAAAGTATCTATTTGTACTCCAATTACAGCATTTTTAATCTGAGTATGAACCAACTCAGAATTTAATGGGCTAGAAAGATATATTCCTCGCCATTGTCCAGAAGTTGAATCAGCTGGATAAAGCAAATAATCTTCAGTTCTGTCTTGTTGGAAAATAACGGGATCATTTATATTTCCATTTACCATAATACTGCTTTTGTAAACATAGAGAACAGAGTTAGCATGACCGTGTATTTTAGTTCCAGCTTCTATTACAAGGTTTAGATTAGAGTCTGTGTTTGGATATCCAACTGCTGCAACACCATAAATAACATGAGGTTTGTCATTTGACCAAGTGCCCTGTACTATTTCATTTACATGAAAATAGGCATCTTGCCCCCAAGCGTTTAAAACAATTTTTTTTGTATTCCCATTAGTTTCGAAAATGATTTCATCTTCAACCACTAGCGGTAAATTAGTTCCATTAGGATCAATAGTCACCTCAATAAATAAGAAAATACTGTCTCTACCTTTTATGGCTATGTCTTCAAATAGAACTCCAGCTTCACCGTCTACATTAATTCTAAATTGAGAATTTTCTCCTGACAGTAGCCTTATTCGACTGATGTTTATAGTTCCATTGTTGTTGTTGTAACACTTAATTCTTTTAGTGGTAGATCCAATGGTGGTAAATAATGTATCGAATAAAACAGTATCAGTAGAAGTATTAATGTCGTAACTGGAGCCGTTAAGAATGTTGTCTTTATTGCAACCGAAGAGGGACAATAATAAGATCAATAATGGTATAATAAATTTATTAGACTTCATTTAATTTGCAATATATATACAACTAAGAAAACTTTAATTTATTTTTAACTATATTTTTTTTTGTTAATTTAATTTTAAAGTTAAATTTGCAGCCACAAATAAAACCATGAAAAAAGACGTCCACCCAGAAAATTATAGACTTGTAGTATTTAAAGACATGTCAAATGATTACTCATTTATAAGTAAAAGTTGTGCTCCTTCAAGTGAAACTACAGAGTGGGAAGACGGAAACGAGTATCCTTTAATTAAATTAGAGATTTCTCATAAGTCTCATCCTTTTTTCACTGGAAAAATGCAGTTAGTAGATACCGCTGGTAGAATTGACAAGTTCAAAAACAGATACTCCAAACAAAAGAAATAAGCTTTTACTTATTTAGTTTCTCCTTTATTATTCATAAATTAACCATAGATTGGTTAATCTAGATAAATTCCTATGTCAAAAAAAATAAACTACGTTTTGTTCGATGGTGTGTATCATCAAAAATTAAAACCTCTTACATTGACGAGACCTGTAGCAGATTTAAGGGTTGGTATTTTTAAAATTCATGAAAAATGGGAATATCTATTAGGTGAGAAGGTTGGTATTCGAACAAAAGACTATTTAGGGAAAAGTTATAATTCTTTTAATGATAATGCAGGTGTTGGAATTTCAGGTGCCTTAATTCCCAATCTTGAATTATGCGATGCTATAAATACTTTAAAAGAAAAAACAATAATGATGAAGGAAGGTAAAGTTTTAGCAATTAAACCTTTACCAGTGGAGAGCTCCGATGTAAATAATGAACTTGAAGGATACAAAATTGTCCAATACACGTCAGAAATTTCCATGATTGAAAAACCAATGGATATTTTCAAATTAAATGGTGATCAAATTGAAGTGGATTTAAAATTCTACATCAAAAATAAAGATCTAAATTCAAATCCCGAATCGGGTAACTTGATTATTGGAGATCGAGTTTATATTGAACATGGTGCAAAAGTTATGGGAGCAACCCTAAATAGTTCTGATGGCCCCATATTCATTTCCAAAGGTGCTGAAGTTATGGAAGGTTCTAATCTAAGGGGGCCACTTATTGTCATGGAAAATTCTGTTATTAAAATGGGTTCTAAGATCTACGGTGCAACTACAATTGGGCCATTTTGTAAAATTGGTGGTGAATTGAGTAATGTTGTATTTCAAGGATATTCCAACAAAGCTCACGATGGATTTATGGGTAACAGCGTTATTGGTTATTGGTGTAATTTTGGTGCTGATACGAATACTTCAAATCTTAAAAATAATTACGGTATAGTTAAATCTT